>ENA-UERN01001761-UERN01001761.1-human-gut-metagenome-genome-assembly--contig:-NODE-1761-length-18876-cov-4.581839_pt1 | contig 18876 bp, 10 predicted proteins | sample MGYA00242950_ERZ507950 | MGnify/ENA primary metagenome ERZ507950 (study PRJEB26167, sample SAMN06115515) | human gut metagenome | host: Homo sapiens | place: China:Ningxia | collected 2014-11-26...
AAACGTGGTGGCAGCAGGAATTTGCCGTATTTAAATGCGAAGCCACGGCAAATTCCGTTACTGGGCACGTATGCGTGTACAGTAACATATTATTTCCACAGCTTCCAGGGCGCATTGCCTTCCTGCCACATCTGTTCCAGCTGCATCTTGTCACGCTGGGTATCCATACATTTCCAGAAACCGTCGTGGCGGTATACCATCAGCTGTCCGTCCTTGGCAAGCTGCTCCAACGGCGCTTTCTCAAAGACGGTATCATCGCCCTCGATATAGTCAAAGACGCCCGGTTCGAGTACCATGAAGCCGCCGTTGACGATCTTGCCGTCATCATCGTTCTTCTCACGGAACTCGCGGATGTGTCCGTCGCTGTCAACATCCATGACACCGAAACGCTGTCCAATGTTGACGCCGGTCAGGGTCGCGATCTTGCCGTGCTGCTTGTGGAATGCCACCAGCGCGTCCAGATCCACGTTGGAAACGCCGTCGCCGTAGGTCAGCATGAACGTCTCATCCCCAATGTAATCGCGGATACGTTTGATACGACCGCCCGTCATCGTGTGCAGTCCGGTATCGACCAGCGTCACGCGCCACGGCTCGGAATAGTTGTTATGCACCTGCATCTCGTTCTTCGCCAGATCGAAGGTCACATCCGACGTATGCAGGAAATAATCGGCAAAATACTCTTTTACTACATACTGTTTGTAGCCCAGACAGATCACAAAATCATTGAATCCATACTGGGAATAGTGCTTCATGATATGCCAGAGAATCGGCTGTTCTCCGATCTCGATCATTGGCTTTGGTTTTAAATGGCTTTCCTCGCTGATTCGTGTGCCGAATCCACCCGCTAATATTACAACTTTCATTGCACTTCTCCTTCCGTCCATCGTTTTTATCGAAATATGTTCAAATGGTTTTCTTCCAAAATTCTCATCGCATCCCGCACTGCATCCGGGTCGTTATGCAGGTAGGTTTCCAGATCCTCATCGCTCGCCGTCCGGTAATTCAGTCCCAGCTCCCTTGATACCTGTAAATATGCTTTCCGGTACGGCGCTGTCCGGATTTCTGCCCGGGTTGTCCATGCATTTCCAAAGACCGTCAGCACGGTAAATGCCAGCATACAGACCTTTAAAGGTGTGCGTACTGCCCGTTTCTCCGGCGCGCGTGTTTTCGCCTTATCTGCCTCTGTTTCCTGCGCCTTTTCCCGGCACATACTCCAGACGAGTGCAAACGTAAGCAGAATTCCTACAATTCCCATCTGGTACTGTATCTCGTACCGCGAGGACATCCCGTACTCGTCCTTCAGGAAAATCCACCGCGCCGCCAGCACCAGCAGATGGTTACAGCCGCCGCTGAGAACCAGCAGAAGCGGAAAAATAGTCTTTTTATAAAGCTGAAACCGCACATTCAGATACAGTGCCAGCAGATACGAAACAAACACTGCCAGCCCCAGCAGATACACCAGATGCAGCCGGACAAACCAGGGGCTTCCTGCCTCCAGCTCCTGAATCTGCGCCACGCCGATCACCGACGATGCCACCGCTTTCAGCAGAAACCGCAGGAAAAAGAGTGGCTGGGCGGCAAATTCCTGAGCGATTGAAACATCAGTCACTGCTCCACGGTGTACGTAAACTGCCTGTGAACTGCTCCAAAGATATAATACCATCGCAAGAACCGTTGTCAATGCCCCGATGCACCAGGTTCTCCGGCACTTTCGGCTCCAGGAGCGGCTGCTTGTTTCAGCACCCCCGCGCCGATCCGCCAGCCACAGTGCGCCGTATGCCAGCACCAGAATCACCGCATAGCCGCCGCTGTACGGTCCTGCCACCAGCACGACCAGCAGGATCGGCAGAATTGCCAGAAGCACCCGGTCAGACATATTCCGGCACCGGGTCGCCGCTGCATGGTCGAGGACTGCAAAATGGAATAAAAATCCGGAGATCGACAGAGTGCAGACCCAGCCGGTCCCGTTCGTCATCATTTCCCATTTATTCAGGCTGAAATATACAAACTGAATCAACAGGAAGGAAAGATAGCCGACCGAGCGGTTCCGCTCTGCGTAGAGCGCCAGCACCGCCGCGCCCGCACCCAGGCTCAAAACACCCAGAATCATGTCAAAATACGCATTATAGCCAAATAGTTTCACATTGATGATGCGCCCCAGATACGTGATCGGAACGCGCGTCAGGATATCCGGTACAAAGAATTTCGCCGGATTTGTCACATCCGGCAGATATGAATTGATCAGCCGGATATAATCCGAATACGCCACATTGTCTGAGGCATGAAATATATACCAGATATAAAATAAAATCCCCAAAATAACCGGAAGCCCTAAAAATACACGGCGTTTCATCCGTCTCTCCTCTTTAAAATGCTCAGCTGGTTCAAGTAAAGTTCAAATAACTGACGGTGTTTCTTCGTGATAACCTCCAGAATCACACCGCTGATCCACAGCAGGAACGAAATCACATAAAGCCCGGAACACGCGATCAGGGTCGGGAACTTCGGCACCATGCCGGTTGCCAGATAGCCGCTGAGCACCGGCGCGAAAAATGCCGTTGCAATCGCAAAACAAATGAGTCCCAGCCATCCAAAGAACGCAAATGGCTTGTAATCCCGGAAGAGTCTCGCGATCGTGCGGAGCACCTTAAATCCATCCGAAAACGTATTTAACTTTGACACACTTCCCTCCGGGCGGTCACGGTATCCAACCGGGATCTCCACCAGCTTAAAGTTCTTGTCCAGCGCATGGATGCTCATCTCCGTCTCAATCTCAAATCCGGTCGAAAGAATCGGGAAGCTCTTGACAAATTCATAGTTAAATGCGCGCGCGCCTGTCATGATATCCTTGATATTGCTCTTGAAAATCAGGTTGATAAGCCCACGCACCAGACGATTTCCCGTATTGTGGAACGGACGCTTATTTTCGGTAAAATACGTCGAAGAAAGGCGGTCGCCGATGACCATATCCGCTTTTCCCTGTAAAATCTGGTCTGCCAGCTTTCTCGCGTCCTCCGCCGGGTAGGTGTCATCGCCGTCCGTCATGACATAGCACTCCGCGTCAATGTCGCGGAACATGCTGCGGATGACATTTCCCTTGCCCTGCTGGTATTCATAGCGCACAACCGCGCCTGCCTCTCTGGCAATCTCATCCGTGTGATCCGATGAATTATTGTCATATACATAGATCGTTGCCTCCGGCAATGCCTCGCGGTAGTCCTTGACCACCTTGGCGATCGTCTGGCTTTCATTATAACACGGAATTAATACCGCTATCTTGTCCATTTTTCTCCTCCCGTTTTCACTCTTCCACCGTTTTGGCGGACCATTCCGGATTGATCACAACAGCCCGTTTTGTCTCAGCTGTACTTACCAATTCCAATTTTATCTCTCTCTGAAGCCCTGTCAGATCAAGCTGTACTTCCATCGGTTCATATTCCTTCTGCCCCGCCTGGATCACAGCAGCCGTCCGGCTGTTTGTCCCATCCGAGACGATGATCTCCACTTCAAATGGCTGCTTCATCATCCAGTAGTCCGGATCGCACAGAACCGCCCGGATAGTCGGATGATCGTCCCCGCTGGTATTCTCCCAGCGCCATTCTGGTACTTCTTTTTCCGTTTCCTGTGCATCCATGAAAGTCTCCTGGGTGCGGTACCAGCAATTTTCGCGTCCATGCGCCATCTCAAGCCCTGCCAGCGTAAAGGACTGGACACCCTGCAGGATTGTTTCCTGATATTCCATATCATGCACGTACCATCCCGCCTCATTCATCCATTCCAGATAGCTTTCCAACGTCTCAAGCCCCTGCGGTATCATGTCATAGATGCCCTCGCCTGCCTCCATCGCCGCCTCGATTTCATCGCTATAGGCGTCTTTCTGCCCCGACAGCTCATTGACGATCGAATACCGGTTCCAGACCGGCACATCTTCGCCCGCAAGCCGCGCATAACTTCCCACATCCGACCAGGTCAGGAAAATGCGGTCAATCTTGGAACGTTCTTCCGGTGTAAACAGCTGATGATCGTGAAATACATAAGGCAGATTGCTGCGGATACTCTCACGGCTCACCGCCCGCATCGCCCATTCCCCGCCGTTCCAGACACAGGTGTAAGCATTGTAAGCGCGCCCGGCGTAAACAGCTAAAAACATAATTGCAAATACAACACCGCCTGTCAGACCGAAAGAAGTGGAAGCCATTCCCCGCAACACCAGGCACCCGCAAAGCATTCCGGCGAATAAGAGTCCGCCCATAAAATAACGGCTGTGCCCCGTCGTTGCCGCCCAGAGGACAAAGGATGCGGCATACAGCAGAAATAAGGTTCCCGTCCTGCTTCTGACCCGCTTCCAAATCCAGCAGAGACCGGCCCCCGCCGCTCCCAGATACATCAGCGCCAGATCCAGGTTGTATTTCGCCGGAATCTCACTCAGGCGGTAATCTGGATGCCGGATCATCGAATATGCCCACAAAAGGAACTCTTTTATGTTGCTGGGTCCCCATCTCGGGTCCTTAAAGTCCATTTCCCCAAAATATGGCGAATGAAACAGGCTGTTATAATAAGGATAAACCGGATTTTTCATCGCTATCCCATTGTAAATCAGGTACACACTGACGGGAATCACCCCCGTCACCAGGCATCCCAGAAACAGCTTCGGCGTCAGATACTTCCGGATTTTCCACAGATACAGAAGCACCAGCGGCACCAGATACACGATATTCGTCATCTTGAGGCAGAACAGGATTCCACCAAACAGGCAGAATAAAACCGCCTCGTGCTCCCGCTTCGCCTCATCCAGCCCGCGCAGAAGCAGAAATACCATTTCCAGCAGAAATGGCAGCGCCAGAAGCTCGACCATGTAGCTGCCGCTCTCCTGAATCAACTCCAGGCGGCTGACAATCAGAAATGCCAGTACCGGCGCAAGATGCTTCGACCAGCTGCATTTTTTTTCCAGCCGGTCTGCCTCCATGCTCAGGAACACCGTTACCTGCCGATAAATCACAAGCATCGCCAGTGCGTTTAACATTGTCCCCATCCGAAGCCCAAAAAGCGCCCTGAATGGATAAAACATCCGGTCGCCCAGCCGGAAACCGAACATCTGGAACCGTCCCGGTATCACATGATAATGAAGGTTGTCCACAAATCCGGGTATCTGCGACAGCAGGTGATAGTTCTGCGTATCATAGCTCTGATCCGGGGCAAATCCCTTGACCGAAAAGAACGCCAGGATGAACAAGCTTCCCACTATAAAAAGCGGACTCACTCCCGCATGGTCCCATTCAAATCTTCCGATTGCCGCCATGACAGCGCCACATAAAACGAGCGCTGCCGCCCGCGACAAAACCGTTCCCTGTGGTATGTGTAAAAGCCATGCCAGAAGATCCAGCACTTCCAACCACCAGATAAAAAGCGTATAGGCAAGCAGCACTGCAAAGCTGCGGGTACTGACTCTCCATTTCGCCGTTTTGTCTGCCGGCCTGTTTCCAAATAACATACTTTTCCCTTGTAATCATCCAGTTTTCTTCATGAACCTGCTGAATCATTACTTCCTTTCCATGAAACAAAATATATCTTAAAAGAAATATTCTTCCAGCATCAGGCACAGTGCATGGTACACCGGAAGATGCAGCTCCTGAATCTTAAATGTCTCCTGCTCCGGCACGACAATCGCAGTGTCGCTGTACCCACGGATCCGCCCGCCGTCGCGTCCCAGAAGCCCGATAACCTTAAGCCCCTTTGCCTTTGCCGTCACGGCTGCATACAGGACATTTTTTGAATTGCCCGAGGTTGAGATTCCGAGGAACACATCCCCCTCTTTTCCATATCCAAGCACCTGTTCCGCATAAGTCATGCTGCCGTCCACATCATTCATAAATGCGGTGGTCAGTCCTGCATGACCAGTCAGCGCGATCGCCGGAAGTCCCTGCTGCAGCTTTTCGGAAAGTTCCGCTCCCATCTGCGGGTCTACCGTTTTAAGCGCCGCCTCTATCTCCGCCGAAACCAGGCGTTTCTTCACAAACCCCTTCATCAGCTCGCCCACGATGTGCTCCGAATCCGCACAGCTTCCGCCATTTCCGGCAATCAGAAGTTTTCCGCCGCGCTCATAGCACTCTTTCAGCGTCTCATACGCAGTGCGAATATCCGCTTTCACCGGTGCAAGAACCGGATAGCGGCTGATCAGCTCGTCTAGGTACTCGTATTCCTTCATGATTTCTATTTCCTCCTGTCAGTTTTTTCGATGTCTATTAAGCTTCTGCATCATAAAATAAATACTCCCGCTCAAACAGTTCCAGATTGTTCTGCGCTTCTTCCTCCGGCACCGCTGTGTCGGATACCCGCGCAAGCATATTTCCATTTTCAAAAAACAGATCGGTCAGGCTGCCTCTGCGGATCAGCTCCCGCAGAAGATCCAGACTCCACTCCCAGCTTCCCGGTCCCAGATAGCCTGCTTCCGCGTAGACATAATCTGTCTTCGCATACGCCATATAGGTTTCAAACGCCTCCGGCGAGTTGACGAGTTCGACGTTGCCCCACGGCGATGTAATATCCTTATACGACTCCACATTGCACGGGAACTGCAAACAGTACGGATGCGTTCCAAATGCGATCACCCGGTTTTCCGGATCCTGCGACACTTCCTGCCAGATCAGCGTGTTTCCCTTTTCCTCTATCCGCGCCTGTTCCTGCGCCCGGTGATTGACACGCCCTTTATTCAGAAGATGAATCTCCGAAAATCCAGCCGTCCACGCCCAGCTGCTGATCGCCGTGACAATCAGATTTAATACCAGCAACGGCGCCAGGCACTTCGACGCGAGCGGATAAAAGCCGATTTTCTTAAAATACACCATCGCCCGGCATGCCCCCAGAATCAGCATAGAATACAGAAGCATGAAATAATTTCCGTCGATCTGGTAAAGCATCGACAGGCTGATCAGGCTGACGATCACAAATGGGAAGAAAATCACCAATGCCGCGTTCCAGATATGGGACTGCTCATCTCCCTTTTTGGAGAAAATCCCATAAAGCACCAGCATCACAATCAGCACCGCCATCAGCGAGGTTCCCCACGCCAGAATTACATGCCCCATATCTTCACCCTGCGGCTGCATCAGCATCTGCCATATGCGCCGCGCCAGCACATGAAGCGTTGATTCCTCCTGATAATTCTGCGGCAGCTCCGAGGTGGCAAATGGGTATTTCATTTTAAAACCAAACCATGCAAAAATCGAAGTAAACACCGAAGTGACCGGCATTCCCGTGATCTTCATCGTCCGCGCCCAGATACCAACCAATGCCCCAAACGGCAGGCATAAGGAGCCAATCAGGCGGACCATATGGTGAAACAGGTCAGCCGCCGCCCCGCGCTCATGAAACCAGAACCACAGAAGGTACAGCCCCATCATGCCAAATACGGCAGTGGAAAAGACCAGGGAGGTCGGCTTCATCGTGAGGGACAGGAAATAGGAACCGGCTGCCCCGGAGAGGAATATCCAATGATTTTCATACACATGAATATACTGAAAGAAACATCCCAGCATAATAAGCTGCAGCAGCCACGTAATCAAATCCGCCTTGGCTGTGAGCGCCATATTCATGATGCCCGGCACCGAAACCGTCAAAACAGCTGCCATAATTCCCGGCAAGACGCTGTGATACGTTAGTTTCTTTTCTGTCTCCTGCTTTCGATTGCCCGTCAGCAGCACCGCATTCCAGACCATCGCCCCAATTCCCAGAACTGCCAGCCAGAGGTTAAAGAACGTCAGGTAGCTGTGACTCGCCAGATCGCAGAGCGGCAGAGTCAGCACCTCAAAGCCCTTCGAATACACATAGACCATGCCGACCAGCCCCGGATTCTCATACAGCCCGGTTCCGCCTGCCACAATGTACTGGGAACGCACACCATACCAGAGTGTATCAAAGTCGAGTGCGATATTCAGGCGTCCCACCTGAATCAGGAACATCAGGGCACACCAGCCAGCCGCCAGCGTCCATGCCCGGCGCACCCGGCGCGGTATTTCCCTCGATCTCCCGCTGCCAGCCGGTTTGTTACTGTTCACGCATACGTGCCCAGTAACGGAATTTGCCGTGGCTTCGCATTTAAATACGGCAAATTCCTGCTGCCACCACGTTTTCTTACGGCACTTTCGGTTCCAAAAGTGCCTACCTGTGAACAGTAACGCCTGTTTCCCTGTCTCAATCACATGAACCGACACCTTATCCCTGCCATCCAGCATCCGGGAAAGCGTCTGCCATCCCTTGATGCACTGGTGGAAAATCGAGGAAAAATCAAATCCCAGCGCCGCCGCTCCCAGAGCATAGACGATAAGGCGCATCCAGGCAATTTTTCCAACGCCAAGGGCAGAAAGGATGCAATACACAACGATTGCAAAGGAGACACCAAAAAGAAAATCCATATAAAAAGAAAAATAAGGCCGCTCCCAAATCGTTTCCCTGAAAAACACCTGTTTTCTCAGAAACCGCCCGATCGCCAACAGGCTAAGCATATATGCCGCCGATACCACCATTGGCAGAAATACCACGTGAATCCAGGAAAACACCAGCACCACCGCCAGAAGCCAGTACATCCGGCTGCGTCCGCGCTTCAAAAGCGCCAGCCCCCCAAAGATCAAGACTGCCAGAATCGCGATCTCCACATACATTCTCTTCGATTCCGTGAAATGAATGTAATCTGCAAAAAAACCATTTCCCGTAAACAGTGTTTTCGCCGGAATCAGAACCGCCGCCACACAGAACAGCACCAGAAAAAGACCAGCCATGCGCACGGCTGCGTTTGGTCGTCCGTTTTGTCTCTGATTCTGCATGTCGATAGTTCCTCTCTTTCTAGCTTATGTACTCCCGGAATCTTTTTGTGAGCAACATTCTATATACGCCCGCCTAAAATCCCGCGCACCGCATCCAGCAGCGTATCTGCATACACGTCATAACCGCCCGCCGGGCAGCTTCCGTCCTCTTTTATAAGTCCAGCCGCCATATCTTCCGCGTGTTCTTTTGCCCCATAGCCGGTTCCGACAAGAACTCCGGTCACGCCAAAGTTTTTTCCTGCCTGCGCGTCGATGCGCTTGTCCCCGATCATATAGGAATGCATCTTATCAATGCCCTCCGTCAGATCCCGCTCTGCCATCTCAAACATTCCCGTCTCCGGCTTACGGCAATGGCATTTTTTCTTATAAATCCCGATCCCATGCTCCGGGTGGTGCGGGCAATAGTAGAACGCATCTACGTGTGCTCCGTCACGCCCCAGCACCTCATTCATATAATCATGAAGGATTTTTACATCCGCCTCGGTATAATAGCCTCTCGCCACGCCCGCCTGGTTGGTGATGACGATCACCTTATATCCAGCCTTGTTCAGAAGACGGATCGCCTCTGCGGTGCCGTCAATCAGCTTCAAATCCTCTTTTCGGTGAAGATAATTGACCTCCACGTTCATCGTACCGTCACGGTCGAGGAATACTACTTTACAGCTATTTTTACACATGGAATGTATACTCCTTATCCGGCATCTGCACCTGAATATCGCGGTAGTCCCAGCGGTCCTCATCGCAGATCCAGCTCTGAGCGCCGCGCAGTTCGAAATTCCAATCCATCAGCTGTCCGCCTGCCGCTTCCAGACGGCGCGCCACCTGATGTTTAACGTTGTATGGGCAGTACACAAGAAGGAATCCGCCGCCGCCAGCACCTAAAAGCTTTCCGCCGAGAGCGCCCGCTTTTTTCGCCTCGTCATAGAGCATATCAATCTGCGGATTTGTGATCTTGCTGCTCATCCGCTTCTTGCTCTCCCAGCCGTAATCCAGGAGGCGGCCGAAATTGTGGAGATTTCCCTTTAAAAGCTCGTCCTTCATCGCATAGGAAAGCGCCTTTACCTCGCACATCGCCTGAAATGCATCCGGTTTCTTATAGTTGCTTACCTGATCCTTGATAATATTCGCGGATACATGGATATTGCCCGTGTAGCATAACAACAGGTTATACTGCAGCTCATTGATAATATCGCGGCGGATGCGGAGCGGGTTTACCACGACGTTGTTGCGTCCGTGAAATTCGATAAAGTTAAAGCCGCCGAAGGTCGCCGCATACTGATCCTGATAACCACCGGAAATCCCCAGATCGATCCGCTCCACGCCGTAAGCCAGATCCGCCATCGCATAATTATCCAGCGTAATTCCTTTCCAGCGCGCCATCGCGGTCAGAAGACTTACCATGACGGTCGAAGAGGTTCCAAGTCCCGAACCAGCCGGAGCATCACACTGTAAATAAACCTCGCATCCCTGCTTGATATCCATCGCCCGCAGCGCTGCCGTGACAAGATCCAGCCGTCCATCGCAGACGTAATTTTCCTTCGCATTGTACTTGACTGTCATATCAAAATCCAGGGAATGAACCGTGATCTGGTCATCATCCCTCGGAATGATCGAACAATATGCATATTTATTGATAGTACTTCCGATAATGGCACCGCCCTGTTCTACACAGAATGGTTCTACATCCGTACCGCCGCCGCCAAAGCTCACGCGCAGCGGCGCTCTTCCTCTGATTACCATGTAATGTCTCCTTTTCTTACGTCCTCCTGGAACCGGAAATAATCCTCCGGCACACCAATATCAATAAAATAGCCGTCATTTACGATGCCGCCGAGACGTCTTCCCTCCTGCATCCACCTGGGAATGCACTCATTTTCCAGCGAAACTTTTCCCTCCGGAATCTCATCCAGCAGCGCCCGCTTCATCAGGTACACACCGCCGTTGATCGTGCCCGCCCCGGTATTACCGTTTTTCTCATTAAAAGCGGTCAGCAGCCCGTCGGTCAGGCGCGCCGCCCCATAACGGGAAATATCCGACACACCGCGCAGAACCAGCGCCATCTCCAGATTTTTTTCCTGCTGGATCCGGCTCAAATCACCGAAATCCATCTGATAAAATGTATCGCCATTCAGGACAAAAAACTGCTCGTCCGTCACATATTTCCCGGCATTCTTGATCGCGCCCGCCGTGCCGAGCAGCTCTTCCTCATACGCATACCGCGCCCGGATGCCAAACCGCGATCCGTCTCCAAAATATTCTTCCACCATGCCGCCCTTATAACCGACGGCAAAAATAATATCATCAATTCCGCTTTTTTTCAGCCCCTGAAGCACATACTCCAGAAACGGCTTACCTTCAACCAGCGCCATCGGTTTCGGACGATCGCTTACCACACTGCGAAGCCGCGTCCCCAGTCCGCCAGCCAGAATGATTGCCTGCATACTGTACTTCCTTTCTGTCTGTTGTTTCTAACTCAATTTTTACTGTTTTTATACTGAAAGATACAATTTTTACTTTTGTCAATCTGTCAACCGCTATTAAGTCCAGTTTAACTTATATATCTTACCACATTTCCCTAGTGATTTCCACTAGATAGGGCGGTTTTATGCTGTTACCACTTTCCCATCGGATTTGCAGCGCTTCCTTGCGGAAATTGCAACAATTTGTTGATTTTTTTGCATGATTCGACAGATTTTTTTATTTGGCAGACACTCTGTTCCGTGTTACAATCTTAGTTATAAATTGGGATTTGGAGGAAATGCTTATGGCACGTGATATGACAAAAGGGAATATAACCGGGCACCTGATTGCCTACGCGGTTCCGCTGGTGTTCGGCAACCTCTTCCAGCAGCTCTACCACACGGTCGATTCGGTAGTCGTCGGACAGTTCTACGGAAAAGAGGCGCTGGCGGCGGTCGGTGCGGCGGGTCCGATCATGAATATTCTGACCTTTCTGATTGTCGGGCTGTCGCTCGGCGCATCAATCCTGATGGCAAGCTATTTTGGTGCGAAAGATTATCAGAATTTAAAGGATGAATTTGCAACCTCGGTGCTCTCCGGGCTGCTTTTAACCATTGTCCTCTCCGGTATTTCACTGGCAGGAAGCCGCCTGTTTATCCGCCTCACCCAGACACCGGAAGAGATATCGTCACAGGCGTCCTTGTATTTGCAGATTATCTCGCTGGGTCTTATTTTTACCTTTTTTTACAATATTTTCTCCGCCGCCCTGCGCGCGATCGGAGATTCCAGAGCGCCGCTCTATGTCCTGATCCTGACGACCGTTGTCAATGTATTCCTGGATGTATTCCTGGTTGGCATCTGCCGCCTCGGTGTTTCCGGTGCGGCAATCGCTACGATCATCTCGCAAGCGGTCTCTGCGCTCGCCCTCTTCGTCTATATCTGGGCGAAAGTGCCCCTCTTACGCCTTGGCATCCGGGATCTGAAGCTGAAAACCTCGATGCTCAAAAAAACGATCGATTTCAGCTCCATTTCCGCCGTCCAGCAGACGATTCTCTACGTCGGCCGCCTGCTCGTCCAGTCCGGCGTCAATGCACTCGGCGTCGATGCAGTTGCCGCTTTTAATGCCGTCTCCATCATCGACAGCTACGTGCTCGCCCCGGGCGACAGCCTCGCGGCATCTATCACGACGTTCTCTGCGCAGAACCTCGGCGCAAAAGAATATGACCGAATTCCGAAAGGGCTTCGGAAAATGCTGGTGATTGCAGAAATTTATATTATTTTGACAGCGGTGGTCGTGCTGTTCTGCCGTCACCCGCTACTCGGCATTTTCTTGAAGCCGAATGAAACGGAGGCGCTGCGTCAAGGCATGTCCTATCTGGTGCCGATGGCTGGTTTTTACTTCATCAGTGGTATCACCAATACTTTTCAGGGATATTACCGGGGAATCGGGCACCTGCTGATCACCCTGTTCGCGACTCTGGTGCAGATTCCGATCCGCGTTGTGATCAGTTATGCGCTGTTTGGACGGCTGGGGATTCAGGCTGTGGCGATTGGTACGACGATTGGATGGGCTTGTATGGTGATATTTGAGCTTTTAATGTATCGGAGATATGGACGGGAGGAGGCGCTGCAAAAGAACGATCGGTAATATAGCGTGCTCTATCCGGTAGTACAGGAAAGAGCCTGCAGCATACCGGCGTAGCTGGCTCTTTCCTTCCTTGGATAACTTTAAATTACCCTTACGCAAGAAAACGATCAGAAGCACATTCCCCTGATCGTTTTCTTTATTATATATAATTTTCTATCTTTTACTATTTTTTATTCAAAATCTTCCTTAATCACATCCCAAGCCGCATCAATACTGAAATGCTCGCGGATATAAACCTGCGTTTTCTCTGCCAGGTCTTCCAGGCGTTTTTCGTCTTTGTAGAGCTCTACGACTGTCTCGGCAAATTCGTCCGGCTGATCCTTGACGAGGAGAACTTTTTCTACATCCGGGATCCCCTCGCTGCCGACGGAGGTGGTGACGATGGGGGCACCGTTATAGATGGCTTCTACCACCTTGCCCTTAACACCTGCGCCGTAGCGGAGCGGTACCACTACAATCCGGCAGTTCCGGTACAGGTCTGCCAGTTCTTCTTCACTTACAAAGCCTTTGACGATGATGCCGTTTCCAGGCTGTTCCAGTGCTTTGATCTCGTCGGTTACTTTGGAACCTACGATGTAGAAGTTGACCTTGAGCTGTTCCCGGATCTTCGGGAATACTTCTTTCGCGAACCAGAGCACCGCGTCTGCGTTCGGCGGATGCGCAAAGCCGCCGACAAACAGAAGTCCTTCCCGTTTGGCGAAGTCTTTGTTCAGATTCTGTAAAAACTCCTCATAGACATATGCCGTGATCGCCTTGACCGGAATCGTCTCATCAACGGCGTGGATCGCCTCTTCTTCGACGTAGGACGGATAATAAGACACCGCCACTTTGTGGAAGAGTGAAAACTCGATCGATTTCCAATATTCGGATTCCTGACGCTTCTTCACATCGCCGGTCAGCTCATACTCGCGGAACTCACGCATAAAATGAAGGTCGTGACCGTAATAAATCATCTTGATATCCGTGTGTTCTTTGATAAAATCCACATATTTCGTCGCGATATGCGGACGGTTCAGATATGCCACGTGGATATCTTTTCCATTTTTCACCAGCCAGTCCCAGATACCGGTCAGGTATTCCTGTCCGTAGAGGACCTCAATTCCCATCTGCTGCAGCGTAGACGTATACGGTTCCTCATGGAGGTAATTATCTCCGATAAACTTAACAACATACCCCTTTTTCAGGAACATTTTCAGGTACTGGAACGTTGTCTTGGAACCAGCGTCTTTGTCAAAGGTCGGCACATAGTGATCGATCACGACAATGATCTTTTTGCCCATGCTGCGCTCGCGTGCGCGGAATGGATTCGGATTGCCGTTGTTGACGCACTGGTTCTTAAACTCTTCTTTCCATTTTTCTTTGAGCTTCTCGCTGTTTTCCACCTGATACCGTTTCAGACCGGTTCCGTTGACATCCGTTCCGTTCGAAATGCCTTCGAAATGGATGACCTTGGATTTTGGCTGGTAAACGACGCGGTAGCCCGCTTTCCGCACCTCAAATGCCAGATCCGAATCTTCGCAGTACGCCGGGGCAAACCGCTCGTCGAAACCACCTATCTGCTTCCAGAGTGCGGTGGATAAAAGGATCGCTGCGCCGGAAATATAGTCTACATCCTTGACGTAGTTATATTCTGCCTTATCCGGATCGTCGAGGCGGCCGTAATTCCAGCCGGAACCATCGCTCCATATGATGCCGCCTGCCTCCTGTAAACGTCCATCCGGATATACCAGCTTAGACCCTACCATACCGATGGTGGAGTCAGATTCAATGAGATTTACCAGGGAGCTGAGCCAGCCTTCTGTTACCTGGGTATCGTTGTTTAAAAACATCACATATTTGCCGCGCGCCGCCTTGGCCGCCTGGTTGCAGTTGCGCAAGAATCCCTGATTGGTCTGATTGCGGCAGATCACCAGGTTATCGGCAAACTCCGCCAGATGCTCGGTGGCATCGGTTGAAACGTCATCTGCGATGATAACCTCATAACTCACATCCTTCGTATGCTCCAGAATCGACTGCAGGCACAGATAGGTATAGTGAATCTGGTTGTATACCGGAATTACGATGGAAACCGTCGGATTTTCTTCCTTCGGAAGGTGGATTTTTCCGTAGGTCAGATACTCCTCACCGATCTCAAAATCACCTTTGATAAGGTTCTTTCCTTCCTCGGTGGTGTACATCTTCATCATTTTACCTGGATGAAGAATCGTCCGTTTCCAGTAGCCGAGCTTCTTGCGGCGTACCGTGCCCTTTGGATAGCACCGGTTAAATGCCTGTCCGAGCTTGCGGCGCACCTTGAAAATGACCGCCTCATGACCATTTAAGTAGGTCAGCGTCTTGCCAAGCTCTGCATTTTCATGGCGCAGATCAGAAATGATAACGTCCAGATTCGCCACGTGGTTATTCGTCAGGCGCTGTACCTCCTGCACTTTGCGGAGTGCCGTATCTTTTTCCGAATTTTCTGCCCGGAGCGCATCCAGACGTTCGTTTGCCCTTGCAAGTTCTCCGTCCACATGGGAAAGATCGGCTAATGTCTTCGTCTTTACCATGTAATCTTCCTGGTAGGTGCGCTGGTTTTCCCCGTGCACGTACTCCTGGAAGCCGCGTTCCATCGCCTCGTAAAGCGAAAGCAGCTTCTCATCCGCCTTCACATACTCCGGGAACTGTCCGATAAATTCCCGCTCGGCCTGACCGCCCAACAGACTCTTATAACGGCGGTAGAAATAAACCAGTGTCCTGTATTTCACAAAACCAGCCGGAACCGGGAATAAGAAGACCCACTCATAGTCGATCGCGTAGGTTCCGTCCGCCGTCACCAGCATATTTTCAAAAAGGGCATCAATGTTGGAGGCGCTGTAGCTCTCGTCCGCAAGAACTGCCCCTAAAGAAGCCCATCCGCCGCCATTTTCTGTCTCTTTATCCCGATAGGAATCCAGCTCGCCCAGCGCATTAAATACCTTGATAAATTCCGGTGTCACCGCAAATGGTTTGCGTTCCTCCGGGCGGATGTTGTAGATCTCATCCATCGCAGCCCGGATCGCGGGAACCTCCGCATCCGCGCCCTGGGCAGTCAGAATTTCTCCCAGAAGTTCCGCCCGCGTTTTTCCCTCTAAATACGGAAAGACCGCTGTCATTCCCTCGTCCTGAAGCTCCGGTTTTGCCAGTTTCAGGGACGGATTCTGACGGTCAAGCACCTGATATTTTTCTTCGAAGGACTGGATGTGCGCCTTTCCCTCCGGATAGAGCGCCGTCTTCCAGACCTCGCGGGTTCCATTCTTTTCACGGATCTCTGTCCGGATCTGGAAGCAGTCTTCGCGGGTGCGGTTGTATTTCACATAGATAACGTCCTGTGAAGCATTCTCAGCTTCCGGCGCAGCCTGTCTCTGCCAAAAAACCAGAAATGCATTCGCAAATTCCGGAAACCGTCCGTCCTCGCAGGCTGCATCGAGCGCCGCCCCCATATCCATCAGCATATACTGCGGACAGTCATAGACCGGTAACACACCAGTCAGATCGCCTTTTTTCGGCAGATAGGCATCTGAAAAAATCTCTCCCGCCGTCCGGTAATCCGGCATCGGATAGTAAAATTCCCCGCCCGGAAGCAGCTGCTTCATTTCGTTCCGGGAAAGTGCGCCCGTCTCCCGCTCTGCGCCTGCCATGTATTTCACGCCAAACCAGTTGGAAGCCGCCGCAATCAAGGTTCCATGAGCAGAAAGAAGCTGTTTTGCGGCTGTCATCTGCGCCGCGCGTCCAGCCCTATCTGCCGCCGTCAAATTCCCGATCAGCACTACATATCCATATGTCCCGCCGCGCTTTTCCGCTTCCCTCGCATACGTCTCCACATCCGCACAGACATAGCGGATCTTCGCCGCCAGCTCCGGCTCTGTCTTGAAACGACGGCGTACTACCTCCAGATTTTCTTCGGAAACATCCAGCACCGTTACCGATGATAAACGTCTGGCAAGCAGCCCTGTCAGCGCGCCCGCGTCCGCCCCGATCTGCAGCGCCTGCTGTTCCGGGTCAAATTGACACCAGTCCAGCAGGTTTTCCCGCAGATCTGCCAGTGCGTACAGATAGGAAAGCTTCTTATTTTCCCGCAGCGCCCGGCGCCGGTCACTGCCGTATTTATCAAACAGAGCGATCAGCTCCTGATTGATTTTTTTCATCTTAATCTCCTTTTATCATGCCTGCAGATCTTCCTGTGCCGCCTCGTCCGCACTAAGCGACTCCGCCTGCTTTGCCGCCTCTCCGGCTGGCGATAACCTGATTGCTACATCCGGCTCCATGTCGTAGACACCGACCGTATTCTTATTGGAAATAACGGTAATATTGGCCACATCGTAGAGACGGTGGTACACCACGTGCTCGCCGCCCTCAAATCCGGTACAGCTCATGGACAGCAGGTATTCGCCGCCCTGCAGGGTCATCTTCTGCGTAAACGCGACATCGTAAATATCGCCCTCCTTGACCGGATGGACATCCGTTCCCTCAAACAGGGTGTTCGTGCCGGTCAGATCGGTTCCCTTCTTATCCTTGATCGTATAAGTAAAGATCGGTGCCTGAATCGGTGCATTGAAACGGATGCGCTCGCGGATGGTAAACTCTTCGCCTTTTAAGAGCAGGTTAGTAATATTGCCGCGCGCGTCCACCAGTCCCAAATCGAAGATCTGCGCCCTGCCGTCGCCGTACTCCTCGCGGTTTGCGTTGATCGTCAGCTTGTCGCGCATCAAGCCCGGCTTTTTCGCCGTTTCTCCGTTCAAACCAGCCGGATTTCCGGTGCCGTCCGATGCTGAACCAACTCCATTTTCTGCGGTGCCATCCACTGCCCCGGAGCCGTTTACATTTCCGGCATCGTTATTTCCAGCCTCATTTCCAGATGCACCATTCTCCGCACTTCCGGCTCCTGCTTTCTCCGCTTTTACTACCTTGTCCCCGGAAAAATCGTTCATCACTTCCAGCTCGGCGCGCAGCGCGTCCATCTGTCCTGCCAGAATCTTTTTGTAGAGATCGACCATCTTGCCCGCCGAACCCTGTGCGATAAATTCTCCCTTATTGAGCAGCACTACCTTATCGCAGTATTTGATGATACTTCCCATATCGTGGGTTACCATGATGATCGTCGTGCCGTTTTTGCGGATCTCCTCCATGCGGCGGTAGCACTTGGACTGGAAAAAGACATCCCCGACCGAGAGCGCCTCATCAACGATCAGGATCTCCGGCTCGACGTTGATCGCAAGCGCAAATGCCAGACGCACGAACATACCGCTCGAGTACGTCTTGACCGGCTGATAGACGAAATCGCCAATCTCGGCAAAATCGAGAATCTCCGGCAGCTTTGCATCCATCTCTTTTTTGGTATATCCCATCATAGTACCGTTCATATAGATATTTTCGATACCGGTGTAGTCCTGGTTAAATCCGGCTCCCAGCTCCAGCAGCGCCGAAATTTTGCCGCGCACCGTCACCTCGCCGGTCGTCGGCGTGAGAACGCCGGTAATGATCTTAAGGATCGTCGATTTACCCGAACCATTCGTACCGATGATGCCGACCGTCTGACCTTTTTCAACCGTAAAGGAAAGATCGCTCAACGCGTAGAAATCCTTGTGGTATTCTTTATGGCTGACGCTCAGCGATTCTTTCAGCCGGTCGATCGGTTTATCATACAGCCTGTATATCTTGGTCACATTTTTCACTTCGACCGCGTACTTCTCTGCGTTCTCCGCCTCTTGTGCCCCTGTGTTTGTTGTATTTTCAGCAGACATATATCTTTTTCGTTCCTCCTGTTCCACTATTCTCGTAGTATAGCATGTTTTCTATGTTTCTTGCAATTCCTGTACGCAGAAAAACACACCTCTTTCTATGTACTCACGAAAAACATTCGTATTTTTTTGTGAAATGTTTTGTATTTTCTTGACAATATCCAGATGCTATGCAAAAATCATTGCAAAGGAG
>ENA-UERN01001768-UERN01001768.1-human-gut-metagenome-genome-assembly--contig:-NODE-1768-length-18789-cov-10.864472_pt1 | contig 18789 bp, 11 predicted proteins | sample MGYA00242950_ERZ507950 | MGnify/ENA primary metagenome ERZ507950 (study PRJEB26167, sample SAMN06115515) | human gut metagenome | host: Homo sapiens | place: China:Ningxia | collected 2014-11-26...
CTGTGGCAGCATATCTTTTGAAGGAACAGGGATATGATGTGATCGGTGTGACCATGCAGATCTGGCAGGATGAGGATGAATTTGTGCAGGAGGAGAGTGGCGGATGCTGTGGTCTTTCGGCAGTGGATGATGCCAGAAGAGTGGCAGACCGTCTTGGAATTCCTTATTACGTCATGAATTTCAAACAGGAATTTAAGAAAAATGTCATGGATTATTTTACTGCGGAATATTTAAAAGGCAGGACGCCAAATCCGTGTATTGCATGCAACCGTTATGTAAAATGGGAAGCATTGTTAAATCGGAGTCTTGCGATTGGTGCGGATTATATTGCAACCGGGCACTATGCGAGGATCGAGCAGCTTTCCAATGGAAGATATGCAATTAAAAATTCCGTGACAGCAGTTAAAGATCAGACGTATGCACTTTACAATCTGACACAGGAACAGTTGTCACACACATTGATGCCGGTCGGCGCCTATCATAAAGATGAGATCCGTAAGATTGCAGAGGAGATTGGTCTTATGGTTGCACATAAAAAAGACAGTCAGGAGATCTGCTTTATCTCTGACAATGATTATGCCGGATTTATTGACCGGGAATGCGGCGATCAGGTACCACCTCCGGGAAATTTTGTTCTGACAGACGGAACTGTAGTCGGAAAACATAAAGGGATTACGCATTATACGATCGGACAGAGAAAGGGACTCGGAATTGCATTCGGGCATCCGGTATTTGTCACGGAGATACGGCCGGAGACAAATGAGGTCGTACTTGGTGAGAACAGAGATGTGTTTACTTATGAACTGGATGCAGATCATATTAATTTTATGTCCATCCCGGATATTAAGGATGAGATGCTTTTGAAGGCAAAAATCCGTTATTCCCACAGTGGGAGTATGTGCAAGGTGACAAGAACCGGAGAAGATACGATACACTGTGAATTTTTAGAGCCGGTGCGTGCGGTGACACCTGGACAGGCAGTCGTATTATATGATGGAGAATATGTTGCCGGAGGCGGCACGATCCTTTAGAAAAGCGATATGACGGAAAGCCGCTGGATGGTAAAAAAGACAGCAGATTACACAAGATAAAAATGATGTGAAAAGGAAAGGAACTGGCAGCAATGACAAGAGAAGCGTTTAGGGAGCTGGTAAAAAAAGACCCGGTACTGCTTGATGGTGCAACAGGAACGAATTTACAGAAGGCAGGAATGCCGGTCGGAGTATGTCCGGAGCAGTGGATTCTGGAAAATTCAGAAGTGTTGATTGATCTGCAGAAACGGTATGTAGAGGCCGGAACCGATATTTTATTTGCGCCGACCTTTACCGCGAGCAGAATAAAATTAAAAGAATATGGTTTGGAAGATCATTTAGAGGAGATGAACCGCAAGCTTGTCGCACTCTCAAAAGAGGCTGCAAAAGGTACAAATGCGCTGGTTGCCGGAGATCTTACCATGACAGGAGAACAGCTTTATCCGTTGGGAGATCTGATGTTTGAGGATCTGGTGGATGTTTATAAAGAGCAGGCGAAAATTATTGCGGAGGCCGGAGCAGATCTTTTTGTGGTTGAAACGATGATGAGCCTGCAGGAATGCCGTGCGGCTGTGCTGGCAATCCGTGAAGTATGTGACCTGCCAGTCATGGTTTCATTGACTTATAATGAAGACGGAAGAACACTGTATGGAACAGATCCGGTGACAGCGGTTGTTGTGATGCAGAGCCTTGGTGCGGATGCGGTCGGAATGAACTGTTCGACCGGACCGGAGGCAATGTTAGAGCCGATCGCGAAGATGGCAGAGTATGCAGCGATACCACTTCTCGCAAAACCAAATGCCGGAATGCCGGAGCTGATCGATGGTCAGACCGTCTTTAATGTAGAGCTGGAAGAATTTGCCGAAGTCGGGAAAAAACTGGTCGAAGAGGGTGCTGCCATCATTGGAGGATGCTGTGGAACAACACCGGAGCACATCCGTGCTTTAAAGGAGGCAGTAAAAGGTATCCCGGTCAAAGCACCGCTTCAGACGAAGAGAAGAATGTTGACTTCAGAGCGTAAGTCTGTAGAGATCACGCTTGATGGACGTTTTATGGTCATTGGAGAACGTATTAACCCGACCGGAAAGAAAAAGCTGCAGGCAGAGTTAAAAGAGGGTTCCTTAAATCTTGTCCGTACCATGGCATTAGAACAGGAGGAAAATGGAGCATCGATCCTTGACATCAATATGGGTATGAACGGTATAGATGAAAAAGAGATGATGCTGCGTACCATTTACGAAGTGACTTCGACGGTGGATTGTCCGCTTTGCATTGATTCCAGCCATGTGGATATTATTGAGGCCGCGCTCCGCATCTATCCGGGACGTGCACTCATCAATTCGATTTCACTGGAAAAAGAAAAGTTTGAAAAACTGCTTCCGATTGCAAAGAAGTACGGGGCAATGTTTATCCTGCTTCCACTCTCGGATGAGGGACTGCCAAAAGATTCTGCTGAGAAACACGGCATTATCCGCACGATCATGGATGAGGCGGTGAGGATCGGCATGGCAAAAGAAGATATCATTGTGGATGGACTGGTTGCCACAATCGGAGCAAATCCGAATGCAGCGTTAGAGTGTTTTGAGACATTTTCCTATTGCAAAAATGAACTGGAACTGCCGACAGCATGTGGACTTTCTAATATTTCATTCGGACTGCCGGAACGTACTTATGTCAATACGGCTTTTCTTACAATGGCGATCGCAAATGGTCTTACGATGGCGATTGCAAATCCGTCACAGGAACTTCTGATGAATGCCGCATTTGCGTCGGATATGCTGTTGAATAAGAAAGAAAGCGACATCCGTTATATTGAGCGTATGAATTTCCTGTCAGAAAAATATGCCGGTATGGAACGTGTCATGGTTCAGAAAACGCCTGCAGGTACATCTGCGGCTGGCGGCGAAATCAGGAAAGAGAGTACGGGAAGCGGCGTATTTCAGGCAGTTTTAAAGGGAAACAAAGAACATGTATTAGAAGAAGTAAAAAAGATGCTGGATGGCGGAGCCAAACCGGATGAGATTATCAATGAGCATCTGATCGCTGCGATCAATGAAGTAGGAGAATTATTTGATAAAAAGAAATATTTCCTGCCACAGCTGATTTCTTCCGCTAATACGATGAAACTTGCAATCGAGTACTTAGAGCCGATGTTAGAACGCAGTAATACAGAGGCAATGGCTACGATCGTTGTTGCGACAGTTGAGGGCGATATCCATGATATCGGAAAAAATCTTGTTGTTCTGATGTTGAAGAATTACGGTTATCATGTGATCGACCTTGGCAAGGATGTTCCGGCAGATGTGATCGTGGATACCGCAATGAATGAAGGTGCGAAGGTGATCGGACTTTCCGCACTGATGACGACCACAATGATGCGGATGAAAGACGTTGTGGAGCTGGCAAAAGAAAAAGGCTGTACGGCGAAGATTGTAATTGGAGGAGCGGCGATCACGGAGAGTTTTTCGGATGAGATCGGAGCAGATGGCTATTCGAAAGATGCAGCGGAATGTGTGAAACTGGTCGAACGCTTACTGGCATAAGACACTTTTAGTATAGCATAACATGTAAAACGAGTCTTGTAGCTTGTTTTACATGAAGTGCCAGTATAGAAAGCTGGATGTGTTGTTATATTTTTGAAATTTTTAGGAAAATATGAAAAAAAGTGTTGACTTTCATCTTCTGTAATAGTATACTTTAGAAGTCGGTTGCAAAAAGCAAAGGACAAAAATGGGATCTTAGCTCAGCTGGGAGAGCATCTGCCTTACAAGCAGAGGGTCATAGGTTCGAGCCCTATAGGTCCCATTACATCAGAAGTTCTGATGACAATTTAATATGGCGGAATAGCTCAGTTGGCTAGAGCATACGGTTCATACCCGTAGTGTCGAGAGTTCGAATCTCCCTTCCGCTACTTCAAGACCTCAGAGATTCTGAGGTCTTTTGTTGTATACCGGCAAAATTTTTTATATAATAAGTTTATGATACGAATCCTATACAGGCAGAATTCAATTTTACTTTTAAAGATGCAGGAGAGGAGAACTATGAAACAAAAATATAAGAAGCTGGCATTTTTCATATTATTACTAAGTATGCTTACCGGCTGTATGTTATTGAGTGGCTGTACGGAAAATACAGGAAATGGATCACAGAGCAGCTATATTGTAGATTCGGATGAGCTGCAGGATACAGAAAATCAGATGGAATTCGTACCGGGTTCTATGAAAGGTTCAAAACAGGAGGAAACGTCGGAAAACGAAGAACAGGGTCAGACAGAGCAAAGTCGTCAGACTGTCGCGGAAGAAAATGATGCGGAGCAGGCAAAGACGGCAGGTAATCTGGAAGTACATTTTATAGATGTGGGACAGGGGGATGCGACTCTGATCAAATGTGATGGCCATTCTATGCTGATCGATGCGGGAAATAATGATAAAGGTACACTTGTACAGAATTATCTGCAGCATCAGGGAGTGGAGACTCTTGACTATGTGATCGGCACGCACCCGGATGCAGACCACATCGGAGGAATGGATGTCGTTCTTTATAAATTTGACTGTAAGACGATCATCATGCCGGATGTTGCAAATAACACGCGCACTTATGATGATGTTGTGCAGACGATGAAAAATAAGGGATATAAGACCACTTATCCGGTTGTCGGGGAGACATACACGATCGGTGGAGCAGCATTTACGATCATTGCCCCAAACAAAGAGTATGGAAATGATATGAATTCCTGGTCGGTCGGCGTCCTTTTACAGAATGGAAACCACCGGTTTTTGTTTACCGGGGATGCAGAAGAGGGAGCAGAACAGGATATCCTGCAGAATGGCATCGATATCTCGGCGGATGTCTATAAGGTTGCACACCATGGAAGCAATACGGCAACATCCCAGGCATTTCTTGATGCAGTACATCCGACGTATGCGGTAATCAGTGCTGGGGAAGGCAATTCTTATGGACATCCGCATGCGGAAGTATTAAACAGACTCCGTGCAGCCGGAGTATCTGTTTTCCGCACGGATGAGCAGGGAACGATCGTTGCCTCGTCAGATGGGACAACACTTACCTGGAATATGTCTCCATCAGAGAGCTGGCAGGCAGGGGAAGCAAAAAAGAGCCAGAACACAGAAAAAAGTGAAAAAGCAGCTGACAGCCAGAATAATGCAGAAACAGATGCAGCCGTAAGTAATCCGACAGACCAGACGGATGGAAATTCGGATGTGATCGTTCACATCACGAAAACGGGAGAAAAATATCACTCTGCCGGATGTCAGTATTTAAGAAAAAGTGATATTGAAGTGACATTATCAGAGGCAAAAGCAAGAGGACTTACACCGTGTTCAAAGTGTAATCCACCACAGTAAAAATATTAATAGAAGGGAAAAGAAAAATATGCGCGTAGGAATGGGATATGATGTTCATAAATTAGTGGAGGGCAGGGACCTGATCATTGGAGGGGTAAAGATCCCACATACATTAGGACTTTTGGGACACTCGGATGCAGATGTACTGCTTCATGCCATTATGGATGCACTGCTTGGGGCAGCAGCACTTGGAGATATCGGAAAGCATTTTCCGGATACGGATCCGAAATATAAAGGGATTTCAAGCATGAAACTGTTGGAACATGTGGCGGGACTGATCGCCGAAAAAGGTTATATTGTGGAAAATATCGATGCGACGATCATCGCACAGAAACCAAAGATGCGTCCGCATATCGAACAGATGGAGAAGAATATTGCAGCAGCACTTAAAATATCAGAAGATCAGATCAATGTGAAAGCGACCACAGAAGAGGGACTGGGATTTACCGGAACGGAACAGGGAATCTCTGCACAGGCAATCTGTGCACTGACAACGATCTATGAGAGCAGTGTCAGCGTGGCGGATTCCGCCGGAGGCTGTGAGGGCTGTCCCGGACGTGCCTGTGGAAGATAAATATAAATAAAGTATAAAACTTGTTGACACAGCTATATAAATAGGATATGATAAGTCGTGATTTGACGGATTGAAGTGAGACTCAGATATATTTTTTGTAAGGACATCAAGGGATATTCAAAGCAAAGATATATGCTGGGTCTTTTTATGTACAAAAGAAGGGAAAATGAGTTTATGAAAAAAAGGATGATACGTTTCTGTTGTGGAGTTATGGCTGCGGGACTGCTGCTTTCCGGCATACCGGTTCCGGCAATGAGCGGGAATATGCAAAAGGTAGCAGTGTCGGTGCTGGCAGAAGATGCGGTGATCGTGACAGATTACGATGAATTTGCGAATGCTTTAAGCAGTGGAAAGAAGAATATTGTAGTAGAAGGCAGTTTTACGATCCGCGATGATAAATTGACGGAGACAGATGGTTCCATTAAGGGACAGATGAAACCTGTTCAAATACCGGGGGGGACAACCATTACAGGAAATGGAACGGGGAGTATCACCTGTAGTCATCCAATTCAGATCATGGGGGATGATGTAGAGATACGGGATATACAATTGGTGTTTAATTCTAGTAATGGACTTGGCAGTGTTCCGCACCGTGAGATCTTTTTAGCAGGACATAGTCTTGTACTGAATAATGTAAGTACATATCTGGCAGGACCTGATAAGCCGAATCCGATTGTAGGCACAGAAAAAGAACTTCTTCCAACTGTGTATGCAGGAGGATATCACAGCAATACTGCAGTGGGAACAAACGCTTCACTTACTGTCACAAATGAGAACAATAAGACTATGTTTCAGGATATCTATCTGGGACATGAAGCATCAGCCGGACAAAGGACTGCTTATACGGGCAGTGCAAAATTAGAGCTGGATGCTGATGCAAAGATACGTGGGACTGTTTCAGCAGAAAACACATCTTTAGCGTCTTTAGATTTTTTGGGTGATCAGAAGGGATATGATGAAATCACTCTTTCAGAAATTAAAGGAAATGATAAAACTGTAATGACGGTAAAAAATTGTGCTGTTCTGGGTGTGGTGACAACGGGTGTCAAAGATATCCTATTGGATGCAGGAGGAAGACTGCAGCCGAAAGATGGGACGGCACAGTTAAATAATATTACACTGAAAAATGGGGGATGTCTGGATCTCACACAGGTGCTGGATGCTTTGGTAAAGGGCAGTTTTACAGGTAGTGATGATAATGCAGCAAGAGGAAAACTTGTTCTCAATAAAGATGGATATGTTCAGATTGATGGGCAGATAAGTGGGGTTACGCAGTTTCAGACGGTGAGTCATGTCATACCGGGAACGATTTTAAGTGGACATGCATATATTGCATCGGAAAACGGAACAGCAGGAAGTTTTGTCTTATCAGACACAGCTATAAAAAATAATTACAGTCTGATCCGTAAAAATGGAACATGGACGCCGTATATTAATTATGTACCGGTGGAGCGTGAACTTGGAAGTATCGAGGTAAAATCTTATCCGAAAAATGTTGTTATTAACCATATACCGACAAACATGGAGGATAAAACAGGTGATAGTCCGTATTTGAATGTAATATGGAAGGATCAGGATGGAGAAGCCTATACATTTGATGATGTGGTAAATTATGAATCATTTTATGATAATATGGTATTAATCCGTTCGGATTACTGGAATAGTGACGACGAAGAGATACAGCAGAAAACAGACTGGATAAATCCGATTCGCTTAGATGTAGATGAAAATGAACCGGATCATTATTATCTGATTGCATATGGTAAGGTGCAAACAGGAAAATATACACTTTTATTCTGTTTAGAACCGATAGAAAGACATCCTGATACTGTGGCAGATGTAAAAGCACTGAAAGATACCGTGTTGGCGGAAAAGGAAATAATATTCACAGATGAACCAGGTGTATCACATCAGCATGTGGAGGGCGAGCCGGTAAAAGAAAACGAGATAGCTGCGACCTGTACCCAAAAAGGAAGCTATGATAAGGTAGTTTATTGTAAGGATAAAGATTGCGGGGAAGAGCTTTCCCGTGAGAACATAACGGTTCCGGCATCAGGACACAAAAAAGGAGAGCCGGTCACTGAAAATCGCGTGGAAGCGAAAGTGGGTGTGGAAGGAAGCTATGAAAAAGTAATGTATTGCACCACATGTCATGAGGAGTTAAGCAGAGAAAAAATAGTGATTCCAGCCCTGAAAGAGCCGGACACAGAAGAGCCGGGAACAGAGACACCGGCACCGGAACCGGATACAGAAGAGCCGGGAACAGAGACACCGGAGCCGGACACAGAGAAACCGGTGCACAAACACAGTTATGTGTTGAAAAAAACGACAGAGGCAACCTGCATGAAAGAGGGAGAAAAAATTTATTCCTGTGCATGTGGGGACAGTTATACAGAAAAAATTGCAAAGAAGTCCCATACACCGGAGAAAAAACTGACACCTGCAAAACCGGGCAGCAATGGAAAGAATGTGACCATGTGCAGCTTGTGCAAAACAGTATTGAAACAGGTGAAAATCAATGCACCAAAGACGGTAAAATTGTCGAAAGATCATTATAGTTATGATGGAAAAGCGAAAAAACCTGCCATCAAAGTGACGGATAATAAGGGAAAAGTGATTTCAGGCAGCTTTTATAAAGTCTCGTATCAGAATAATAAAAAAGTCGGAAAAGCAACAGTGACCGTGAAGTTTCAGGGAAATTATTCGGGAATACTGAAAAAGACATTTGAAATCTGTCCAAAGGGAACTTCTATTTCAAGTGTAAAATCCGGGAAAAAATCCATGACTGTGAAATGGAAGAAACAGGCATCACAGACGAGCGGCTATGAGATAGTATATACAGCAGATGCATCGTTTGGCAAAAAAAATACGAAGACGGCTGTGATCAAAAGTAATAAGACGACAGTTAAAGAAATCAAAGGATTAAAACCGGGAAAGAAATATTATGTAAAAGTACGTACATATAAAGAAGTAAAGTCCGGTACAAAAAAAGTGAGGATCTACTCAGACTGGTCAAAGAAAAAAGCAGTTCAGATAAAAAAATAGTTCAGATAAAGAAACCGGATGAAAGAAAAACAATGGTCAGATGAATGATAAGTAACATCTGACCGTTGTTTTTTTACAGGGTTTGATGTTTTTTGATACGTCTTTTTATGCTTTCCACATCAATTGGTTCAAAAATGAGATCATTGATCAGATCAGATAATATGGCATTTCGAATCTGAGTCAGATTACCCTCTTTGCAGATTGCGATAATGGGAGTTGACGAAGCCCAGGACTCATGACTTAATTCATCCCACAATTGCCTGCCATCATCTCCGGTTTCGGATACATCTATGAAAACGGCAGGAACATGGTTATTTTTATCCATAATGGCATAGCGTATTTCCGTAACGGAAGATACTTTTATGAGTCTGTCCGGGTAAGAATATGCAAATTTTAAAGTGGAAGCAACATTTCTGGAATGTGTATATAATAAAATATTTTTCATGGCAGTGTCTGGTTTCTGTGCAGAAACACCATACTCGGAAAAACATTGTTTCCCGGATTTTTTTGAATTCCCAAGTGCAGTGTCTGCTTTCTGAAAAAGTGTTGTGTAGGAAGTTTCATAAGGCTCTGTGAATGCAATACCGATACTGATCGTAACGTTTTCAGGAATGGATAAAGCTTCTTTATCTAAAATTGCATCTAAAAGTTCCTGTGCTTTTTCATAGACAGCCTGTCTGGAGGCTATATCCCGCATAAAAGCAACAAATTCGTCTCCGCCGATGCGTCCGATAATGTCGGAACCGGAAAAATGAGATGCAAGAATACCGGCTACGACAGAGATTGTATGATCGCCCATTTTATGCCCAAAGATGTCATTGACAGCTTTGAAATTGTCGATATCTATGGCAAACAATGCATGTAATTCTTCCGGAGTGGATAAAAGTATGTGGGAAATGGCGTGCTCTGCTGTGGCCTTATTCAGCAGATGCGTCATCTCATCCACTTCTGATTTAATCCGCAGAGCTTCCTGTTTTTGTAAAATATGATTCAGTCTGCGGTTCGTCTTTAAAATATTGTCAATACGGTGACGTGCAATGGCAGGTTCAGTGGGTTTACTGATAAAGTCGCTTGCGCCTAATTCGAAAGCTTTCGTCTGTACTTCCGGAGTGTCGGTGGTTGTCAGAACCACGACTGGAATTTGTTTAAACTCCGGCATTTCCTGGCGGTGTTTTAAAACATCGAAACCATCCATTCCCTGTATGACAAGATCTAAAAGGACAAGGTCAATCATATTTTTTTTATCTTTGATCATCTGCAGACATTCCTCACCGGAAGATACTTCAAGAATATTGAAGGCCGGAGAGAATATTTCATTTAAAACGGCACGCTGTAAGCGTGAATCATCTACGATTAGCAAAGTTTCTTTTGACTGTTCCATATTAAAAAATCCTTCGTATCAGTTATAAATTATCCCCCTGGAAACCACAGGATACTATCTATAATGTAACATGGAAAATGGTTGTGTGCAATGAGAAAAAGACTGAGAAAAAATAAAACCGTTGACAAATCGGGGGTAAGTGCATAAACTAGAGTAAGCGAATCAACTTACCAGTAAAAATATGATAAGGGCGTTGAGCGGGAAGAGTAAGAAATCAGAGTGCTGACAGAGAGAAACTGCCATCGGCTGCAAGCAGTTTTCAGAAAGAGATTTCCGAAGTGCCTCCGTGAGCCTGTCCGGGGAAACGGTTTGTCTGCCAGTACAGTATCCGGATACGAGTAACACGCGTTAAGTGTATTGAGTGAGGATCAAAAGATCCTTAAGTTAGAGTGGAACCACGGATCATTTCGTCTCTTAGAGATGAAATGATCCGTTTTTCATGATAATGGAATGTTCGCGGAGCGTACATTCTATTATTTGGTTAAGGAAAGGGGATGCCAGTTTTGGGAATCATCAGTCATATTAAGGAAGAATTTACAGTGATAAAGGAGCGGGACCCGGCGATCAAATCGCCGATGGAGGTATTGCTTTATCCGAGTTTTCGGGTTATGTTGAGCTACAGACGTGCGCATAAGCTGTATTTAAAAGGACATTTCTTCTGGGCGAGATTTATTTCACAGCGGGCAGCGAGAAAAACAGGAATTGAGATACATCCGGGAGCAACGATCGGGAAAGGATTTTTTATTGATCACGGAAGTGGTGTGATCATTGGAGAGACGGCGATCGTTGGGGACAATGTTACTCTGTATCAGGGTGTGACACTAGGCGGTACCGGAAAAGAGACCGGAAAACGTCATCCGACGATCGGGGATAATGTTATGATCAGTGCGGGTGCAAAGATCATCGGTTCCTTCACCGTTGGAGAAAATTCCAAGATCGGAGCGGGAAGTGTGGTCATAGAGGAAGTGCCGCCAAACTGTACCGTAGTTGGTGTTCCGGGAAGAATCGTAAAACGTGACAATGTGAAGATGCCGCGCAGTGATATGGATCAGTGCCATCTGCCGGATCCGGTCAAAGAGGACATCAATGTGCTGCAGAGGGAAAATGCAGAACTGGTCAACCGTGTGCTTGATTTAGAGCAGGCAGTCCGGATTTTAAGTGCTGATGCACAAAAAACAAAATAAATTGCATTTTGCTCCGCAAAACAAGGAGTAAAATCCTCTGCTCATCAGAGGATTCGCATTTTGCTTCGCAAAACAAGGAGTAAAATCCTCTGCTCATCAGAGGATTCGCATTTTGCTTCGCAAAACAAGGAGTAAAATCCTCTGCTCATCAGAGGATTCGCATTTTGCTTCGCAAAACAAGGAGGATTATTTAAATGGAAAATAAATTTCAATTTTACAACACACTGACAAGAAAAGTAGAAACGGTGATCCCGCATGAGGATGGAAAGATCGGCATGTATACCTGTGGACCGACCGTATACCATTTTGCACATATCGGCAACCTCAGAAGTTACATCATGGAGGATGTATTGGAAAAATCACTCCGCTATGTCGGATATGATGTAAAACGTGTTATGAATATCACGGATGTGGGACATTTATCTTCCGATGCAGATACCGGGGAAGATAAAATGTTAAAAGGTGCAAAAAGAGAGCACAAAACAGTGATGGAGATCGCAAAATATTATACAGACGCTTTCTTTAGTGACTGTAAGAAGTTAAATATCAAGACACCGGATGTTGTGGAGCCGGCAACGAACTGTATCCCGGAGTTCATCCATATGATCGAGGTGCTGCTTGAAAAAGGTTATGCTTATGTGGCAGGTGGAAATGTTTATTTTGATACATCCAAATTAGACGATTATTATGTATTTTCTTCCCAGAGCGAAAAAGAGCTGTTAGTCGGTGTACGCGACGATGTGGAAGAGGACGTAAATAAGAAAAATAAAAATGATTTTGTACTCTGGTTTACAAAGTCAAAATTTGAGGATCAGGCGCTTAAATGGGATAGCCCATGGGGCGTTGGATATCCGGGATGGCACATTGAGTGCTCATGCATCAGTATGAAACATCTGGGCGAGTATGTAGATATCCACTGCGGCGGTGTAGACAATATTTTCCCGCACCATACCAATGAGATCGCACAGTCAGAGAGTTACCTTGGCCATACATGGTGTAAATACTGGTTCCATGTACAGCATTTAAATGATAAATCCGGAAAAATGAGTAAGTCCAAAGGGGATTTCCTTACCGTGTCCCTGCTGCAGGAAAAGGGGTATGATCCGATCGTATACCGTATGTTCTGTCTGCAGTCCCATTATAGAAAACCGTTGGAGTTTTCCTATGAAGTATTAGATAATATGGCTGCAGCTTATAAAAAACTGACCAAACGAATCGCAGAATTAAAGGATGAGGGAACCGTACAGCAGGATAAATTTGATGCTTATAAGGCAAAATTTGAGGATGCGATCAGCAACGATCTAAATACATCGATGGCGATCACGATCATTTATGATCTGCTCAAAGATGATATGAACGATAAGACAAAACTTGCGCTGATCAATGATTTTGATAAAGTATTATCCTTAAATCTGACAACGGCACAGGCAGATGCAAAAGAGGAGATCGATGCAGAATTAGAAAGCTATGTACTTGCAAAGATTGAAGAACGAAAGGAAGCAAAGAAAGCAAAAGATTTTGCAAAAGCAGATGCAATCCGCGATGAACTGCTTGCAAAAGGCATTGTACTGAAAGATACCCGAGAAGGTGTGATCTGGCACAAAGCGTGAGAGAGAGGAAATGCCAATGCAGAAAGGAATAGACTCTTATATCAAAGAACAGTTCGGAATCAGTGAAGTGGATATCCGGACATATTCGCCTCTTACGTTAGCCTATATCGGAGATGGAATATTTGATCTGGTGATCCGGTCTGTTGTCGTAGGAAAAGGAAACACGAGAGCAGGAGAACTTCACAAGCGGACAAGCCAGATCGTAAAAGCACACACACAGGCGGAAATGATTGAAAAATTACTTCCGATGCTGACGGAGGAAGAAGCAGAAGTGTACCGTCGTGGAAGGAATGCAAAATCGCCGACAATGGCAAAAAATGCCACAATGTCTGATTACCGGAAAGCAACCGGATTTGAGGCGCTGATGGGATACCTGTATTTAAAAGATGAGTTTGAACGTCTGGTGGAACTGGTAAAGACCGGTGTGGACGAACTTGCACTTAAAATGTAAAAGGAGAGAGTAATGGGCTACGAAGAGCTGAAAATAGAGGGACGCAATGCCGTGTTAGAGGCATTCCGTTCCGGAAAAACAATTGACAAATTATTTGTGTTGGACGGCTGTCAGGACGGTCCGGTGCGCACGATTGTCAGAGAGGCAAAAAAACATGACACGATCGTGCATTTTGTGGAAAAAGAGCGTTTAGATCAGCTTTCTGAGACAAAAAAACACCAGGGAGTGATCGCAGTTGCTGCAGCATATGAGTATGCCGAAGTGGAGGATATGCTAAAATTGGCAGAGGAAAAGGGCGAGCCGCCATTTTTATTCATTCTGGATAATATCGAGGATCCGCATAACCTTGGCGCTATCATCCGTACGGCAAATCTTGCCGGTGCGCATGGTGTCATTATTCCGAAACGCCGCGCGGTCGGTCTGACGGCAACTGTGGCAAAGACATCCGCCGGAGCAATCAATTATACACCGGTTGCAAAGGTGACAAATCTGACTGCAACAATGAAAGAGTTAAAGGACAAAGGAATGTGGTTTGTCTGTGCGGACATGGATGGAACCTGCATGTATGATCTGGATTTAAAAGGACCGATCGGTCTTGTCATCGGCAGTGAAGGCGAGGGTGTTGGCAGACTGGTGCGCGAGAACTGTGATTTTGTGGCATCCATTCCGATGAAGGGGGATATCGATTCCCTGAACGCATCGGTGGCAGCAGGTGTGCTTGCCTATGAGATTGTGCGGCAACGCATGCGGTAGAAGACACCGCAGCGGTAGAAGACACCGCAGCGGTAAAAAACACAGCAGCAATAAAAGACGTCGCAGGTGGTAGAGAACACCGCAACGGTAGAAAAAAACGCCGTGGTAGATATTGTATCAGGAGTCTTGGGAGGAACATGTTAGAGTCATATCGGGATTTGACAGACGAACAGCTGATTGCGGCATTAAAAAACAGCGGTGATCCGGACGGAAAGATCATGGATTACATTTTAGATAAATATAAACCGCTGGTCCGCAAAAAGGCAAATGCAGTATTTCTGATTGGCGGTGAGACGGATGATCTGATCCAGGAGGGAATGATCGGTCTGTTTAAGGCAATCAGAGATTACGATGATACGAAAGAAACATCTTTTTTTCATTTCGCAGAATTGTGTATTACGAGACAGTTATACAAGGCAGTTGAGGCGTCGAACCGGAAAAAACATGCGCCGCTCAATTCCTATGTTTCTTTCTACTCAGAAAACAGTGAAAACGGATATCCTCTGGCGGAAACGCTGACCATGGACGGAATCGGAAATCCGGAGCAGATGATGATCGATCAGGAAAATGTGGCACAGTTCTGGGAGAAGCTCAGGACGCATTTAAGCAGGATGGAACGGGAAGTATTAGACCAGTATCTTGCGGGATTTCATTATCAGCAGATTGCAGAAAAAATGGGAAAATCACCAAAATCTATTGATAATGCGCTCTCCCGTATTAAAGCAAAAATTCGGGAGATGAAAGATTCATGAGATGAAAAATTCGTTTTGTGAATCAGAAAATAGGTGAAATGTAGAAGATTCACCGTTGTTTTTGTGGATTGTCATGAAAAATATTTGTGCATGTTGCATAAAAAACAAATTAGAAAATTGTAACATTTGTGAACACTTATTGAGAAAATCATGCTATTATAATCACTGTAAAAACCCCCCAATACATTATATATAGTTTTTGCTATACCCCATAGTAAAAATACCTTCTCCTAAAAAAGACAGCAGTGGCTGTCTTTTTTGTTGTACAAATATTGACAACCGTCACAGATTAGGCTAGACTGAACAAGTCGATAAAACTTAATAGAAAACAACGCAGAGGGACTGCATGTCTGGGAGAATGCCCGGAGGGATTGTGGTTGAGAAGGTTAAAACCTGACTCTTTGAACCTGTCAGTTAATACTGTCGTAGGGAGCGTATTGGGAAGATGCTATCTCCTGTCGCGCTTGCGGCAGGAGATTTTTTGACGTGGAGAATTCGTTTGCCAGACAGTGGTTCAAGCAGTCCCCCATGCGAAAAAGGAGAAAAACGTATGGAACAGTATACCACACAGATGGATGCCGCACGCAGAGGCATCGTGACCAAAGAATTAGAAATTGTAGCGAAAAAAGAGCGCATGACCGTAGAAGAACTGATGCCGCTTGTAGCAGAGGGAAAAGTAGCAATCTGCGCCAACAAACATCACACCTGCATTGATCCGGAAGGTGTAGGATCAATGTTACGCACGAAGATCAATGTCAATCTCGGTGTATCGAGAGACTGCAAGGATTATGATGTGGAGATGGAGAAAGTGATGGCGGCTGTCAGCATGGGTGCACATGCCATCATGGATTTATCTTCCCACGGCAATACGATTCCGTTCCGCAGAAAACTGACTGCAGAATGTCCGGCAATGATCGGTACCGTGCCGATCTATGATTCTGTGATCCATTACCAGAGAGATCTTGCGACGCTGACCGCAAAAGATTTTATTGATGTGGTGCGTCTGCATGCGGAAGATGGTGTGGATTTTGTGACACTGCACTGCGGAATTACAAGAAAGACAATCGAGCAGATCCGGAAACATAAACGTAAAATGAACATCGTTTCCCGCGGCGGTTCCCTTGTATTTGCATGGATGTGCATGACGGGGGAGGAAAATCCGTTTTATGAATATTATGATGAGATCCTTGAAATCTGCCGTGAGCATGATGTTACCATTTCACTTGGAGATGCCTGCCGTCCGGGATGTCTCGCAGATGCATCCGATGTCTGTCAGATCGAAGAGTTAGTAAGACTTGGAGAGCTGACAAAACGCGCATGGGAGAAAGATGTACAGGTCATGGTAGAAGGACCGGGACATATGCCGATGGATCAGATCGCAGCAAATATGAAGATCCAGCAAAGCATCTGCATGGGAGCACCATTTTATGTGTTAGGACCACTTGTCACTGATATCGCACCGGGATATGACCATATCACATCCGCAATCGGCGGGGCGATTGCAGCACAAAACGGAGCAGCATTTTTATGCTATGTCACACCGGCAGAACACTTGGCACTTCCAAATGTGGAGGATGTAAAACAGGGAATCATTGCATCAAAGATCGCGGCACACGCTGCAGACATCGCAAAAGGCGTCCGTGGGGCGAGAGAGATCGATGATAAGATGGCAGACGCAAGACGCGTCTTAGACTGGGATGCGCAGTGGGAATGTGCGATTGATCCGGAAACCGCAAAAGCAATCTGGAACAGTAGAAAACCGGAGCATGAGGACACCTGTTCCATGTGTGGAAAATTCTGTGCAGTGCGCAGTATGAACAAAGCGCTTGCAGGAGAATATATTGATATTTTGTAAAAAAGAGTGGAGGCTTCATTCCGTCTTATGTTATAATAAAACTGTTTCAATCAGCCGGTGATCAGATGAAAAGAATATATTTGGTTGACAGTGAGAATGTAGGCGATATATGGGTGCCGTTACTGGTAGCATCACAGCCCGATGAGGAAGTGATCGTATTTTATACGCAGAAAAGTCCGCATATGAATTACGAAAATGTGAGGTTACTGAAGGAGACGGAGAAAGAAGCAGAGTTTATAAAATGTTTTGAGGGAAGCAATGCACTGGATTTCCAGCTTGTTACACAGCTTGGATACTTGTTGTGTGAGAATCAGGCAAACAGCTATGTGATCGTTTCAAATGATACCGGATTTGATGCAGCCGTACGCTACTGGAAACAGCGTAACATGCCGGTGCAGCGTTTGAGCGGAAAGGAATTAAACCGCAGACTGCGGCAAAAAGCAAAGACGAATGGAGAAAGAGAAATTTTCTTTGAAGCGGAGGAGAAGAACGCCGGGGACGTGGCTGGAAGTCTGGCAGATGAGGCTGAGATTGTGACAGCAAAGATGAATGAGATGACAGAAACGGATAAAAACGAAGAGCCGGGTGAGGCCGAAAAGCTGAATGGAGTTTCAGAGTTAAATGAAGTCTCAAAACTGAATGAAGCCGCAGAAATGATGGAGACTGCAGAACTGACCGGAGTGTTGGAGCAGGGAAAAGCCGGAAAACCGGATGAGACGGCAGAACCGGGTGAAGCCGGAAAACCGGATGAGACAGCAGAACCGGGTGAAACCGGAAAACCGGATGAGACAGCAGAACCGGGTGAAGCCGGAAAACCGGATAAAATGGCAGAACCGGAGGAAACTCTAGAGCAGGTGGAAACAGCAAAAATAAAAGAAACGGCACAGACGGAAAAAACTGCAGGAACAGATGAACAGTCAGAACCGGGAGAAATCCAGATGGAGATACCGGATGAAATCATGAGGCCGGATGAAACTGTAAATGCGGATCAGAAACTGCCATTTACAGATCCGCGTAAGGAAGCAGTTGAAAAGACAGAGATCTCACAGGAACAGGACGATGTCATTCGCAGTCTGCTTACCTGCATCAGTAAGGATCGGCTTGCAGATTTTCACAATGCGCTGGTATTGTTCTTTGGTGAAGATATTGGAAAAGAACTTTATCAGGAGGCAAAAAACAGTTCTGCGTATGCAATCTGTCGTGTAAATCAGACTGCGATCAGTGAGGAAGAGAAGTTTGATGTTTACTGTCAGACGGTATTTGCTTACAGTGATCCGAAAATGGACTGTCCGGAAGATTTTTCTTCGTTTTTGTATAAAGCAAATACAAAGAGAAAGAACCTTAATTCATTAAGAGCAGCATTGCAGGGACATTATGGCAAGGATAAGGGAATGAAATATTATTCTCTTTTTAAGTCACACATCAAGATTATGAATCGGATGTAAAGAAGGAGAGGCTGGTTGAAGCGAAAACGGGAAGAACATAACGGATGTGGTGGCGGAACACCAGGTAGCCAGAAGACCCGAAGAACAGCACCCCTGGATGCGTATTTTGTACGCATCCGGGGGTGTTGTCAGGTGGTTAAAGTTATTTCAACCCCCCGGAAATGTTGAATAAGTATAAATATTTTGAAAAATTACAAAAATTTCTTGGATTTTATGCTTGACAATCGGACGATCCTATTGTATAGTAATACAGGTGTTGAGAAAACATGATGCTGCTGTGGCTCAGTCGGTAGAGCGTCGCATTGGTAGTGCGGAGGTCACGGGTCCGATTCCCGTCAGCAGCT
>ENA-UERN01001770-UERN01001770.1-human-gut-metagenome-genome-assembly--contig:-NODE-1770-length-18765-cov-7.969767_pt1 | contig 18765 bp, 20 predicted proteins | sample MGYA00242950_ERZ507950 | MGnify/ENA primary metagenome ERZ507950 (study PRJEB26167, sample SAMN06115515) | human gut metagenome | host: Homo sapiens | place: China:Ningxia | collected 2014-11-26...
ATGAGTTGTTGCTGACTGAATGAATAGGTTGATCGGAACAGCTGATGCAGTCCGGTCAATACATCGTGCGGTCAAGTCAATCAGATCTACCGTATCTTCGAAGAGTTTCAACCGCTTGAAACTTTAGTTTCATCAGTGAGAAACTCTAGTTTCAAAGGCTTGAAACTTTAGTTCCAAAGGCTTGAAACCAAAAGTTTCACTGCATGAAACTGATTTTGGAACTACTTCTCTGGGAATAACTGAACGGATTGTGACAGATGTGACCGCTAATTTTCATTCAATAAAGATAGAAATTTGATCAAAAAAAGTATATAGTTGATATTTTGTGCTTTATGATTGATAAATCGACCTGCTTTTAATAGGAAATGGCTAATTTTGAACTTATATTAATGACTATATCCTATGTATTCGTGTTATACTGAAGCGATTTTTAGAAGCTATTTTTGAACGAATCTTAAATGTAATATTATCATGGATAATTTGATTTTTACATCCGAAAGTGTTATTCTATATGAGCGTAAGAGAATACATGCTTTAAAATATGAAGAGATTATTTGTATTACAACTGATAGACCTTACCTTGTTATTACTACTGTAGAGAGTCTGCAAATGTTTATACAAATGTCATTGTCAAAGGTAGGCGAATTATTACCAGACTATTTCTGTCTATGCAATCAGTCGACTATAATCAACCTGACTTATGCTTATTTATATGAAGAACATAATGGTCACTTTTTCGTATCTCTCTCAGCGATGTTGGAGCCTTTTGAAGTTTCTAGAAGATGCAAGAGAAATATAAAGAATAAAATGCTATATATTAATAAGAATAGAGGCTTATGACAAATAACGAACTCAAACTCTTGCAATCGGCAATGGACCATTCAAAAAGCTATTTAGAATTTGGATCAGGAAATAGTACTTATATGGCTGTAGCGACCGACAATATTAAGAAAATAACAGTCGTGGAATCGGATGTAACTTTCTGGGAAACGCACCTTATGTCTACGCCTGCCATATATGAAGCTGTTGAGAAAGGTCGGCTGCATCCTTATTTGGTAAATATAGGAGTAACAGGTAAGTGGGGATATCCTATGAATGACAATAACCGTGATTATTGGCCAGCATATCATTCTTGTGTGTTTCAGTCTAATCATTCGTATGATACGGTTTTGGTGGATGGGAGGTTCAGAATTTCCTGTATTCTACATGCTTGTCTATATTGTCCTCAAGACACTAAAATCCTTATACACGATTTTTTCAATCGACCTAATTATTATGTAGTTCTACCTTTTCTTAAACTGGAAGAAAGAGCTGATACATTAGGACTTTTTTCAATAAAGCAAGATACTTCATTGAAGCATCTTGCCAAAGAATACATTTCTATCTATGAGTATCTTCCCGGCTTTTAAACCGTATTATTGGGTTTCATTTCTTGAACCTTAATGTTTTTTCTAGCTCTTGCTCATATTTCCATTTGTTTTCGTACCCTTTGTCTGTATAAAAACAATAAAGATAAAAATGTCCGATATTGTTTTTTTGAAATAGCCATACGTCACAATAATAGTATTTTTTTCTAAAACATTTGCTTCCCAGCGATAGAGGATATGTTATCACAGTGTCGGCATTGAATACATCTTTAGCATAACTTGCCGGTTTATATTCAATGTAATGTTTTATTTCATCAAAGGAGATGTCTTCTCTTTTTTTATTTAGTGACATGGCTAACTCGGCTCTAACGACAAACAAATAGCGATATACTTCTTTTCCATCATACTCTACTTTATCTTTGAGGATAAATGGCGGACGATTATTATTGGGCTGGATACTGAAGAATGCGATAAAGTCTTGGTCATCCGATTTGATTGTCGGGCTTAGAATGCCTGTGTGCATTTGAAATCCTGGTAGTGACTCAAAATCCTCGGATTCATCGGTTAATTTGATAAGTTTTGATTTTTTGTGCTTAAGTCCTATTTTTTTTAGCCACATTTGTAATGTCATAGTTTTAATTGGTATTCCTGTCAGAAGTGGTACATGTCCTGGGATAATTCCGTTTTTCAAACAAATGGAATCGCTGTCAATGTCCCTTTTTGGGGAGACTGTGTTTTGGGCTTTAAGTTGAAAGCTGATAAGATAGAACAGAATAAAATATAAATATTTCATATTAGTAGAGTTTAACCGTAATAAATCCCGTCACTTCCCGTTATCGGATAAGATCCGAAAGAGCCATAAGAATCGTAAGATCCCGATATAGGACTATCGATAAAGGGAACTGTATTTATATCGAAAACACCTCTCAAACTTTCGTAACTATAGTCTCTTTCACTTTTTAGTGTAGGGTCGTAGCACCTTAGCATAAGGTTCCCATTTGCATCTCTATATGCTGCTTTTGGTATCGCGAAATGTAGTATTCCGCTAGAATCTAGTTGAAAGGATGCCCATTGGGTTGTACTGAAACTATTCATGGTTCCTCCTATGTTTTGAGAACCTTGATAACCATAATACTGAATGAAATTCATAAAAGAACCAATATTAGCTCCCCCTTCGGCTTCGGGATTATGGTTTGTATAATTTATATAAAACTGTACCATCTCGTCTTTATTCAAAGTTATACCATATAGTTCTTCGTAGGTGTAAATGAAAGCATTGAATAAGCAATCCCATGATGGATCACCATCACCAGCAACTATCGTTCTTAGCTCCCATTCTTTTAGTGGAGTAAAATCTTCAAAAGATTTGTTTAGATTGATTTTTTTTAGTTTCTTCATAACATCGTTATAGTTTAATATGTTGAAGATAAAACCTTCTATCGTTTTAACGATAGAAACAAAAATAGGTTTTATTTTTTATATAGAATGCATAAGGATTTGTAAATATGCAATTCGGTTGTTATAGATATGCAATTCGGTATATGAATGCTATTTCACTCTGGACTTTAAATTATCAAATAACCTTTCGATAAGCCTCCTGTCCCGTATAATGATATCAGCTATTCCACCTAATTCATATTGGAATTCAAGAACTTCTCCATAATTGGTTTTTAATCCTTGCGGCAGATCAACCGTAATCAGATAAGAATCGATAGAACTTTCTTGTGCCTTTTGTTCTTTTGTTATTAGTGATATTGATGCAACAGTGCCATTAATGGAACCGAATTCCGTATATGGAAAATTATTTAGTTTAATGATAACATTACTGCCATTTTTTACTTTACCTGCCCCACTTGCAGGTAATAGCATCTGACCAACCGTTATATTCTGAGGAGGTATGATGCTAAATACTTCTTCTCCGGATTGAATAAATTGATTATCAACCCAAAAATTAAGAAATTCTACTTTACCGGTAAATGGAGCCTTAAAAATATATTTGTTTTCCCAAACTTTAAGGTTATCCCTTAAATCATAGTATGTGGTGAGTAATTCCATCTGTAGTTGGCTGTCCTTTTCGTTTTGTTCTATTTCCAAACGATTAAGTTGATATTCATTTTCAGCGATTTGTAGCTGAATAGATGCATTCTCTTTCTTCAAATTTTGATAATTCAGCTTTGCCGATAAAAAATCATTCAGAATATTATCTACATCATGTCCTGCAACTGCATCCTTCTTATTCATGGTCTGATATTTACGATACCATTTTTCTGTAACATCGAGTTTCTTTTGGGATATGTTTATGCCGCTTGAATTTTCAGTTGCCGTAATATGTTGCCATTTAATATTAGTGAGCAGATTTCTTTTTTGTTGTTTATAGCTGTCGCCGGAAAGAAATCTTTTATAACTCTCAAGAGCAGATAAAAATGCATAATACTTCAAATTAAGTTCTCCTAATGAAATTTTCTTTGGGAATAATTCTTCGTGAAGGATCATTTTTAAATTGTTGGGATCAAATGCATGGATGAGGTTATTTATTCTAATAACATCGGCAGTCGTTGCAGAATTCTGTATAATTGCGATATACTGTCCTTCTTTTACATTTTCCTGTGGAGTGATGTTCAATAGTTGCATCTTACCTGATGCATTAGCCACAAGTCTGACAGGAGAAAGGTTCGAATTAATTTTTATTTGTCCGGTTACTGTATCCGGATATTTGATGACCCATCCCATGGTTAGCAATAATACAAAGAAGAAAATTACCGCTCTGGCAACCCATTTCCCAAACGTCATAGGCATTTTGTCGATAATGTCGTTTATTTCCTCACTTCTTTTTGAGGTTTTCCCCTCTATTACTTCCTTATTTTTCCGTTCCCAAATCATATTGACTTTGAATTAGTTCATAGTATTTTCTTTTATTCTTCATTAAGGAGTCATGTGAGCCCATTTCAACTACTATGCCATCTTTCATGACAATTATTTGATCGGCTTTTTTTATTGTACTCAATCGGTGCGCGATAACAATAACTGTTCTATTCTGAAAAACAGAATTTAAAGCTTGTACTATTTTTTGTTCATTAATGGTGTCCAAGGCATTAGTGGCTTCGTCCAAAAAGAGATATTCAGGCTTTTTATAAAGTGCTCTGGCTATAAGTAAACGCTGCTTTTGTCCTCCGCTAAGTCCTCTTCCCATTTCTCCGATCGTTGTTTGATAACCGAGTGGCATTCTTTCAATTTCCTGAGCAATATTTGCTATTTGGGTAGCTTGCTGTAAAGCTTCATAATCAACGTCCTCGTCATTTAGTACAATATTGTTTTGTATGGTATCATTGAATACCTTACCATCCTGCATGACACATCCGCATTTCGCTCGCCATTGTCGGAGACTTATTGTATTTATATTCATGTTTCCAATACAGACTTCACCATAAGAAGGCATGTATAGTCTTAACAAGAGTTTGAGTAGAGTTGATTTACCGCAACCGCTATCTCCTACAATCGCAGTGACTTTGCCTGCCGGTATTATAAAATTGAGATTTTTGAGAACAAGAGGTGCATTGGGCGAATATTGAAAAGAGAGGTTGCTTACTATCAAATTCCTGTTTTGAGGCAAGGTTATATTGTTGGATATGATAGATGCCATCTCATCTTCATCTTTCAATTGGTGTATCTCATTGATACGCATAAAACTGATTTTGGCATATTGAGCGGATTGGACGAAACCGACAAATTGAGTGATAGGACCATTTAACATGCCAATAATGAACTGTGTCGAAATCATTACACCAAATGTGATATCACCATTTATGACAGCTACAGCACAAAAGAAAGTAACGGCCATATTTTGCATATTATTTATAAATTGTGACCCAAGCATTTGTGCGTTGTTTACTTTTAAAACTTTTATGTTGAGGCGATATAAACGTGCCTGTATCGCTTCCCATTTCCATCGCTTTGTATCCTCGTAATTGTTTATTTTTATTTCTTGAATATTGTTGATTGTTTCCACCCAATAGCTACGGTCTTTTGAGGTTAATTCAAAATATTCCCAATCTAGTTTCTTACGTATTTTAAGAAAAAAGAATATCCATAAAACGTAGAGGATACTACCTCCCATGAATATAAAGAAAATGTTTGCGTTATATATTAGGAGTATGACGCTGAAAACCAAAAATGTCATTGATGAGAATAGCATGCCTAGAGAGTTGTTCATAACGAAATTACGTATACGCTCATGATCATTGGCACGCTGCAAAATATCTCCGACTAATTTGTTCTCAAAGAAAGTGGCTGGGAGTTTCATTAGTTTGATCAGATAATCTGATATCAGGGATATATTGACTCGGGTTGATACATGTAATAATACCCAGTCGCGCAAAGCATTGGATAATGTGACACTTAGTAAAAGAATAATATTAGCGACGAGCATCATCTGTATAAAAGTGATATCGCGCGTATGGATTCCTATGTCAATTACTGGCTTGGAAATGAAAGGCAGAAATGCTTGGAGCAAGGTTGCCATGAGCATGATAAACAGTAAAATCCCGAATGCTTTTTTGTAAGGTAAGAAATACCCTAATAAGTTTTCGAAGCTTTTTAAACGTTCGATTTTCTCATTAGCCTCTATTTGTTTGAAGTTTGCCATCGGCTCCAAAGCCATTAGTACTCCTGTTTCTTCTCCTTTTTTATACCATTTATCTTTAAATTCTTCATGTGAATAAGATACGAGTCCTTTTGCCGGATCTGATACATATATCTTGGTTTTGCTCGCTTTGTATACAACAATAAAATGATTAGCATTCCAATGTATGATGCAAGGCAAAGATATACGATCTACGATATCATGCATGCTTGCTTTTACTGAAACTGTTCTTAATCCGATCTTATCTGCTGCATAGCTTATATCTAAAAATGATACGCCTTCTCGGGTTATGCCGCATAAATCCCGTAAATATTGGAGTGAATAATATTTCCCATAGAATTTTGCAATAATCATTAAAGATGCAGGACCGCAATCTTTGGCATCCATCTGAAATTCATGAGGAAAAGTTGTTAGATTCATGGGATTGGTTATATAAATCTGTTAGTTATTACTATAGCAAATGTAGGGTTTCAAAGTAGAAGTATAATTAATTATTGATTGTTGATTTGCAATTCGGTAACTATTAATATACAATTCGGTTACTGTTTTGGCTAAATTGCACAAAGCAGGAATATAAACTTGAATAAAACTAGAGGGTATTCATCTAATTTAGTAATGCTTAATAATAAGACATTGATAGTATGTATTCCTTGTTTTATGGATAAAGAAAGTTTATGATTTTATTTAAAGCATATAAACTAAAGCTTGATATTGACCGAATTGTATATTAATAGTTACCGAATTGCAACTTTGAAATAAATATATTGAAAAAGTTGATATTTAGATTTTATCTTTGATTCATATAATTAATTTACTTGATAAAAGCTTAGTATTAACTTCTAATTACAATAATATGAGAAAACTAAAAAAAATAAGCCTGAAAGAACTGGAAAAAGAGGCTATATGTTTAGACGAGTCGGAATTACGTTTATATATGGGAGGATATGACCCTAATGATTGTTGGTGGAGATGCATAGCTTATATAAATAGTTGTGGTTCGAACTATTCAGCTGACGATGCGATGGAAATGGCACGTGAATATTATGGGCATTGTGGCAGTACTTTTAATGAAAATAAGTATGGCTTTACAGGTAGCAGTAGCGATAATCGCCAATGTTTTAATTACTTTTTCGGCTCAGGCGTTGATTGTGGCAGTAGTAGCCGGGAGATTTTTGTATTCAACCCTAATTTAATGGAGGGAATGGGGATAAGTCCTAGCGGGGAATATCATGCGATTGTAATTACTAGGCATGAAGGCAGTGTTATGGAGTATTTTGATCCACAAAATAGAACTTATGGTCAGATAACACAAGAACAGCTTGATGATTATACCGCTAGAAATGGAAAATCTTCTTTTTTTCGAGCTGGAAGAAGTTCATAGACAGTGTTTTATTCTAGTAAAAGATGGTAATGGTAAAAAATGAACATGAGAAACATTATTGTATTTGTTTTATTGTTTTGTAGTTCTCTTATTTTAAGTGCTCAAAATAAATCTTCTCAGTTTGAACAGGATTTAGAACTCATTAATATGAGGTTTTTTCCTTCTGATCAATACGATCTGTCAGATAATATGCGAATGATATATGTTACAGATGATTATAAGAATCCTTTAAGAAGATTAGGAACAGTACATTCAATTTTGAAAAATCATGATGGACAATGTAGAATTTTTGTATGTTTAGTAGGAGCTGGAGAAATTCGTTATGGAGGTTTGGTAAAAGCAAATAAAGAATTGTTTGGAGATATATCTTCTTCCACTTATAGTCGTGTTAGGCATGATTTAAATTACGGTAGACCAAATTCTAGCCCCTCTGAACAAGATATAGAAGATCTGAAAATGATAATGACATTTTACCCACAAGATATAGCACGAACCCTTTTCAACGCAGACCATATAATATGGAAGGGAAAAAGTATGAAGATAACTTTACACGTGTACGGGTAGTTGCAATTGAGAAAAATGGAATCGATGTTTTTCTTTATTTTGCAATGACGGATCAAGGAATAAAAGACTTTGATAAATATTTAATGGATTTTAAAGGTGTTTTTTTATTCTCTAAATAGAAGAAAAGACAATGATAAGAAAGAATTTGTATATAGTAGTATTACTGCTCTGTAGTTTTACTAATTTAAGTGCTCAAAATGAATCATCCCAATTTGAACAAGATTTAGAACTTATTGGTCTGAATTTTTCTCTTTCTGATCAATACGATCTATCAGATAACATGCGAATGATATATGTTACAGATGATTATAAGAGTCCTTTAAGAAGATTGGGAACAGTACATTCAATTTTGAAGAATCATGATGGACAATGTAATATATTTGTATATTTATCTGGAGCTAATGGACTCCGTTATGGAGGGATAATAAGGAAAAACAAAAGTTTATTTAAGAATGTCTCTTCACTAACTTATAATCGTATTAAAACTGATTTTAAGTATGGATATCCTGGTGCTACCGAGCAGGATATAGAAGACCTCAAAATGATGATGACATTTTATCCTCATGATACGGCAACAGTTCTTTTTAATGCTGATTACATGATGGTTTATCCCTTTAATATGGAAGGGAAAAAATACCAAGATAAATTTACCCGTACACGGGTTGTTGTAACAGGAAAAGATGGCTTAGATGTATTCTTCTATTTTATGATGACTGATGAAGGAATTAAAAACTTTGATAAATATTTAATGGATTTTAAAGGCATTTTTTTATTCTCTAAATAGTAGACAAGATAATGATAAAACAGAATTTAGATGTACTGTTATTGCCACTTTGGTAACTTAACAGGTATAAGTGCTTGTGGTGAATTTTCTTGATTTGCATGATTGGTTAAGTTTTTGGGGATAATAGTAAATAAGTTCTATATCTGGCTTGTGTAAACGAATAATTTTAGGATATTAATGTTGAATTAAAAAGAAATACAATGAAAAAATTAAGTAAATTAAGATTGCCTCTGATTGAAAGAGAGTTATCGGTATTGAATGAAGAGGAATTGCGTGCTTATATTGGAGGACAAAAGCAATCTTGTGTATTTAATTGTTTTGATTACCTTGATGGAAGTTTACACTCGGCAAATGATTACTATAATTGGACAAAACAAGGATTAGGATATGAGCCTGATGAACATGGGAATGTAGATATATCTGATGTTGGGACTATTGGTGGCTATGGAGGATTTAATGTAAGTAAAGTCAATAGTGGGGAATCCTTCATATTACGATCTGATGGACAAACCAGCAATGGAGAAAGAGTTATGGCTGTCTTTGCAGTGGGGAGTGAAAGCAATGAAGAAGGGCATGCTGTAGTTATAAGTGGTTTCTATAGAACTGATGATGAGAGAATCGTGTACTACTATTATGATCCAACAAGTTTATGTAGCGGCAGTATACTTAGTGATGATTGTGATTCGCTCTACCTTGTTAAACATGAAAACCCTAATACCTAAAACAATGAGTAGTAGGTAATTAAATTCAGTTGGATTTCAATAAGAATTAAAATATGAAACATTTGATTTTTTCCCTATTATTTATCGCTACTTCTTTGAACCTACGAGGACAAGATACGATTATTTTAAAAAATAATGCACGAATGATATTGGATACTACCAATATGAGAACTATTCCACAATTTGAAGAAGACTTAAAGCTAATTGATATGAAATTTATTCCATCAGCACAATATGATATTTTTTATGATATCAACCTTGTGTCTCCTTGCAAGGAGCAAGATTGCCCTTTTAAAAAAATAGGATTAATACATGCAATTCTGACAAGCCATGATAAGCAATGCAAACTCTTCGTTTATATTGCTGGAGCTATTAATGCTCATTTGGGTGATATCATAAAGTATAATAAGAAATCATTTGGAATAGATACTTTATCAAAATATAATCGTGTCAAGCATGATTTTGATTATGGAAGGCCATATTCCAGTGCTTCTGAACAAGATATAGAAGATTTGAAGATTATGATGACATTTTATCCTCAAGATACAGCAAGGTCTTTTTTTAATGCTGATTATATGATGACTTATCCATATAATATGAAAGGAAAGGCGTGCCAAGGAGTTTATTCTCGTACACGAGTTGTTGTTATTGAGAGAAATGGGTTAGACGTCTTTTTCTATTTTACAATGACGGATGTAGGTATTAAAGATTTTGATAAGTATCTAATGGACCTAAAAGGTGTTTTTGGATTTAATGCAATGACTAGGCAGGATGGACATTAGTATTGCAAAGAAAATCAGAATGAGCAGTTTAATATAACAAAGAAAGAAAATACTACAACAACTACAGAAAGAAAATAATTCAATAGAATATGAAAACAAAAATAGACCTTTGGGACGTGACCTTTAATATTATACTTCGATTGGATTCCATAGAACGATTAGAGAATATTATTGCCTCTATCACATTTCTAAATCGTCATTTTAATACAAATGTTACAGTTTGGGAATGTTCTTATAGGGATAATGGCTTTTTAAAAAAGTTACTCGACAATGCTAGGGTAAGTTATGTATTTAAACAAGATGATGATCCCATATTATTTAGGACTCATTATCTTAATCAAATGATACAGGAAACAACTACTCCTATTGTCTCTATTTGGGATACGGATGTTATAGCTCCTGTAAATCAAATAATAGACGCTGTGAATCTACTTAGGTTGCAAGAAGCAGACTTTGTCTATCCTTATGATAAGCTTTTCTTGGATACGTCAATCATTATTAGAAACTTATATCTTGAGTCAGAAGATATAAGCCTGCTTATGAATAACACGAAAAAAATGAAACAAATGTATCCCCCAAAACCAGTAGGTGGTGCTTTCTTCTGCAATCTGAAAGCATATAAGGAGTCCGGGTTGGAAAATGAGAAGTTTTATGGATGGGGTATGGAAGATGGTGAACGATATTGTCGGTGGGAGAAAATGGGCTATAGAATTAAAAGAATAGACGGTCCTTTATTTCACCTTAGCCACCCTAGGGGGATTAATAGCGATATGCACCATCCTGACCAGCACGTTATAAAAATGAGAGAATTCAAAGCTGCAAATCGTTTTACTAAAAAAGTAGGAACAGATGTTTAAGGAAATTGCTGATTACTTATTGAATATAGACAAGGAGAAAGCTACCGGATTATTGGTTGGCAATGCGGGAGTCTCTCTCTTTTTATATCAGGTTTATAGAAAAACCGGGCAAACTGAGTTTGAGGAAACGGCTGATATAATGCTTAATAATATTTTAGAAAAACAAACCATGCTGTCTTCGACTAATTTTAGGGATGGCTTGGCAGGAATCGGTTGGGGGATTGAATTTCTTCTTCAGAATAACTTTTATGAGGGAGATCCGGAAGAAATTTTGGAAGATGTTGATAATGTTATTTTTAAGTCGATCTACGAAGCTAGACTGCCCCTTTTAGGTGTAAATGAAGGTTTATGTGGCTATTTGCTCTATTTGAACAGTCGCATAAGGAATAAAAAAAGGAGTAATTCGGTAGCCCATCGAATAAATTGTGAGCTGATTAAGGTTTTGATAAACAAAATAGATAAAATAGCTCCAGAGCATTTTCAATCGCTAACTAAGGATATTCATTTTGATCTTTTATGGGAGTTTCCAGCATTACTTGTTGTTTTACGCCAAAGTTTGGACTTAAATCTATATAACGAGAAGATAATAAATATGGTTAATCAATGGATGGTATATTTAGGAAGTTATTTACCTAGTATGCACTGCCACCGACTGTCGTTGCTACTGGCATTATATTCTATTAATACTTATATCCATTCAATTGAAATGGAACAACATATTAAAGTGTTGGCATATTCAATTGACTTTAATAAATTGAAATCAGAGGTCGATCCTTATGCTATCAATATAATGCATGGATGGCCAGGAGTGGTGTGTCTACTTTCAATGGCAAGCCAATATTTAAATGCCGATTATCCTAATTATCATTTATTTGATAAAACACGTTGTGAGATATTACATCAATGTTTGAACGGTTTGGAAGAACAAATTGATAATTTAAGTAAGGGAATTTCAGAGAATAAATCTATATCGATAGGAATTGTAAATGGAATAACTGGCATAGGGATTATAGATTTGTGTTATCCAGAAGTAATGTCTGTAAATTCGAATAAATGATGAATAAAACTGTATTCTTATTCGCAACTCATAAATTGACGGATTTTGTTTTGGAACAATATTATAGATTAAAATTAGCTACAAAAAACATCGGGGTATTATATTTATTGATTGAAGATGGGGAATTGCAGCAGATTCCTGTTTATGTAAAATATTATTCCTTTAGTGTGGATACTCTGAATGAACTGAATTATGAACCCATAGAAGAATCTATAATTCCGGGAAGCAATCACTTTCCTGTTCTTCAGTTCTATAAGGAACATCCTGAGTTTTTATACTATTGGAACATTGAATATGATGTATATTTTAACGGAAAGTGGGAATCCTTTTTTGACCCTTTTGAAATGATCATATCTGATTTTATTTCATCACATATCGAATGGTATACGCAAAGACCAAAGTGGGATTGGTGGAAAAGTGTACAATTTAAAACATTATCAATACCTCAAAATAGATATTTGAAGTCTTTTAATCCGATTTATCGTATTTCAAATCGTGCGCTAAAGGCATTGGATGGTGTATTAAGCTTACGAAACTCAGGACACCATGAGGTTGTAATCCCCACTGTGCTAGACTACTTAGGATATACGATTAATGATTTCGGAGGAAATAGTGAATTCACTCTGTGTGAACTTAATATACCTTGTTATTTATCCAATTCTGAATTGAACAATTGGTATACTGAATCTACGATGAGATACAGACCGGTATTTAATAAAGAAGCAATAACCCGAAAAGGTATAGATAATATGTTATATCATCCGATAAAATTTTAATTCAGATGGAAAAGAACGGCCACATTAAATTGCAATCGATTGCTAATATTTTGCTTATAAATATTCAGCATATTGATAAGCTTGGTCTTTGGAATGGAAAAATGGGAGTCATCTTATTCTTTTATCATTATGGAAGATACGTTGATAAATCATTTTATGAGGATGTAGCAGATTCTCTTTTAGACTTAGTTCTAGAAGCTGTTAGTAGGTCTGCACATTCGGATAGTTATGCTCTTTTGAGCAGTGTGGGTATTGGCATTGAGTATTTGCTTGCACAACCATTTGTTGAAAGTGATTCTGATGATTTATTGGAAGATTTTGATAAATACTTGTTGAGAGGTGGCAGTAGGGCTTCATCTTTGATGCAATCACTGTATATGCATGTTCGAAAAGAGCAAAATATTCTTAATTTATCTGGACTATTAGAACTGAAAAATGAACTTAGTCCATATTCATCGATGAGTATCATTGAGGAAATAGCCCAATATCCTTTGACGTTTTCTGAACTGGCATGGGAAGGATTGAATATTCTGAATCAAATATCAAATAGGGAATAAATCATTGGTGGAATACATGAATATGAAAAGGTATGATTACTTATTAGTAGGAGCAGGATTGTTTAATGCAATATTAGCTTATGAACTTTCACGTATAGGGAAAAAATGTCTGGTTATTGATAAGCGTTCTCATTTAGGAGGGAATATGTATTGTGATCATATAGCAGGTATTGATATTCATAGTTACGGACCACATATCTTTCATACCAATAATAAATATATATGGGATTATGTGAATAACCTATGTGAATTTAAGCCGTTTGTCTATTCTCCATTAGCTTGTTATAAAGGGAAATTGTACAATCTTCCTTTCAATATGCATACATTTTATGAATTATGGGGAGTTAAGACTTCCGTAGAGGCACAAAAGAGAATCAAAGAACAATTAATTCCATTGAAAAATGATAATTTGGAAGAATATGCTTTGAGCACTTTTGGCAGTGAAATCTACGAGACATTAATCAAAGGATATACAGAAAAACAATGGGGACAGGAGGCAACCATGTTACCGGCGTTTATACTTAAAAGGCTCCCTTTACGCTTCACCTTTAATAATAATTATTTTGAGGATTTTTATCAAGGCATACCAATAGGAGGATATAATTCTCTTTTTGTTAACGCATTCAGGACTTGTGAACTGATGTTGGATACAGATTTTATACAAAATAGAGATTTGAGTAAACTAGCAGAGACAGTGATTTTTACTGGAATGATTGATGAATATTATGATTATTGTTGTGGAGTACTTGAATATCGTTCTCTTTGCTTTGAGACGGAGACAATATATATGGAAGACTTTCAAAGCTCTGTTGTCGTAAATTATACGGAGAGAGAGGTTCCTTATACGCGAATAATCGAACACAAGCATTTTGAAGGTAAATGTACTCCAAATACAATTATAACAAAAGAATATCCTCAAGAATGGCACAAAGGGCGTGAACCGTATTATCCTGTTAATACAAAACGTAATGAAAGTATTTACAAAGAATACAAAATGCGATCAATTCTTGATCAGAATGTCTTTTTCGCAGGACGTTTGGGAACTTATCGATATATGAATATGGATCAGATTATCAAAGAAGCGTTGGAATTGTTTAAACAACTTAAGAAATAGAATAATAATGGAAGGGTTCTCAATTATCATGCCGACTTACAATCAAGCTCATTTTATACGAAGAGCGATACTGAGTGTCTTGGAACAAACTTATAAATGTTGGGAATTAATTATTATAGATGATGGATGTACTGATAGTACAGAAAGGTATATTCAAGATTTTCTTGGAAATTCGCATATCAGATATTTGAGAAATGAGGTGAATCAAGGGATAGGCTATTCTATAAACCGAGGTCTTGAAGTTGCCAAATATGATTTAATCGCTTATCTTCCTTCTGATGATTATTATTATAAAGACCATTTGTTGATACATAAAAAAGAATATGATAATGACTTGGATTTGTTTCTAACTTTTACAAAGGCATCTTCTAAAATAGAGGATTCTTTCATGAAACAGAATTGTATCAATGCGCAAAGATATGAAATCTGTAATCTATTCTGCAGTTCTCCTTTACAACTAGTACAGACAGTGCATCGCAATACTTCAGAAAAATGGGAAACCTGTACTGACGTGATATCCAAAGATTATTATAGAATGTATTGGAGTAAATTGGTTATGCTAGGGGGCTTTAAATCAATTAATTTTTTGACTTGTTGCTGGAGCATTTATTCTTTTAAAGAGCAAATTCAAAAAGAAGAAATTTGTTTATTAGAAAGAAAATTTCTATTTGGGAATATAGATAAGCATCAAAAAAATGCTGAAGTTTGTGATATCGCTGATTCAATAAAAACTCCTTTAAAGATATTATTAGTCGGTGAACTTAGTCATAATCCAGACCGTATTTTAGCATTAAAAGATGCTGGATGTGATTTGTTTGGGTTATGGGTAGAAAAACCTTTGTGGAGTAATATTGGTCCTATAGCTGGTATAACGGATATATCTCTAACCGAATGGCAGTCGGAGATAAAAAAAATAAAGCCGGATATTATATATGGATTATTAAACTATATGAGTGTACCCCTAGCTCATGAGGTGCTGATGAACACAAAAGAAATACCTTTTGTTTGGCATTTTAAAGAAGGTCCTTATGTATGCCAATATCGTAATTTATGGGATAAACTAATGGACTTATATACTTTGTCTGACGGTCAGATATACATTAATGAAGAATGTCAGGCTTGGTTTGAGCAATATATATCGTGCCCAAACAGGGAAACTTCTTTTATTTTGGATGGAGATTTACCTTCCGGTAAATATCTTAATAATAATTTCTGTTCAAAATTATCAAAGACCGACGGAGAAATGCATATTTTAAACTCCGGACGTTTGGTCGGATTATCATTAAGAGATATTAATTATTTGTGTCAACAGAAAATACACATCCATTCTTATGGCTCAAACTCGCCACTTGTACACTGTGCTCAACAGGCAAATCCTACTTACTTCCATGTGCATGGTTATTGTTCTCCTAAAGATTGGGTTACAGAGTACTCACAGTATGATGCAGGATTATCACACTGTTTTCTAAGCAAAAATTATAATGAATTAGTGCGAACGTCGTGGGATGATCTAAATATTCCTGCCAAAATGAACACTTTTGCTATTGCCGGTCTACCTATGATTCAAAGAAACAACTCTGGGCATATTGTTGCAACACAGCGAATAGCCGATACTTTTGATTGTAACATATCATTTAGTACTCTTGAAGAACTAGTTGAAACATTAAGAAATACAAAAAGAATGGCAGAGTTAACTCATCATATAATGAAAGAACGCGAACTATTTGTTTTTGATACCTATGTTCCCGCATTGATGGATTTTTTTAAAGTTATAATAAAGATGAAGGAATTACATTAAATGTAGATAATTAAGAAAGATATTGTTCTCTAAATAGCTTATACAATTCATCTTTTTTTCTTGTTCTTTCATTATACATATAGTAATATGAGTTAATATCAAATCGTTCATTATAAGCCATATTATTACTCATGGCTCTCTTTATTTTACATTTTACAAATTCTTCTAAGGATTTTGTACAATAATGTTTGATATAAGCTGTGCCGTAGGATACATCTGCCTCGTCCATTCGCCAAAAGCTTCTCATATTTATGATTCTATTATCAGCATTATAATATGGGAGGTGATCAATCAATGTATGTGCATTGATCGTTTGAATCGTTTGAATTTCGACTTTTTTTAATAAGGATTTTACTGCACAATTGAATTTGTAATTCTTTGTTCCTGAATTTAAAGATAAAGGTCGAGGGAAACGATCCTGAACATTTCCATCCTCATAATATAGTTTATCATTATCCCCATAATGCAGATTATTAAAGGCTATTTTTGTAGCGTTTTCATCAAATCTAGCTAAGAATGTTTTTATATTTTCTTGATGTTTTAATTCCAAAAATTCGTCATCATCGACAAAAAGGACCCAATCAAAGTCATAAGAAGAAAAGAAATCCTTTCTGTGCCAAACATCATTAAAGACTTGCTTTCTATAATTAATAATTTTGACTTTATCTTTATTGATATAAGAGGCTAATATTTCCGATGGGATTATTGAATCATCGTCATTATTGTCGTATAAATATATTGCATTAAATCCTAAATTCAAATAATGCTCCACAAATTCAATCAGATATTCATTGTCATTTTTTATAGGACATGAAACTACTATTTTTAAATCATCTACATGCATACTTTATCATATTTTATTAGTATTGAAGAGTGTCGTTTCAAAAGTACTATACTAATAAGATAATATGGTCCTATATTAACTATTGAATTGCAATTCGGTGTTTTTTTATATACAATTCGGTATACAATCGGTATCATATATGTTCTTTTCCATAGAAAATATGTGTACATGAAATGATCGATATGAATAAAAAATAAGGTCGGCTTGCTACATGATAATCGTTGTAGTGCAAGCCGACCTTAATTTCTATTTTATGTATCTTATACGTTCTTTACTTTGATCAGATACTCAGCGATCTGTACAGCATTCAGTGCAGCACCTTTCTTGATCTGATCGCCAACGATCCAGAATGTCAGACCGTTTTCATTTGTAAGGTCCTTGCGGATACGTCCAACGTACACAGGGTCTTTGCCTGCAAGGAACAACGGCATCGGGTATTCCTTTTCGGCAGGATTGTCCTGAAGAACGAGACCCTCGCCTTTCGCAAATGCTTCACGGGCTTCTTCTACCGAGATCGGACGTTCTGTTTCCACCCAGATGCTTTCAGAGTGAGCACGAAGTGCGGGGACACGTACGCAGGTTGCACTGACTTTCACGTCAGAGTGCATGATCTTGCGTGTTTCGTTATACATCTTCATTTCTTCTTTGGTATAACCGTTTTCTGTGAACACGTCGATCTGCGGAATCAGGTTGAATGCCAGCTGATAAGCAAACTTTTCTACTGTCACAGGCTCGTTGGCCAATACCTGACGGTATTGTTCGTACAACTCGTCCATAGCGGCAGCACCGGCACCGCTGGCAGCCTGATAAGTAGATACGTGCACGGTTTTTATATGAGAAAGCTGTTCGATGGCTTTCAGTGCAACTACCATCTGGATAGTTGTACAGTTAGGATTGGCAATGACGCCACGCGGACGCTCCAACGCATCTGCGGCATTTACTTCGGGCACTACCAAAGGCACATCAGCGTCCATACGGAAAGCGCTGGAGTTGTCGATCATCACAGCACCGTACTTGGTGATTGTTTTCTCGAACTCCTTGGATGTTCCTGCACCGGCAGAAGTGAAAGCAATGTCTACTCCTTTAAAGTCATCGTTGTGTTGTAAGAGTTTGACCTCGATCTGTTTACCGCGGAAAGTATAGGTTGTTCCGGCACTGCGTTTAGAACCGAACAAAACTAACTCGTCCATCGGGAAGTTTCTCTCATCGAGCACGCGTAGGAATTCTTGTCCTACGGCTCCGCTTACGCCAACAATAGCTACTTTCATCTTTTTCTTTTGTTAAATGTGAATACTGATTTTATCCTCCTGCTCTGACGAATAGGAAAGATTTGGCTGCAAAATTATAACATTTTGCCATATAAACCGCATTTTTGTCGAAGAATTATTATTTGAATCTATCTACCTACGAATTGGAGGTATGCGAACTTTTTTGTTCCTTTGCATTGAAATCCTAAAACCACGGACCTATGAACCTGTTTGAATTCAATTTAGCGTTACCGATAACCGATCCGACTTGGGTGT
>ENA-UERN01001772-UERN01001772.1-human-gut-metagenome-genome-assembly--contig:-NODE-1772-length-18732-cov-7.724631_pt1 | contig 18732 bp, 9 predicted proteins | sample MGYA00242950_ERZ507950 | MGnify/ENA primary metagenome ERZ507950 (study PRJEB26167, sample SAMN06115515) | human gut metagenome | host: Homo sapiens | place: China:Ningxia | collected 2014-11-26...
AATCTAATATAATCATGAGAAAGTTCATTTTACCTGTATTACTCTGCATTATTTTTATCAATCCGGCTACAGCTAACGATGAAATCAAGTCATTACTAAAAACATTAGATAAAGCCCTAAAGTATAAATTAGATTATGCAGAACAAAAGCAAGAGCAAATAGATAGTCTCAAAATAGAACTGAAGTTACACCATAAAATACACAAAAAAGTACAAATAGCCGAATTATTATGTTTCGCCTATTCTTCCTTTCAAAAAGATTCCGCTTTAACCTATGCTATTCATATGAATGAATTAGCTCAAGAAAGTGGAGATGGAGAGCTTATTATTGAAGCCAAGTTAGACTATGCACGTATTTTATCTTCCATGGGATTTTTCAAAGAAGCATTGTCCATTGTCAATCCCATACAACATGAATTATTGTCTCCCAAACTTAAAGTGGAATACTTCCTCGGGCAAGCCACTATCTACAATCACCAAAAGAATTTTGCTTCCAGTGAAATAGAATCACGCAAGAATGATTTGATAGAACAAACTTATCGTGACTCTTTACTTCAATGCGCAGAAGTCCCTTCCAATATACGGGCTTTCACAATTGCTCCTATCCTGCTACACAAAAAGAAATATAATGATGCCATCTATATGCTGGATAGCGCTTATTTAAGCTATCCCCAATATTCACGGAATGCCGGCATATTAGCTTATTCATTAGCCTCTGCCTATCAAGGCAAAGGTGACTCTAAGAATGCAATCAAGTACTTTGCCATATCTGCCATATCCGATGCAATAAGCGGAACTAGAGAGAACCGTTCTTTGCGAATATTGGCAAAACTTATTTTTGAGAGTGGAGACATAGATCGGGCATACACATACATGAAAAATGCAATGGAAGATGCCATCTTATGTAATGCCAGAATCAATACAATTGAAGCCTCGGATATGTACCTCTTCATCGACAAGGCTTTTCAAGAGAAAGAAAAACGCAAATTTGTTATTATTAGTAGCCTACTCAGTTCGCTGTGCCTTGTCTGTATCCTATTATTTATACTTTTCACCCAACTAAAAAAGCAAAAGAAAAAAGTGGAACAAGCCAATAAAAGCCTGTCATATCATTTGGATGAAATACAAAACATAAACTCTGCACTGGCTGATAGCAGTAAAATTAAGGAAGAATATGTGGGATTATATATGGAGCAATACACCAACTATATCACCCAGATAGACAGTTTCAAAAAAAGAGCCCTTAAAATAGCAAAGAGTGAAGATATCAATAAAGTGGTTTCTTTCCTCAAATCTTCGTTGAACACGGAAGAAGACTTGGCCGAGTTCTACAATAATTTCGACAAAGCTATTCTCAACTTATTTCCCAACTTCGTAGCGGACTTTAACGCGCTCTTATCACCCGAAAATGCCATAATACCTGGTACTGGTAAACTACTGACTCCCGAACTGAGAATCTTTGCACTGATTCGGTTAGGAATCACAGATAGTGTGAAAATAGCCCATTTCCTGCAATACTCACTATCGACCATTTACAACTACCGCTCAAAAATGAGAAGCAAAGCCATTGGTGATCGTAACGATTTCGAGGAAAGAGTGGGACGTATCGGACAATAAAAAAACACCCACTGCAATAAGCTGTTTTTTTCTTATTGCAGTGGGAATGATTATTTTTCTCATATCGAGCTATACAAGCCCCCGAACACACATTCTTCTACATCAAGGATTGACTTTAACAACTTGTTCCCATTTCAATTTCGTCGGATAGCCCCAATCCGGTTTAGTAGGATCACAGAAATCGCCAACAGACGCCATTCGAGCATAAAGTAATTTAGTAAGCTCTTCACGTTTTTTACTATACTTCGGATTGTCATAAAGATTATTCATTTCCATTGGATCCGCCTTAAGGTCAAAAAGCTGCGGATGACGCTGACCGTCTACATTGTAAAGTATAAGTTTGAAACCATCTTTCTTGATGGCTCGTTGGAGGTTAATATATGTCAGCAATATGTCCTTGCGCTTTTTCACTTTCGGGTTCTGTATGGTTTGCGCTAATGAAATACCCTTAACAGTAGCCGGCGCCTTTATATTCGAAAGATCGCAGAGAGTGGGGTAAAGGTCATAAAGATAACAGTAGGCATCGCTCATGACATTTTGCGGGATATTAGGTCCGCATATCACCAAAGGCACTCTCACCGCTGCTTCATATAAGTTCTGTTTCCCCAACAGTCCGTGTTCTCCGACACAAAGGCCGTTGTCCGCAGCAAATACGATGATGGTGTTATCGGCTTTGCCACTTTTTTCAAGCATATCAAGGATACGTCCTATCTGAACATCTACCTCGTTCACCATACTATAATAGCGGGCCCTTTCAGCAAGCACCTGTTCCGGTACACGCGGAGTAGGCAACAGTTTTTCATCACGTTCATTAAGGTCGCCATTATCAAACGGATGCTGTGTGACAAAATTCTTTGGCATCGTAATTTCCTTGCTGCCGTATTTGCGTCCGTAATCGGGTAATACGTTACGCGGATCATGTGGCGAAGTAAATGCGACATACATCAGAAACGGGTTATCATTCGATGCATTTGTTTCAATGAACTTGATGGCGGCATCGGCATACAACTCAGATGAGAAAGTATTGAGTGATGCATTTACCCATTGACCATTTTTGTATTTCCCTGTCGGGTCATACTCATGCAGATAAGGGCATCGGTGTCCCTTTTCTTCCTTTTCATTTCCATAGGGATGCATTCCCCCGAAAAAAATATTTGCACCCGTAGAGAACGAACGGTTGAATGCAGCTTTGTCACTATGCCATTTGCCGGTTCCGAAGGTTGTATAGCCGTTCTCGCGGAACAGTTCGGGAAATGTTTTCTCATTCTTGGGAATGATTTGTCCATTGCGATGTACGTCCATCAGACCGCGCCCGGTAAGGAGCATCGCACGACTGGGCTGCGAGATGGCGCCATTGAGCCCACCCATTACGTGAGTTTGGGTGAATGACATACCCTGATTGACAAGCCTATCCATATTCGGAGTCTGAATCTCGTTATTACCCCAGGCATGGATAGTGCTGAATGTCTGGTCATCCGTTAGTAATACAAGCACATTAGGACGTTTCGGGCTATTTTCTTTATTGACTTTTTCTGGATTTGCCCCGAATACAGAAGAGCCTCCAAAAGGGACATTTAATATGGCTGGAAGGCATAGGAACAGAGTCTTATTTTTCATTTTTAAATTCATCATACTAGTTTTATTTTATGATTTAAGTTTCTATTTAGACGGTGCCTGGCAAGGGACTGCCCCCCAAGCACGGTAATGTTTAGTCATTGCATTGTTCAATTTCCGAAACATATCCCCTTGCAAAGGTAGCGGAGTAGTTTCCAAAGAGTCCTCTTCCAAATTGAACATCTGCGCCTTTTCAAAGGGAAGATTCTGTAAAAGTTTATACTCATTATACCTCACAGCACTCTGTGACTTGCCACAAAACTGCGCGCCACCTTCATTTCGGAGCCAGAAGACAAAGCGGTCTTCTGTGTTCTGGGTCTTTCCCTTAATGGCATCCAGTACGGAAATACCGTCTATCTCATGCTTGACCGGTACATTTACAAAGTCACATATAGTGGGCATAAGGTCCATCATCACCACGAAGTGATTGTCACGTCGGCCACCTTCGAAAACTCCCGGCATATTCAATGCGCAAGCGACATGAATACCACCCTCAAACATATCGCCTTTGGCACCCCGGGTAGGACCATTATTCGCCATACTTCCCCGGTCTCCTCCATTATCAGAAGCAAATATCACCAAGGTATTATTCAATTGACCACTTTCCTCAAGAGATTGTATCACCTTACCTATATTATAATCCAAATGTTCAATCAGGGCTATCAGCCTTGCACGCTTAACCGGCAGAGACTTGTCTCTCTCTTGCACCTTGTTCACCCATTCTACCGGAGGTTGCAAAGGAGAATGGGGAGCATTGTAGGCAAGATAAAGAAAAAAGGGATTCTTCTCTTTTGCTTCTTTCTTGATATAATCCACACTCCATGAAGTAAACAATTCGGTAGCATGGCCTTTAGGATCGATTTCCTTGTCATTCAGGTACATATAATTTCCTCCCTGTCGCCGATGCGTGTAATAGTCATCCATCATATCCGCAAGAAAGCCATGAAAATGATCAAATCCTCTTTCATTAGGAAGATTCGGACTTTCCCAACCCAAATGCCATTTACCAATCAGCGCGGTTCTATAACCACCATTCTTGAGCACCTCGGGCATAGTGACGGCAGACGGATCAAAATAGCCCCAATTTTGGTCAACGGAGGGACGTATGACTCCGGGCACTCCTACCATAGCCGGGAAACGCCCGGTCAACAGTGCGGCACGCGAAGGAGAAGAAACCGATGAATTGGCATAAAAATTATCCAGACGTACTCCTGTTTCAAAGATGCGATCAATATTGGGAGTACTCAAATCTTTGGCATATTGGCAGGACAAATCGCCCAATCCAAGATCATCTACAAGAATCAGCAAGACATTAGGAGTCGCTTTATCAACCGTATTCGAGGCCAAAGCCGCACCGGAAGTCATAGCAGCTCCCAATGCCAACAAGGCTGTTTTTTCTATCTTCATAGTTACTATGTATGTTAATGTGTTATTTTTTATTCGTGCGCTGTACTTTTCGAGCAAACTGATCAGGAACTTCTGAATAGACGGACTCAGCCCAGCGGGTAATCTCTTTGTCCAGTCTTTCAACCAATTCAGGTTCCTGCTTGCTCAAATTGTTTTTCTCATATGGGTCATTGTTCAAATCAAACAAATGCAGCGTAATGTCCCCCTTTTGATTGTAACGAACCAGTTTCCATTTACCATCTCTCACTGATATAGTCTTATTACCATTACCCCAAAATAAAAGCCTTGGAGCAAGATTTTCTCCTTTGAACAAAGGCACCAGAGATGTTCCATCCAGTTTCTTCTTTGAATCGTTATAATGAATGTCAGCCATATCCAACATAGTTGGAAAAAGGTTGAAACTCATCACTGTTTGTTCGCATGTTGTGCCCTCTTTAATAGTACCGGGCATATAACAAATGCCAGGAACACGATGACCACCTTCCCATGGACTTCCTTTAGCACCTTTATATCCTCCGGCAGAACCTCCATTATTTATTACCGGACCATTGTCGGAGAAAAAGACAACGAAAGTATTCTCATCCAATTTATATTTCTTCAGCGTCTCCAGAATACGCCCTACACTCCAATCTAGTTCCTCTACCATATCTTTATAGATTTCTTTATTCGATCTATCAGAGTTTTTATCCCCTTCCGGAATGGCCTCTGTACGAATCGCTTTCTCATGAGGGCCCTGCATGGGAGAATGAGGAGCCGCATGTGCTATATACAGACAAAACGGCTTATCTTTATTTTCCTTTATATAATCTTCGGAGAGCGTTGTTAACAGGGTTGTTGTGTATCCCGGCATATCTTTCACTTCCAGTCCATCCCACCAATCCATATCACCATAACGGTTGCGGTGGCTCTGATAGTCGACATTTCCGGACTTAAAACCTACAAACTTCTGAAAGCCGAAATTCATCGGATGATGTTTCTGTAAATATCCTAAATGCCATTTGCCAATCAAAGCTGTCCGGTATCCATTGTCTCCCAAGACTTTTGCAAAGGTTATTTCTTCCGACGGAAGTCCCACCTCCTTATCTTTATCATTCCGGGGTACTAAAAGGACTCTCTCCAAACCAGCTCTCTGTTGATAACGTCCGGTTAATAACCCGCAACGCGTCGGACTACTAACTGAACCGTTCGAGTGGAAGTCTGTGAACATCATCCCCTTTCGCGCCATTTGATCAATATTAGGGGTCCTTATATACTCATTACCATATATACCCACATCACCATATCCCATATCATCTGCAACGATAATAACAAAGTTAGGTTGTTTCTGAGCCATCATTTCAACAGGAGAAAATGCTGCTAAAGCACAAGTAGCGGCTACAAAATGTCTTGAGTGATTCTTCATATTTTATGCGATTTTAGTTGTTGAAAGGGAAAACAAATACTTTTATATTTATGCAAATATACGAAATGCTAATACCATTGAGTCACATCTGGTTCCATTTTAAGATAAAAGTAAGTCTACCAACAGATAAAACTCTACAAATCAAATAAATACATTTGAAATAAAGACAATTTATGTAGTTATGGTAAAAATGAATATAAAATCCGATATCTCCATATTCAACACCTTCCTCAACTATAAACAGTTCACACACCTATTACATTTTCCCCATCACTCACGGCACATAAACAGCTACTATTCAACATATTACATGTTATACTGTTTTACAAATTCTCTTTGGCGGCTTTACATCCTATAAAAAATTAGTATATTGATTGTATTTTTGTGGCATAACTAAATTTATTACTATATGAGAAATATTATTTCTATCCGCATTCTTTTCCTAATTATTGTATTCTCCATATTTGCAGTTTCTTCATATACAGATGGAAATACATACGCCCAGAATGCCCGAACATTTGCAACAGGAACTGTTGTTGACGAGCAAGGACAGCCTATACCCGGCGTGAATGTCCTTTGCCAAAATTCCAATTATGGGACCACCACTACTATTGATGGCACTTTCAAAATTCAAACGAAAGGTAAAAATCCAATTCTTGAATTTTCGTTCATCGGATTTCAAAAACAAGAGATCACAATCAAAGATCCAAAGAAACTTATTAAGGTAGTCATGATTGAAGACGGCTATATGTTGGATGAAACTGTAGTCATTGGCTATGGAACGCAGACCAAAAGAACAATAACGTCTGCCATGACCTCCATCAAATCCGAAGAATTATCTGGATATGTAGGTTCTTCCATCGAACAGACCATCTCGGGTTTAGTGCCAGGAGTTCGTATACAAACTTCCGATGCAACTCCCGGTGGTGATATTAATGTAGAAGTTCGTGGTATCGGTACCGTTACTGCTGGCTCGGAACCTTTATACATTGTCGACGGAATACCGATGGAAGGCGGCCTGTCAGCAGTCAATCCTGATGATGTATCCAACATTCAGATTCTGAAAGATGCCGCTTCAACCGCTGTATATGGCTCGCGCGGTGCCAATGGTGTAATACTTATTACCACAAAGCGCGGTGAAAGTGCAAAACCAACAATAACCATTAATGCCGCAACCACCATAGCACAAATACAACATAAGTTTGAATTGATGAACACAGCCCAATTGCTGGAATATTATAAAGATAAGAATCTGAATGAAAGATTCCGTTACACAACAAATCAAAATCAGGACTATTTTCCTTTCGACGAGAATCTCAATACAGACTGGCAAGATGCCATCTTCCAAAATGCCATTCAACAGAAATACAACTTGTCTATTGCAGGAGGAAGTAAAAATATGCGTTACCGAATTTCCGGCGAATACTTCGACCAGGAAGGTATTCTGATATGTACTGGAATGAAAAGATTCGCTTTCCGTTCCAACTTCGACATCGAATTAAATAAATGGGCCAAAGTAACTGTCAACTTTGCTCCTACGTTTATCAATCAGAAGAGGACCAGAGAGGGCGGAGAAGGCTCGAACAGTGTAATCCGAACCGCAATTTCCATGTATCCCTTTTTCCCGGTTAAACTCCCGAATGGAGAATATTTCTCCACATTAGAGTACAACCTGGCACCGACTAATGTAGCCGATTCAAGAGATCCCGAAACTGGCGCATTCCCCACTCTTACCGATTCACCATTGGCTGACAATCAAGACAACCCAGTCAGAATCGCTCACGAATACAAAAACGAAACGAGTCAGAATCGCATTGTTGGCGGTCTTAACTTCGAATTAAAGTTGGCCAAGGGATTAACGTTCAAACCATCATTGGCTATCGATATCATGTCATCCGAAAACTCAATATGGTATCCGGCTTCCATTGGCAAAAACCGTACTGACTCTGAAGCTTCCACCACAATGACCCGCAAGCTCATGTGGATTAACGAAAACATACTGACCTATCAGAAAGAGTTCGGAGACCATAATATCAGTGCCGTAGGAGGTATGACTATACAAAGCAACCAGCTCAACAAGCTCTACACATCCGCCTATCATTTTGCAACAGAGTCTCTCCCTTCCATCAACGGAGGTGTAGTCAACGGAGGATCTTATAATAAGACTGAAGACCGTATGCTATCCTACATAGCCCGACTGACCTACGACTACAAAAGAAAATATATGGTTCAAGGAGTATTCCGTGCAGATGGCTCAAGCCGCTTCGGAAAGAACAACAAATATGGTTATTTCCCCTCCATTTCTGCAGGATGGGCCATGACGGAAGAAAAGTTCATGAAACCACTCAGGAAAGTACTTAGTGAACTCAAATTGCGAGGTAGCTTCGGCTTGTCCGGCAACAATGCTATCGGAGACTACAACTATGAGACCAAAATGTCACAGCAATCGTATATAGTAGATGGTTCTGTTGTAAATGGCTGGGCTCCATCGAACATTGCTAATCCAGATTTGAAATGGGAAGTGTCCAAACAGACAAACTTAGGTATAGATATAGGTCTTTTCCACAACCGAATATTCATGCAACTTGATTTGTACAAGTCTATCACCTCCGATATGCTTCTCAATACAATCGTTCCAAGCACTTTAGGAGTTTCACGCATGCTACAAAACGTCGGTTCCGTTGAAAACAAGGGTATCGAGTTCAATATTGTATCACGTAACTTGACCGGCAAATTCAAATGGACAACTACGTTCAACATCTCCGCCAACCGAAACAAGGTATTGGCACTAGGACTCGATTCTGAAGCCATCACTGATGGAGTAGCAGAATCAAACATCACGAAAGTAGGCTATCCGATAGGTATGTTCTACGGAAATGTATTCCGCGGTATCTATCAGTCAATGGAAGAGATTCAAGCACTGCGGAACGACCCCTATTCAGGGCTGGCTTTCGACCCGAACGTTCGTCCGGGAGACTGTAAATGGTATGATCTCAACGGTGACGGACTTTATGATGACAATGACCGTACTATTATAGGAAATCCTTATCCACGTTTCAATGCCGGTATGGTCAACACATTCTCATACAAAAACTTCTCATTTAGTTTTCAGTTGAACGGACAATACGGAAATCAGATTTACAACTATACATTACGTGAAACACTCCGCGGAAACAACAATAACAACCTTTCCATCAAAGTAGTAGACAGATGGCGTTCGCCCGAATCGCCAGGTAATGGTTTAGCAGATCGTACTTACACCTCCAATGATGTGCGTCCAACTACGGAAATGAGTAAATTTACCAACCGATATCTCGAAGATGGTTCTTATCTATCCATCCGTAATATCCAACTTTCGTACACATTCGACAAAAAAATGCTTCGAAAAACTTTTTTAAACGGATTAGTACTAAGTTTCAATATCGACAACTTGCATACTTTCACCAAATATACCGGTATGAATCCCGAAGCCAACACATTCCGTTCGGCTACCGCACCGGGCATCGACCGTACCGGATATCCTTTATCCAGAAATTTCACCATGGGACTGAAAGTTACATTATAAATCTAAAGCATGAAAAAGAATATGAAAAATTTAAAGAATATATTTACAATGGCATTGGTTACTACCTGTATGTCCGCTTGTACCGGTTTTCTAGACATTGAGCCGGAAACCACTTTAACGGGTAAAAATTTCTACAAGTCACCCGATGATATACGTTCGGCATTGTATTCAACTTACTCTTCATTGAGAGACAACGGACTGTATTCGGCCAGCATCTATCTCTTCGGTGATGTGCGTTCGGATGTCGCATTCCCGAATCAGACCAATTATTATGCCAATACTTTCCGACATGAAATTGAAAAATTTACCATATCTGCCAACAACAGCGGAAACCAAAACTATTGGGCTCATCACTACAAAGGAATCATAAGAGCCAACACAGTCATCGAGAAAGGAAAAGAACTTTTCGGGAATGATGAAGCCGTTCAGAAGTACATTGCAGAGGCCGAAGTACTACGTGCCCTTTTCTATTTCAACTTAGTTCGCGCTTACGGCGGAGTACCCATCATTATGGATATCCCGCAAGAATACACCGATTCCAGAGGTCATCTGCGTGCATCGACAGAAGAGGTGTATATACGGATTCTCACCGATTTGACCACCGCCATCGAATCTAACAATCTTTATCGCTCAACAAATAGCGGAGAGAAAACTCCAACAGGAAGAGTTAACAAATATGCAGCAGAGGCTTTACTGGGAAAAGTACTTCTATCCATGCCGAACGACATCACAGAAGCTGCTTATCCCAACGTAGAAGCATGGAAAGATATATCTGCCAATCCAAACATTACCGTATTCTATCCAGAAACGACCACTACGCAATACGAAGCCGCCAAGTATTATCTAGAAGATGTGATAAACAATGGAGGATACGAATTGTACCCGAATTTCAGTGAATTATTCAAGCCTACAAACAAACATTCAAGTGAGTCTATATGGGAAGTGGAATATAAAACAGGTCAGGCAGAAGGATTGGGCAGCCCGTTCTACACTCTTTTCTCACCCGCATCCTATGCACCCCGCAATAAAGCCAACTCAAACGGATATATCCCATCTCCCATTTCAAATCAAGGAAATGGCGCATGCGCACCGACCGGATATTTTATGGACATGGCAAAGAAATGGGATTCCATGTATCCCGATTATCAATATGAAGTACGCAAATTCGATGATGTTATCTACACCGATACACGCATCAGCGACGGTAATATCAAATTAGACACAGATGGTATTTCTTATCTTCCGGTTAATGAAAATAAAGATTATACACAAAACGTCGCATATCCTTACGACCCTTATACTGGTACCTCTTTCCGGACTTCTGTCAAAGGCTTTAGCGCAGACGACCAGTGGATGTGCGGCAAATACATGGGTTCATCAGAATATAAAGTAAATGATTCTGATGACAATTGGTATATCCTCCGTTTTGCGGACGTACTGCTGTTATTAGCAGAAGCGGAAGCACATATAAGTGACGGAGTTCTGTCACAAAGCGTTTTGAATAATACAATCAACCTTGTACGGGAAAGGGCCGGTATTGTTCCGTACCTTGCGTCTGGAGACTCTAATAAAGAATGGGTTCTAGATACTCCAGAAAAGGTTTACCAAGCAATCTATGACGAACGAACATTGGAATTGGCGTTCGAAGGACATCGCTGGTTCGATCTCGTACGCTCAGGGAAAGCAGTAGAAGTAATGAACCAACACTTCACCAATTTCTATAATGCTTATACTTCCAACAGCTCTCCTAATGTGAACAACTACTATATGAAGAGCGAAAAATTTGAGATTGACCAATACTGTACCTTATTTCCTATTCCGTCACAAGAGATACGTTCCAATCCTAAGCTGACACAGAATTATGGTGCAAGATAACAAATGTTATATAAACGAAAGGAAACATGATTATGAATAAGATTACCGCATTACTATCCATATTGTTTATTTCAAGTCTGTTCTGTTCTTGCGAACACCCCGGAATAGAATATATTGTACAAGAAAAGGGGTTAAACGTACAAGAATCAACCATTTATGTAGACGGATTCCTAGCTAAAGGTACCCCCGCTTTTGCTGGTGATGAAAACGAACCGGGTGACCGCTTGGGTATTCCGTTCGTCAACGGGTTTGGTCGGAAACTACTCGTCAAGTTTGTCGATCGGTCATCCGAAACAGGATTGAAAATAGAAGACGGAGAGGTACAACTCTCCTTTCAGGGAGATAAACAATATGCTTATTTCCCAATAAGCGGAACCCCAACGCAAGACGGGTCGGTACCCATCTCATTTGATATTTTTGAAGATGGAGAAAAAATTGGCACTACTGTCACTAAAACAATTCCAATTTGGGCTGAGGGCACTCAACGTCCTGCACGTGAACTCATTCCTACCAGTGAGAAACCTTTTGTTCTTCTCGGTGGAGAAATTAACTGGGTAAATCAATCTGCTCCAGTGACCGGAGCACAAAACGAACAAATATTTTGGTATGCGCGAATGTCCAGTCCCTCCACAGAAATCAAAACTGCAGGACTTACATACAACTGTGTTGCTAACCTACGTTACAATTCCATTATGATTGCCAATAATGCCATTCGCCCCAGTTTTACCGAAGAAAATGGCGTAAAAGCACTTACCTTGTTTATTCCCACCCAAGAAAACATCGAACAATACCCCGAAGCTTTTACATTAAAAGACGGCGCTCTAAGCCACGTTTGGGGAGAAAATGACATATTCTTTCATGGGACAAACTCAAAACCAATTTCTGTAGGCATGTGGGACGAAAACACATCTGATATACTCTATGGCGGAAACCGCACACGCCCCATGTCATCTGCATCTTGGACTATCAGTGCTTCAACGCCCAAGTCTTATATCGAAAAGCCTGGTAACTATAAGATATATATCAAATATGCAAATACAGATGCCGGTAATGACATCGTGCAGTATTTTCCCAAACATCCTGTCACAGGAGAAACAGGATGGGTGCCTTTTGAATTTACAATTACTGAAAATCCGGTATCCGGATTTGTTGTCAATCCAAACCTTACTACTGATACTAACATACCGACCTTCAATGAAGATTGGGAACCTACAGAAAGTAATCCCGTAAAAGCAGTACGAGGAGAATTGGTATACAAAAGTAACCAGCAAACAAAAATTCTAACCAAAGGAGAGGCACTTGGAGGTAATATTGCTTTGCGCATTTGGTTTGCAACATACAAGTCAGAAGGAGCTACAGCACCAATAGGCTATAACTTCAAAGCGCATGATGACGGTAAGAACAATTGGTTTAGAGGATTCTACACACCAGATGTTGTAAAAGTAGCCGGTAACAAATCCAAAATTGGAGCTGGAACAGCCAACAAGAAAAGTAATGAGACCGTTCATTTCTTTGATGATCCAAAATTAAATGAAAAGTACTTCATATCGTATGTCGATTTTAATGCGGATGCAAGTACCTTATTAAATAAAGCGGGAACATTCACTTTCATATTCGATTCACTGCCTAACTCAGGCACGGCAACCCCCAAATTTGAGAATGGATTCACCTGTCCTATAAATGTTATAGTACAAGAATAAACAACAAATGTGAGTTCAATGATTTTTCACGTTATATTACTCTGAAAATTCATTGGACTCACATAGACTAATTGATAAAGATATAGAATTCACAAAAAGATTTAATCAAAAGTGATGAACAAACTAATAACAATCTCATCCGCACTCCTTGCGGCAACTGCCATAAAGGCGCAATCGCCCAATGTGATATTTATATTAGCAGATGATTTAGGCTATGGGGACATTTCGGCATTCAATCCGGAATCCAAAATCCATACTCCGAACATCGATAACTTGACACACTCCGGAATTTCCTTTACGGATGCCCATTCATCTTCCGCACTCTCCACTCCCTCGCGCTACTCCATTATCACCGGAAGGTATCCTTGGCGGACAACCATGAAAAGTGGAGTGCTGAATGGGTTCTCTCCAGCCATGATTACTCCCGACCGCCGGACAATTGCCCAAATGTTTTCTGAAAACGGCTACAGCACTGCCTGCATCGGGAAATGGCATCTTGGTTGGGACTGGGCATACATACAAAATAGTCAGAGAAAGCAGAAAGATGTAGACTTCTCACAACCCATCAAAAACGGACCTACAGAGAGAGGATTTGACTATTTCTACGGCATACCAGCATCGCTGGGCACAGCTCCACACGTTTATATAGAAAACAACAAAGTGACCGCTCTTCCCAACCGTACCATCGGTCCACAGAAAGGAATCAAACTGATACGCAACGGAGTGGCAGGCGCCGATTTTGAGCCGCAAGACTGCCTGCCTAATATCATACGCCACAGCGTGGATTATATCAACAAACAACGCAACAGTCAGAAACCGTTCTTCCTCTATCTCCCCATCACCGCACCACATACGCCCGTATTACCGGCAGAGAAATATAAAGGTCAAACAATTATAGGAGATTATGGCGATTTCGTAGTCATGATAGATGACATGGTGCAACAAATTGTGGAAACATTAAAGAAAAATAACCAACTGGAAAATACCATCATCATCTTTACATCGGATAACGGATGCGCTCCTTATATAGGTGTAAAAGAAATGGAAGAGAAAGGACATCACCCAAGTTACATCTACAGAGGTTATAAAAATGATATTTACGAAGGTGGACACCGTATACCGCTCATCGTATCCTGGAAGGGAAAATACGCAAACGAAATCAATGGATCACTGGTCTCACTTGCCGACTTCTACGCTACCTTTGCCCAAATGATGAACTATCGGCTAAAGGATAAAGAAGCAGAGGATAGTTATAGTATATGGCCAATACTAAACAAAAAAGGGACGTCTGCGCGTAAGAACCTTATTTATGCATCGGGCAAAGGATACCTTTCTCTGCGCACTCCCAAATTGAAGCTAGTATTCCACGGTGGTTCAGGCGGATGGGGTTATCCGAACAAGCCTACCGAACTTGCCCAGTTGCCTAGTATGCAACTTTTCGATCTGGAGAAAGATCCGTCGGAAACAATGAATCTCATCGGTGACAAACGTTATAAGAAAAATGTAGAAGAAATGACACAACTAATCAGGAAGTATGTAGAAGAAGGACGTTCCACACCCGGAAAGAAGAGCGCGAATGATACAGGCAATAGCTGGGAGCAAATCGAAATTTTCATGCAATAGCAGATTTCTAAAGTTAAAATATTAATATCTCAAAATATCGACAAATGAAAGCAATTAATTGTCTCTTATGGGAATGTCTCGCAATAGTTCCTTCGGCACTGATGGCTCAAACAACCAACAGTCAGCCTAATATCGTGTTAATCTTAGCCGATGATATGGGGCGCGAATGTTTAGGATGTTACGGTAGTACCTATCATACCCCAAACCTTGACAGACTTTCGGAAATAGGAGTGAGATTCGACAATTGTTTCTCCCAACCCCTAAGCACACCATCACGTGTACAACTAATGACAGGTAAATACAACAATAAGAATTACTCACGCTTTGGACACTTGAATCAAACGGAAAAAACATTTGCCCATTTGGCAAAAGATGCCGGATATACTACTATGATAGCCGGCAAATGGCAATTAGGCAGAAACAAAAACTTACCTCATCATTTTGGTTTTGATCGCTATTGCCTTTGGCAGTTAAGCTATGACAGGATGATAAAAGAAAGATATGCTGCTCCATTAATAGAACAAGATGGAGGTATAAAACTTTATTCAAACGATGAATATGGACCGGATATATTCGCTCAATATGTGACCGACTTTATTGAAGAAAACAAAGCTAAACCTTTCTTCGTGTATTATCCTATGGTACTGGTGCACGACCCATTTTACCCCACTCCACAAAGTGACGTATGGGAAGACCCCTCTATGCGCGAGGTACGCAATAACGCCAATTTTCCAAAGATGGTAGAACATGTAGACAAAAACGTGGGCATGATATTCAACAAGTTGGAAAATTTGAACTTATTGAGTAATACCATTATCATTTTTATAGGAGATAACGGAACAAATCGTAAAATTAGAACAACCATGAAAGATGGATCGGTAGTGAGGGGTGGAAAGGGACTGACAAGCGACACCGGAGTACGTGTACCCATGATAGTTTACTGGGGAAAGAGTGTCTATACAGAACATGAATGTACAGATATGATAGATTTTACCGATTTTATGCCTACTTTTGCCGAAGCCATGAATACTAAAGTGCCTAAAGAATGGGATATAGACGGACAAAGCTTTTTACCTCAAATAAAGGGGAAGAAAGGTAAGGCTCGCGAATGGGTGTTCTGCCATTACGATTCGAGATTCGGCACATCAGGAAGTAAAAATGCAAAACAATTTTTCAGAGATGTACGATATAAGCTCTATTCTGATGGCAATTTTTATGACACGATAAACGATCCCGAGGAAACAAATCCGATCAAAAAGGGTAGAGGAAGTGCAGAAGCGGAAAAGTCAAGAAAAAAGCTAGAAAAGCTCTTCTTAACTATACCAGCTTGGAAAGTGGGAGATCCTGCAGTGCCTATGTGCATATTACCAGAATTTCCTTTATTAGAAACTCCTAAAGACATGGGATTAGACCAGATATTACACTCATACTAAAAAATTATATGAATAAACTAATAACATTCTCATCGGCACTATTTACAACAACAGCCATAAACGCCCAATCTCCCAATATAATATTTATATTAGCGGATGATTTAGGTTATGGAGATATCTCAGCATTCAACCCAGAATCTAAGATTTCCACTCCCAACATTGATAATCTGACTCAAGATGGGATTACTTTTACGGATGCCCATTCGTCCTCCGCTTTGTCAACACCTTCACGATATTCCATTCTCACTGGAAGATATCCATGGCGCACTAAATTAAAAGAAGGAGTACTTGATGGATACTCTCCTGCCATGATTACTCCTGATCGTCGAACAATAGCCCAAATGTTATCTGAAAATGGCTATAACACTGCTTGTATTGGCAAATGGCATCTAGGCTGGGACTGGGGATATCCTCAAAATGCCCAGAATAAAAAAGATGTAGATTTTTCACTTCCTATCAAAAATGGTCCTACAGAAAGAGGGTTCGACTATTTTTACGGCATACCTTCTTCTCTTGACATAGCACCTTATGTCTATGTAGAAAATAACAAAGTGACTGCCCTTCCTAATCATATAATCGAACCTCAAAAAGGACTTAAACTGATGCATGGGGGAGTAGCAGGAGCTGACTTTGATCCACAAGATTGCCTTCCTAATATCATTCGTCACAGCATAAGCTATATCAGCAAACAAAAAAACAGCAAGAAACCCTTTTTCTTGTATTTGCCCATCACAGCTCCTCATACACCGGTATTACCTGCAAATAAATATAAGGGAAAAACCACAATAGGAGATTATGGTGATTTTGTCGTGATGATAGACGATATGATACAACAAATCATAAAAGCACTACAAAAAAATGGTCAACTAGATAATACCATTGTGATCTTTACATCTGATAATGGTTGTGCACCCTATGTTGGTGTAAAAGAGATGGAAAAACAAGGACATTTTCCAAGTTATATTTACAGAGGTTATAAAACAGATATTTATGAAGGAGGACATAGAATTCCCCTAATAGTATCTTGGAAAGGAAAATTCTCCAACGAAACAAATAATTCTCTTGTCTCTCTTACCGACTTCTATGCAACTTTTGCACAAATGGTCAATCACAAACTAAAAGATGAAGAAGCTGTAGATAGTTACAGTATATGGCCTATATTAAGTAAGCAAGGGGCTTCTAACCGCAAAGACCTTGTTTATGAATCAGGAAAAGGATATCTGTCTCTGCGTACACCACAACTTAAACTAGTATTCAATGGAGGTTCAGGCGGATGGGGATACCCTAATAAACCCGCAGATCTAGCACAATTACCTCCAATGCAACTATTTAATCTTAAAGAAGATCCATCGGAGAAAGAAAATATTATTCACGATAAATGCTACGAGCAAGAAGTAAAAGAAATGACACAGCTCATTAGAAAGTACGTGAAAGAAGGACGTTCTACACCAGGAGCAGAAGTAGCAAACGATACTGAGAACGATTGGAAACAGGTAAATATTTTTATGCAATAATCATTTATAAAACAACAAAACCATGCATTACTTACTAGTGAACATTTTCTGTGCATTGACTCTATCAACAACCAGTCCTAACGCAGAAAGAGCCCAACAAACTTTGGATGCCCTCTACAAATATTATGCAGCACCCAATACTTGTTTGCTGCGCGAAAATTATCCTTCTGACCAGAACAACAAAGCAACTTATCTAGCGTCAGAAGAACAAGCAAAAAGACATAATGAATATTCTTATCTTTGGCCATATTCGGGTACATTCTCTGCAGTAAACGCACTGTTGGAGAGCACTGGAAACAAAAAATACAAGAAACTTCTGGAAAATAAAGTACTACCCGGATTGGAAGAGTATTTCGACACACGAAGAGAACCATTCGCTTACTCATCCTATATCAGTAATCAACCTCTCTCTGATCGCTTTTATGATGACAACGTTTGGTTAGGCATTGATTTTACCGATTCTTATCGTATGACTAAAAAACAAGCCTATCTGGAAAAAGCCGAACTGATATGGGAGTTCATTCTTAGCGGTAAAGACGAAGTGCTCGGAGGAGGGATCTACTGGTGTGAGCAGAAAAAAGAGTCCAAAAACACTTGTTCAAATGCACCGGGAGCCGTTTTTGCTCTCAAACTATTTCAGGCAACTCAAGACAGCACCTATTTGAAACAAGGGAAAGAGTTATACGAATGGACTAAAAAGAATTTAGAAGATCCAACAGATCATTTATACTTTGACAACATTGCACTCAACAAGAAAATCGGGCGTGCCAAATTCGCCTATAATAGCGGCCAAATGATGCAAGCAGCCGCCCTACTCTACCAAATTACAAAACAGAAAAACTATCTGGAAGATGCTCAAAATATAGCCGAAGCATGTCACAAGCACTTTTTCACTCATTTCACCTCGCCGAACGGACAAACATTTCAATTACTGAAAAAAGGAAATATCTGGTTCACAGCAGTCATGCTAAGAGGATTTATAG
>ENA-UERN01001780-UERN01001780.1-human-gut-metagenome-genome-assembly--contig:-NODE-1780-length-18675-cov-12.415529_pt1 | contig 18675 bp, 10 predicted proteins | sample MGYA00242950_ERZ507950 | MGnify/ENA primary metagenome ERZ507950 (study PRJEB26167, sample SAMN06115515) | human gut metagenome | host: Homo sapiens | place: China:Ningxia | collected 2014-11-26...
ATATCCGTATTCATTTTCGACCTGCATCAAAATGACCGGCCCGCCGTAATTGATCTGATACGGCACGATTTTTTTCAATAATACATCATAGTAATCCTGCACATGTTTTAAAAACGGCGGATAGGAAACGCGCAGTTTCATTCCATCTTCCGCTAACAGCCACGCCGGCAGTCCGCCAAATTCCCACTCCGCACAAATGTACGGCGACGGTCTTAAAATCACATATAACCCAAGTTCCTGCGCCGTTTTTACAAATCGTTCTATGTCAAGCATCCCCTCAAAGTGGAATTCACCTTTTTTCGGTTCATGCATGTTCCACGGGATATATGTCTCCACTGTATTGCATCCCATTGCCTTTAATTTTTCAAGTCTGTCCTGCCAGTATTCCGGAACGATTCTGAAATAATGAATTGCACCCGATATGATCTGAAACGGTTTTCCATCCAGATAAAAATTGTCTGTGATCTCAAAATTGCCCATGCCATCTCTCCTCTTTTTCACAAAATGTTCCTTTTGTATCAGTTCTTTCCTATAACAAAAGGTGTTGATCCCCTATTTCTTAGAATCAACACCTTCTGTTCAATAGCGGCACATCATGCCTTTATTGTATACCTATTTGTATAATGCATCAAACTGTTCCTGCAGTGCTGCGGTTACTTCTTCAATACCAGCCTGTTTTAATGCTGACTGCATCTCTGCAACGATCTCCTCCGCAGTTCCCTGATATTTACCATAAGAGATCTGTTTTGTATAGTTGGTATATACTTCGTTGATGTTATCGATCTTAGACTGGATATCATCAACTTCCGGTACAAACTGTCCATACGGATAATCGATCTTTAAGGAATCATACTCGCTGTAAAGTTTGTCAATTGCATCCCAGTTTCTTGTAGCATCTCTGATCTCAAGATCGTCGTTACGTCCCCACCACCAGTTGGTCATACCGTTGATGTTGTCTGTATCTGAGTTGTATCCCTCCGGAGTTGTGCGGAGTCCCTCATCGTTGATTTCGTAAGATACGCCTTCAATACCATAGCAGAGTAATCTATAGCATTCTTCGTCATTTCTTAATAAATCATATACCATCAGTGCTCTTTCCGGGTTCTTGCTTGCTGCGGAAACTGCCATTGCACCGTGTGTGATGGAAAGTGCTACCACGTTTCCGGTCTCTTCTCCGAAGTAGAAGAAACCTGACTCTGCATCCGGATCATCCTGATAAATCGTATTTGACGGAGTTGCACTGCAAAGATCTGTCCAGGTCTGTGTGTGGTGCTGCTCTGCTGCAACACGACCGATACGGTAATCATCACGGTTTGAGGAAGCAGTATTGTTTAATACATCTGTCTTCCATACGCCGATGTTATCCCATTCTTTCATTAATTTTGCATACTCAACCATCATATCTGTGTCTGTGTATGCAGGTGTTGTGATCGTGTAAAGGTCATCTTTTGTACCGCCCCATAATGCGCCGGAACAGACACCGTCGATTGCAACAAAATTGCTGTGGGAGGTGATCCAGCCGTTTGCCATCTGTGCATACTGTGTACCGTCAGAATCCCATGGAATCACATCCGGATATGCTTCTTTTACATATTTAAAGTAAGTTGTAAGGTCTTCCCAGCTCTTGACACCATCTGTCAGTCCTGCTTCTTTTGCCCAGTCAAGACGATAGATGAATCCATGGTTGGTCCACTGTGCGTAATTATCCTCCGGGATCAGATAGATTGAGCCGTTATATTTACACAGATCCCAGTGATCCTGGCTTACGCTCTCCCATGTTTTTGGTGCGTAGGTCTTTAACATATCCTCGGAAAGCTCTAAGAATGCTCCGTTCTTTGCGTTTGGCCAGGCATCGAGCCAGTCAGAAGCAGTTCCGACAAGGTCGACAGAACCATCCATCTGTGCCAGTGTCAGATTGTAGTTGGAGAGATAATCTGTCCATCCGATGTAATAAATCTCAAGTTCTGCATTTACTTTTTCGGTCAGGATCGCATTCAGTTTTTCCATCATCTCATCGAGACGCTCTGCGCTCTTACCATCCGGTTTATCACCGGTCACCATATAAGTGATCACTACATGTTCGGATGTGTCAATGTCACCACTACTTGTCGTTCCCCCTGTTTCCGTAGTGGATGCACTGTCTTCCGATTTTGCTGCATTTCCTGTTGTGGAAGAATTGCTTCCTCCGCCACAGGCTGTGGCGCCAAGTAACATTGTACCTGCGAGTAACATTGCCCCAAGTCTCTTAAATCTTTTCTTCATACCATACCCTCCATATGATTTATTTTTGCAGCAGATCTGTCTTTTTCTAAGACAAAACTGCTTTTATTATGACTCTGCCCCATGCAGAGCGATAATCGTATCGATCAGCCTTTTACGGCTCCAACGGTAATACCGCTGATAAAATATTTCTGAACGAATGGATACAGGAAAATGATCGGTCCGGTTGCAAGAATCGCATTTGCCATCTTGATTCCCTCTGTCGGAATATCTGCCAATGATATATACTGTCCTGCAATGGAGTTTTTAAGCTGATCCATTTTATTTACAACTTCATATAATGTATACTGTAACGGTTTTACATCCACTTTCGAGCTTAAGAAGAGAGAGGACTGATACCATTCATTCCAGTATCCCAGTGCAAGGAATAATCCGATCGTCGCAAGTGCCGGTTTTAACATTGGCAGGATCAGGGAAACAAAGATCTTCATATCCCCGGCGCCGTCGATCTTGCCGGACTCTGTAATCTCATGCGGGATCGCCTTCACAAAGTTTTTCATCATGATGATCAGCCACGGCGACATCATAAGCGGTAATAAAACTGCAAAATAGCTGTCCTTTAAGTGGTAAGTCTGTGTCATCAGAAGATAGTACGGTGCAAGTCCTGCGGAAAACAGGCTTGTAAAATATATGTAGAAGGAAATTCCGTTGCGGAACGGGAAATCTTTTCTCTGCAGTGCATAACCTGTCATTGCTATGATTGTCAGTCCGACCGCCGTACCGACCACCGTCAGGATGATCGTGAGCAGATAGGATTTCCAGATACCACCGCCCTTGCAGACCATCTCATAAGCTGCCAGTGTAAACTGTTTCGGAATCAACTGTACACCTTCCGTACGGATCACTTCTTCTGCCGTAAATGAACTTCCAAGAATCAACAGGAATGGAAATATACATGCCAGTGCATAGATTGTGATCACTACATATCCAAATCCCCGCACAATCTTATCAGAAGCTCCAAGTTTTACTTTATTGCTGTTATTTTTCTTCATAGTCGACCTCCATAGATATTAAAACAGGGAATAATCCGGTTCAATTTTCTTAACAATATAGTTCACGACCATAACGATTACAAAACCAACGACTGACTGATACAGACCGACTGCCGACGCTGTCGAGAAGTTAAAATCTGTCATCGTAGCCCTGTAAACAAACGTCTCAATAATATCTGTCGTGTCATATAATAAGGAGTTCGTACCAATGATATTGTAGAACAATCCGAAATTACCTTTTACGATGCCGCCCAATGCAAACAGTAACAGGATGATCACGGTAGGTTTTAAACTCGGGAGCAATATGTAACGAATCCTCTGAAATGCATTTGCTCCATCGACCTTGGATGCCTCTATCATCTCTGCGTCAATTCCGCAGATAGATGCAAAATATACAACGGAGTTGTAACCTGTCTGCTGCCACAGATAAATGATAACCAAAAGTACCGGCCATACATGCGGATCACTGTAAGGTCCCCATTTTTCCATTCCAAGTCTAGTAAGGATCTCATTTACAAATCCGGTATCATAATTTAATAAGTTAAATACCAGAAATCCGACTAAAACCTGTGAAATGAAATATGGAAGAAACATCATCGTCTGTGATACTTTCTTGAACCATTTACATCTCATTTCATTTAAAAGGATCGCTACCACGACCGCAAGTAAATTTCCAAGAAGGATAAATGCCAGATTATATAAAATTGTATTTTTCGTCAGTGATAAAAGTTTTCCTGATTCCCAGAGGAACTCAAAATTCTGTAACCCTACAAATTTGCTTCCAAAAATACCATCGCGGTAATTGTATTTAACAAACGCAACATAGATTCCTGGCAATGGCATATAGTTAAATGCAAAGAAAAAAATCATTGCCGGGACACACATCAGTGTCAGTACACGGTACTTCCAGAGTTTCTGCCAGAAGTTTAGTTTTTTGCCAACCTGTTTTGTAACACCGTTCTCCTTTTTCATATATTTTCCCCTCTCCAACGTTTTCTTGAAACCGATTTCAAAACCTTGTAAAAACAAAGCACTTATATTTTTCACAAAACTGTCTGCCATCTTCCATAAGGTGTAATATTTTTTGATCTTAAGTGTCAGAAACGCCTTTATATCTTCTTTTTTGCATGTTTCCCGCACTTATCTTACACCTTCGCTGCGTAAACACCATCCATGCAGCCGGCTTTTACACCAGTTGTGTATTTTATAGTGCTTTTTAATTTGAAACCCTTTTCATATTGTTATATTACAATACATATTATGAGTTGTCAACAGGTTATTTTACTTTTTGTACATATTTATTTCACATTTATTTTATTTTTCCGTCATTCTAACGGATTTTACCGTTTTAACTCCGCTACGGATTCTCTGATGATCAGAGTCGGTGTTACTTTCTGTACCTCCGGTACTTCTTTTCCGCCAATCTTATCTAATGCGGTGTCAACCAAAAGCTTTCCAAATGCTTCATAATCATAGGAAATACTGCTCAGCCTTGGTATGACGGTATCTACGATAAACGTATTATCAAAACTGATGAGGGAAATATCCTCCGGGATCCTAAGTCCATGCTCTTTGATGGAACGCATCACACCCACTGCACTGTAGTCATTGATCGCGATCACCGCCGTGGGAAGTGTCTTATTTCCCTGAAAGAGTGCCTCGAACCCCTGATAACCGCCCTCGACCGAATAATCAGAATTGATCACATAGCGCTCACGGTAGGTCAGACCGTTCTTTCGCAGCAGACTGCGGTAGCGGATACGCTTATCGTAAGTGGATTTCATCTCCTCGACTCCGCCGATCAGTGCAATGCGCCTGTGACCTAAACCGATCAGACATTCCATGCTCTGGTTCATGCCCTCCGCCTCGTCGATCGTGACCTGGCAGCACTCACCGCCCTCCACCTTTCCTGTTGTGATGACCGGGATGGACTCAGCGACACGGTTGATCAGATCTGCGTATTCCGGCTCCGTGACAAGGCTGTCTGATTTTCCCCCGATAATGATGATCGCATCCATACGCATGTCAAACATTTTCTGGATATATTCCACCTCGAGATCCGGATTGCTTAATGTTCCGCAGATCATCGGCACATACCCGCGCGCAATGATCTCCTTCTCACAGTTTTCCACCATGGATGAATAATAAGGATTGACCAGATCTGCAGCAAGCACACCGATGACGTTCGTTTTCGTCTTGATCAGTCCCTGCGCAAGCGCGTTTGGCCTGTAATCATATTTGCGGATCACTGCTTCCACACGCGCTCTCTTTTCCTCGCTCACCCTCGCATTTTTTGTCATGACTCTCGACACTGTTGCCGGTGAAACTCCCGCTTCCTGTGCAATTTTATAAATATTTAACTCACTGCCCATCGGCCATCCCCCTTAAAAGTCATATTTGAAAACGTTTTCAAGTTAATTTTATCGGGATTTTGCAGGTTTGTCAATATAGGGTCAGATTCTTTTTTTCGTCCATTTTCGTGAGCGGAAACGGATAAAAAAGATACTTCCGCGGAACATCTCATCGAGCATGAACGCGATCCAACATCCTGCCAGTCCCATCCCAAGGCGTATCCCAAGCAGATATGCAAACAAAATGCTGACGCCCCAGCAGGAGATCACGGCGATGACCATCGGGAAGAACACATCCCCCGCTCCCCGGAGTGAATTGTCCTCAACATGGTTGAACGCGCGCCCGATCTCCACGAAAATATCGATAAAAAAGATCACACCCGTCATCCCGATGATCTCCTCACTCTGCGTAAATAAATGCATCAACGGTCTATGGCAGAGAAAGATCAGAACCGAAAGCACGATATTTAAGCTGACCGCGATTTTTAACACCTGCTGGTTCAGCCGGTATGCCTTTTCATACTCCTTTGCACCCGTCATCCATCCCATCAGGATCGCGGTGGAAAGCCCGAGTGACATTCCGGTCACATAGACATAAAACACGATGGATGAAACATAGATCTTTGCGGTGAGCGCCGCTGTTCCAAGCACCGCCAGGATCGAAGTTGACACGATCTGTGAAAAGGAATACGACAGGGAACTGATCCCTCCCGGCAGTCCGATCTTTAAGATTCCACCCACGCAGGATAATGTCTTTAAATTTTTCGAGGCAAAATCAAGATGCAGTCCGCAATGGAACAGAAACCAGACGCCAAGCAAAAGCGCCGTCCCATGACTTGCCACGTTTGCCATTGCGATACCTTCCACGCCCTCCGGCACAATTTTCACCGGCTGGAAAATCACAACGTAATTTAACACTGCATTCACGATATTCATAAACAAAGATACTGTCACTGCAAGTTTCGGTTTTCCATAGCTGCGCAGTACCGCAGAGATGGCAGAAATAATGCCCTGCAGTACGGAAAAGCCGATACAGATGCGAAAATATACCACCGCCATCTCATACACCGATGTTTCTAACTGCATCGGACGCATGACTGCACCTGCAAAAAATGCCAGTATCGTTCCTAAGATCAGGCTGATTGCACCTCCGCACACGATGGAGGTAAACGCTGCATCCGACGCCCTTTTTTCATCTCCCGCCCCCAGTCTGTGGCTGATGACGACCGATGCGCCGCCGCTGAATACCGCATAAAACGTGTACAAAAATCCGATCACCTGGTTTGCCGCACCGACTGCCGCGACCGCATCATCCGCATAGTGCCCAAGCATCAGCGTATTGACCGTACCGGTCATATTCATCAAAAGCTGTTCAATAAACAACGGGATAAACAGTCCCTTCAGCGTCAGCGTTCCCTCTGCCGTGGTAACACTGGTGCAGTCTGCATCAATCCATTTCCACTTCAAGATGCATTCCTCCTTTTTCTGCTATGCAGTTCTTTTGTGCTATGCTGTCTGTCTCTGAAATTTCTACACGGATCTTTCCCCTGTTTATTCTTCTCACATAGATCATGAGCTTTCCGTCCTTTGTCTTTCTCGCATTTTCCGCATATGGAGTCACATCCGACAGATCCCCGTTCTCGATCCCTGCCAACATACCTGCCCCGCTCACAGCCACACGCAGTTTTTTATCATCCCAGACAACCTTCTGTCCGTTTTGATCCACAAGTGTGAGCGCGATCTGATAGAGATATCCGTTTTTCTGTGTCTCTTGGAAAGGAATCTCCTCCGGCTGATAGACCTCTGCCTTGATGCCAGCAACGTTCTGCGTGGTAAGCAGTCTCTCCTGTTCTATGATATTTCCGTTTTCATCATAACCGCTTGCCTCAAGGATCCCTGCCTCCCAGAGTACCTCAAAACGATATGCACCGTCGTCGTTGTAGCCGATCTGTCTGCCAGCCTCTTTTCCATTGATAAAAACAGCTGTCTCCGGCAGATTTGAGTAACACATTACGATGACTTTTTCTCCGGCTTTATAATTCCAGTTTTCCTGGCACGGGATCCACTCGGCAGACTCCTCACTCCACAGTCTTGTGGCAAGATAAAGCTGCGGTTCTTCACACCACAACGATTTCCTGCGGAAATATCTTGCTTTTTCAAATCCGGCGCAGTCCAAAATCCCGGCTCCCGATCCATGAATTGGCCAGCCATGTGCCTCCCCTAAATAATCGATCCCCGTCCACAAAAACTGTCCGCTGATATAATCGTTTGATTTTACCGCATCCCACGCCTCATAGCTGTGTCCGTTTTCACTCCCTAAAAACGGGATCTGTGGGAAATCTCTGTGGTCGGCTTCGTAATACTGCTCCTTATAGTTGTAGCCTGCCACATCCAGATGCTCTAATATACCAAGTTTTGCAGACAGCTCCGGGTAGGCAAGCGCCATGGTGACCGGACGGCTCTTATCTTCACTCTTTACAATACTGGAAAGTTCTTCGGCGATCGGAAGCAGTCTTCGCATGTCCGGTTTTGCCGGATCATACTGCCGTTCTGCCGCCGGTTTATTCGCGTCGTTATTTCCGGTCATCTCCAGAAAACTCGGATGACAGTACGGATCGTTCGGATAGTCGATCTCATTTCCGATGCTCCACAAAATGATGGACGGATGATTGCGGTCACGCCTTACCATGGCACGCAGATCCTTTTCGTGCCATTCCGGGAAATCTTCAAAATAGCCCTGATGTTTTGGCGGATAGACATTGTGTCCCGTAGACCATTTATTTTTCGCATTTTCCCACTCGTCAAACGCCTCATCCATCACAAGAAATCCCATCGTATCGCACAGCTCATACAGTTCCGGCATATGCGGGTTGTGGCTGCACCGGATCGCATTACAGCCACATTCCTTTAATTTTGCAAGCCGTCTGTGCCAGATCTCCTTTGTCACCGCAGCACCGAGACAGCCGGCATCATGATGCACACAGACGCCTTTGATCTTCATCGGCACACCGTTTAGGAAAAATCCCCGGTCCGCGTCAAATTCTGCCACACGGATCCCGACCTTCTGTGTGTCTGCAAGATAAGATATTTTCTTTCCATCCTCATCCGTTGTCTCATACCAGGTTTCCATCCCATAGAGATCCGGGTGCTCCGGCGACCAGCACTTCGGATCACGGATGGTGCCATGCATGCTGCAGGATACCGTATTTCCTGCCGGGATCTGTACCTGTTCTTTCCACTCTGCCACAGGTGTTCCCTGCGGATCAGACAGTTTTGTGCAGACCACACATGTTTTCTGCTCCTTCGTCTGGTTGCATATCTCATGACGAATACTGACTGCCGCCTGCACTGCTGTAAGTCCTCTACCATCGGCCACAAGTTTCTCTGTCACAAACGTCACGCCATATTCTGCCGGATGCACCTGTTCTTCCACCACAAGAGTGACTTTCCGCGTGATCCCGCTTCCCGTATACCATCTCGAATCCGCAATGTCCGTGTGTGTCACTTTCACACTGACCACATTTTCCTGCTCCCCAAAATGTGCGATCCCAGAGATATCATAGGAAAATCCGGTGTAACCATACGGGTGTTTTCCCTGATAATAACTGTTGACCCACACCTGGCTGTTTTTATACACACTGTCAAATACCAGACGGATCGATTTCCCCTGATATTCCTCTGGCAGATAAAAATGCAGCCGGTACCAGCCGATCCCGCCCGTGAGATATCCGGTGCCGCTGGAATATTGTTTTGAAAAAGGATAAGCCACTGCCCAGTCATGCGGCAGCATGACACGCTCAAATGCACGATCGTCATATCCCTGATACCATGCCTCCTCACATTCTCCAAAATGAAACTTCCATCCCTCACTTAATAACAGTTCTGTTTTATTCATAATCATAAAAAATACCTCCATTTTTACTACGGTCTATGTTTTCTTTTAAACACATCATAGTAAAAAACAGAGATATGATACAATGGAGAATAGTGACACATTTTGTCTTTTAGCGACTTTTCATGATTTATTTTTTGACAGGGAATCTGCGTAGGCGCGCGGTGACATCCCGACATTGCGCTTAAACACTTTGCTGAAATAATATTCATCCGGGTAGCCGACCTTCTGGCCTATCATCCCGGTATGCATCGTCGTCTGCGCGATCAGACGCTTGGCATGTTCCATGCGGACTGCCGTCAGATACTGGAAAATGGTCTGTCCTGTCACGCGCTTAAAGATGCGGTTCATGTAATCAAAATTGCCGTCAAACTCCTCCTCTAACCGCTCCCCCGAAATGTCTGCCGCATAAGACGCATTCAGCCATTCCTGTATTTTCTGGACTTTATAATAGCTTTCCGGGAACCCGCCTGCAGTCCTTTCGCGTTCCGCTGTCGCAAAACAGCGCGCGATCTCGATCAACGCCTCCTGTATCCGGCAGGCACAGAGGATCTTATGATTCTCAAACGTGCTGTAATCCTCCGCGATCGCCTGCTTGATCAGCTCATCAATGTGGATCTGGTCGGTGACTTTTTTGATATGCCAGTATTTCGGCAGCCAGATCTCACTCTCATCATAACTTCCATAAGGCTCACACGGCTCCTTTGCCATCGCCTTTCTCCGGCGTTCAAACTGCTGCCTGGCGACTTCCTCTTCTTTTGCATCGACCAGTTCCATCTCCCCATGCATGAAATGTACATAATAATAATTGCAGGTCGTCGCCTTTGTTCCCTCATGCGTGCGATCCTTATCCAGCAGACAGACATCCCCCGGCTTTAAGATCAGAGGCTTTCCGTCCTCAAGCAGATGCATCTCCCCGTGCCGGATAAAATATAAGATCTGTTCTCCCGCCCTGCGTTTCCGGTGGACATAAGGCGGTCTTATCTCTGTCTCATCCACAAAATTTACCTTCGGGAGCATCTGCGCATTTATCCTGTAAAATTCCATCTCTTCCCCTTTACCAGTAAATCTGCCAGTCTTTCTGCAGCCTCGTCAGCGCCTCCATGTAAAAATAATCGCCCCAGCTATTGCACTCATCCACACCGCACGGATTGCAGGTATTATACGGCGAACGGTTCGAATATGTGCTATGCAGTACGATCCCGTTGGATTTTTCAAAATCTTTTACCGCATAGTTCCGGTATACAGAACCAATAAATTTTTCCGCAAGATCCCGGTAAAATGCCGCCTCCTCATCATATAAGTATTTTGCCATCTCAAGCATTCCGCACGCTGCAATGGAGGCGGAGGAAGAATCCCTCGGCTGTGCATCACCATCCGAAAACTCCAGATCCCAGTACGGTACGAGATCTTTCGGCAGATGCTCTATATAATATTTACTGACACCACGGAAAATATATTTGTATTCCTCTCTTTTTGTATAGCGGTATGCGAGTGCCGTTCCGTAAATTCCCCACGCCTGGCCTCTCGCCCAGGCAGAACCGTCCCGGTAGCCCTGACAGGTTGCCCCGTGATCCGGATTTCCAGTTACCGGATCAAAGAAAAATGTATGCCAGGTCGAAAAGTCCGGGCGGATCACATTTTCAAGTGTGGTATGTACATGCCGGTCAGCGATCTGACGGTAACTCTCATCTCCCGTTTCCTGTGACGCCCAGTAAAGCAGCGGTACGTTGAGCAGACAGTCTATGATCAGCCTGTAATTTTCCGGCTCTCCCATAGCGCCCCACGCCTGGATAAATTCTCCCTTTTCCTGAAAACGGCTCTTTAACTGGTCTGCCGCAAGGAGCGCCGCTCTTTTTCCCGTCCCGGAACCGGTCAGCTTATAACCTGCGACACAGGATGGTGTATACAAAAATCCCATATCATGATGATCCACACAGATCTTCTGCTCGATCCGGTGCAGGAAATCCTGCATCTGGATCTCTGCCACCTTTAACAGAACGTCCTCCCCGCCATATTCATAGGCAAGCCAGATCTCCCCCGTCCAGAATCCCGTCGTCCACTCCACGTTGTCGATTGGACGGTAAAATCCATTTTCACTGTATGCATTCTGAAATTTTGTCGTAAATTCCGGCAGAACACGCTTTACCTGCATGCAGGCAGATGCCAGCGCATCCTCGCGCTTCTCTTTTGTAATCGGCATAACGCCTTTTAAATTATTCTTTGTCTTCTCTGATAACTGCATATTCTTCCCCCATTTTCTTTTCAACAATGATTTTTTTCCCTTTCACCGGTACACAGAGCCGAAACTCCCTGATTTTCTCCGGGATGTGCGGTGTCCAGTAATATCCATCCTTCTCTGCCGCATCGATATGTACCCCCGCGATCTCCTCGATCAAAATTGGGACCGGTGCAGATGCCCAGGGGTGGCACAGGCTGGTATTCCATTTCTGGTCTTTCCCCCATGCCTCAAAACAGGTCGTTGCACCCTCGCGCAGCATGTTGACCCATCCGTGTTCCCCCTCATTGACCAGCAGCTCATACACCGTATCGTACTGTCCGCGTTCTGCGAACACACGCAGTACAAAATAACTCAGCATCACGCCGCAGGAAAATCCCTTCTGTTCCATAAATGTCAGTATTTTCTGTTCATCCGCTTTGGGAAGTAAATGAAAGTACATCGCATAAACATTCGAATGCAGTGCCGCGTGGCTGCTCGTCTCGCTGTCCGCTAAAAGTCCTGTCTTTTCCCGATAAAAAGCGTTCCGGTATGCTTTTTTAATTTCTTTCGTCTGATACGGCATTTCCCTTCCACAGATCTCTGCCAGCGTATTCTGTGTCTCCATCGCCCCGATGTAGAGTGCATTGATCACATTATGGCAGCCTGGCGCCACCACAGGTCTCGTCAGTGGAAAATCATATCCATCCCGCAGATTTTCCGGCCAGTCCACAAGATTCCATTTGTCAGCGACCTGCTCTAACAGACCATCCTCCCTCGCATACTGCGAAAAATGTTTTAAAATCCCATCTGCGATTCCATAATAACGGTCCACCGTCTCTTTCTCCCCGGTAAAACGATAATACAGCAAAAGGAGCTGCGAATACAACAGTGAAAAATCTGCGATCTCCTGCATCAGGCCGCCCGGCGCAACCGCAAGCAGTCCCGGACAGACTCTCGCTGTCTGTGCAAACTGATCGATGCATTTTAACAGCATATCCGTCTTTCCAGTCAAAAGTATCTGCGCGTGCGCCGTCACGACCGCATCCCCTAAGTACTGACCTTTTTCCCTTGTCGGGCAGTCCACATAATTCTCCTGTGTTCCAAGCCGCACCGTATTTTTACAGATCCGAAAAATATTTTCCAATGTTTTCTCCTCTGTCTTTAACTCACACAGTGACTCACCCATCGGATAATGCCTTACCAGAAAACGGATATCTGACAGTTTAACGCCCCCGTCCGGCACGATCTTAACATACCGGAATCCCTTGTAATCATACGGATCAAACTCACATCTGCCATCCGCCAGCGTCCAGATTTCTCTGTAACAGCAGTTGCACCGCATGTCATAGCGCACACTGCCCTTCCCGTCCAGTTCCTCCCCGTAAAACAACTTCACCTGATCGCCGTCTTTCCCCCCCGCGGTGAGCAGGATCATGCCTGTGATCTCCTCGCCCGCATCCAGAAGCATCGAACCATCAGGATCTTGTCTTATCACGGACGGTGTGATCTGATGTATGTGACCGTTATGATCTGCACACTTGTGCTCTAGCTTTGCCGGTTCCAATGGCTGTACGGCATCAGAGTGCAGCTTTGTCGGTTCTAGTGGATGCTCATTACCAGCGTGCAGCTTTATAGTCCCCAACTGATATTCCATGTAAGAGAGCATCTCCGTCGGCTGCTTCGTCAGCGTGTAATCTGCCCACACCGCCGGAACGGGTTTCTCCCAGCCGTCCGCATCAAACCCGGTATTTTTCCACCCATACGGGTATTTCCGGCTGTCAAAATTTTCTAAAAACTGTGTCTCGTATCCGACTGTCTCTCTCTCATAACAGTCCGTTTTCAAAAAGCAAAAAGAAACCGGTATCTCCTTTCCCTTTTCATCCCACAGCTCCGCCGCAAAGGCAAAACGCAGATCCCCGCTGTTCCACACACGGTTCACAAGTCCCTGATAATACAGATGGAGTGCCAACACATGCTCCCCGGCAGCAAGTGTCCCCAGTTCCAAAACATTGTAATAATACTTCGTATGATATGCCGCGGCAGGTCCTTCCCCCATAAACGCTCCATCCAGATATGCCTTATAATGGTCATCGGCTGTGATCTTACAGAAAATTTTCTGTGCACGCTCTAAAGTAAAATACCCGCGCACAAACACATGGACATTCTGAAATTCTGCCGTTTTCCTGCCTTCAACAGACGGCTGTACCTGTTCCTTATGAAACAGATTAAGAGGCACAGCATCAGCAAACTCCGGTATGGTGAGCCATCTGGCATCCCATGACTCATTTTTCTTAACTTCCTCTCCCATATTTTCCCCCATAATATATTTTCCAATAAGTAAGCAAAAACAGGGCGCCATGCGACGCCCTGTCATTTTTATTTATTCTTCTGATACTTCCTCAACTTCAAGTCCCAGTTCTTCCAACTGTTTTTTATCCACGATACCAGGTGCCTGTGTCATCAGACAGGATGCGTCTTTTACCTTCGGGAATGCAATAACATCACGGATAGAATCTGCGTGTACCATGTGCATTACCAGACGGTCAAGTCCATATGCTAATCCTGCGTGTGGCGGAACACCGTATTTGAATGCATCTAACAGGAATCCGAACTGCTCATGTGCACGTTCCTTGGTGAATCCAAGCACTTCAAACATCTTCTCCTGAATATCATCCTGATGGATACGCACGGAACCACCGCCAAGCTCTGTACCGTTTAATACGATATCGTATGCCTTTGCACGGACACTGCCCGGATCAGAATCGATCTTATCCCAGTCCTCTTCCATCGGCATGGTAAATGGATGATGCATTGCCATAAAACGGTTTTCCTCATCAGACCACTCTAACAGCGGGAATTCTGTTACCCATAAGAAGTTGTACTGGTTTGGATCGAGCAGATCTAACTCTTTTGCAAGTTCGAGACGGAGTGCTCCAAGTACATTCCATACGATCTTGTTTTTGTCTGCTGCGAATAATAATAAGTCTCCCGGCTCTCCCTGCATTGCAGAAACAAGTGCCTTTAACCCGTCCTCTGTCATGAATTTTGCAAAAGAAGATTTATAAGTGCCATCCTCATTCACTGCAAGGTAAGCAAGTCCTTTTGCACCGTAGCCTTTTGCAAATTCCACCAGTTTGTCGATCTTTTTACGCGGCATGCCAGCCTGTCCTTTTGCATTGATACCACGGACAGAACCGCCATTTTCAAGTGCACCGGTAAATACGGAAAATCCGCATCCCTCTACGACTTTGGATACATCACAAAGCTCCATGCCAAAACGTGTATCTGGCTTATCGGAACCGAAACGGTCCATTGCTTCCTGCCATGGCATTCTTGGCAGTGGAAGTGTCACATCCACACCGATTGCTTCTTTAAAGATATATTTGAGCAGTCTCTCGTTGACATCAAGTACATCCTCTACATCTACGAATGCAAGCTCCATATCTGCCTGTGTAAACTCCGGCTGACGGTCTGCACGAAGATCTTCGTCACGGAAACATCTTGCTATCTGGAAATAACGGTCGTAACCGGAACACATTAAAAGCTGTTTGTAAAGCTGCGGTGACTGCGGCAGTGCATAAAAATGTCCCGGATGAACACGGCTTGGTACTAAATAATCTCTTGCACCTTCCGGTGTTGACTTACATAACATCGGAGTCTCAATCTCAAGGAATCCCTCTTTTGCCATAAAGTCACGCATCAGATATGCAACTTTGCTGCGGAGCATCAGGTTCTTCTGGATATCCGGTCTGCGCAGGTCTAAATAACGGTATTTTAAACGGACTTCATCTTTGGTCTGGCTGTTCTCCTCGATCTGGAATGGAGGTGTCTCTGCCTCGGATAAGATGCGGATATCGGTTGCGATCACTTCGATATCACCAGTCTTTAAAGACTCGTTCACTGCTGCGGAACGTTTTTCAACTTTTCCGGTTACCGCGATCACATACTCACTTCTTAAACGCTCTGCCTTCTCATATCCCTCTTTACCAACGCTCTCCTCGTTAAATACGAGCTGTAAGATACCCGAACGGTCTCTTAAGTCGATAAAGATCAGACTTCCTAAATTTCTTCTCTTCTGTACCCATCCCATGACGGTTACGGTCTCACCGATATTCTGATTTGAAACCTCGGTACATCTATGGCTTCTGTGTAAGCCTTTCATTGATTCTGCCATTACTGCAAACCTCTTTCCTTTTACTTATTAAAAATTCTACAATCTCGAAGAGATTATTCACTCTGTCATTAAACTTTATTTATTGAAAAACTCAATGATCTCGAAGAGATTGTACTTTTATCCGATATCTATTTATTGAAGTATTCTACAATCTCTTTGTATCCCTCGGCGTCTAATTTTTCCTTCTGGAATTTTTTATTCTTGTTCATGCGGACAACCAGCACCTGTTTGCCTGCCGCACGTTCTTCCTGTGCCTTTCCGATGATCTCGCCAAGTTTCTCTGCCGGGCATCCCTTTTCGATCAGGTATGCAACTTTCGGGCGCTGGGTCGGTACGGTAAATCCGCTCTCCATCAGAAGAAGGATGATACGCTCAAATCCGATGGAAAATCCACATGCCGGTACATCCTGTCCGGTAAATTTGCCAACCATCTTATCGTAACGTCCACCGCCGCCGCAGGCTGCACCAAGCTCCGGCATGGAAATCTCAAAAATGGTTCCGGTATAGTAGCTCATGCCACGCACCAAAGTCGGATCAAATACCATTTTAAAGGAAGCCGCCTTTGCCCCCTCCACGGTATCGATGATCTCTAAAAGATTGCTCTCAACCTCAGGATCTAAATATCCCTCCAGTGTCTTTGCAAGGTACTTGATACCATTATCTGCTTCCTCAACACCTTTAAAAAGTGCAAGATATTTCTCGATGGACTCTTTTGCATAACCCTCTTTTTCAAGTTCCTCTGCCACACCGTCAAGTCCGATCTTGTCCATTTTATCTAAAATAATAAATACAGTATCAAAATCTTCCTCTGCAAATCCACTGTATGCCGCCATCGCTTTTAAGATACGGCGCTCATTGATGCGGATCTCAAAATTCTTAAATCCGAGTTTACCGATCGTGGTTGTGGTTGCTAAGATCAGCTCGATCTCTGCAAGATTCGTCGGCTCTCCGATGATATCGATATCGCACTGCATAAACTGACGGTAACGTCCACGCTGCGGACGGTCTGCTCTCCAGACATTTCCCATCTGGATTGCCTTAAACGGAGACGGAAGATCATTTGCATTATTCGAATAAAAACGAACAAGCGGAACGGTCAGATCGTAACGCATGCCAAAATCAACTAAATCCGCTTCTTCTTTTGCTTCAGCGACTTTCAGCTTTTCACCGCGCTTCATTACCTTAAAAATCAGTTTTTCATTTTCTCCACCCTGCTTATTGCTCAGGTTTGCAATATTTTCCATACAAGGTGTCTCGATCGGCGTAAAGCCGAAACTGCGGTAAGTCTCTTTGATGACTTGCTGCACATAATCCCGGATCTGCATTTCTTCCGGTAAAATATCTTTCATGCCGTTGACCGGCTTTTTACTTAATGCCATGAAATTTCCTCCATCTTCTGCCTAATATCCTTTGCCTATTATACGTTTCACGGTTGTATACGTCAAGAACTGTCCTGTGTACAGTACAAAAAATCTTATTTTTATGTTACTTCAATGTCATTTCGTTAAGTTACAGGGTTAGCCCCTAACTGGTGGTCTAATCCAAATTTTTTCAAAAAAGTTACCAAAATTGAAGAGTTGTCAAAACAGTACCTGATGAACACCACTACTTTGAAATCCGTTTTCAAAGCAGTCTATGGAATGCCCATCGCTTCTTACATGAAAGAATACCGTATGAAGTTGGCATCGAATATGCTGTTGCAGGAAGATAAATCTATTTCGGAAATTGCCGCCGCTGTGGGATATAAAAGCCAAAGTAAATTTACATCGGCCTTCCGAGATATATTTCAGATATTACCTACTGCATATCAAGAACAAGTATCCTATACAAATGCACTTGCAAACGCTTGAAATTATAGGATTTAAGGAGTCTGTGAAGAAATCAAATACATAGCACTGTAAAATCAAAGTAAATATTTCGATCAACAGAACCTTTTATGACAACATCTCTTTCACACAAGTACTTCGATAATCACTTGGTGATATTTTATATCTTTCTTTAAATACTCGGTTAAACGTTCTCTGACTTTCAAATCCACTATCCAGACAAATATTTGTAATAGAATCACTCGTATTTTCCAAACGATGGCATGCATAGTTCAGCCTTGCATCGTTAAGATATTGATTAAAGTTTCTATGGAATGTCTTGGAAAAGAGTCTGGATAAAACATATTTGCTCACGCCCAGGTCTTTTGCCATCTCTTCCAACGAAAACTTCTTCTTGAAATTTGCTGATATATAGGAAACTGTCTGGTAAATAAGATCGTTGCTCCCCACACTGCTCTTTTCTACCAAATTTAATTTTCCTATGCAGCGTGCCAACACAATTTGAAGATATGCCTGTGTAACAGTAATATCCGACTGTTCTGTCTCTAAAATTGCATTTATAACCCTATATACCTCCGGTTCAACCTTTTCCGCTTTGATGATTGGGTATTCAGGAGCCATGGATTGCATGATATCTGCAAATTTGGCTATCGCAAATGGCGATGCAATCAGATAAGTCGCTTTATTTACACCGGGTGTCAGTACCTGATAGTGATGAATAACATCTGGAAATACAAAGCCTATATCTCCTTTTTCCATATGGTATAGTTCCTGTCCGACACCAAGTTCTAATGATCCACTTGTTACACAAACGATCTCCAGTGCATTATGAAGATGTGGTTCAATATGTTTTGACTTCCTATTTATTGCTATAATCTCCTCTTTTGTGTCAACATATTTTAACTGCATGAAATACTCCCCTTTGCAACATTTGTCTAT
>ENA-UERN01001787-UERN01001787.1-human-gut-metagenome-genome-assembly--contig:-NODE-1787-length-18616-cov-5.406656_pt1 | contig 18616 bp, 15 predicted proteins | sample MGYA00242950_ERZ507950 | MGnify/ENA primary metagenome ERZ507950 (study PRJEB26167, sample SAMN06115515) | human gut metagenome | host: Homo sapiens | place: China:Ningxia | collected 2014-11-26...
AATAATTATTAAGTATACTCGGGGATGTCTATAAAAATCATAATTAAGATAGAACCTCAACATTTTGAAATTCATTTAAAATATTTTTATCTTTTTTCTTTTTTTCAGTCTTTTTTTACAAAGTCCTACTCTCTTTTTTGTGCTTTTTTAACCCAATGTACTTTTCCGTTCTATTAATTTTGTACGATACATTACCTTTTCCGGTATGATATGTTCCTCAATCATCTGTCTTAACATCTCAATTGCAGTTTTTGCTATCTGTTCTCTTTGAATTTCCATACTGGAAATTGGTGGTTCACAATATTGCCCCAGTGAAGAATTATCAAATCCAATTACTTTTATATCTTCTGGTATTTTGTATCCCATTTTTTTTGCACTCTGCATAGCAATACATGCAACCTTGTCATTTCTGCCAAAAATAGCATCTACTTTATTCGTTTTCAGATATTCGGCAACTTTTTCCTTCACTTCTTCCTCGTTGTGACAACCAGTAATAAAGTTCTTCTCTGGATGTTCGGACAAACCACTCTGCTTCATTTCTTCATAAAATCCACGATATCTCATATCACTCATATCACTGAAATGTTTTCTTTGACTAAAACGGTCTACATAAATGATATTTTTACATCCCTTCCGCTGTAAATAACGTACATTTTCACGCGCTCCTTCATATAAACCATTTTCTATCTTGGCAGCTCCTTCAATATCATCATAATCGCGGTTCACCAATAAAACGACCGGTATATCAGCTGCGATCAACTGCTTGATATATTCCTTATCAAAACTGATTGAACTTATAATTACTCCATCATACTGACGACTTATAATACTGTCTATAAATTGTTGTGTATTTCTGTTCGAGCATAAGGAAATCATATAACCAAGATCATATGCGTGCTTATCCAGTTCGCTTACTAATAAACTAAAGTGTTCCGTTACAATTTGATCCGCAATAAATACAATATGATTTAGTTTTTTTCCTTTTAATGCTCTTGCGATTGAATTTGGCTTATAATGAAGTTTCTTTATAGCCTCCTCCACTTTAATTCTTTTTTCTTTGTCTACATATCTGTTGTTATTGATGACATAAGATACGATTGTAACACTGACTCCTGCTTCCTCTGCAACATCCTTTCTTGTTACCTGTTTGTATTTCTTTTCCGCCAAAAAATCACCTCACTTATACATACGTGTTTATATATACATTGTATACTATGACTGCCACAAATGTCAAACAAAACACTTGACCCAAGTATCGCTTATTCAATCATCATTGCCCGCAGCACACCCACACATGCATACTCTCTTTTTCCAGCACCCATTCCTACTTTCTGTATTGTAAATTTTTCTGGAAGCTGATCCTGCGTACGCAAAGCTGCTGCGATTGCAGCTCCGGTCGGTGTTACAAGCTCACCCTCCACGTCTGTGATATGCATTTTAAGCTGGTTCGCTGAAATAATATTGGCAACTGCCGGTACTGGAATTGGTAACAGTCCATGCTGGCATCTGACCATTCCACGTCCCTCATTCAGCTGAGGAATATATACTTCATCGAGCCCCAGTGAATCTGCACATACTGCTGCGGCAACAATATCAACAATTGAATCTACCGCACCGACCTCATGAAAATGCACCTGTTCAAGTGGTACACCATGTGCTTTTGCCTCTGCATTTGCAAGGATTTTTACGATTTTGCATGCAAGTTCTCTGGCACTGTCTGTCATAGATGCATGTCCGATAATGTGAATAATATCCTCCGGACTTCTATGCTCATGGTCGTGATAGTGTTCATCATGGTAATGGTTCTCATGGTCGTGATGGTGTTCTTCATGGTGATGATCGTCATGATGATCTCCATGCAGATATTCCATATCATGATCATGATTTTCATGTGCATGATCTAAAATAACATTAAAATCACACGCATCCAATCCTGATTTTTTCACTCTCGTAATCTCCGTTTTAAACCCATCTACAGGAAGACTTTGAAGTGCCTCTTCCATTTTTTTCTGATCTGCTCCCAGATCAAGCATAGCTCCTACAAACATATCTCCACTGATTCCGGAACCACATTCCAGATATAACTTATTCCCCATTGTGTATTCTCCTTTTTCTTGCAGATTTATTGTTCTATCATGTATTACATACTTCTGTTTTGTGCCTTTATTTTAACACAGTTTTCTTCCGTTTTCGGCATCTTTCAAAGCCGCCTCGGCTTCCGATACTCGTATACGGTATTTTTTTCCTTTATTTTAAAATAGTTTTCGAAAAAAAGAACGCAAACATTTATCAAACGTTTGCGTTCTTTTTTATAAACTTTTTCCTAATTTTAATACCATGTAATTCATCCTAAAACAAGTGTTCAATATTCAATTCTCTTATAATCTGCACGATCTCTTTTGTTCTGCTGCAACCAAATTTGCGAAGCAGACCTTTGATCTGTGTCTTTATCGTACTTACCTCCACACTGCGTGCTTCTGCAATCTCATGTACCTTATACCCCTGTAAAAGCAACTTTATCATCTCACGTTCTGTTGCAGTAAGTTTTGAAATATTATTTATGAAAAAAAGCAGACTCTTCTCACTCTGCTGAAGTCTGGCATATTCCTGCATCACAGTCTCATGGATCTTATTTGACATAATTGGATTCCCTTTGAGAGCACAGCGGATATGGTAAAGTATTTCTTCATCCTCACATCCTTTTACAATATAATCAAGTGCTCCTGCACCCATGGCTGTCACGATCATCTCGCGGGTCTCATGTGCTGTCAGAAAGATAATGCCGGCTTCCGGGTCAGCCTCCCGTATTTCCTGCGTTGCTAAAATACCTGCGTTCATTGTCTCCATCTCAATATCCATCAATATCAGATCATACTCTGTGTTTCTGGCAAGATTTACAATCTCTTTTCCTGAAGAAGCAGTCCCTACAACCTCCATATCCCGTTGATTGTTGATCAATTCTGTAAGATCCTCTCTTAAAAGCTGAAAATCATCAGCGATCAAAATCTTTTTCTTATCTGCCATTTTCTTCTCCTGTCTGTTATCTATTCGTACTTTGGAATTAAAATATAGAATTTACTTCCCTTTCCCTCTGTACTTTCCACTCTCATTTTACCCAGATGGCTTTTTACAACCTCTCTGACATAATATAAGCCCATTCCCCAGTTATAGTTAGAATTTTTGCTGGAATAAAACGGATCGAAAATCTTCTTTATCTGACTCTTTGACATTCCAAGTCCATTATCACTGACCTCGATCAAAGTATATAATCTTTCATTCCTGCATTTTAAGCATACCTGCCCATCTTCTCCCCGTTCTGCAGCTATGACGGCTTCTTCTGCATTGATCAGAAGGTTATAGATTGCCTCACACAGATGATCCTTATCTGCAAGAACCATAGACACTTCCTCGTTTTGGATGCGCACTCCCGCATCCGGAAATTTATTGTGAAACCGTTCTAATGCCGTGTCTATGATCTCCTGAATATTAACCGGCATCATCGTAATGGAATTAGATTTTACACTGCGGTACAGTTCCTCAATTCTTGTAAACATTGTATCGTTTGTAGCCCGGAGTGCATCAATACATTCTTTCAGCTTCACCGTATCCGGCTCCGGCTGACTGTAAATCTGGTCAATTCTTTTATAAATAACCTTGTTGGCAAGAAGCTGATTTTTCATGCTGTGAACGAACATTGAAACTCCTACCCTCACTGTATCGAATTTCCGTTCCATCACAACATCCGTCATGGCAACTTCATAATCACCTTTTGTATATTTAAATAGACTGTAAAAGCCAAGCACAGCACAAATGATATTTACAATCACAAGCATAATATAACTTGCCAGAGACGGATTAATCTGAAGATATCCGATTCCCCTATTCCATGCGATCGAATACCCGTAAAAGAGATAAACCTGCCCCGGATCCTGATGATAGTAAATAAGATAAATTGCCGAAATCGACACCAAAAAGATTACTGTCTGCTGAAATTGCCTCTTCAAAAACAGGATTGAAATGGAAAAATACTCGATTAATAAAATCACCACAGATACTGTCAGATATAGATTGATCCAGATCATATTTCCTTTTGCTATAATCTCCTGCATACTTTCCCTGTTATGAACAATCATTCTATAAACTGATGGAAAGTAAAGAATCAGCGACATGATCGGTATGACCCTTGATAATTTAACCCATGTTTTCCGCTTTCTAAGTCCCGGAAGCATTGAATAATTCATTGCAATCCTCAGCAAAAAAAACGGAAACAGAGACCTGCCTATGGCAATCAGATATCCCAGCTGACCTAATGTGATCAGGAAATACTGCATCTTCCGATATATGTTTCTTGAAAAATACAGAAATGTTAATACTTCCTGTGAAATGCCACCTTTTTTTGCAATAAAAAGCATAACACCACATAATTCCAACATAAGACTTGTACAAAGTCCCAGCCATAAGATGGAATCTTTATTTTTTCTGTAAATGATCAAGAATACCGATGCAATAACTAAGCTGAATGCCAAAATAAGTAACATGTTTTTGTCTCCTGTTTCCGTTTTCTTAAATCTTTTAACAAAAAAATATTCAGTTATATTTTAACACTATTTTTTGTTTTCTTCTACCTCTCTATGAGATTTCCTCCAACAAATACATCTGCGATGTCATTCTCCGCATCTAAAAGAACGATATCTGCATCTTTTCCATCTGCAATCGATCCTTTTTTATCGTATACTTTGATAAGTCTGGCTGGATTCTCTGAAAGAAGCGGTAAAATCTCTTCCAGACGTTTTCCTGTAAATGCAAGAAGATTTTTCAAAGCAACATTTTGTGTTAAGGTACTTCCGGCTCTTACTCCGTTTTCCAGCTTTGCATCACCATCTTCAACAATAACATCGTTTACTCCAAGTTTATATCTTCCATCCGGTAGACCTGCAGCCATAATTGAATCTGTGATTGCAACTACTTTGTCAAGTCCTTTCACTTTCAAAAGAAGACGTACTGTACCAGGGTGAAGATGTCTTCCATCACAGATTGCCTCACAGTAAATATCAGATTCTAATGCAGCTCCCATAATTGCAGGAAAATGCTGATGTAAAAGTTTCATCGCATTAAATGTATGTGTACAGCATTCTGCACCGTTGTTGATTGCTTTCCAGCTTGTATCATAATCTGCTCCGGAATGTCCGATTGCAACAGTAATACCAAGCTCTTTCATTGCCGGAATGTCATCAATAAGTCCTTCTACTTCCGGAGAAATCGTAATATAACGGATGTTTCCTTCTGCTCTGTCCTGATATTCTTTCAGAAGTGGCATATTGGCTTTCTGAAGAAGATGCTCCGGCATAGCCCCCTTGTACTCTGAAGACAAAAATGGTCCTTCCAGATGAATACCAAGTAAATTTGCTCCTTTATGCTCCATCTTCTGATGTTTCTTATATTCATCAATGCACCATTCTGTCTGTTCTTTTGTATCAGTCAAAACAGAACATAACCATGAAGTCGTTCCATTTCCGGCTGCAAAACGGCAGATTTTCTCATAATCTTCTGCTGTTGCCGCATTAACATCTACACCTACTGCACCATGTGTATGTACATCAATAAATCCAGGCACTACTTTCTTTCCTGCTGCATTATACACTTCTGCCCCATCTTCAATTGGTGCATCCGGTGGTAAAATAATAAGTTTACCATCTTCAATTTTAATTGTTTTCTTTAAAAAACGATGTTCAATATAAACTTCTCCATTTACGATATATCTGCTCATGATTTTTTCTCCTCTTCTTATACAATAAACTGCCACACAAAATTATGTGCGGCAGCCTTTTTATTCTTTTTTATTCCGGAAGGTTAGCAACAAACTCTGTAAATTTAATATTGATGTCCGGATGATCCTGCAATAAGCTTACTGGGAAATGTGCTGTTTTTTCGCCATAAGCTGCATGTCTTACAACACTTCTGTGCCAGTCTCTGAAACATCCTAATCTGATTTTTCTTGCATGAGCGATTTCATTAATGCCGATTGTGATACAGTAATGTGGCATATCATCTAATGCACCATTTAAATCACCAATTGAATTCACAGCTCTTGTTTCTTTTGAGATTTCAAGAACTCTTGTATGCTGAGCCAGGAACTCATCCGGTGTCATTGTATCAGAAGCCTCATTGAATGCAACATGACCATTAATTCCAATTCCCCCGAAGCAAATATCTACTCCACCAAGTTTTTTGATCATATCCTGAATATGTGTCAGGTTTTTAGGATCCGGGAAAATTCTCTGTTCTTCCGGCATTACGAGTTCTGGTTTAATTTTGGTGTAAACCGTTCTGTCCATAAATCCACGGAAGCTCAATTTATCCTCTTTGTCAATCCATTCTTTATCATCTGTCAGGTATTCATCCATATTAATAAACCATACATTTTTCAGGCTGATATTCTGCTCATTTACCATATCTACAAAATACGGATACTGTCCTACAGGACCTACAGGGCAGATAAATACTGTATTCTCACCAAGAGCATTTTTACGTTTGATTTCTTCTACCATTTCATCTGCCATTGATTTAAATACAGCAGCATTATCTTCCATAACGATCAACGGAATTTTTGGTGCTTTTAACAGTTCTTCTTTGTTATAATAATAATATTCATGTTTCATTTTCTCTTCCAACCTTTCCTGTCTACATCAGCGTTACAATAAGGCTGCCACACCGATTCCAGAACTCCTGGTCTAGCGTAACAGCCTTGTTATTTCATTTACTTTTCAAATGCTGTGTGCGTTTTCTTTTAGTACTCTCCAGCTTCTTTCATAACATCTAATAATACGTAATCAGATACTGGTGGGTCAACTTCAACAGCACCTGCCTCGATGAAGTTCTCCTTCTGTAACTCATAGTATCCTTCTACTGTACCATCTGCTGCACCTTCAGATACCTCTTTACCTGTTAACCATTCTGCATCACCACGCTGATCATATACTGTATCCTGATCGCCTGCAATCTGTTTTGCGATTAAAGCAGCTGTATCTTCCTGATGATCTGCTGCCGCATAATCCATTGCTTTGAATAATGCTCTTGTGAAACGTACTAAGACATCTCTGTTCTCTTCTGCATATTTTGGCATGCAGATCCAGCTTGCAAGAGATACAGTTTTGTCAGAGAATGTCATGTTGTCTGCTAATTTTGTAGCATTTGCATCTTCTTCTAAGATCTTTAAGCTGTTTGGTGACCATGTTGCAGCTGCATCAACTTTACCGGATAACATAGCGGATACGATTCCGGATGCATCCATATCAATTGCTTCGATATCATCCATTGTCAATCCAACACTTGTAAGTGAGTTTACAAGGATATCTTCACTGGATGTTCCTGAAGAGTAAGCAACCTGTTTTCCTTTTAAGTCTTCGATAGATGTAATACCTTCGCCTCCGATCAATGCATCACCATTGGAGATATGGGATAATGCAAAGATTGTTGCCTGTCCGTTGATGCAAAGTTTATGAGCACCCTGTCCGATATATCCGACATCAATACTTCCTGACTCCATAGCGGAAATGATTGTCGGACCATCCTGGAACTCTACAAGATTTACTGTGATTCCTTCTTCTTCTAAGTAACCCTGAGCGATTGCGTTCTCAACTGACCATAAGCTTCCATAGTTTGGCATGTAAGCTACATTTAATGTAACTGGCTCTACAGCTTCCTTCTCCTCTGTAGCCGGTGTCTCTTCTTTTGCTTCTTCTGTAGCCGGTGTCTCTTCTTTTGCTGTGTTGTCAGCAGGTGCATCTGTCTTGCTGCCGCATCCTGCAAGCATTCCTGCTGTCATAGCACCTACCATTAATAAGCTCAATATTCTCTTTTTCATGTTGTTTTTCCTCCTTAAATTGGATATTTGGAATTTCCCCCAATTCCCTTAGTTATCATTATAATCCGGTTTCCCGGTTACAACCTTTTTATTATTTTCTTACTTCCAGATATTCCTGATATACCTGACTCCAGATTTCATTTTTAAGTTCCATGAATTCCTTTGTCATCTTTGTCTCCTGGGTACGTGGATATGGAATATCAATCTTTACAATATCTCTGATACGTCCCGGGCGGGCGCTCATGATAATAACTGTCTGTGCAAGAATGATTGCTTCCTCAACATCATGTGTAATAAAGAAGCACGTCTTCTTCTCTCTCTGCCAGGTCTCTAACAGCTCTGTCTGTAACTGGGTACGTGTCTGTGCATCAAGAGCTCCGAATGGCTCATCCATAAGTAATACTTCAGGCTCTGCTGCATATGCTCTTGCGATAGCAACACGCTGTTTCATACCACCGGATAATTCTTTTGGATAATGTTCTGCGAACTTCTCCAACTGAACCATCTCCAAATATTTCATTGCCTCTTCTTCTGCCTGTTTTCCTTTGATGCCACGCATCTCTAATGCAAACATAACATTTTTCTTAACAGTAAGCCATGGGAATAATGCATACTGCTGGAATACAACGCCACGGTCTGTACCGGTTCCTTTTACTTCTTTTCCATTGCAGTATACTGCTCCGCTTGTCGGCTCTAATAATCCTGCGATAATATTCAATAAAGTGGATTTTCCACATCCGGATGGTCCTACGACACAGATGAACTCATTATCATGAATATCAAGTGTCACTCCGTTTAATGCAACCATCTCACCATTTCTTGTATTATATATCTTCTTTACGTTATCAACTTTTACACGAACCGGTCTGCTGTCATCGCGATTTGTTAAATCTCTCTCTTCTCCTGCCATGATGTCAGTCTCCTTTCAAGATATTTGATCAGTTTCTCCATTGAGATACCTAAGATACCAATGATAATGATGTATAAAAGCATTGGTGCAGATTCAAAGCTGTTGTTCAGAGATCTGATTCTCATTCCTAAACCGGCTGTTGCTCCAGTTGATTCTGCAGCAATCAGTGTTGTAAGTGCTACAGAAGCCCCAAGTCTTACTGCTGTCAGGATAAATGGTAATGTTGCAGGAGCAATAACTCTGATGAAGATATCTTTATCTGTTGCTCCAAGAACTCTTGCTGCTTTGATCAGTGTCTCATCTACATTGATAACACCCTGATAGATTGTAATGCACATTGTCAAGAAACATGCAATCGTGATAACGATGATCTGTGGTTTTCTTCCAACACCTGCTGCAATTACAATAAGTGGTACATAAGCAAGTGGTGGGATGTTACGGATGAACTGGATCCATGGTTCAATAATATAACGAACCGGTTTATACCATGCCATAAGGATTGCAACCGGAAGTGCGATTACAAAACCAAGCACATAACCTGCTACAACTGAAATCAAACTGGATAAAATATCCGTACCCAGAACACCTCTGTCAATCATTGTTTTAATGCTCTGACAAACTACCACAACATTCTGGAACGCTCTGCTTGTTGATGGAATAATTGATAAGATATACCAGAACAGCATAGCCACTGCAAATGAGATCAGTAACCAGACTCTCTTTGGTATTTTATCTGCCAGAGATTTGTTTTTGTTATTCATAATACCGTCTCCTTCCCTTTCGGAACTTCTTTCTTGATTCAAAGTATAGACCTCAATTTTGTTTTTGATAAGGATGAACTTTTTTCATCCTTTTTAAGAAAGGCGTCTGGCAAAAAACTGCCAGACACCTTTGTCTGAAATGACGGTAACACAAATCGTCACTTTATTAATCTGGTTCTTATCTTTGTACTCTTCAAAAGCATTGATTCCATAGGGGAGCAAATATGGGTGCAGCTTATTTAATATTGTTCTGCAGCACTCCACGCAGCCCTTCCAGATACTTTCTGCATTTCGGGAGGATTACCTGAGTCTTTGTACTGTAAGAATCCGTTGTACAGCAGATCGCGCCTTCCGGCAGACATATCTTCTGCCCTGTAAGAAGCGGATCGCCTGTCTTTTTCTGCCATGTCTCAAGAAGCTGTCGCATCTCGTCCTTCACCGACTGATAATCTTCTTCCCCGATCAGATTATCCCGTTCCTGTGGATCAAGCATAAGATCATACAGTTCTTCTCTCACAAGTTTCTTCTCAAAATATCCGTTTTCATGGAATACTTCTTTTGACAGACTGTCATCAATATGGGTAGGCGGAACTTTATCGTAACCATTCTCCCACCGTACAATATATTTATTTTTCTTCGTTCTGACAGATCTGACCGGCTCGTATGCAACATGATAGTTAATCTCTGCATAAACTGCCTCACGGATTTCTTCCTCTTCACCTGTTATCACCGGTAGAAAAGAACTGCCGGAAAGCCAGTTTGGTTTTTCCATATTCAAAATATCGCACAGTGTCGGAAATACGTCTATCTGCGACAGCAAAGCGTCACTGATACAATGTACCCTCGGCATACCCGGATAACGAAGGATAAAAGATACACCTGTTCCATCATCGTACAGATTGCATTTCATCATAGGAAATGGCAATCCGTGATCTGTGGTAAAGAATATCAATGTATTCTCATATTCCCCGGTTTCTTTTAAAGCATCCAGTATTTTTCCACACAATCTGTCCACTGTATCAACTGCGATCTGCATACCTGCCATATCTTTTCTGACATCCGGTAAGTTTGGCAATGCCTTTGGCACCTGTACATAGTCTGTTTCATATTCATCCGGCACACGCGGATACTCGCGGTGGGTACATCCGAAACCAACCGCAAGGAAAAATGGTCTTTCATCCTTTCCCCTGTTTTTCAGATAATTGACTGCGTTTTCTGCTGCCATCTCATCCTGCCATGTATACAATTCACATTGTGGCAGGTCATTTCTGTAATACTCCATTGGATTCAGACATCTTTCATATCCAAGTGTTTCTTCTTCATGCAGCTTGATCTCATGCTGTACTCCGGATAAAACTGTCTCGTAACCATGTTGTTTCATGTAATTGGCAAGATGATGTTTCCCATTGATCCGAAAGCCCCTGTGGGACAATCCGATCAGACCATTATTATGCGGATACTGGCCGGTTAACATAGCACCTCTGCTCGGTGAACAGGTCGGGCTCGCACAGTACATCTGTGTAAATGCCATTCCCTCTCTCGATAATCTCAGAAGATTCGGTGTATGTACCGGATATCCATAGGTCTGTAAATATCTTCCGATATCATGTGTATTCAAATATAAAACGTTCATCTTATTCCCCATTCTTTCCAATCTAAATCAACGCTGCCTTACGGAGCAAATCCTCTTATATAAATTTATATTTACTTTTTATTTCTCTACAAAAATTGGTGATACCCAGGCCACATCGCCATTTTTCAGCCATACTCTGAGTCTGTAATTCGCTCCGGCTTCCATGTCGATTTCTTTCTCATAATTCAAGACATAAGCATCCTGTGGAACAGCCTGGCGGATTCTTGTCTTATATGCATTATGCCAGTAAAAATCATCTCTGTAGTGATCGACTTTGCCATAAACTCTGTTTGCAAGATCGATGCTTTCCTGATACTGAGCTTTGATACGTGAAGTCTTCATCAGTTCACGGATTGTGAAGTGATATTCATAATTATCCACTTTCAGGCAGACATCACTGTCTGGTGTTCCTTCTACTTCAAAAACAAATCCTTCTTTTACTACAGTACTTGGTCCCATCCAATGTCCGGTTGTTGTTGACATGTAAGTTGTCATATGGAATTTGCAGCTGTCATCCGTCACATCGTAAAGTTTCTGTCCATAACTGTTCCATTCTTTATCAATGGATAAAAGCTTTCCTTCCACATTCAAAGAACCATCCCATTCTTTTACAAGCATATCTTTATAAAATCTTGGGTTCGGTCCCCATCCGAACTCTACCGTAAATTTCACACGGATCACTTCATCATCTGCAAATTTCTTATTTTCCCAGCTTCCGGAATGAACGATCATTTCTTCGAGGACATTGTTCTTTAATAATTCTACCCTGTCAATCGCATCCGCTGCACAGATAGAGATCTTCATATTATGTTTTCCGGGAGCGATCACGTCACCCATCATTTTATCATCAGCTGTAAAATCAATCTCCATTCTGCTTCTGCTCACACCATATACATGTCTTGCTTTCATGCCTGCCCAGATTGCCGCTTTGGAAGCATCCTCTGCAAGCACGCACATCGTTCCATGGTCACATGCTGCAGGAACATTATGGTTGTCACCGGATGCAATACATCCAACATGAAGACCAGCCTCCAAACCTCTTTCATAGCAGGTTTCACCGGTTCTTGGTCCCATATGCAGATGACGTTCCATATCCATTCCGCCTGTATCGTTTTCACTGCATCCATGACTGGAATAAATTTCCGCAAACGGGGAAAAATTCTCATCATGTGTTGCCCAGTTCTTTCCACGGCTTCCAAGCTGATATGCTACATGGTGTGGGATTCCGATCGCTTCTGTATCTTTATAATCATCTCTTAATTCCTGATAACGCATCGGATGTTTCATATCCTGTTCATTGTCGAGGAAAAATACGTTGTGATCACCATCAAAGCCACAGCCCTGCCACTCATATCCCATAAACATCGGATATCCGTTTGCATTTTCTTCTTTTACTTTTCCGCGGACAATCTCCCAGTCTTTCTTAATCTCTTCTTCCGGACATAAATCTTCGAGCCCTGCTCCGGACTCTGTTTTGATCATCTGAAACGGATAATATGCGATCGGCCAGAAATCTAATACTTCTTTTGCATGTTCTGTCCATTTATCCAGTTCATCCATCTGATTATGATGGATATTGCTGTGTAAATCTGTCCATAATTTTTTCATTCTATTCTTCCTGTTCGCCTTTCATATATTTGTCTGTAGCTTTTCTCTGCTTTGCATCCCCTTTTTTCAAAAGAACGATGAGCACAAATGTTAAGATAATAAATGCAAGACAGATAGGTCTTTTTACAAAAATTGTCCAGGAACCGTTTGACATTACCAGTGCATTGCGCAGATTGGACTCTGCGATCGGTCCAAGTACCATTCCAAGAACGATCGGTACGGATGGAAAGTCCAGCTTCTGCATAAAGTATGCAATAACTCCAAACAGCAGCATCACATAAACATCCATTTCAGAGCTTCCGATCGCGAATGCTCCTGCGCAACAGATCACGACTAATAATGCTGTCAATAATTCCTGTGGGATATGCGTGATCTTAACAAAAAGTCCCAGTAAATATTTACCCTGGAAGAACATAATAAGCTGTGCGATCACACATCCGATCAGAACTGCATATACAATTGGTCCGGATGTCTCAAAAAGCTTCGGTCCTACAACAAGTCCATGCATCGTAAATGCACCTAATAAGGTTGCCGCTACAACGTCTCCCGGAATACCAAGTGTAAGTAACGGAATCAAGGTTGCGGCTGTTGCTCCATTGTTTGCTGATTCCGGTGCTGCAATACCTTTGATCTCACCTTCGCCAAACTTCTCTCCTGGTTTGGCTTTTCTCTTTGCTTCATTGTAGGCAATAAATGATGCGATTGCTCCGCCGGTACCAGGAACTGCTCCGATGAATGCTCCGATCAGGGAAGATTTTGCCATAATTGGCAATGTTTTTTTCACATCTTCCTTTGTAATATGGTCATTTTTATCTGCTGCTTTCAAATTTGATACAACAGCTGCTTCTGTTTTATTAATACGTCCGATCATCTGTGCGATCGCATATACTCCAAGTAAAACTGCAAGCATCTTGATTCCGTTATACAATCTGATATTGCCAAATGTAAATCTGGTAACACCGCTGACGGAATCAATACCAACTGTTGCCAATAAAATTCCAAGTCCTCCACTGATAAGACCCTTTACAAGACTCTTTCCACTTACAGATGCAATAACAGAAAGTCCGAAAATTGCAAGTGCAAAATATTCTGGTGAGCTGAACTTCATAGCAACTTTACTGATTTGTGGTGCAAAAAATAATAGGCAGAATGCACTGACCAGACCACCAAATGTTGATGCCACAAGTGCCATATCTAATGCTCTTCTCGGCTGTCCATTCCTGCACATCGGATAACCATCGATCAGCGTAGCTGCTGCTGCATTCGTACCAGGTGTATTGATCAGAATCGAACTGATAGAACCGCCAAAGTTTGCTCCAAAGAAAATGGCTGTAAGCATCAGTAGCGCCGGCACTGTATCCATCTGGAATGTAAATGGAAGTAATACTGTGATTGCAAGATTTCCATTCATTCCCGGGATTGCACCGAAAATAATTCCTATAAAAATTCCAATATTAGCAAAAATCAAGTTCTGCACCGTGAAGAGATTTCCAAGTGCCTGTAATATAACCTGTCCCATAAACTCCTCCTGTCACTATGGCAATTGAATATGTAATACTTTAGCAAAAAGCAGGTATAACACAACAACCATTGCAATTACAATTGCATAATATAATTTTTTCTTAGTTCCTGTCATTGCCAGTGTTGCCACTCCAAGTAAAATCGTAGAGATCAGGAAACTCCTTTTAAACAGAATGGAATAAATAAGCAGCATACCCATATATGCCAATGCTTTTAATTCTTTTCCTACGATCAATGTTTTCACTGTGTCTTTTTTCAATATCAGACTCTGAATCAGCAAAACCACACCACATCCGATCCATAAAATTCCGATTGCCCCAGGGATTGTCCTTGATGTGATGCCATAAGTTGCTGAATAATCTTCTGCGATCTGAAGCGGCACAAGAATGATACAGACAATCCCAAGAATGATACTTACAATTCCTGCCACTAAATTTGACTTGTATTTTATCTCCATACTTTATTCCTTCTTTCCAAAAATAACCCGTGCTGTTTTAAGGCAGCACGGATCGTCTTTTTACTGTGCGTAATATTTATCGTAAGCTTCCTTACATAAATCAGCTGTATCCAGAATAATCTGTTTTACTGTCTGTCCATCTTCAAGATATGGTGTGTAATTTGCATTTTTAGCAAGATCCTTAAATTCATCTGTCTTGCTATAATCTATGATTGCCTGATGGATTGCTGCAACATCTTCCGGAGCAACATCTGCTTTTGTCATAACAAAATTGCATGTACGGAATACAATATCATATCCAAAAGATTGAACTGTAGGAACATTATATCCTTCATATCCAGTATAATTTTCTTCTGAGAATACTGCGATCGGAACAAGGCTTCCATCTTCAACATACTGTGCACCTACTGATGCCGGTGCGATCGCACATACAACGTTACCACTTGCTACTGCAAGTAAGTCTTTTCCACTTCCATCAGAAGTAACTGCTTCTGCATCTAAACCTGCTTCACCAAATAACATAGTTGCAAGAAGATGAGTTGCTCCGCCAGGTGCGTTACTTCCATATACGATACGGTTATCAGCTGCATATTTCACAAGACCATCCCAGTCTTCAATTCCGCTGTTTGAAGGACTTACATATAAAAGCTGGTCTTCTAATACAAGTCCGCTGACAAACTGATAATCATCAATGCTAAGGTTAATATCTTTATTGAATAATGGTGCCAGTGTGAACATTGCGATACCGCCGACCATTAATTCTGTTGCATCGGATTTTGCACTGTCAAGATCTGCTGCTGCGATTGCTCCGTTCGCTCCTGTCAGGTTATTTACGATAACAGTTTTACCATAAGTCTCCTGTAACCCCTGTCCGATAATTCTTGCGATCGTATCTGCAGAACCACCTGCTGCAAATGGAACACGTACATTAAAGTCCTTGGAAGGTTTAAAAGAATCTGCTGTGATTCCGGATACGTCTGTTGCTCCGCCCTCTTCTGTACCTTCTGTCTGAACTGTTTCCTGCTTCTCAGGCTCCTTTGGTGTATCCTGGCTCTGTGTGTTTCCACATGCTGCCATGGAAAGAGCCATTGTTCCCGCCATAATAAGTGCCAATACCTTTTTCTTCATCACTTTTCCTCCTTTAGTGAAAATGTTTTCAGTTGTATCTGTACCTAGAAATTAACACCTCTGCACATTATAGTCAATGTTTTCTTTTGTTTTTATAGTAAAATCAGTACTTTTTCACATTATATTACAGTCGTTTTTGTATATTTTTACTATTTATTATTTTTACATTTTACTGAAAACATTTTCACTTAATATGTAAAATGAAAGACAGTACCAAAACATGTTCTCATTTTACTGGCACTGTCTTTTCAACCTTTTGATATCCACGATTTAAAATTCATATTTTACTTTCACATCATATTTCTTAGGTTCTTTTTCTTCTTTCTCTCCCATGATCTTCTGGCTCAAAAGCTCTGCCGCACAAATTGCGACTGTTTCCGGATTCTTAACAACAAGCGAACAGTCCATTCCAAGTTTTTCCTTCGTTCCACCCATTGCAAACCCTGCGATATCCACGTTTCCGATCCACTCCGGATACAACTGATGGATTCCCATGGCAATATACTCTACAATGTCCGTTCCAAACCCGATGATGACCGGTCTCTCTCCATCCTCGAGCACACTATTTAACTGTTTTAAAGCATCCATTACCACTTCGATCTTTCTCGCGGTAAATATTTTGATCACGCGGCTTCCATCACGCTCGTCCTCTTCCAGTGCCTGATTTGCCCCGGCAAGACACATACGTGTATTAAAACTGTCGCTCCAGCCAAAGAGCATCATGATACGGCTGCATGGCTTATTTTTCAGAAGCCATGAGATAAGATGATATGCATTGTCCCTGTGATTTTCCAGAACCATATCACAGCCGATATCCTCCTGTCTGTCGATTGCGATCATATTTTTATAATTCTTTGTTACGCCCTGCAGATATGGTGTATTCTGTCCACTCGGTGCAATTATGATTCCTGCGGCTCTCTGGTTCAGAAGCTCCTGGACATAGAACAGCTCTTTTTCCCGCTCACTGTCACTTTCACAGATATAAGTAATATATTTTCTTTCAAAAAAATAGTCACTTACCACATGACATATTTTTCCGAAAAAATATTCCATATGCGGAACAATAAGACCGACGATCTGCGTCTGTCCTCTTTTTAAATTTCTTGCAAACATGTTCGGTTCATACTGCAGTTCATTGATGGCATTTTTAATGTTGTACGCTGCAAGCGGCTGGATACTTTTTGGATCCGCCAGATATCTTGATACAGAACTGATCGATACTCCTGCCAGTTCCGCCACTTCCCGAATTGTAACTTTTTTTTCTTTCATAATCCACCTTAATACTTTTCCCTCTTATTCACCACTATAACTAAGCTAACATATTTCCTGCAAAAATTCAATTGTCATAGCTTTGCAAACGTTTGTCTAAACCGGTTCTCTTTCCACAGATTCGTGTGTTATAATAGAAAAACAAGTATTTTTCAAAAACAATATCAATTTGTAAAAGGGGGCTTTTATTATGCTGATCACATTACATTCAAACGGTTACGAGGTCGCTGTCAATACGATGGGGGCCGAATTGAAATCTTTCAAAGATCCTTCCGGAAAAGAATATGTTTGGAATTCCGATCCTGCTTTCTGGATGCGTTCTTCACCACTTCTCTTTCCAACGATCGGAAATTTAAGAAATGGTGAAACAACCATGAAAGGGCAGGTTTATCCTCTCGTAAAGCATGGCTTCTGTAAAGATACAGAATTCGAGGTGAAGGATTTATCCGATGATACGGTCACTTTCTTGTTACACGCAAATGAAGAAACTTTAAAAAGTTATCCTTATCAGTTCGAATTGTCTCTCACCTATCATTTATCCGACAATGAGTTATCTATGGAATACCGTGTTGTAAACCATGACACAGAAGAAATGTTTTATCATATCGGCGCACATCCTGGATTTATGCTTCCGGTATCTTCCGGTGAAACACTTGCCGACTGTGAACTCGTCTTTGAAAAAGCAGAAGATTTCGTATCTTATGAATATGATCTTGAAAATATGGAATTCAACACAGAGAAAAAGGTTGTACAAAAAGCAGAGGGCAACACATTACCACTTACTGTTGCAATGTTTGACAGTGATGCTGTTTTCTTTGAACACACCAATTCCCATCGTGTTTCCTTCCTTAACACTCATACTGGAAAAGGTGTAACAATGGACTATCCTGATTTTGAATCTATCGCTTTCTGGACTCCTGCTGGCGGCAATGCTCCATTCCTTTGTCTGGAACCATGGAATGGTTCTGCGATTTTCCATCAGGACAGTGATATTTTCTCAGAAAAACGTGGTATTCTCTCATTAATGCCTGAAGCTGAAAAAACTTACCATTTAAAAATCACTTTAGAGGCTTAGCCACCTGAATCCATTACATAAAAAAGCAGAGCCAGACAGACATATGCGCATGTCGATCTGACTCTGTTTTTCTTTGAACATCTCTTTTATAATACCTTTAAATTCCACATAATCTCAAGTGTGTCATCCTGCACATGAAATTTTTCAAAATATGCTTCTTCCTTCGGAATCCATTTTTCCTGAAACTCTTTTGCTTTCTCTTCCCCATTACGCTTTCTGATATTTGCAAGCTGCACATCCGATGCAATATTCATAAAAATCTTCAGCTGATATGGCTTTCCAAAATACGGATGTAAGCTATAAGAGCCCTCGATAATATTAATCCTTTTATAAGGAATCTCATAAGCATCTAATAGTCTCCACTCTTTGCAGGAAAAGGGCTGATAGCAC
>ENA-UERN01001798-UERN01001798.1-human-gut-metagenome-genome-assembly--contig:-NODE-1798-length-18501-cov-7.500597_pt1 | contig 18501 bp, 18 predicted proteins | sample MGYA00242950_ERZ507950 | MGnify/ENA primary metagenome ERZ507950 (study PRJEB26167, sample SAMN06115515) | human gut metagenome | host: Homo sapiens | place: China:Ningxia | collected 2014-11-26...
AGGGAGTCCGTTCCGGCTTGGTTTTGAAAAAATTCCTTTGCGCCGTACAAAAGAGGGATATCCCCGTAACCTCCATTCTCCCATCAAGCGTTTGCTTCGGCGGGTCAAGGGGCGGCTCGCCCCTGCCAGCGCGGCTCGCGCCTTGTGGAGTGCAGAGGCAGCGCCTCTGCCGGAGTTCCAGGGGCGGAGCCCCTGGGGGTTTCATACTATTATTGGAGATTGTGCCATGACGCATTGCACGGCCTGCCGGGCCGCCCGCCCTCAATCCGCACGGCTGCTGAGCCTGTTCGATTCCCTCGGCCCGATCATGTCCGGCCCGTCCAGCTCGCATACGGCGGGCATGGCGCGCATCGGGCGCATGGGCCGTTCCCTTGTCGGAGGCACGCCGGAACGCATCACCCTGCACTTTTTCGGAGCTCTCTCCCATACCTATAAGGGACACGCCAGCGATTCCGCCGTGGTCGCCGGGCTCATCGGCGAACGGGAGGACTCCCCCAATGTCCGGCACGCGCTGCGGCTGGCTGCGGAGTGGGGCGTCGAAGTGGAAATCCGCACGCATCCCGATTCGGGCCGCAACCCCAACACGGTCAGCATGGAGCTTGTGCGCGGCGGCAGGACGTATGCGGTGGCGGGCGTTTCCGTCGGCGGCGGCGAGATCGAGATGACCGAGCTGGAAGGCTTCCCCGTCTGCCTGCGCGGGAACGAGGATGGCGCGCTGTTCATCGGCCCGGACGGGTTGGGACGGGCTGTGTTCGAGGAGAGGCTTGGGGCGCTGTCCGGCTTTTCCTGCGTGAAGGATGGGGAGCGGGCGCTGTACCTGTGCCTTGCGGAAAAGCCGTTTCCTGACGGCATGGATATGCCGGGTCTGGAGATGTTCCCCGTGCGGAATATTCTGGGCAACAAACTTGCGGACGCCGAGCCCTTGTTTTCGACCCTCGCGGCGATGGCGGAAATGGCGGGAGGCGATCTTCCCGGCCTTATCGAACGCTATGAGGCGCGGCGCAGCGGGGTGGATCGGGATACGATCCGTGCCGCCGTGCTGGGTAGTTGGGAAATCATGAAGGCGTCGATGACGGACGGGCTTGCCGGGAAAAGCGACATGCTGGCGGGTCTGGTTCCGGGAGACGCGGGATTCCGTCTGGCCCGGCGCGTCGAATCCGGGCAGGCGCTTTCGGGCCGGACCATCGGCATGGCGGTGGCCCGTGCGTTGGCGGTCATGGAGAACAACGGTTCCATGCGCTGTGTGGTGGCGGCTCCCACGGCGGGGGCCTGCGGGGTGTTGCCCGGCGCGTTTCTTTCGGCGGCTGAGGAACGCGGGCTCGGCGACGACGCCATCGTCGACGGGCTGCTCGTCGCGGCGGCGGTGGGCGTACTCGTGGCCATGCGTGCCCCCATTTCCGGGGCGATCGGCGGTTGCCAGTCCGAAATCGGCGTGGCTTCGGCCATGACGGCGGCGGGGCTGGCGCAGCTTGGCGGCGGGACTCCGGAACAGGTTATCCACGCGGCGGCCATCGCCCTCAAGAATCTTCTCGGGCTCATCTGCGATCCTGTGGCCGGACCGGTGGAAATCCCATGCATCAAGCGCAACGCCGTGGGCGTCTCCAACGCTTTCGCGGCGGCGGACATGGCCCTTGCCGGAATCGCCAGCCGCATTCCTCCCGACGAGGTGGTCGACGCGCTCATCAACGTGCAGGGCCTCCTTCATCCCGATCTGCGCGGCAACCTGCGCGGGGGCCTCGCCTCCACCGCGACGGGCCGGGCCCTCAAGGATGAATGGTACGCACGAATGAAACGGATGCAGGCATAGTTTTTTTCGACACCCCGAAAGGCCGGAACCATCCGGCCTTTTTTCGTTGTTGGAGGATTCGGTTTCACGGCATGGGGAAAGATTTTTCTTGCCAAATAGTCCTTACAAAGATAATCCGTTTGCGTACTACTTTGGCGATGGCGTTTGACGTACGGTACAGGGGGAACCTTTGAGTCCGGAGTGTTCTCTCATGCCGGGATCCATTCTTTTTCCGACCGAGGTGAGCATGTACGATACAGAGAAGGCCTTTTACCGTCATTACGAGTACATTCAGAAAGAAAACAGCCTGTACTCGCGCTGGTTCCAGAAGCGGGGCCTGTCATACCCGCAGTTCCTGATCCTTGACGCGGTGCTCAGGCGTCCCGAGGGAGCGGAACCAACGGCGCTGGCCGAGGAATGTTTCATGCCCAAGCAAACCGTCACGGGCCTCCTCGATCAGCTTGAGCGGGCGGGATTCATCCGCCGGGAACGCTGCGAGACGGACAGGCGGCGGACGCGGGTTTTTTGTCTGCCTGCGGGCGACGTTTTCGTGACCGGCATTATGGAAGAGCTGGATCGTCACGAACAGGCTGCGCTCGCTTCCATCTCGGCTGAAGACATGGAGACATTCAACAACGTGTACGCCGCCATCGTCGACGGCCTTGAGAAACATCTTTTTTCCGATCCTTCGTGAGGCCTTTCATGCCTGTTTCCCGTTCCGATTGTCCACCGCCCGGCAGGGCCGAACAGATAACCACGCGCATCGCCTATCTTGTCCTTGGCGTTGGCGTGTCTTCGTGGGCCGCGCTGGTTCCGTATGCCAAGGCTCGGCTCGGCCTTGACGAAGCCGTCCTCGGCATGTTGCTCCTGTGCGTCGGCGTGGGGTCACTGCTTTCCATGCCGTTCACCGGGCTGATCTCCGGGCGTTTCGGATGCCGGAAAGTCATTCTCGTTTCCGGCTTTATCTTCCTGGCGATGCTTCCGCTGCTGGCTTCGGTGGAATCCATCTGGCTGATGGCCTTGTGCCTTTTCCTTTTCGGGGCCTCAATCGGGATGATGGACGTGTCCCTGACCATTCAGGCCGTCTTTGTGGAACAGGCCGCAGGACGGGCCATGATGTCCGGTTTCCACTGCCTGTACAGCGTGGGTGGCATTTGCGGGGCCGGAGGCATGGCCCTGCTGCTCGGGTTCTTAGCGCCGCATCTGGCCATGCTCGTCATTTGCCTGTTCATGATCGCGCTGCTGGCGGCGTTCGGGCGGCATTTCCTGCCCTACGGGAGCGAGGGCGAAACCCCGTTGTTTGTGGTTCCGCGCGGTATCGTGCTCCTGATCGGGGTGTTGTGTTTCATCATGTATCTGAGCGAGGGCACCATTCTGGACTGGGGCGCGCTGTTCATGACCGCCGAGCGCGGTACGGAAGCCTCCCGCGCAGGTCTGGCTTTCGCGTGTTTCTCCGTAGCCATGGCCATTGGGCGCCTGTTTGGCGACCGCATTGTGCAGGCGCTCGGCGATGCCCGCGTTCTCCTGTACGGAAGCCTGTGCGCCGCCGGGTTCGGGCTGGTGGTCGCCGCGCCGTGGGCATGGGCTTCGCTCGCCGGGTTTACGGTGGTCGGTCTCGGCGTTTCGAACATCGTGCCCGTGCTTTTCTCGGCTACGGCCCGCCAGAAGTTCATGCCCCTGAGCCTCGCCGTGTCGGCGGTGACGACCATCGGCTACCTCGGCGTGCTTGCGGGTCCGGCGCTCATGGGATTCGTCGCCCACGCCACCAGCCTTGTGATCGTCTTCTGTATTACACTGGCGCTGATGTGCTTCGTGGCGGTCGTGTCTCGGGCCGTCCCTTGAGGGGAGGGAGCCCGTCTTTTCCGAATCAAAGGAAAATGTTCGTGGTGAGCGATTCCAACATACTGTCATTATGTAATTGCACCTGTTGGTTGCCGGGATGCAAACCGGCGGTTGGTAGCGATTGGAAAGGGGATCAGGCAAACAGGAGCTGTCGGAAGGGCTCCCGATGGCATCGGAAGGCCGCCCGACAGGAAATCTTTTTGAAGGAGTATCCCTTTTATGAGAAAGTTGATCGTATGCGCGGCTATGGCCCTGACGCTTGGAATGGCTGGCCTGGCTCAGGCCGGATGCACCGCCGAGGAAGCCCAGCAGAAGGCCGCGACCTTTGCGCAGGTCGTGCAGGCCAAGGCGCAGCAGGACCCCGAGGGGTACGCCAAGGTGATGCAGGAGCTGCAGCCCGAACTCCTCCAGATCCAGCAGAAGCAGGACGTTGACGCGCTGTGCGCGTTCTACGACAAGGCCATCGCCAAACTGAAGTAATCTCTCCTCGCATCCTTTCCAGATGTATGATCGGCGGGCGCCTTCCGGGACGTCCGCCGTCTGTTTTCACCGCCGCTTGCGCGACATACTCCGCAGAATGTACCTTAACATACTATTTTAATGTAATGATGTCTGATTGCTGGAATCCGCGACCAGCCGGGAAATGCCCGCCGCGCCCCTTCCTCTCATGGGTTTGAATTTATCCGCCGGAAACGGTATAGACGCCCGATGGCGAGAAAGCATCTCAATATCGGCGGAAAAATACAGGCACGCCGCAAGGCAATGGGTCTCTCTCAGGAGGATCTGGCACAGCTTACGGGGGTATCGCGCCAGTCCGTCACCAAATGGGAAACCGGACAGTCCGCCCCGGATCTGGACAGGCTGGTGGAGGTTTCCGATGTGCTCGGCGTGAGCCTCGATTTCCTGCTCAGGGAACCTCAACAGGTTTCCTCCCCACCTTCTTTCGCTGTTGCGGATTCCCCTCCGTTTGCCGAGGATGGCTCGCCGGGCGCGTCCGGTGTTCCCAGAGGGATCGATTCTTCTCTGAATGGGATGGCCCCTGCCGTTGCTGTGGAGCGCGTCGCTTCCTGTGGGCAGGTTCCCGTTGCTCCATTCGGAAGAGAAACCGATGGCCTTTTGGGTATCACGAAACGTTCCTCAGCACCGCTTTCCGGGATTTTGGAACGTTCCTCCGGCTTGCCGGAAACGCTCTCTCTTGAATCCGCCTCTCCCCGTGAGCCGGCGTCCCCTTTACGCCCTGCCCGTTCCGATGATTCCGGATTTCATGGTTCCGATCTTCGGCCTCTCCTGCGCCGTGCCGCCGCGATATGCGGTATCGTGCTGTTCATGATCGGCGGGCTCGGGTTGTTGGCCCTCTGGACGCTTTCTGAGATGTACCCCGTACAGTTGACGGACTGGGACGGTTCGCGCCATACGGGCCTGTGGGGATTTCTGCTTGCCCATGAAATCCGCTCCTTGTTTTGGTTGGCTTCGGGCCTGCTGGCTTCCGGCGGCGTTCTTGCCGTTGGGGCGTGGCGGGCGCGGTAGGCCCGTCCTTTTACCGTCGAGGTCGTTATGCGTTATTTTGTTGTGGACGCGTTTGCGGACAAGCTGTTTCAAGGGAACCCCGCCGGGGTGTGCGTGGCGGACGGGCCGTTGTCCGAAGGGCTGATGCAGCGCATCGCGTCGGAGAACAATCTTTCCGAGACGGCCTTTTTGGCGCGCCGGGATGACGGCGGATATGATTTGCGTTGGTTTACGCCGCTGGAGGAGATCGATCTGTGCGGTCACGCGACGCTGGGCTCATCCTTTGTGGTGTTCAACGAGCTTGAACCGGATCGGCAATCCGTGGCCTTCCACACCCGGAGCGGCGTGTTGCGCGTGGAGCGCCGGGGGGAATTGCTGGAGATGGCGTTTCCGGTGCGGCGTCCCGAGCGTGTCCCTCTGGACCCCATTGCACCGCTGCTCATCGAAGCGCTTGGGGTGAACCCCGTGGAAACATGGCTGTACCGCGACCTGCTGGTCTTGGTGAACAGCCAGAGGGATGTGGAGCGGCTTGTGCCGGACGTGGGCAAGATGCGGCTGTTGCCGATGGGCAAGGCCGTCGTGATCACTGCGCGCGGAGATGCGGGCGGCCCGGATTTCGTGTCCCGGTTTTTCGCGCCGGAGATGGGGATCGCCGAAGATCCGGTCACAGGCTCGTCGCACAGTATGCTGGTGCCTTTCTGGGCTGATCGGCTTGGCAAGGATCGTTTCGTCGCCCGCCAGCTTTCGGCGCGGGGCGGGACGCTGCATTGTGCCCTCACCCCTGAAGCGGTGCTGATCAGCGGGCGCGTCGTCCCGTATTTGAAAGGGGAGATTTTTGTGTAGTGGGAAAAAAGGTTGGGAGTGGAGGAGAAGCCTTTCTACAGAAAGCTTTCTCCACCCCACCCCACCTCTCCCCAAGGCTTTTGACGCTATTGAATCCCTGTTGGCGGGTGTTCCGGATATGGTTGGCCGGGGCGGTACGGCAATGGCGAAAAGGCGGGTTTCCCCGCCTCTTGTTTTTGAAGGGAATGTCGGACTGTGGACTTAAGCCGCTTTCCTCTGGAATCTCCGGGCAATGGCCTGAACCTGCCTGCCGAGCATGACGAGGGTGACGGAAGAGCTGATGAGGATCACGCCGCCGACGAGGGCGGGTGTAAAGGGTTCATTGAATACGAGGATACCTACAAAGACGGCGGTGAGCGGTTCCATGACGCCGAGAACGGACGTCAGGGTCGAGCCGATGCGCTGGACGGCAAGCACGAGGGTGAGGTTGGAAAGCACCGCCGTGATCACCGCGAGCAGGGCGGCCATCATGAATTCCCACCATGAGGACAGGGGCTGGAAGGTTCCCGTGCCAACGGCATTGGCGAACGCGAACGCCGCCCCGAAAAACAGTACGTAGAAGGTCATGACGAGGCCGTTCATGTTCCGGATCCCAGCGACGTGGATCCCCGTGATGTACAAGGCGTTGCAGAAACCCGAAAGGAGCATCATGCCCACGCCGAGCAGGGTAACGGGCCTGCTGCTGTCGCCCCCGATGGAAAGCAGCGCCACCCCAGCCACGGCAAGCACGATGGAGCAGGCCGTGATCATGGAAAACTGCTCGTGGAAAAAGGCGATCATGAGCAGCATGACCATAACGGGGTACAGGAACTGGATGGTGGTGGCGACGCCGCTCGGCATGTAGTTCAAGCCGTAAAAAAGCAGCAGCGCGGCCGCCGTATACATGAAGCTCATGCCCGCCAGCTTGCACAGGTCGATCGCGCTGGCGTGGAAGCGTTCCCGCCGCAGCACGAGCACGCCCCCGAGCGTCAACGACGCGATAAGAAATCGGTAGAACAGCACCGAAGCCGGGGAAACTCCGTCGTGGATCAACGGCAGAGTGAACAGCGGGATCAGCCCGAACGTCGCGGAAGAAAACAATCCCAGAAAAAAGCCCATGAATGCCTCCCTATCCCGGCGGCGTGCCGACAGGCTCCCTCCCGTACTCTCCGTTTCAGGGCGAAACCTCCAGTGCGGGCGGGGCGACTCCGCCCGGTCTTGCCTTATCAACATTGGGCTCAAGGCACAATGGCATCTTTTCCGCTCTTCCTTGCGCTCTCGTGTTCCCCTTTTGCTCCGCTTCTTTCCGCCCCGAGAGCCAGCGGAAAAAAGGAAGGCCGGGAAAATCCCGGCCTTCTGGCTGTTTCAAAGGAGCGTTTTCTCGGCAAAAAATGCCAAGGATATCCGGAGATGACGGGGAGTGGCGTTTTCCGTTCCGGCGGGATGCGCCGTATTACTCCGAATTGCCTGTCCTCGCTGGTTCAATTGTGAAACCAACAGCGTTCCCCTTTGCGGCTGCCCCAACGCTGATGCCGGGGCGTCATTTTTTCTGATCGAAGTCGTAATAGAGTTTAAAATATTTCTTGTGGACCTCATAGGACCAGTGCTCAATGCGGAAGATGCTGACGGCGGCTTCGCGGTTGCCGAGTTTGACGGAGTCGATGAAGCGCTGATGGGTATAGAGGTTCATGGACTCCCATTCGTAGGAATACTGGCGTCGCGGGAAGTCGTAGAGGCGGCGGCGCAGCGGAATGAGCGTCTGTTCGAGCAGGATGTTTTCGGAGAGCGACAGGAATATGCCGTGAAAACGGATGTTTTCGTCGTAATATTCCGTATAGTCATTGTTTTTGAGAAGTTCCCACTGCCTTTCGTTGGAGGCTTCAAACAGCCGGACATGGTAGGCGGTGAGCTTGTTGAAGACTTCGTTGAGGCAGTCGGCCTCGATGGAGCCGATGATCTGGTACGCGCTCTTGATGAAATCCAGTGAGATCGGGTTGATGTATACGCCTTTGCGGGGCAGGATGGTTACGAAGCCTTCCGCTTCGAGACGGATGAGGGCGTCACGCAGGGGGGTTTTGCTGACTTCGAGGGTTTCGCAGATGCTGTCCTGATCGAGGAACTCGCCATACCGCAGTTTCCCAGCGCTCATGGCGTCCTTGAGGTACTGATAGACACGCTCTCGGAGGGAATCGACTTTTGGTTCCTCGCCAAGGGCGGCATCTTTGACGATCTTTTTAGAATGTTTCACCCTCGCTCTCCCGTTTTTTTCATAGATATATGAGATTGTCATGTGTGGCATGGTTCGGCCCCAAAGATCAAGAGGAAAACTGCGGGGCAGAAACTATTATCATTTGGAACCCTGTATGATTGAAGAAGCATGATTTTCCCGTTCAACAATGTCTTGTGGAGTCCGTACACTTTTGATATATAAGAAAGGGCCCGGTGAAGACAGTAGCGTATTCATCGGGCACGGTAAAGCGCCTCCGGGCCTTACCGCTTGTGGGGCTTCGGGTGCCCGGCGCGTCTGCGCCGGGAGAATTGGAAAGTTCGGTCTGAAACCGACGCTGGCCCGCAACCGTGAAAGGGGACGAATCCGCGTAGCCACTGCGGCAGAGCCGTGGGAAGGTGCGGAGGAGAGTGATCCTTAAGCCGGGAAGCCAGCCCGAAGCCTGTATCCTCATAACCGGGATCGCCGAGAGGCGTGCCCGAGCTTGCCCACGCGGCATGGGCGGGAGGTTGTTCTATGGCTTCGCACTTGCTCGAAAAAGTGGCTCAGGACGGGACGAATTCCTTGCGTGAGCGCGTCTATCGGCATCTTGAGGCGGCTTTGCGCGAAGGACAGCTTCACCACGGGACATGTCTGGATCAGGATCGCCTGTGCGAGGAGCTCGGCGTCAGCCGCACCCCGTTGCGCGACGCGCTCCTCAGGCTGGAAGCCGAGGGCTTCGTGACCATCCAGCCCCGCAAGGGCGTATACATCACGCCCGTTTCGGATGCCTTTGTCAAAAGCGCTTGTCAGATATTAGGCGCGCTTGAGGCCGATTGCCTCGATACCGTTTTCCCCCTGCTGACCTCACGGCACATCCGGCAGCTTGAAGAATCCAACAAGCGGCAGGAGCAGTTCCTCGAACGGCGTCAAGCTGTGGAATATCACGCGGAAAACGCCCGTTTCCATGACATTTTCCTGTCACTTTCCTCCAATACCCTGTTGTATCAGACCATTGGCCCGTTGCGGCGGCGTCTGGACATGCTGCCGGATCACCCTTTGGCCTATGAACAGGCACGGGCCGCGCTCAACGATCATTGTAGGATCATCGACTCCCTTAAAATGAAGAACCGCACGGCGGCCGTGAGCGTGTTGCGGCATGAGCACTGGGCTCCCGTGCGTTTCTTGTGCCCCAAGTCCGCCAAGCTCTCCCGTGTGGCGTCGGCCGCCGCGAAGCGTTCCGCGGCCTAGGCGCGGGCGGGATGTTTTTTGAAGGGGGAGGGAGAACCTTTCTGAGGAAAGGTTCTCCCTCCCCCTTCACCCCCTCCCTCTCCCAAGACTTTCGACGTTATCGAATCCCTGTTCACGTGAATGGGAACTCCCTTACTGTGGTTCTCTGTCTGAAAGTGGGAAGAGTATAGGGAGCCCCCGATATTTCATCATCTTCTTCATCTTCTTCATCTTCTTCATCTTCTTCTTCTTCTTCTTCTTCTTCTTCTTCTTCTTCTTCTTCTTTAGAGCGGATTAAAATCTGAAAGCCGTAGCAGGTTCGGCCAGTCCGAGAAAAAAGTTCCACGGGATGGGAACCGGCTCTTTCGGGTCCGTTTTTTGAGAAGGCGGGAGGAAGAAAGTCTTTCTCCCTGTTTCTGATATTTTATCTGATATATCTATAGACAAAAATCGGGAAGCTGCGTATGGTGAAGCCGTATTCGAGATGAAGGAATGAATCCATTTTTTTCATATAGAAACATACTTCTATCTGGAAATTTTATGGATGCTCTCATCTTGCATACGGCTCTTTTTATATATCAAGGGGTGTGGATCGAATGGATCGCAGGGGCTCTAAACCCCTGTAGCCGGGTGAAACTCCCGGACACCCCGCCAAAGAGAACGGCAGGATGCCTCTTTCCGCATATGGAGAAAGGCTCCTCCTTATGACGGCAGGTCAGAAGGGTCCCCCCCTCGCGTTTTCCCTTCCATACGGAAAAAATACGCATCGGTGGTTCATCATGAGTCAGGCTTAAGCGCCTCCCCTCCCCAATCTCCCGCTTCCCCTCCCCCACATCTTCCTTTCCTTCCACACTCAAAAGCGAGATCGCCATGAGTGAAACGCCCACTACGCGCCCGGCTCCAAAGCAGCGCACCTACCGCAAAAATCAGTTTCTTTTCGCCCTGATCGGCAAGATGAAGCTGTGGCCTTCCCGGAAGGGCATCCTCCACGGCATCCGGACAATGGAAATCGCGGGCGACCACGCCGTGATCACCACGCACTGCGGCAGGACCTTCACCGTGCGCGATTCCCGCACCTCAAGGGCCAGCCGATGGCTTCGCAACAAGATATTCGCGGATCCGTGTCCGATTTGTGCCATCCCCGAATGGAAACTCAAGAAATATCAGGGAACCGTGTTCCGCAAAAAGTCCGGCGCGATCCTGCGTGCGGAGGGAGGCGGGCAATGATCTTCAGCGAAGAACAGCAACGGCGGCTTGGCGAACTCGGCGCGGCGTCCGAAGACCTGCAAGCCGGGTTTGCGGACAGCGCAGAGCGTAACCGTGCCTTCCAGCGCCTTGAGTCACGGCTCGTCACGGAGCAGCACGAACGCCTCGACGCCCTGTGCGAAGGCCCACGCAGGCCGTTTATTCTGGAACTGGAGGAACGCCTTTCCGCCGTTCTGCGCACGGCGGGTTTCCTTCAGGTGCATACTCCGATCATCCTGTCCCGCGCACGCCTCGAAAAAATGGGCGTATTTGATGGTTCGATCATGGAAAAACAGGTGTTCTGGATCGACTCCAAACGCTGCCTGAGGCCCATGCTGGCACCGCATCTGTATGAATACATGCGCGAAGTCGGAAGACTGCGCCCCCGCCCGGTACGGCTGTTCGAGGTCGGCCCGTGCTTCCGCCGCGAGACGCAGGGACAACGCCATGCCAACGAATTCACCATGCTGAACCTTGTGGAAATGGGCTTGCCCGAAGGTACGGACCTCAAAGCACGCCTGCGCGAACTCGGCGCGATGGTGCTTGATGCCGCCGGGATCGAGGGCTGGCGCATGACGGACGAGGATTCCGCCGTTTATGGCGAAACTTCGGATTTTGTGGACAAAAACGGTATGGAGCTGGCGTCCTCCGCCCTTGGCCCTCACCCGCTTGATGCGGCTTGGGGCATCATGGAGAACTGGGTGGGCATCGGGTTCGGCCTTGAGCGCCTTACGATGGCCGCGACCGGGGAAAGCACGATGGCGAAAACCGGACGGAGCCTCTCCTACCTTCACGGGATACGGTTACGGATATGAAAGCAGCAATATGCCAGCCCCAGATGGGTAAAGAGGCCTTGCTCGGCCTCCTGTCCGCGAAATCGGAGGGGGAGCGGGCGTTTGTCTTTGACGCGGCACGGGAAGCGCGGCACAGGGCGTTCGGCAACAAGGTGTTTTTGTACGGCTTCCTGTATCTGAGCACCCATTGCCGGAATGACTGCGCTTTTTGCCAGTACCGGAGGAGCAATTCATCCCTTGAACGTTACCGCAAGCCGTTCGGGGAAATGCTCGAAGCGGCCGGGCGCCTTGCGGCGGATGGGGTACACCTGCTCGATCTGACCTTGGGGGAAGATCCTTATTATGTGGAGCCCGCCGGATTCCATCGGCTGTTGGAGCTGGTATCAGCCCTCAAGGAAACCACCGGGCTGCCGATCATGGTGTCTCCGGGCGTGCTTTCGGCGGAACAGCTCGTACGGCTCCGTGAGGCCGGGGCGGACTGGTACGCCTGCTATCAGGAGACGCACAACCGGGATTTGTTCACGCGTTTGCGTCTGGAGCAGGATTATGATCGCCGGAAGCGCACGCGTCTTGAGGCGGCGGGGTGCGGCCTGCTCGCCGAGGACGGCCTGCTCACGGGCGTAGGTGAATCGGCGGAGGATTTGGCGGATTCGATTCTCGATATGGCGCGTGAACCGCTGGATCAGGTTCGGGCCATGAGCTATGTGCCGCACGAATCGACGTTCCCATCCACAGCCGGGGACACGCTTGAAGAGCGCCGCGCGCACGAATTGCTGGCCATTGCCGCGATGCGGCTGGTTATGGAAGATCGGTTGATCCCGGCCTCTCTGGATGTGGATGGCCTCGAAGGTTTGGCGATGCGGCTCAAGGCTGGGGCGAACGTGGTGACGTCCATCGTGCCTTCCGGTTGCGGCCTTGCGGGTGTGGCCTCCAAAGACCTCGATATCGAGAATCAGCGCAGGAGCGTTGCCGCTGTCGTCAGACAGCTTGGGAAACTCGGGCTCGAACCCGCCTTGCCCGGCGAGTATCGCGCATGGGTCGAGCAGCGGAGGCGGGGAGAAGAGCGGTAAACGGACTTTTTTGGGGAGGGGGACGCCGGAAGATCGCTCCGGCGCAGGCTCAAAGGTTGGTGCTGCGGAAATGACGTATGCGTGAGCCGGGACGGCCCCAAGTCCGAGGCCAACCGGGAACAGGAATGGGGTGTGATCCCGGGGACGGGAAGTTTCTTGAGGGCGGTGGTCGAATGCGGGTAACGATAGTCGGCGGCGGATTGCAGGGCGTGGAGTTGTGCTGGCTGGCGCGGAAGGCCGGTTGGGGGACGTTGCTTGTGGATGAAAGGCCCGCGCCTCCGGCGTTGCGGCTGGCGGATGTTTTCGCCCAATGCGACGTGACGAAGCTGGGCGGTTTCGGCGTCTTGACACGGAAAGTGGAACACCAGATTTTGGGGACCGACATCGTGATCCCCGCACTGGAAAATGCCGCCGCGCTTGCCGCGCTCGACGGCTGGTGTGCCCGTGAAGGCATGTTGTTCGCCTTTGATCCCTTCGCCTACGAGGTCACCTCCTCCAAACTGAGGAGCCGCGACCTTTTCCTGCGCTGCGGTACGCCGATCCCGCAACCTGCGGCAAGAGCGGATACAAGGGTATTTCCGATCATAGCCAAGCCCTCGGAAGGCAGCGGCAGCCGGGGCGTCCGTCTGCTCAGCGATGAAGCCGAACTGCGTGCCTATATTCCTGAGGGATTCGATGCCGAGGGATGGGTTTTGGAATCGTACTGCCCTGGTCCGTCCTTTTCATTGGAGATATGTGGAACACCCGGAAACTACAGAATCTTTCAGGTGACGGACCTGCTCATGGACGAAGCCTTCGATTGCCGGGGCGTGGTTGCGCCCACCGGCTCTTCACTGTTCTTCGTGCGAGAGATGGAAGCCGCATTGCTTAATCTTGCTGAAATGTTGCGGTTGCACGGGCTGATGGATTTGGAAGTGATCCAGACTCCAGAAGGTATGCGCGTACTGGAAATAGATGCCCGTTTCCCGAGCCAGACGCCCACGGCTGTATGGCTGTCCACGGGCGTCAACCTCGCGGAACATCTGGCGGCCTGCTTTTTTCCCTATGCTCCGGGGTCCGGCCTTGGCGCACCACGCTTCGCCCGGTATGAACATGTCCTTTGTAAAGACGGCGGGCTGCATTTTCTCGGTGAGCACATCATGGGGCAGTTCGGCCCTCTGGAGCCGGTAAACGGTTTTTGTGGGGCCGATGAAGCGCTTGTCGGCGGAAGCCTGCTTTCGGGTTCGTGGGCCGCAACCCTGATGTTCGCGGGACAGGACGCGGAAGACGTGGCATCACGCCGCAGCGACTGCATAGAGCATCTGCGAGAATTGGCGGAGAGGCAGACTGGAAAAACGATTTTTAAAGGATAACTTGAAGATTGGAGAACCGCACCGGAATACATAACCATGCTTGCCGGTTGCAACGGTTGGTTCGCTCATGCCATCATGCCGTCTGTCTCTAATCCGGTGCCCTTCATGATGCAGCGTACCGTCGCTCTTCTTCCTGTTGTGAGGCACGGTTTCCTCTGCATCTTCTCAGCACCGGAGAAAACCTTTGCTGAAATTCCGCTCCCGGCATATTCTTTTCTCCATCTATATGTGTAGTGTGATTTCCTCCGCGTCGCCTTTCCACTCGCCGAAAGTTCTGGAGAAAAGAAAGGAGGGCTGGGGAATTTAAGCTTTTCGTCAGAGGAGGGCTCTTTCCCTTTTCTGTTTCACGTTATCCCAAGGAGCATTTATGACCCGGCTGACGGAAAACGATATTGCCGGCATAGAAGCGGAATGGGCCACCTATGAAAGGCGGCTTGAGGAACTGACGGGCGACGATCTGCTGACACTGGCGGCCCGGACACTTGGCATCGATCCCGAAACCGCCCGCTCAGGCGTGCGGGAATTGCGGGTAGGCGCGATTCCGATTTCATCCGGGGAAGGGCTTATCGGGGGGTTCGCGGACTCGCTGGCTTCCATTGCCGGGCATCTTGGCTTCGAGGCCGATGTGCTTCCGGCTGATGTGCCCGGTTTTCAGCTCGCCAAGAGCGGCGGATTTGATCTGTTCATCTGGGCCGATGACGATACGTATCTCGCTGAGAACATCCTTACTGGTACCGTGGGCGAAAACGGTCGGGCCACGGGGCGCGGGTTCGCCACCGCCCTGATCCGCATGGCGGCGCGAAAGAGGCTGGACAAGCGGGCTCTCGTGCTTGGAGCCGGACCTGTGGGCTGTGCGGGTGCGGAGACGCTGGCCTTGGCGGGCTATGAGGTTTTTCTCTGCGACATGGATGGGGAAAAGGCCCGCGCCGCTTGCGGGTCGCTCTCCGGCTGTACTCCCTGCACACCGGATGACCTGTCCGGATTGCCGTTGTTCGAGTGCCTGCTCGACGCGGCGCCGACCAACGACTTTTTCCCCTTGGATCGGCTTGCCGCCGGAGCGTGCATTTCGGCTCCCTGCGTGCCTTGCATATGGACTCTCCGGGCGCCGGAAGGCGCAAGCGTCTGGCACGATCCCCTTCAGCTCGGCACGGCTGTCATGCTTCTCGCCGCCGCATTCGGAAGGCCCTGACAGGCCCTTCTCAGTGATTGCCATTTCCCGTGAAGCCGATTAGACCGGGGGCTTACGAGGAGGCAATTATGAGAGAAGAGACGCTAGCCATTGTCCGCAGGATGCAGGACAACGAGGCCACTGACCAGCGCGTGTACGCGGCGCTGGCAAAACAGGCCAGTTTGCAGAAAAACAGCGAAATCCTTGAAAAGATGTCGCACGATGAAGGTCTGCATTGTGCGGTATGGGGCCGCTATACGGGGATTGAGGCCAAAGCCGACATGTTCCGGGTGTGGCTGTTCGTGGTGCTTGGGAAGATTTTTGGTCTCGTGTTCGTGATCAATCTGATGGAAGGAGGAGAAGACGACTCCGCGGAAAATTACCGGAAGCTCATGGAGGAACTGCCCGAAGCCCGGAGCATCATGGAAGACGAGACCCGCCACGAGGCGCAGCTCGCGGCCATGATCCATGAGGAAAAGCTCAGCTATATCAGCTCGATGGTGCTTGGCCTCAACGACGCACTGGTGGAGCTGACCGGTGCTCTGGCCGGGTTCACGCTGGCCCTTAATGATAACCGCATGGTCGGCATGGCCGGGTTCATTACTGGGGTGGCGGCGACGCTGTCGATGGCGGCTTCCGAGTATCTCTCTAAAAAGGCTGACACGTCGGAAAAGCACCCGCTCAAGGCGGCGGTGTATACCGGCGTGGCCTACATGATCACCGTGGCGTTCCTGCTGCTGCCCTACATCGTGTTCGAGAGCCCACTGGTGGCTCTGGGATTCTGTCTGTTCGACGCGGCACTGATCATTTTGGGCTTTACCTATTTCGTGTCCGTGGTGCGGAAGGAATCGTTCGTGCGCGGTTTCACTGAGATGATTACCATCAGTTTCAGCGTGGCGGGTATTTCTTTCCTGATAGGCTGGGCGGCTCGGAGCTGGTTGAACATTGACATGTGAGCGACTTAATCTGAGATTGATTTTTAAGGTGTCACAGAAAAGGCTCCCTTATGGGAGAGGGGCGGCGGCAGGTTTTGGAAAATGCCGTTTGAGACATGAACCAAGGTTCCCTTGACGGTTCATGCTGAAACTGCGGAGCCTCTCGCCACTTCCAAAAGCATTACATCACCTTAGAATGACACAATTTTTATACGACACTTGATTTTTGGAAGGTTCTGTTTCGAAGCAATAAACGCAAACAGCCCGCGACTCAGATACGTCTCGGGCTGTTTGTTTCAGCAATGATGCTGAGAAATTTACAGCTTTTCAGCTAGGGCGGAGAGGCACGAGCAAGTGTCCACCTTGAGATCAAGTCTCTTCAACGCCATCTTGATGCTGTTGATGAAAATGACGACGTCCTCATAAGGAATGGTATAGGACGGCTGCTTGGCTTCAATGGCCTTGATGCAGGCGTCGAACAGTTCGTTCGTTTCCCAGCGGGGGTGGAAGCCGTCAATCGGATCGACGATACTCTTCATGCGGGCAACGACGTCGATCTGATGTTCATAGGTCGTATGGGGATAGAGGGCCTGCGCCATCTTGACGAGGGCTACGAACGCGTCGCGGTCAAACGGCGTCCCTTGCTCCTTACGGGCGTCAATTGCGTTACAAACAATAACTTCAAGTTCCTTGTTCGTCATGACCAAATCCTCCTTTGGCGGAATCTCTTTGACCTTCACTACATAAGACTGAATAGCCCAGAGTCAACCGGATGGAGGCGGAAAAAAGGCCTTTTGTTCCGAACTTTTTTCGTTTGTGTCGGATGTTCAAGTAAAGAAAACACATCTCAACGGGTTGCGTATATGAAAATGATCCCAGATATACATATTACAAAAACTATATCCCCCAGTTACAACAGCTGTTCCATAGCCTGAATATCTCATGATGGTTCTGCATATGCCTGAGTTGCAGATGGGGGAGGTTACATGGGGACACTTTGCGGCTACGGTACAGGCGATGAAGAGAAAGCCGGATAGGGGAACTCTTCATTTCCGAAGCCGCCCACGGCGACGTGACCCCATGCCGTAAACCCGAAGGGGGCCCGGCTTCACGTCCGCCGTAGGGATCGGACGGTAGTGTTCCTTCGATGTCAAGTGATAGTCAGTGACAGCTTGTGCACATCTAACTATTTAATGTAGTATTTTAATTACTGTCATCAACTGCAATTGCAATGAAGGCCACTGCCATTACGCCGCACCAAGGGCGCATCGTTTTCCCCGGCGGCGTCCGACTTTTCCGGCGATATCCCGCGTCGCCAGTGGGAGGTTCTCAAGGGATTCGATCTGCTCCGCGATGGATTGCAGGTTGCTGCACACCAGACGCAGCAACGGTGCGTTGTCGAGGTTCAGTCCCTGCATGAGTGTCGCCTGTACGCTCCGCAAATCTTCGCTTATAGCCATGAGATTTCTCCTTGTCGTCTCGCTCCACGAAATTCGCCGTTTTCCCGGCGCGTTTTGAAAGTGCCCGAGTCCGGCTTGTTTGTCAATTAAAAATTGATAAATTGAATAAAAATTGATTTACACCTCTTGTAGAAAGAAAGCTGAGATTGACAAGACAATCAAGAATCGGGTATAGGCTGGCTCATGAACACAATACCATCCGAATCCGATTCCAATGCCATTCTGGACCGCCTCCTCTCCGGTGCGGGGCTGCATCGTGACGCCCAGTTGGCGGCACTTCTCGGCGTTTCGCCGCAGGCCGTCAGCCAGGCCCGGCGAAAACGCAAGATTCCGGAAGGATGGGTGGTCAAAGTCTCGCAACAGTGTGGCCTGTCGATGGACTGGCTGATGTTCGGGAAGGGAGACGAATCCACTCCTGTAGCTTCCCATGCTCCGGTTGCTTCATCGACTTCCCAGGCGTCGACGCCTGCAGGCGCGGCGGTTCCGGATCTCGACTTGTTGTGCATCCCTCTGGTGGCGGCGAGCCTTTCCGCCGGAGTGGGAAGCCTGCAAACCGAAGCCGATGTACTGGATTATTTTGCCTTTCGTTCCGATTGGCTGTGCCGGAAGGGCAATCCCGACAAGATGGTGCTCATGAAGGTTTACGGTGACAGCATGGAGCCGGAGATCTGCCACGGGGACATGGCCCTCATAGATCAGAGTAAACAGCAGATTTATCCCCATACGATCTACGCCGTGGGTGTCAACGAGGAAATCTACATCAAGCAGATTGAGACGCTGCCCGGTCATCGGATGCTTCTCCGCAGCCTCAACGAGCGCTACGAGCCCATCGAAGTGGATCTGCGCGGCGACATGGCCGAGTCCGTCCGCATCATCGGCAAGGTCATCTGGTGGTGTCGGGAAGCGTAAGGAATAAAGAAGATTGGGGGAAGGGAGGAGAGAACTTTCTTCAGAAAGTTCTCTCCTCCCTTCCCCCACCCCCCCATCCCCCCTCTCCCAAAGACTTTTGGCGCCATCGGATCCGTTTTGGCGTCTTTTCCTGTGAACAGAGGGGTGAGGCGGTGTTTTTCTTTTTTTAGCGAGAA
>ENA-UERN01001811-UERN01001811.1-human-gut-metagenome-genome-assembly--contig:-NODE-1811-length-18414-cov-8.991929_pt1 | contig 18414 bp, 12 predicted proteins | sample MGYA00242950_ERZ507950 | MGnify/ENA primary metagenome ERZ507950 (study PRJEB26167, sample SAMN06115515) | human gut metagenome | host: Homo sapiens | place: China:Ningxia | collected 2014-11-26...
ATTGAGCAGATGGGTGGCGCAGACCATCAGCAGGATCGGATAGACCGTCCTGCCCGCCCGGTTCATTTCCCGCGGTCTTTTCTCCATATCTGATACGAATTCACGAAGTTCTGCCAGACAATATACGCCGTGGGGGCGATCGACGAAATGGGGTTCAGGAACGACTGCGCCATCCACACCGCCAGCACCGTATTTTTCTGCCCGAGCGACTGCCCGCCTGCGGCGGGATCGCCGTAACGGCGGCCCAGCATGCGCCCCACTTTGAATTGTACGAGACATATCACCAGCGCGGCGAACGCCAGCCACAGCTCCGTGGAGAGCGACGCGTCGTGCAGGTCGATGATGAAGGCCGTCGTGCGGCCGATAATCACCAACAGCGACGCCAGCCACATGTAGAACGAAATCTGACTGTGATCCCCGACCCACTGCGCCGCCTTCGGAAATACGAAGCGGCAGAACTGCGCCGCAGCGAAAGGCATCACCAGCAACGGCGCGATGCGGGCCAAAATCTGCGTGAAAGTGCACATCCCGGTTCCCGTGAAGGTGAGGATCACCGGGGCCAGCAGGGCGATCGCCATGTTGCACAGCAGGCTGTAAGTGGCCATCGTGGCGACATTGGCTCCCAACATGCCGCCGATCACCACCGCAGCCATCGCCACGGGAGCCAGCACGCAGATCATCGCCCCCTGCGCCACGATGTCGTTCAGGGGCAGCAGCAGGAGGTAGACCCCGATACAGACCACTGCCTGAAACAGCAACAGCCAGACATGCAGCATCGAGGGCTTCATCTGCCTGGGTTTCACGCGGCAAAAGGTGACGAAGAGCATCAGGAAGATCAGCGTCGGGGTGATCATCTGGTGCGTCCACGCTTCGAGCGCCGAGATCGGACGGCACAGCAACGCCCCGACCACCATGGCCGCCGGCATGGCGACTGTCTTCACATTGCGGTGCAGGTGTTCCAGCAGGCGCATCTTACGACAGCAACTCCTTCACCTTAGCCGAAATATCCTTGCCGTCGGCGCGGCCCGCGAGCTTCTTCGAAGCCACACCCATCACTTTGCCCATCTCCTTCATCGACGTGGCGCCGACTTCGGCGATCACGGCTTTCACCTCGGCGGTCAGTTCCTCCGGGGTCAGCTGTTTGGGCAGAAACTCCTGGTAAACGGCTACCTGAGCCAACTCCTCCGAAGCCAGGTCCGCACGGTTCTGCTCGGTGAAGATCGCCGCCGAATCGGCGCCCTGCTTGGCGAGTTTCGAGATGATTTTCAGCACGTCGGCATCGGGCAGTTCGGCGATCTCCGGACCTGCGGTCTTGGCTTCGATGATATATTTCTTGGCATTGCGCAGTGCGCTCAGGCGCACCGTATCCTTGGCCTTCATGGCCTCCATGATCCCTTTCGAAATCTGCTGTTCCAGCGACATAACACTCTAATTTTAAGTTAACTATACCGTTTATTTAATATTTTCATTCAATAAGAATCGCAGGGCGTCGCGCATCATCCGGTCGCGCTCCGTGTGGCTGAGGATCGACTCGAACGGAAATCCCACGACGAAGGTCCTCCCTTCGGCCTCGCAGGCCACACCCGCCGTGCGGCCGCTCTCGACGTAACGCATCACGGCAAAAGCCCCCTCGCCCACGGGTTTCAGCGCATCGGGCGACTCGACAATGTAGCGGTCGGGCCGGTATTCGTCGTTGAAGCGGTATTCGCCGCGCGAAAAGTCCTTGTGTGCCGTCATGACCCGCACCCGCCCGCGCTCGGCGGCCCGCCCGGTGTCGAGCGCACAGTGCAGGACCTCTTCGGCAAATGCGCGCCCCGCATCCGGAGCCTCCTCCGCCCAAAGGTCCGAAACCACATAGGCCCCCGAAGCGAACAGCGCTCCCCCGTCGGCCAGATAACGCCGCAGGGCGCTCTGCAATTCGGGCGAGAAGGTGGCAAACGCCGGCTCCTGCACCCCGCGGCCGATCGTCGTCGTGCGCTGCTTGCCGAGGATCAGGTCAACGGCCGGATATTGTTCGAGCGCCGCCTCGCCACGCTCCACGGCCTTCAGCGAAGCCGAACAGAAGGAGTACCCCGCCGCCGCCACGGAACGCCCGTGCAGGGCCGGATAGTCGAATGTGTTGCCGCCGATCACGTCGGTCTCGAAATCGCACCCGCAGGCCCCGAGAGCGATGCTGTCCACATTGCAGCGGGCCTGCGCCAAATCGAAGACATGCTGGGCCCCGACGAACGAGATGTCCTGACGGTCGGGAACCCCGCCGTCGATCTCCATGCGGAAGCCCGCGAGCGAATCGCTGCGCTCGCTCAGCGGGGCACTCACACGGTCGAATCCGTTGACGATTAGCACACGGCCCTTTTCGTCCGCCACGCGGCATGCCGAGAGCGTTTCGCTCGGGAAGCTCTCACCGCCCTCGTTCACAGCCGTCACCCGGTAACTGTAAATATGGCCCGGCTTCTGCTCGACGATCAGATAGGGTTTGTCGACCGGACGGCCGTTGTCGAACCCTCCTTCGTCCACACGCGTATAGACCACATAACCCGTCGGCGCAGCGCTCTTTTCCAGCGGGTCCATCACCGGACTCCACGACAGCGCGACGTTGTCGGCCGCCGTAAATTCTGCGGAGAACGCCTCGACGGGCAACGGCTGCACCACATAAGGTAATCCGTATTGCGAACTGATATACTGCAAGATGCCTTTATAGACGGCACGGCTCACGAGGAATTTGAAACGCGGGTCGCTGCCCAGACGCATGTCGGCGAAATTCTGGTGCGAGAGCAGCTCCAGCAGCATTGTCGGAACGCCCGGCACCCGTGCTTCGTAATAGGCGCGGTTCCACAGCCCGCGGCGCTGCCAGCCGGGTTCGAACGTGCGGCGGATGTCCTCGACGACCTGCGTCTGCACAAGGTCCGTGAGGTCGCGCGAACGGTAGCGGTCGGTGCCGCCCACGAATTTACCCCCGTTTTCGCGGGTGTAGTAGATGCCCAGCGTCCCGACGATCCCGTCGCCGTCGCGGACGCCCGCATCCGAGTGAAACGCCAGCGCCATGTCGACAGGTATGCGCAGCCCTACGGAGTCGGGCAGACGCTCCGAACCGCCCATCAGAGCGTTGACCCAATGTGCGCGCGACATATAGTCGTCCTTGTAATCGTCGGTATTGTTCTTCGGCGTGTAGACCTTCTCGGGAAAACCCGCCCACTGAAGCCAGTAGCGCGCGCCCTCGCAAAAGCGGGGATAGCCGCTGGTCTCCTCGATATACTCCGTGTCGGGCCGCCGGAGCGAGTCGCAGGGCGTGCGGGCGATGTTGCCGTAACCGCCGCCGATCTTTACGGCATCGGCCGAAACGATGCGTCCTGCCGTGCGCGAACGGTTCGAAAGGGTCACGATCTCCTGACGCCCCGGAGCAAGGGTGAAGCGCCCCAGATAAATCCACGTGCCGCCGCCCATCGTCTGGTTGACGGCATATTCCGTCTCGCCGCCGAGGTGGTGCACCGTATAATGCGCATCGTCAGCGCTTTCGGGCGTCGATTCGTAACTCACATAGACCGCATATTCACCCTGTTCGGGAATGTCGGCCCGCCAGACGGCACGGTCCGTCGCATCGCCCGCCACAGTCCGCGTGCGGCGCGTCGTACCCTCACGGAAAGGGTTTTCCCCCGTATGATAGACTTGCCGCAGGTGTGCGAAACCCGGACCGCCGAGTTCCCAACTCCCCGTCTCGGCATACTGCCCTGCGGCGTCGTTGTCGGCCAGCACCTCGAATTTCTGCACGTCGCGTTCGCGCGGCAGCATCACGCAAGCCCCGGCGTTTTCGAGCATCGGGACCAGATACGGCAACACATAACTCTGTGTATAGAGATCCTCGCAGGTCTGCCACAGCATCGAACGCTGCCATTTCCACCGGTCCTCAGTCTGGTCGAAATAACATCCGTGGCTCTGCCAGAGAGCGATATGACGCCCCGAAAGTCCTTTCGACGGGGTCGCGGCAGCCGAGAGCCGCGCGACCAGCGGCCGCTCGGAGCGGTTGGTGAACGGCACGATCTGCCGTTTGGCGATTTGCTTCTTCAGCTGTGCGGCGTTGCGGTGGGCCAGCGGCACCAGTTCGCCGATCTCGCGCCGGTCGGTATAGAGCTCGATGCGGGCCTTGCGGAACTCCTGCGGCAGCAGGGCGCGCACCGAGTCACGCAAAGCCCGCACGTTGTCCTCGCGGAAAGGATAATAAGACAGCCCAATCGTGGCGTAAATCTGCACCCGGCTGCGCGAAGCCTTTATGGCCTCGATCCGCACGGTGGTAGGCTCGGCTTTCTGGTAGCCTCCCGTAATCTCGCGGGAGACGATGCGCGACAGCGTACGGGCGATCTCGGCACGGGTGGCCGTACCGACTTCGGCGGCGGAGAGTCCACCTAAAGTAAAAATTGAAACAAGCAGGTATAAAATTCTATTTTTCATGTCGTTCAGCAAGTATTAACATCCCGAGCATCGTAAACGCGGCATTATAAATCAACAACTCGAATCCGATCCGGTAGTCCCATGCCTCGCGGGCCCACCACTGCACCAGCGCACTCAGCACGGGAGCCGCGACGGCGATAAACGGAATCCAGCGGTCACGGACCTTGCGGCGCGTGAGCATGCCGAAAGCGAACATACCCAAAATCGGACCGTAAGTATAGCTGGCGACCTTGTAGACCAGGTTGATGACGCTGTCGTCTGCCCAGTATTCGAAAGCCAGGATCACGGCGGCCATGCCCAGCGCCATCAGGATATGAACCCCTTTGCGGAGGCGCGTAAGACGCTCCTCGCCGCAGCGTTTCGTGCCCTCGAGGATATCGACCGTGAAGGAGGTCGTCAACGCTGTGAGAGCCGACCCGGCAGCTGAATAAGTGCTCGAGATAAGTCCCACAACAAACAGGATTCCAACAACAAGCGGAAGTCCCCCATCGACAGCGACCAGCGAAAATACCTGATCGCTCTTGGCGGGAGGCGTCATGCCGCTGCGCTCCATGTAGAGGTATAACAGCACGCCCAGCACCAGAAAGAGGAAGATGACGAAAATCTGGCTCACGGCCGTCAGCACGATATTCTTTTGCGAGTCGCGCGGCGTGGCGCAGCTCAGGTTGCGCTGCATCATATCCTGGTCGAGCCCTGTCATGGCGACCAGCAGGACGATGCCCGCGGCGAACATCTTCCAGAAATAGCGGTCCGAGGCGGGATCGTCGAAGAAAAAGATCTGCGACATCGGCGAGGCGGAGACCTCACGGGCCGTATCGGCGAACGAGAGGCCAAGGCCCTGCATGATGAAAACGATCGACAGCAGGAGGCTCGCCACGAGGCAGACGGTTTTGAGCGTATCGGTCCAGATCAGCGACTTCACGCCGCCCTGCTGGGTATAGAGCCACACGAAAAACATCGTTATCAGGGCATTGGCCCAGAACGGAATGCCATAATGCGAAAAGACCAGCAGTTGCATCACGGCGCAGACGACATAGACCCGCAGCGCAGCCCCCAACATCTTCGAAATGAAGAAAAACCACGCTCCGGTGCGGTGCGAGGCGACACCGAAGCGGTCATCGAGGTATTCGTAGAGCGAAACCACCCGCAGGCGGTAGAACGTGGGAATCAGCACGAAAGCCACAATGAGCTGCCCCACCGTGAAGCCCGCGACCATCTGCATATAGGAGAACGAATCGACAGCGACGGAGCCCGGGACGGAGATGAACGTGACGCCCGACATCGCGGCGCCGATCATGGCGAAAGCCGCCATATACCACGGTGTACGGCGGTTGCCGGTAAAGAACCCGGCGTTGTCGGCACGGCGGCCCGAAGCCCACGCGACGGCGAACAGGACGGCTATATAGCCCAAGACGGTGGCAATGACGGCTGCGGGTGTCATGATTACGGATTTAGACAACAAAGATAGAAAAAAGAACGGACGGTGCCAAAACCGAAATGCGCCCAATCCGCCAAAACAGACCCGATCCTAAAAAGCCGTTACTCCGGAACGGCAAAAGGTCGTATATTTTATTGAAAAATTGAAAAAAAGCCCTATTTTTGCTTTCAATATCCTAACATAAATTCTGACAGATATGGCTTTTTTTAAAGAATTCAAAGAGTTTGCCCTCAAAGGCAACGTAATGGACATGGCCGTCGGCGTGATCATCGGCGGCGCGTTCGGCAAGATCGTATCGTCGCTCGTGAACGACATCCTCATGCCCCCGATCGGCGCACTGCTCGGAAACACCGACTTTTCGCAGCTTCGCATCGACATCTCGAAGGTGCGCGACATCACGTCGAGCGCCGTGCAGTCCGTGGAAGGCATGGTAACCAAAGGCGACGCCGCGCAGGCTGCAGCCGCCGCAGAGCCGATCTACTGGAACTACGGCGCATTCATCCAGCAATGTGTGGATTTTACGATCCTGGCACTCTGCGTGTTCCTGATGGTCAAACTGATGAACCGCCTGATGAAGAAGAAAGAGGAGGCTCCGGCGCCCGCTCCCGAACCGCCCGCACCGACTAAGGAGGAACTGCTGCTTACGGAAATCCGCGACCTGCTCAAAGAGCAGAAAAAATAGGCGCAAGGCTCAACCCTGCGGCGATCCGGCTCCCTCGGGGAGCCGGATTTTTTCGGTACATTCGGGCTCATTCAAAATCAAATGAAACACAAAATCGAAAGAAAATATTGTTTTACGGCGGGAATTTATTATTTTTGCGAAACACAAACCCTTAAAAACGAAACCCAACCATGAACAGGGAACTCAGAACGGCAGGGCTCGGCCTGCTGGCAGTTGCCGCCGCGGGATGCACTCCGAAGCAGGAGACGCGCCCCAACATTATCCTGATACTGGCCGACGACATGGGCGCCGAATGTCTCGGATGCTACGGAGGCACCAGTTACAGGACACCGCATCTCGATGCGCTGGCCGAACGGGCCATCCGTTACGAAAACATGCACGCGACACCGCTCAGCACTCCGTCGCGCGTGCAGTTGATGACGGGTGTTTACAACGACCGCAACTACGTCAATTTCGGTTACATGAACGACGACGAGCACACGTTCGCCCATCTGGCCCGACAGGCCGGCTATTCGACGGCCGTGGTGGGAAAATGGCAGCTCGGACGGTCGCGCGAGATGGTCGGCAAACTCGGATTCGACGAGTGGTGCCTCACCCAGCTGCAAATCTACAAGGAACTGGCCGGAGAGCGGGCGACGGACCGTTACGCATTCTCCTACGTCGACGACAACGGCCATTACGAATTCAGCTACTATGCGCCGGACGATTTCCAGCGTTACGCCTTCGAATACATCGACCGGCAGACCGAAGCCGGCAAACCCTTCCTGCTCTACTATCCCACCCCGCTGGTACATACGCCGCACGTCGCCACGCCCGATTCGGAGTGCTGGACCGACGATCCGGACACACGGTTCAGGAAAGACACCCGCCATTTTCCGGATATGGTCGCCTATCTCGACAAGCAGGTCGGACAGTTGGTGGCGAAACTCGAAGAACGCGGCATCTGGGACAATACGATCCTGATTTTCGTCGGCGACAACGGCACCTGTCACATCATCACGTCGCAAACGGAAGACGGACGGCAAATAGCGGGCGGAAAGGGCTCTCCGACGGTTTACGGAACGCATGTCCCCCTGCTGATCGCATGGGGCGACAAGTACCGCGGAGGACGGGTCAGCGACCGTCTGGTGGACCTGACGGACTTCATGCCGACGATAGCCGACGCCATGGGGATCGAGATTCCCGAGGAGTGGGGCGCGGAAGGCATATCGCTCTACCCGGAGCTCTGCGGGCAGGAGCCGCTCGAAAGGGAGTTCTCGCTGTTGCACTTCAACCCGCTGTGGCCCCATATGGCCTATCCGCGGGCTGCACGGTGCGCCTACGACAAGGAGTACAAATATTACTGGGACGGAAGGTTCTACCACTACGCCGAAGACCCGCTGGAAGAGCATCCCCTCGACATTGCAGCCTGCCCGCCCGAGGTGCAGGCCCTCCACGCACGGCTGAAAGCCCGGGTCGACGAACTGCCGGGATGGTATCCGGACAAGCCCGGGGCGCCGCGCCACGGCGACTACAAGAGTTTCTACGACGCCAAACCGAAGCAGTGACGCAAAAAGTCCGGCCTACTGGTCGGACTTTTTGTCCGGGGCATATTCCTGCAAAACGTAGGTCGTGAAGATCGGGAAGAACATCATGCCCAGCGACGGCAGCAGCACGCAGAAGACCTTGCCAATGGCCGTGACGGGGAAGATCTCGGCACCGACGGTCGTGACGTTCATCCACGCCCACCAGAGCGCATTGCCGAAGCCGTGGAGCTTGGGGTTGACAAGCACCTCGTAGTCATAGAAGACGAGGCCCGAGATATAGGTAAAGACCACCACGGTGAAAATATAGGCGACGAACACCCGCCGTATCTTGTTGCCGCGGACCAGCCACCGCACGATGATAACCATGGCCAGGAAAGCCCGCAGCAGCGGAACGAGTCCCACAAGGATGGCCCAGTCGTGGGTCATGTGCACACCGCTCCACGCGAGGATGTTCAGGTAGGGAACCGACAGGAGCAGAAACAGCAAATTGCGTCGAAAAAAGCGGGCACGGTGTTCGGCAGCGGTCCAGCGAACGAAGAAATCGCACAGGAAGACAAGGCAGACAATGAACTGAATGGTCAGGTAAGTGCCCGACATATGGACATGGTCGCCGGCGATGATCTCCCACGAAATGGCAGCGAGGAGCACCAGGCCTGCGGCGACTTTGACGGCGCCGAGCGTATTGGCAAGGTCAGCGCGGGCGGTATCGGTAAGGAACATACGTTTGTAATTTTCACGCAGTAGGTTCAAAATCAATGCCACAGCCCCTCTCGATGAATTTTTCCAGCGATTTTTTGCCCAAAGATTTTGCACGATTAAAAATTTCTATTACCTTTGCACTCGCTTTCAGCAATGGCGGGTTAGCTCAGCTGGTTAGAGCGCATGATTCATAATCATGAGGTCCCGAGTTCAAGTCTCGGACCCGCTACGAAAAGAGGTCGATATCGAAAGATATCGGCCCTTTTTGCATTCATGACATAAAACATCGTATATTTGACACTTGTATAACCCGATACAGCCACGACAATGAAAACAATCGGAAAAGTCTGCTTGGGTGCAGCCGCAGGGCTCGCACTGGCGGGATGCTCGCAGGGATTCAGCGCTGCCGAACGGGAAACGATCCGCTCCGGCGGGGAGGGTATCATGCGCGTCCTGACGGTTGACGACCGTAGCGACTCGCTGACGCTGCGCCGCAAATCGGCCCCGATGGTCGAGGGCATGGAGCGTGCGGACGACTACGAAACACTCCGCCGCCGGATGCTCGCCACGGTACAGGACCCGGAGAACACCGGTGTAGGAATAGCCGCCCCGCAGGTGGAAATCCTGCGGCGGATGATCGCCGTACAGCGGTTCGACAAGCCGGGAGAACCTTTCGAAATCTACCTGAACCCGAAGATCGTCGAATACTCCGCGGAAACAGCCCCGGGACGCGAGGGATGCCTCTCGATCCCCGACCGTTCCGGCGAGGTGAAGCGCGCGCAGCGGATCACGCTGCGCTACCGCGACGAACAGTTCGCCGAGCGGCTGGAACGCATCAGCGGCTTCACGGCCGTCATTTTCCAGCACGAGATCGACCACCTCGACGGCATTCTCTACACCGACCGGATGGAGAGAGAACTCCGTCAGGAGGAATAGCGCCGGCTCAGATCAGTTCGCGGAGGTGTTTGAGGTTGCTCTTGGCCGTGGCGACAACCTCGTCGGTACGGCCCGAGAGGATCAGTTTGGTCATGGCCAGCGCAAAGCCCTTCATCTGCCCGAATTCCACCTTCGGAGGCATTGCCAGCGCATTGGGATCGGTTTGGACACTCACGAGGACCGGCCCCGGGGTGTCGAAAGCCTTCAACAGCGTAGCTTCCGCCTGCGCAGGATCGTCAACCGAAAATCCCGTGATGCCCATGGCCCGGGCGATGGCTTCGAAGTCGGGATTGCACATATCGGTTTGACAATCGGGAAGCCCCGCAACCTCCATTTCGAGCTTCACCATACCCAGCGAACGGTTGTTGAAGACCACGATCTTCACCGGCAGCCGATATTCCACGATCGTCGCCAGATCGCCCAACAGCATCGAAAGACCGCCGTCGCCGCACAACGCCACGACCTCCTGTCCGGGACGTGCCAGAGCCGCGCCGATAGCCATCGGAAGGGCATTGGCCATCGAGCCGTGGTTGAACGACCCGAGCATCCGGCGACGTCCCGTGGCGTGGAGATAACGGGCGCCCCAGACACAGCACATGCCCGTATCGACCGTAAAGATCGCGTCGTCGGAAGCCAGCCGGTCGATCAGCGTCGCCACATATTCGGGCGCGAGGTTGCCCACACTTCCCGGCTTCGAAGCTACGGCGACCATGTCGTCGCACAGTTCCCGGTATATTTTAAGCTGACGGTCGAGGAACGACCGGTCGGTGTGCTCCTTCAACATCGGGAGCAATGCCTGCAGGGTGTCTTTCACATCTCCGGCCAGCCCCAGCTCGACGCGGGCCCGGCGACCGATACGCTCGGGGCGGATGTCCACCTGCGCAATGCGGCACTCCTGCGGCAGGAACGAGTCATAGGGGAAATCGGTGCCCAGCAGGATCAGCAGGTCTGATTCATGCATGCTGCCATAAGCCGACGGAAGCCCCAGCAAGCCCGTCATGCCGATTTCAAAGGGATTGTCGTACTGCACCTCCATCTTGGATTTGAAACTGTAAGCCACGGGGGCTTTCAGCAGGCTTGCCAGCTGCACTACCTCGTCGTGGGCCTCGCGGGCGCCGATGCCGCAGAAGAGCGTGATACGCTCGGCCGAGGCGATCATCCCGGCCAACTGGCGGAGCTCGCCGTCCTGCGGGCGGAAAATGCTGTGCGACGGCAGCGGCCCCGGAGCCCCGGGACTCTCGGCACAGGGACACGCGGCCACGTCGCCCGGAAGCCCTATCACGGCGACCTCGCGTTTGTGAAGGGCGTGCTGCAGGGCGGCAGGCAGCATCCGTGCGAACTGTACGGGCGTAACGGCCATCTGATTATAACCGCTGCAATCGTCGAAAAGGCGGATCGGACTGGTCTCCTGGAAATAGCCCGTGCCGAATTGGTCCGAAGGGCAGGTCGAGGCGATGGCCAGCACGGAGCAGTTGCTCCGGTGAGCGTCGTAAAGTCCGTTTATCAGGTGTACGTGTCCCGGGCCGCTGCTGCCTGCGCAGCAGGCAAGTCCGTTGAGTTCGGCTTCGGCGGCGGCCGCAAAGGCCCCGCTCTCTTCATGTCGCATGTGTATCCACCGGACGGTTCCGGCACGGCGCACGGCATCGTTGACTTCGTTCAGGCTGTCGCCCGTAACCGCATAAATGTGGCGGATACCCGCACTGCAGATCGTTTCGACCAGCTGGTCGGCTACTTTCTTTCCCATAATATTTGGATTTTCAAATGTTTGCATCACCCCCGGGAGCGTCCAAGATCAATACCAAAGTTACCGAAAAAAAGTTCCGCCCGCAACGCGTTCGGGCGCTGCGGACGGAAAAGTACGCGGAAAGAATGTTACTGACTATTCGATCTCTATCAGGACGGCGTCGGTGGCGACCGTCTCGCCCGGAGCGACGAGAATCTGTTTTACCTTACCGGCAAAATCGGTCGCAATGGCATTCTCCATCTTCATCGCCTCGAGGATCAGGACCTCCTGTCCGGCTTTCACCTCATCCCCTATCTGAACCTTGATTTCAATCACACGGCCCGGCAGCGGAGCCGTCACGGTGTTACCCGTGATCGAGACCTTCGCCTCTTCGGTGTGCTTCTCCTCGGCTTTGACGACGGGTTCGGCGGGTTTCGAAGCCTCATAGGCCTTCACTTTCAGGTCGGTGAGGAACGTCTTGGCCACGAGCGGGAACAGTTCGAGCAGCAGCACCTCCTTCTCGTTGGCCGCGAGCTTCACGCCGCCGGCCTCGGGCAGTTCGGGATTGGGCTGCATCTGATATTTCGACGTGTCGTAGGGAGTCTCCTCGCGGACGCCGCAAATCTTGAAACGGAATTCGGGATCGATCTTCACCGGCGTCTTGCCATACTCGCCCTTGACCAGTCCCACGAACTGCGACGACTTGTTGGTGTACATCGGACGTCCGGCCTTCTCGTCGAGGGCGCAGTTGACGGCCTGGGCACCCACGATCTGCGAGGTCGGGGTCACCAGCGGCGGCAGGCCCGCGGCCAGGCGCACCGTCGGAATCAGCTCCATGGCGCGGGGCAGAATCTCTTCGGCCTTGAGCTGTTTGAGCTGGGCGACCATGTTCGAATACATGCCTCCGGGGATTTCAGCCTTCTGGACCAGCTCGTTGGGAGCCGGGAAGCCGAAATAGGCTTCGATCCTGCGGCAGGCGTCGAGCGTGGCATCCTCGTCGTCACGCTGGGCGGCGGCAATGGCCTTGTCGAACAGCGCGTCGATCTCGTCGGGTAGCGTGTCGGTCAGCGGATTGAATGCTCTGGGTTCGGGTTTCTCGACACCGAACACCGACTGATTGAGCTCCTTGCGGATATCGCGCAGCTGGGTGTTGATCTTGGCGACGGCCTCCATGTTGACCCCCGTCTCGATGCCCAGTTTCTTGCAGAAGACGTGGATCAGCTCGATGGCCGGAGCACCGGTGCCTTCAGCGAAATACCAGCAGTTTGTATCCACGACATCGACCCCGGCGATAATGGCCGAGAGCACCGAGGCCAGTCCGTAGCCCGGCGTGCAGTGGGTGTGGAAATCGACGGGAATCGAAAGGTTCTTCTTAAACAGCCGCACGAGCGTGGCGACACGGCGCGGCGGGATGAGTCCCGACATATCTTTAATGGTAATCATGTCGGCGCCCAGCGCGGCCATCTGCTTGGCCTTGTCGAGGAAATAAGCGTCGGTGAAGACCGGCTTGGGATTCGACTTGCCCGTCAATTTGGCCCAAAAGCCCAACTCGGGATATTTCGGATCGACGGTGTAGCAGACCGCGCAATCGGCGATGCCGCCGTACTGTTTGACGTATTTCACGGTCGACTTCACGTTGTCCACATCGTTCAGGGCGTCGAAGATACGCATGATTCCCAGGCCGCTCTGGATCGAATTGCGGCAGAAGCCGTCGATGATTTCGTCCGTATAGGGCGAGTAGCCGAACAGGTTGCGGCCCCGCGAAAGCGCCGTAAGTTTCGAGACATTGCCCACCGCCTTGTAGATCGTTTCGAGACGCGTCCAGGGGTTCTCGTTGAGGTAACGCATCACCGAGTCAGGCACAGCGCCTCCCCAGACCTCCATCGCATAGAAGTTGGCATCTTTGTAGAACGGCAGGCAGCGGTCGATCTGCTCCTGGTTCATACGCGTTGCAAAGGACGACTGCTGGCCGTCGCGCAACGTTAGGTCTCTGATTTTGAGATTTCTCGCCATTTTTGTACTATTGATTTAAGGGTTCTTTGGCACGAATCTATTGTTATTTCAATAACAAAGGTAATAAACCCTTATGAATATACAACTATTTTCCGGGAAATTTTCAGCGAAATCGACATGTTTGCTTACTTATTGTGACGAAAAGTCCGGAAAACCGCCTCAGCGGTCCGAACCCTCGTCCGGAACGAACAGCTCGTGGTCGGGTTTGCCGTCGAGATATCGGCGTTTAAAGACATTGACGCAGAAGACGAACATCGCCAGCATCAGCGGCCCGAAGATGACGCCCATGAACCCGAAAAGCGACAAGCCGATAAAAACCCCGAAGATGGTGATGAGCGGATGCGTGTCGGCCAGCTTTTTTTGCAGGACGAAGCGCACCACGTTATCCACATGCGTTACGATGAGCGTGCCGTAGAGCGCCAGCCCGACGGCCGGTCCCCAGTCCCCTTCGAGGGCCATATAGCCCGCGAGAGGCAGCCACACGAGCGCCGTGCCGAAAATCGGGATGATCGTGGCGAAGCACGTCAGCACGCCCCAGAACAGCGCCATCGGAGCCCCGAAAATGACGTAACCGATGTAGGCCACAATGCCCTGCACGACGGCCAGCAGCGGAACGCCGATGGCGTTGGAGCGGACGATCATATGGATCTCACGCATCACATCGCGCGAAACGCGGTGGTTGAAAGGCATGATCTCGAGGCAGTAAGCCTCCATGCGCAGGCCCCCGATAAGCATAAAATAGAGTACGAAAAGCAATACGACCATATTGATCGCGAAATTCGTGATCCCGCCGACGAGCCACTGCCCTGCCCGCGGAAGATAGGCGAAGAGCGAACTGACGTTGCTCTTCTGGAGCATGTCGTAGCCCGTCTTTTCGCGGATCAGCCCGGCAACGTGTTTCACGGGCGTCAGGATCGAGTCGGGATCGAGCGCGGCGCCCTGGATTTTGTCGACGACCATCCAGACAATCAAACTGATCGGGATCAAGAAGAACAGCACGGCCTCGCCCAGCAGCAGCGAGGCGGCGAGGCTCCGTCTCCACCGCCGCCGCTCGCACAGGAACCACATCTGCCGACGCAGCAGCACGTAGATCGTGACGGCCCCCAGCAGACCTCCCAGAAAGGGCGTCAGCTCGACGAAGATCGTCACGCCCAGCCCCACGATCAGGACGAAAAGCGAGTAATGCCAATATTTCTCACGGGTCGAAAGCATACCCCGCCCCAGCGCAAGTAACGTGCCGCAGGCTTCCGAAGCCGATTCTGCAAATTGTTGAAATAATGCAAAATAAAAACGCATGTTCTGTTGCGGCACAAAAATATTTGATTTATATTTGCGTCGTGGAAATTATGGTTGGCATTGTCCATATATCGGCTTATCGTAAATCCGGGTACCATCGGAACATGGTTCCCTTTTGGCGAAAGCGGAGGTATATGCAAGAATAGAAATACGAGGGATATTCCTGTGAAAGGGAATGTCCCTCATGCTTTTACAATATCGTTAAATTCCGGGTCCCGCAATGGAAACGAGCGAAACAGAATTACCTTTGCGATGAACAAAAAATGCATATTTAACCCAATTTTTCAATTAAATTTCTAAGTGTATGAAGAAACTTTTTCTACTCATGCTCACGATTTTCGCCTATTGCGCAGTGAATGCGCAGGTGACGACGTCGGGAATGAACGGTACGGTAGTCGACCAGAACGGACAGCCGCTCGTCGGCGCCACGGTCGTTGCCGTCCACACTCCTTCGGGTACGCAGTACGGTGCCGTGACCGACAAGAACGGTAACTACAACCTGCAAGGCCTGCGCACAGGCGGTCCGTATTCGGTGACCTTCTCGTTCGTAGGCTACCAGTCGGTCGAGTTCCCGGGACTGATGCTGTCGCTGGGCCAGACCCTCAAACGCGACGCGTTCTTAAAGGACAGCCAGGAGCTCGAGGCCGTGGTCATCAAAGCCGACGGCCGGAACAGCTCGATGAATGTCAACCGTGCGGGTGCCATCACCAGCATCTCCAACGAGCAGATCGAACTGATGCCTACGGTGAACCGCAGCATGAACGACATCATGAAACTCACGCCGCAGGCTTCGTCTACCACGTCGGGTCTGGCTATCGGCGGCGGTAACTACCGTCAGTCGTATGTGACGGTCGACGGTGCCGCGTTCAACAACATGTTCGGTATCGGCGGCAACCTCCCCGCAGGCGGCTCGCCCATCTCGCTCGACGCTCTGGAACAGGTTTCGGTATCGGTAACCCCCTTCGACGTACGCCAGAGCGGCTTCACGGGCGGTGCCATCAACGCCGTCACCAAGTCGGGTACCAACGACCTGAAAGTATCGGCATACCTCTATTCCAAGAGCGACCAGCTCCAGGGCGACAAGTACGACGGAGGCAAACTGTCGCTGAGCGAAATGCGTGACAACACGCTCGGATTCAGCATCGGCGCCCCGATCATCAAGAACAAGCTCTTCGTCTTCGCCAACTTCGAGCGCGAATGGAACACCACCCCGGGCACGTCGCGTCTGGCGCGTACCAACGAAAGCCAAAAGTACGACGGTAATACGCAGTATAACCGTCCGCTGGCCAAGGACCTCGACGAGATGAGCAAGTTCCTGATCGACACCTACGGCTACAATCCCGGTGCATACCAGGGCTATTCGGTGAAGACTCCCGGCTACAAGCTCATGGCCCGTGTGGACTGGAACATCAACCGCAACCACGCGCTCAACGTACGCTTCAGCCGAACCCAGAACAAATATTCGTCGGCCCCATCGTCGTCGATCTCACCGATGAATTCGGACCCCAGCAAACCTCCTTACGCATACGACCGCAACAATTACGGCCGTGCCTCGAACTACGCCATGTATTTCGAAAATTCGCGCTACTACCAGGAGCAGAATTTCACGTCGGTAGCCGCCGAACTGAACTCGCGCTTCCTCAACGGACGGCTGACCAACACGCTGCGCTACACCTACTCGCATCAGTACGAGCCGCGCAGCTACGACGGCGGCATCTTCCCGACGGTGGACATTCTGAAAGACGAGGGAAACAACCGCGCCGTATACGCATCGTTCGGTCTCGACCCTTTCACCGAGGGTAATCTCCGCGAAGTATCGACCCATATCGTGACCGACGAAATCGGCTATACGATCGGCAAAAACCACCTGGTAGCAGGTTTACAATTCGAACACGATCTGACAACCAACGGATATTTGCAGGGCGGTGCCGGATATTATGTCTATGAAAGCTGGGAGGATTTTAAAAACGACAAAGCTCCGCTGGCCTTCCGCATAGCCCACGGCAATAATGACGCACTTTCGCAGGCATTCCCCCAGTTTTCCTACATGCAGTACTCAGTCTACTTGCAAGACGAGATCAATTTCAGCGAGCGCTTCAAAGCAACCGTAGGTCTTCGCTTTGAGATCCCCGTCTATCCGTCGATCGCCGACAACGAAAACAAGGACTTCACGCAGGCTTTCGCCGACCACGGCGGCTACAAAACCTCGGACATGCCCAAAGCACGTCTGTCAGTGGCTCCCCGCGTAGGTTTCAACTGGGACATGACCGGCGAGCGCAAGTACATTCTCCGCGGAGGTACGGGTATCTTCTCCGGCCGCCTGCCTTTCGTATGGCTCGTATCGGTTGCCGGAAATAGCAACTGCATTCAGAACGGGCTGACGCTTTACAGAAACGAAACAGGCGATAACATGCCTTCGTTCCACACCAATGTCAGCGATATGCTGAAAGACGTGTACGGCGGCACTTATAAGAAACAAGATCTTCCGGCCAATACGCAGCCGACCATTCTGGACAAAAAACTCAAAATGCCTTCGACGTGGAAAACCTCGCTGGCACTGGATCTCAAACTGCCGGGTGACGTCAACCTCAATATCGAAGGTATTTACAACCGGGATTTCAACTCTGTGACCGTTACCAAACTCGGTATCGAAAAGGATGCAAACGGTATCCAGCTCCCGGGCGAACCCGAAAAGCGCACCTTGTGGAAAAGCCAAGACATCCTGAACAAGGACGAGAACAGCGACCTCAAAAACAGAATAATTACCCCCTATCTGATCAACAATACCGACCTTCACGGATACTATGCCTCGATTTCGGCACAATTATCGAAGACGTGGGGCTTCGGTCTGTCGGTAATGGCTGCCTACACCTATTCGAGCGCCAAGAACGTGATCGACGGTATCGGCGATCAGGTGACTTCGGCCTATAACACCAACACGTTCAACAAAAACGGTTCAAACGTTCCCGAATTGGGTTATGCATCCTACGTATCGCCCCACCGTATCCTGCTCAACGTAGGCTACCGTCTCGCTAACAAGAACGGCGCTTCGAATTTCGGTCTTTACTACGAGGCCAGCCAACTCGGTTACATCAGTAGCTACTCATATTCGCGCTACTCCTACACGATGGGCAATGTAACCGGTGACGGCGGTGGAGACGTACTGCTGTATATACCTACCCGTGAGCAGCTCGATGACATGCCATTCGCAGACAACGAGAACAAGGAGGCGTTCTGGAACTTCATTCAGAAAGACAGCTACCTGTCCAAGCATATCGGCGAGTACTCCAAACGAGGAGGGGCCGTAATGCCATGGCAGCACATGCTGAATTTCCGCTTCTCGCAGGATTTCTATGTCAACGTCAAAGGCAAACGCAACACGATCTCCCTCGGCATCGATATCAATAATCTGGCAAACATGCTCAACCGCAACTGGTGCAATATGGATCGTCTCCAATCATCGAGAATCCTGAACTACAATACCAAAGACAAGATTTACACATTCACCGCACCCAAATGGTCGAAATACGCCAGCACGGTATCGACCTGGTCGGCGATGTTCAGCATCCGCTACACCTTCAACTAATCCTTCGGGATCTATAAATAAAGGAGGGCAGGTTTTCACCTGCCCTCCTTTATTTATAGATTAAATTAC
>ENA-UERN01001826-UERN01001826.1-human-gut-metagenome-genome-assembly--contig:-NODE-1826-length-18275-cov-5.476701_pt1 | contig 18275 bp, 15 predicted proteins | sample MGYA00242950_ERZ507950 | MGnify/ENA primary metagenome ERZ507950 (study PRJEB26167, sample SAMN06115515) | human gut metagenome | host: Homo sapiens | place: China:Ningxia | collected 2014-11-26...
GCCAGTAAAGGTGTTGTCAAGATAACAAAAATCCAGTATACTTTCTTTTGAGAAGATACGGTGTAACTGTTCATAGGTAGGCACTTTTGGAACCGAAAGTGCCGTAAGAAAACATGGTGGCAGCAGGAATTTGCACAACGTGTGAACTGTGACGATACGGTCGTGTTAAAAAGAATAGAAGGATGAATAATAGAATGTACGCTCGGAGTCTTTTCTGCACTTGCTTTTGCGGCTTATTTTCCGCCAGCTGCACCCGAATTTCAGAGGCGGACGCAACGCCAACGCTTCAGAAATTTGGGCGCAACTGACAAAAAATTATCTCACAAAATCAAGCACAGAAAGATTCCGAGAGTACATTTAGAAAAAACAGGAGGATAAACAGATGTTAGGAATCATCGGAGCGATGGATGAAGAGGTGGCTCAGATCAAGGAGAAAATGACGGATGTTACCGTGACAAGCGTAGCCGGTATGGATTTTTATCAAGGCAAACTGGGCGGAAAGGACGCAGTTGTGGTCCGCTCTGGTATTGGCAAGGTAAATGCAGGTATGTGCAGTCAGATTCTGGCGGATCGGTTCCATATCAGCGCGATTGTGAACACAGGTATCGCCGGTTCCCTGCGTGCAGAGATCAACATTGGCGATATCGTTGTATCGACGGATGCGGTGCAGCATGATATGGATGCGAGCGGATTTGGATATCGGATCGGACAGATTCCGCGTGTAGATACCTTTGCATTTGAGGCGGATGAGAAGCTGCGCGAGCTGGCGATTGAGTGCAACCAGAAGGTCAATCCGGAGATTCGGGCATTTCCGGGACGCGTGGTAAGCGGCGACCAGTTTATCTCGGATAAGGCAAAAAAGGAGTGGCTGATCGAGCAGTTTAGCGCAAGCTGTACCGAGATGGAGGGCGCAGCGATCGCACAGGCGGCATATTTAAACGGAATCCCGTTCCTGATTATCCGTGCTATTTCAGATAAGGCGGATGACAGCGCAGGTATGGATTATGCGGCATTTGAGGCGCAGGCGATCAAGCATTCGGTAAACCTACTGCTTGAAATGGCATCCCGGTATGAGGCATAATGAGTCATAAATATGATTCACAGACGGAATTTTTAACAACCAGAAATTTTGCATGATACGCATTATTAATACCTATTAAAAATCGAATTAAGGCAGAATTTGACGAACGATTTTCCCCTTTCTCATCTTCACAAAGACTCTTTCGGCGGATATAATAAAGCCACGATGCAGGCGGGATTTGACAGGGCGCAAAAAGCAGAATGTGAAAAGCAGAATGCAAAAAGCAGAATGTGAAAAGCAAATTGCAAGAGACAAACTGCGAAGCGCCTAAACCTGACCTGTGGCAAGCCACCCGGAAGTGATCCGGAAGTAGAGAAAGGGGAGCTTTTTTATGCTGGAATTTTTACAAACTGGAAAAGCGCTGTCCGTTCTTGCGGCAATCGGAATGATCGGATTTGTCAGCAAGTTGATTACACGGAGCCTCTACAAAAGATTATTAAAAGAAACTGACAACATGGCGATGACCCGGAACAAGAATCTTCAAAATCTGAAGCAGCGGTTGGAAAATACCTGCCGCCTGGGTCAGAACATCGTGAACACGCAGGCATATCTGGACAAGCAGATTGACGGATTTTCATTTTTACATATTTCGCTGGATGCGTGGAACGGCGTGTCAATGGAAATGGTGCTTTTAGGGCTTCTGACCGGAGCAGCGGAGGCATTTCTGGCATACTGGTATGAGCTGGATGCGAGCTATATTGTGCTGTATGCGTCGGCAGCTGTCATGAGCGGTCTGTTTCTGGCATTTATCGAGAGCTGTTTCCAGATTGACCAGAAACAGCAGCGGCTGGAAACGGCGCTTTTGGAGTATGTGGATAATTCGGTGTTCCTTCGGGCGGCACGTGAGAAGGAGACGCGCGGACAGGAAATGTCCGGAGCTTCTGGAGTATCCGGCGGAATTGCTGGCGTGGACTCGAATGTGCGGGAAATGCCGAAATGGCTGCAGAGTACTCTGCGGGCAGATCGTGGCGTGAGTGGTCGGGATGGTGCTGAAACGGATAACCGGGATCTGGGAGAAACGGAGTTTGAAAAAGGAAAATCGCGGACAGCGATGAGAGTGAATCCGTTCCGTGAGCGGGATGCACGGGCACAGAATCTGATGCGGGCAGTTCGCACTGCACCGCGCGAAGCGGAGGAACGGGACAAGCATGAGACAGATGGGCATCTTACGGATCGCCGGATGGTATCAGGAAATGAAACGGAAAACAATACGGGTCCCAGGCAGGAAGCGAAGGAGCGTCCCGGCGACAAGGAAATGGAGTATTTGAAGCAGAGCCTCGACCAGATTGCAGCAAGCCGGGATACGCGGAAAACACGAAATGGCGAGGCAAATGCGGGTGACTGGATGAAAGGTTTGAGCCGCGAGGAGGCGCAGGTTCTGGGGGATATTATGAGGGAGTATTTATCGGGGTTGTAAATGATGATTCCAACTGAAAACTGGTTGCACACGGGTGTCCAGATTGCTATAATAAAGATAAGTTAAGTTTTTGACAAAGTAATCACGCCGCCTGCGGACGGCTGAAATGCAAAGGAGAGAAAACGTATGGGAAAAGATGTGATCTTTGATTATTCAAAAGCAGCTGCATTTATTCATGAGGAAGAGATCGCCGGTATCAAGGCGGGCGTGCAGGCGGCAAGAGAGACGCTGGTAGAAAAGACCGGCGCGGGCAATGATTTCCTTGGATGGATCGACCTTCCGGTGGACTATGATAAGGAAGAGTTCGGACGCATCAAAAAAGCGGCGGAGAAGATTCAGAAGGATTCCGATGTCCTGCTGGTAATCGGTATCGGCGGTTCGTATCTGGGCGCAAGAGCGGCGATCGAGTTCCTGTCCCATAGTTTTTACAATAATCTTCCGAAAGAAAAAAGAAAAACACCGGAGATTTACTTCGTTGGCAACAGCATCAGCAGCAAATACATCCATGATCTGATGGATTTGGTCGATGGAAAAGATTTCTCTATCAATATTATTTCCAAGTCCGGTACGACAACGGAGCCGGCGATCGCATTCCGTGTATTTAAGGAGATGCTGATTGAGAAATATGGTAAAGAAGAGGCAAACAAGCGAATTTACGCGACGACAGACCGGGCGCGGGGCGCACTCAAGAATCTGGCAAATGAAGAGGGCTACGAGTCCTTCGTGGTTCCGGATGATGTTGGCGGTCGTTTCTCCGTCCTGACGGCAGTCGGTCTGCTTCCGATCGCGGTCAGCGGCGCGGATATAGATGCGTTGATGCAGGGCGCGGCAGACGCGAGAAAGAATGCACTGGAGACTCCGTTTGAGAAGAATTCTGCTCTGTTATATGCGGCGGTCCGCAACATTCTGCTCCGGAAGGGCAAACAGGTCGAGATTGTGGCAAACTATGAGCCGAGCCTGCACTATGTATCGGAGTGGTGGAAACAGCTCTACGGCGAGAGCGAGGGCAAGGATCAGAAAGGTATTTTCCCGGCAGCGGTTGATTTAACGACCGATCTTCATTCGATGGGTCAGTTCATCCAGGACGGCGCGAGAATCATGTTTGAGACAGTTCTGGAAGTGGCTGAATCTCCGGCGGAGGTCATTTTGAAGAAAGAAGATGTTGACACGGACGGTATGAACTATCTGGCTGGCAAGAGCGTGGATTTCGTCAACAAGAGTGCGATGAACGGCACGATTCTGGCACATACCGACGGCAGTGTGCCGAACCTGAAAGTGATGATCCCGGCGATGGATGCATACAGCTTGGGACAGCTCTTCTATTTCTTTGAATTTGCCTGCGGCGTCAGCGGATACCTTCTGGGTGTCAATCCATTCAACCAGCCGGGCGTAGAGAGCTATAAGAAAAATATGTTTGCACTGCTTGGCAAACCGGGCTATGAGGAAGCGAGAGAGGCGCTGCTTAAGAGACTGTAGGGGGCGGACATATAAAAAAGTATGCGTTCTGCGGCATTCTCTCCGGCATGTTCCATGAAGGAAACTGCAGCCCGGATATAAACATAGAAAACGGAACATAGAATAAAAAACGCTTTTATCAGCAAAAACTGATAGAGGCGTTTTTTTGTGTAATAGGAAATTCCTTGGAATTCCCCATTACACAAAAAGGCACATTCTTTTATGCCGCAGAACCTCGAAAAAACAATTTTCAAAAATTATAGATAATTTTTACATAAATCACCTCCTGCATTTTACAAACCATCTTTAAGATAGAATCTGGACACAGCACAAGTGATTTGACAGAAGAGAAGCGCGGCAAAGGACTCCCGATCACGATTTTGACATAGATGGCTGGTTCCAAGGTAAGACAGACTGGGAGATGGGACACCGCAGCAGGAGGAGAACGAATGAAGGTAAGTATGAGACGTCTGATGGCGCTTGCGATGGCAGGCACGATGACATTGATGGCAGGATGCAGCCAGGCATCCAGCTCGGCGACAGGAAGCAGCGACACACAGAGCGCGTCCGGAGAGAGCGGGGCAGAGAAGGCGGCATCCGGCGATAAAACGGTGATTGAATACTGGCACTGTAACGCAGAAACCCAGGGAGGTCTGGTCGTAGACGATCTGGTAAAGAAATTTAATGAGGAAAATGATCACATCGAGGTAGTAGCGAAATACAACCCGGATATGTACAAAGGTCTGATGCAGAATCTGCAGGCGGAAGCGGCGACCGGAAATACACCGGCGCTTGTTCAGATTGGCTGGGCATTTCTGGATTATTTCTCCAATAACTTTGACTATGTGGCGCCGCAGGATGCGATTGATAAATTCGACAGCGAGGATGCAAATTTCTTAACCGACAATTTCCTTCCAAATGTCTTAGACCTGGCGGTCAACAGCAACGGCGAGCAGGTCGGAATCCCGTACTCCTTAAGCAGCCCGGTTCTCTACATCAATAAAGATCTCTTAAAAGAAGCGGGCCTTTCCGAAGATGGACCGGAGACCTGGCAGGAAGTACAGGAATTTGCCGAGGCAGTCAAAGAGAAGACAGGAAAATATGGTTTCTATATGCAGGAACCGGCAGACTTCTGGGCGCAGCAGGCATTGGTTGAGAGCGCGGGAGCGGATATGTTGACTGCGGATGCATCCGGCAAGAAAAAAGCAAGCTTTGCAACCGAGGACGGCATTGCGGCAATGCAGATGATGCAGGATATGGTAAAAGATGGTTCTGCCCTTCATGTTTCATGGGAAGAGGGCTGCCAGAGCTTTATCGACGGCAACTGCGCGATGCTCTACACCACCATTGCGAGACGCGCTTCCGTACAGAAGGGGGCACAGTTTGACGTAGCAACCGTGAAATCCCCGCTGTGGAACGACAAGGAGCGCAAGGTTCCGGCAGGCGGCTGTTTCTTAGCCATCACCGCGCAGAGCGACGAGCAGATTCAGGCGGCATGGGAGTTTGAAAAGTATCTTTACAGCGTAGAATCAATGGCAGCATGGACCGAGGGAACCGGTTATGTACCGCCGAGAAAAGATGTGGCAGAGGCAGAAAATGGATTGAAAGATTTTCTGGCTGAGAACACAATGATGAATGCAGCGATTGAGCAGATGGACGGCGTTGTATCATGGACCGCATTCCCGGGCGATGCAGGCCTTGAGGCAGAGCAGCTTCTTCTGGATATGAGAGACCAGATTCTGGGCGGTCAGGTATCTGCGAAAGATGGTATGACGAGCACACAGGATGCGATCAACCAGCTGCTGGATGCACAGTAGGGACAGGCAGCCTGACGCTTGGAACGGCTTTCGGGTGGCAGAAAAATCATTACAAAATTTAGGACAGAAATGAGAATGGGGTTGTTGCGGAATAGCAGAACGTGTTTTGGCAGAATGGACTGCGTGCAGATAAGACGCAGGAAGCGGCCGGAGCGCGAAAGAGCTGTTTGGCGGCAGCCCCTTCATAAAATGCATTGGAATGGAGGAAATAGTTTGAATCGGGAGGACAAAAAACAGGCAGCGCTTGGATATGTTTTTTTGCTGCCGTCGCTCGTCATGTTTGCGGTATTTATGTTTTATCCGCTTTTTTACACGCTGTATTTGAGTTTTTTTGAGTGGAACATGGTAAAGCCGGTCAAGAAGTTTGTGGGACTGGGGAATTATATTTCCGTTTTGAAGGATCCGAATACATGGAAAATCTTTGGCAATACATTCTGGTACATCGTGATTCTTCTGGTGTTTAACTTTGTGATGCCGTACATTTTATCATTCATTCTTTCGTGCGTCATCAAAAAGGGACAGAGTTTTTACAAGGCGGTCTTTTTCCTGCCGAGTGTGATTTCGCTGGTCGTCGGCTCGATTCTGTATACATGGATTCTGAATCCGATTTCGGGTCCGGTCGCGATTGTGGCAGGCTGGTTTGGGCTGAAACTGCCGTTTTGGTCGAAAACGGAGGGCTGGGTCATCGCGGTACTCTGTATTATCACGACCTGGAAGACGTTTGGCTACAATTTCATCAACATCCTAGCGGGCGTCTCCGGTGTCTCAATGGAGGTCATCGAGGCGGCGCGTCTGGAAAATGTGCCGATGTGGAAGATTTTTAAGGATATCGTCGTGCCGATGAGTTCTGCAACTGGAATCTATGTGTTTATTACGACGATCGTGCAGGGACTCCAGTATGTGTTCACGCCGATCAAGGTCGTCACACAGGGAGGACCGAACTATGCCAGTTCGAACCTGATTTATATGTCGTACCATGAGGCGTTTACACTCTATAAAACAGGAACTTCCTCGGCGGTATCGGTCATGACGATGGCACTCTTTATCATTCTTTTGGTGCTGGAATTCCGGTTTGTAGAAAAGGGGGTTTACTATGAAAACTAAAGACAGACAGATCGGCTGGCATCTGTTTCTGGTGGTGGTCGTTTTCCTCCTTCTGATGCCGATCGTATTTGCAATTTCCAACTCTTTCAAGACGATGCAGGAGGCGTTCAACACGGTTTTTCAGGTGATTCCGCTGCATCCGACGCTGGAAAATTATCGGCATGTATTTGACAAACTGCCGTTTGTGAAAATCACGCTGAATACGTTTCTGATCGCATCGACGGTCACGATTTTTAAGACAATCACGGGACTTCTGGCGGCGTATGCGTTCGTCTATTTCCGGTTTAAGGGAAAAGGATTTTTGTATTTTATTATGTTAAGTACGCTGTTCATCCCGTTTACGGTCACGATGATTCCAAATTATCTTCTGATCTCTAAAATCGGTCTGCGCGATCGTATCTGGGGCGTCGCACTGCCGCAGCTGGCGGATGTGCTGGGAATTTTCCTGCTGCGCCAGGCAATGCGTGGAATCCCGCTGGCACTCATTGAGGCGGCACGGATGGAAAATATCCGGCACATGAAAATCATGCGCGACATTGTGATTCCGCTGGTGCGTCCGTCCATCATTTCCACCGGCATCATTTTCTTTATCAATTCGTGGAATGAATATGTGTGGCCGGTGCTGATCTTAAAATCCAAGGAAAATTATACGCTGTCGCTGGCATTGCAGATGTACATCAGCGCCGAGGGCGGTACGGAATTTACGATCGCGATGGCGGTGTCGGTGCTCACGATGCTGATTCCGCTGGTACTGTATATCATTTTCCAGCGCTATATCATCAATACATTTGCGGCGTCTAGATTGAAGGGATAATGGGAGATTGCGCTGGACATAAGAAAGGGATAGATTAATTCAATGAAAAATATTGTATTTGAAAATGTTAAAAAAGCGTATGGCAAAAATGTGGTCGTGGAGGACCTCTGCATGGAGGTAAAGGAGGGCGAACGCCTGATTTTATTAGGTCCGTCCGGCTGTGGAAAATCGACGACACTTCGCATGATTGCGGGACTGGAAAATGTGACCGCCGGAAACCTGTGGATGCGCGACCAGGTGGTAAATGATGTGCCGTGCGGCGAGCGCGGTGTCTCGATGGTGTTTCAAAACTATGCGCTGTTTCCGCATATGAGCGTCAAGAATAATATCATATATGGTTTAAAAGCGCACAAGATGGATGAGAACGAGATCGATGCGCGCTTAAAAGAAGTCCTCAAAATGCTGGAACTGGAAGGGCTGGAGGATCGGAAGCCGAAGGAGCTTTCCGGCGGACAGCGCCAGAGAGTGGCATTGGCGAGAGCCGTGGTAAAGCGCGCCGACTATTTCCTTCTGGACGAGCCGCTGTCAAACCTGGATGCACAGCTTAGGATGCGTGCGAGAAAAGAACTGGTAAAAATCCATGAAATGTACCACCCGACGTTAGTCTACGTTACGCACGACCAGATCGAGGCGATGACGGTTGGCGATCGGATCGCGCTCATGTACCGGGGCAAGATGGAAATGCTCGATACCCCGTCACACGTGTACAATCGTCCGGCAAGCGTGTTCTGTGCGAAGTTTATCGGTTCGCCGTCCATGAATATCGTGGAGGCGGAATATCATAACGGGGCGCTTGTCATCGGGAAGCAGAAGGTAGAACTTCCGGGTATCTGGCAGCGGATCGCCGCGCAGTGCCCGTCGGGACTGCTGTACGCCGGTGTCCGCCCGGAACACGTGATGATGAGCCGCACCCCGCAGGAGCGGTCGATCGAGGGCATGGTCCGTTACGTGGAGGATTACGGAAACCGGTACGGTGTTTATATTCAGGTCGAGGGAGACAAGAACGAGCTGATTGCCATCCGCGAGGGCGAGATTCCACAGCCGGGTGAGAAGGTATACATCCATGTGGAGACGGAAAAGCTGCATCTGTTTGACCGCGGGACGGAGAAATCGCTCGGTTACCCGGAGATGGTGATCCGCGCACAGGAAAAGCTGGCGGTGCCGAAATTGGAAAAGGCGATCGCCCAGTAAGAATAGAGATAATAGAGCGAAAAAAGTGTTTTCAAAACAAGATTATGAACGTATATTTTGAAGAGGAGACATGCAATCATGAGAAAAATTCTTATCAGCACTAATATGTATAAAGGCAGCGAGTTCGGTCAGGTTCTTCCGTATCTCAAACGGTTTCCTGGACAGGTGGGAGTCGAGGTGTTTCCGATGTTTCATGAGGAATGCTTTGAGAAGAACCTGCGGGACGCCATGCCGCTCTTAAAGGAAGTCCCGGTCAGCTTCCATGGTCCATATTATCAGGCAGAGCATTCGGCAGCGGAGGGGACTGTAGAGTATGCGCGCACGATGGAGCTGCTTGAAAAGACGCTTTCGTATGCGAAAGAGCTTTCAAGCAAATATCTCGTTTATCATCACAACAACTGCCGCATCATACCGGGCGAGAAGGAAGACCGCGTCCGTGTTTCCTGTGAAAATTATTACACCGTGAAACAGCTGTGTGAGGAGGCGGGAACCCAGGTGGTCGTGGAGAATGCCGGAGTTCTGGAGCGCGGAAACCGTCTCTTCGATGAGCAGGAATTTATCGATCTGTGCCGCCGGGAACAGTATGCGGTGCTCATCGACATCGGGCACGCCTGGGCGAACGGCTGGTCGCTTAAGCGGGTCGTAAACGCGCTGGCGGACCAGATTGTGGCGTACCATCTCCACAACAACGACGGTGTCCACGACAGCCATCAGAGGATTCATGAGGGAACACTTGATTTTGACTGCTTTTTAAAATTGGCAAAGCAGGCGACGCCGGATGCCGAGTGGGTCATGGAGTATGCGATGGACGTTTCTGGAAATGTGCGGGGGATTGAGGAAGATCTGCAGTTTCTTTTGAAAATGGGAAGTGCTGCACGATGACACAGTGGCAGTGAATTTTGCCGAAAAGCCCCGCCTTGTCAACTCTTAAAAAAGCTGATATACTGGACATAAGATTGTGAGAAAAGATGTCCGGAGAGAACATCCGGACACGGTAAAAATGAAATTTGACAGCGGGAAAGGAACGGCAGGATGTTTCGTCTTTGGGGAAAAATGATGAAGGAAAACCGGATGCTTAGGGATATTGTGATCAGCAACGGTGATTATACAATGTCGAGAACGGCGATGGTGTTTGACGCGATCGACCAGATTTGCTATGCCTTTGATCTGGGGCATCCGGTCTGGCTGGATAAGACGATCGAGGAGTTCAAACGTCACGATAAGGCGCGTTTTACCCAGGACAACTTTATCGAGAGCATCGATTTCGATTATCTGGAGATACAGGTGCTGGAAGAATAAAGGGCAGGCAGCCGTTACAAAAAGACAAAGACCGGGAGGGGCGAGATGGCACAGGCGATAACGGATGTGAAAACATTTCTGGAAGACGCCAGACAGGCAGTGGTGGAGCTGGCGGAGTTTGAAAAACAGGAGGAGACGCTTGCTCAGGAAGAGAAAAAGCGTCTGCGCGTGCTGGAGACGGAGCGGAAAGCGGTGGCGGATGCCGTGAATTCGACCGTGAAAAAGCGCCGGGATGAGATTGAAAAAAGCTATGACGATGAGCTTGGGAAGCTGCAGGATAAGCTGAAACGCACGCGGACACGCCGCGAAAAGGCGAAAAACCAGGGCATCAAGGAGCGGATTAAGGAAGAAACGCAGGAGCTTCACGCGCACAACCGAGAGCTTGCCGTGCGGATGCGGACGCTGTTCCAGTCGGATCGTGTTCCATTTGTCTGCAAAAGCCCACTGTACTATGCGCTGTATTTTCCGAGGGGATTCAAAGAATTTCTGACGGTGTTGATTACCTTTGCGATCTGTTTCCTGTTGATCCCGTGCGGCATCTACAAGCTGCTTCCAGAACAGAAGACTTTATACCTGGCGATGATCTACGGCGTGGATGTGGTTGTTTTTGGCGGACTGTATATCCTGATTGGAAACTGGACGAAGGATCGCCATCTGGCGGCGCTGCAGGAAGGACGTTCGATCCGCAGTCTGATCGCGGCGAACAACCGCAAGATCGCGGTGATCACCTCCTCGATCCGTCGGGATCGCAGTGAAGCGCTCTACGATCTGGAAAAATACGACGATGAGATCTCCCAGATGGAGCAGGATCTGGAGGAGACGGCGAAGAAGAAAAAGGACGCATTAAACACCTTCGAAAATGTGACAAAAACCATCCTGACCGATGAGATCACCAGCAACAGCCGTGCAAAGCTCGAACAACTCAAAGAAGGCCATCAGGAGGTCGAGAGCCGCCTGCACTATACCGAGACGGTAATCAAGGAAAAGAGAATCTTTATCACAGATACCTACGAGTGCTACTTAGGCAAGGAATTTCTGAATCCAGAAAAGTTGGACGCGCTAAAACATATTCTGGATAACAGCACAGCCGTTAATTTAAGCGAGGTCATCGCAGAGTACCGCGAACGCGGCGGAAAGTAAACTGTGGAAATTATTTCATAAAAATAAATAATTAGATATAGGAACAACCAGAAAAAAGATGTGACACCGGGCGCTGTAAAGCTGCCTTCTGTCACATCTTTTTTCGTCCGTGTATATATCCTTCAATTTTCGCATAATTTCCTGCCACCCCGCCTATAATAAAGGTAAAACAACCCCTGTCCAACAGGCAGGGAGAAAACAGGACGGTGTGGGAGATGAACAGACGGGGACGCAGCCGGTTCGGTGGCAGTCCGGAGATATATTACTACAATTCAGCCCGCCGGGACGCGGTGGGAGAGCTGGCAGGGCAGTTAAGTGGGCTGATTCAGGAAGAAATGACCCGAAGGCATAAAAAGAAACTGGTTTTCCTCTGCATCGGCACGGATCGCTCGACCGGAGACAGTCTGGGACCGTTGATCGGATATAAACTCAAACAGGAACGGCGGCGCGGTACGCTGGTATTCGGAACACTTGATCGCCCCGTGCACGCGATGAACCTGGAACATTACGTGCAGGTTTTAAAAAATGGGTACCCGGATGCGTTGGTGGTGGCGGTCGATGCCTCGGTTGGCGATGAAAACCATATCGGCTATGTCACGCTGGGGCGTGGGGCTTTAAAGCCGGGGCTTGGCGTCTGCAAGGAGCTTCACGCGGTCGGAGATCTCTTTATCACCGGGATCGTGGCGGGCTGCAGCCATTACGATCCGATGATGCTGCAGAGTATCCGCCTGGCACTCGTTATGCAGCTGGCAGACTGCATCAGCGCGGGGATCGGGCTTGTCGAAAATTTTTGCCTGGATGCTGCCTCCGTTTGACAAATTTTGCATGCAATCGGCGTTATGATAGGCGGAAAGAAATTCATCATACTCCTGAAATTACGGAAAATCATGTTACTGTATTTGAGCAGGTATTTTCAGCACTGAAAATGCTGCACGGTGCAGCAATCAAATCATGGAAGCAAGTACAGACCCGGTTTCAGGAGAATCTATCATAGCGGGGTGAACATATGGGAGAATATTCTGGTTCCCGCGCAGAACTGCCGAAAAATATCCGGCAGATCGGCGAGCGGGATGAGGTGGTCCGGTTGTATGTGGAGGATTATGTAAACACGTATTTGAAACAGGTATATCCATCCGGCGGACCGGGACTCCGGGTCGGGCTGCTGCTCGGAAATTCGGATCCACAGCAGGAGGTTCCGTGCCTCTTTGTGGACGGGGCGCTGGAGATGGAGGAGGTTGTGCCGTCCGGGGAGAAGATTGTCTTTTTGGAGGCGGCATGGAAAAAGGCATACCAGCGGATGGAGGAGACATTTCCGAAAAAGACCGTGCAGGGGTGGTTTATCTGCGGCGCGCCGGGGTGTATGTTAAGTCCCCTGACCTACTGGCGGCTGCACAAGCAGTATTTCGGTGGGAAAAACCAGCTCATGTACATAAACAGCGGTGTGGACGGTGAGGCGGCATACTATGTGATGTCGGAGGACGGGTTTTACCGTTTGAAAGGATATCATATATACTACGAGAAAAACCAGATGATGCAGGACTATATGATTCTGCGGAAGGACGCCCGCCGGGTGGAGACAGGCACCGGCGATCGGGTGATCCGCGATTTCCGTAACCGGATGGAAGAGCGGCAGCAGGAGGCGGCGTCGCGTTACGGGACGATCCGGGCGCTGGGGACGCTGTGCGGCGTGCTTTCGGTCGCGGTGCTTGCCGGCGGCGTGGTGCTTTTCGGCAATTACCAGAAAATGCGCGAGATGGAGAGTGTGCTGGTATCCGTCCTCCCGGATGGTGTGCGGGGCACTGCGGACGGGAAAGAGGCGGTCACGGTGGAACAGCTCCGCGGTAGTGTGACGCCGCTTGAGAGCAGCGATGTGGATGCAGACGGAACAACAGCGGAAAACGGAGGACAGGCGCATAAATGGACACTTGAGAGCGCGGCGGATGGAGATACAGAGGGCACTGCCATAGCAGGCAGACAGAATGGACAGGCTTCCGGCGGGCAGAGCGAAGAGGACGGAAAAATGGCGGAGACGAAAGCCCCGTACATTTTGCCGGAGCCGGAGGCACAGCGCGACCTGCCGAATCCGGGCGGCAATTCGACGGCGGGACAGGACTATCCGGTCACAAACTTGAAGCCCGGCGGCACGTACACGGTCGGGGACGGGGAGACACTCTATGGGATCTGTTTTAAGCTTTATGGTAATATCCGTCATCTGGACGATATCCTTGCGGTCAACCATCTGACCGATGAAAACCGCATTATCGCAGGGCAGACGCTGGTGCTGCCGGATGTGTCCGGAGAATAGCAAAAAGATAATGCCAAACCATCTAAAATAGTGTATAATCAAGATGGCAGTCCAGCTACAGGAGATAAAAAAATGAGTGAGATGAACCCGATTGAACGGGAACAGAAGAAAAAGCAGCTGAGAGGGCGTGTGATCGACACCGCCACGCAGGACATGTTTCCCCGCCGGGGCATAAGCCACGGGGAAAATGAGGAAGAGGTGGCGGAGAAAGCCGAGCGCCATTCCAGACGGAAACGTCTCCGCAGGGTGCTGACGGCGGTGTTAATCGCGGCGCTTTTGGCGGCTGGTTTTATGTATTATAAAGATAACCATGCCTACACGGACTATACGGTAGCGTGGGAAAAAGAGATTGCGGCGAGTGAGAGCAGCACGACGGAATTTGTTCCATTTGGGGAAAATGTCCTGAAATATACGAAGGACGGAGCTTCCTATCTGGACAAGTCCGGCAAGGCGGTCTGGTCGATGAGTTATGAGCTGAAATCACCAATCTGCTATGTCAACGGCGATTATGCCGTGATCGGGGACCAGCAGGGCAATGATATTTATATTGTGGACAAGACCGGAAGCCAGGGACAGGCGACGACGCTTCTGCCGATCCTGCGCGTCAGCGTATCGGCATACGGCATCGTGGCGGCGCTGGTGGAGGACAGCAATGCTTCGTATGTGACCTTTTTCAAGAAAGACGGCAGCGAGCTTGACTGGGCGATCAAGACGGTTATGTCGGGAAATGGTTACCTGATGGACGTTTCCTTATCGCCGGATGGTACGCAGGTCATGCTTTCTGACCTGTATCTGCAGGACGGGGCACTCAAAAACCGGATTGTATTTTACAATTTCTCCGAATATGGAAAGAATTATCCAGACCGTCTGGTCGGAGGTTTTGATGAGCTGGGAGACAGCATCTGTCCGCGCGTCCGGTTTCTCGATGAGGATCACGCGTGTGCATTTGCGGATGATCAGGTGGCATTTTTCTCTTTGGAAAATGTAACAAGCCCGGCGCTGGTGCGCCAGGCGGAGATCGACGGGGAAGTCCGCGGCGTGGCATGGTCGAAGGACTATGTGGCGGTCATCTCGGACAACACCGAGGGCGGAAGTGAGAGCCGTTTGAGCATGTTTAAATCCGATGGAACCGCTATGGGTACGGCAGATTTCTCGTATTCGTGGCGTAACATAAATATACAGGGCGATTTCGTCATCCTAAATAACGAAAATTCCTGTCGGGTCTACAGTCTGTCCGGCAAGGAGCGGTTTGCCGGGGAGTTTGATTTCTCTGTGGCGCAGGTAACACGCGGCCGCGCGTTCAATTCACTGATTATCAGCGGCGGCGACCGGATGCGCGAGATCCGCCTCAAATAACACACGTTTAGTTTTTAAAATTAAGATACATAGCAGGAGGTTACTTATGAATCAGATTGACACATTATCCGTAAACGCGATCCGGATTTTATCCGCAGACGCAATCCAGAAGGCAAATTCCGGTCATCCGGGACTTCCGCTGGGATGTGCAGCAGCGGCTTATGAACTGTGGGCACATCATATGAACCATAACCCAGCCAACCCGAAGTGGGAGAACAGAGACCGTTTCATCTTATCCGGCGGTCATGGTTCCATGCTGCTTTACTCTCTGCTGCACCTGTTTGGCTACGGAAATCTTTCCAAAGAAGATCTGATGAACTTCCGCCAGTTAGATTCCAAGACTCCGGGACATCCGGAATATGGTCATACCGTTGGCGTTGAGGCGACGACCGGTCCGCTGGGCGCAGGTATGGGTATGGCAGTCGGCATGGCGATGGCTGAGGCACATCTGGAAAGCGTATTCAACAAAGAAAATTATCCGGTAGTTGACCATTACACCTATGTATTGGGCGGCGACGGATGTATGATGGAAGGCATTTCCTCTGAGGCATTCTCTCTGGCAGGTACCCTGGGACTTTCCAAGCTGATTGTTCTCTATGATTCCAACCGCATCTCCATCGAGGGAAGCACCGACATCGCATTCCGTGAGAATGTACAGGAGCGTATGCAGGCATTTGGTTTCCAGACGATCACGGTAGAAGACGGCAATGATATCGACGCGATCGGCAAGGCGATCGAGGCTGCAAAGGCAGATACCGAGCATCCGTCCTTTATCACCATCAAGACGCAGATCGGCTTCGGCTGCCCGGCAAAACAGGGCAAGGCGAGCGCACACGGCGAGCCGCTGGGCGTGGAGAATGTGGAAGCACTCAGAAAGAACTTAAACTGGCCGAGCGAAGAGCCGTTCTTCGTACCGGAAGAGGTATACAAAAACTACTCCGAGATCGCAGAGCAGAAGGCAGAGGTAGAAGCTGCATGGAACGTGATGTTTGCCGCTTACTGCGAGGAATATCCGGAGATGGAAGCGCTCTGGAACCAGTATCACAATGCAAAGGCGGGCGAGGCGCTGAAAGATGACGCCGGATTCTGGGCAAAACAGGAGAAACCGGAAGCAAGCCGTGCGATCTCCGGACGCCTGATCAACTACATCAAGGATGTTCTGCCGAACCTGTTTGGCGGTTCTGCTGACCTGGCACCGTCCAACAAGACCAACATGAAGGATGCGGGCGACTTCTCCAAGGAGGACAGAGCTGGACGTAACCTGCACTTCGGTGTCCGCGAACTTGCGATGGCAGCGATCGGAAATGGCATCATGCTGCACGGCGGTCTGCGTGCGTATGTATCGACCTTCTTTGTATTCAGTGATTACTGCAAACCGATGGCAAGACTGTCTGCACTGATGGGCGTGCCGCTGACCTATGTATTTACGCATGACAGCATCGGCGTTGGCGAGGATGGACCGACCCATGAGCCGATCGAGCAGATGGCAGCGCTGCGTGCGATGCCGAACTTCCATGTATTCCGCCCGTGTGATGCGACCGAGACAGAGGCAGCTTGGTACAGTGCTGTTACTTCCGAGCACACACCGACCGCACTGGTGCTGACCAGACAGAATCTGGAGCCGATGGCAGGCAGCAGCCGTGAGGCATTAAAGGGCGGCTACATCATCGACGACTGCGAGGGCACACCGGAGTTAATTCTGATTGCCAGCGGTTCCGAGGTAGCTCTGGCGGTTCATGCAAAAGAGACTCTGGCAGCAGAAGGTCAGAAAGTCCGCGTTGTATCCATGCCGTGTATGGATCTGTTCGAGGAGCAGAGCGAGGAGTACAAGGAATCCGTACTTCCGAGAGAAGTACGCCGCCGTGTAGCAGTAGAGGCGCTTGGAAGCTTCGGCTGGGACAAGTACACCGGCTTAGACGGCAAGATCATCGCGATGGAACGTTTCGGCGCCAGCGCACCGGCAGGGCTTCTGTTCAAGAAGTTCGGCTTTACCGTTGAGCATGTGGTAGAGGTGGCTAAGAGCCTGAAATAATGCTGATTTTGGTAAAAAAATAAGATAAAAGACAGGCACCTGTCTGTCGGTAGAAAAGAATGCGGTACCGCTTAAGCAGAAATGCGCCTTTCTCCGGCAGGCAGGTGTATTTTGCTTTCCAAACCTTGCAAAACGGGGATGCATTGCGTATAATAAGAGCCAGCGCAGAAAAAAGATGAGGGCATAGAAGAAAGGCTGCCAGTGCAGCCGTAAGGGAAGGGATCCAGACATGGAAAAAAAATGTATTGGGATAGACGTCGGCGGAACGACGGTTAAGATTGGTATTTTTGAGACGGACGGAACGCTTGTTTATAAGTGGGAGGTTCCGAGCCGCAAGGAAGAGAATGGGGCGTACATTCTTCCGGATGTAGCCGCTTCGATCAGGAAGAAATTGAACGAGCGGGGAATTCCGATGGATGCCGTGATCGGCGCAGGCATGGGATTTCCGGGACCGGTGCAGCCGGATGGCTATGTGGAGGTCTGCGTCAACTTAGGATGGCGCGATCTGAACCCGCAGAAGATTTTGAGTGAGTTATTAGATGGAATGCCGGTCCGCTCCGGTAATGATGCTAATGTGGCGGCGCTCGGCGAGATGTGGCAGGGCGGCGGCAAGGGCTGCCATGATATCGTGATGGTGACGCTGGGAACCGGTGTCGGCGGCGGCGTGGTACACGATCAGAAGATCGTTGCAGGACGCCACGGACTGGGCGGCGAGATCGGTCATATCCATATCCGCGAGGGCGAGAAAGAAACCTGCAACTGCGGCGGACACGGCTGCCTGGAACAGGTAGCGTCCGCGACCGGTATCGCCAGGGAAGCGAGACGGAAGATGGTGGCAAAGCCGGATGCGTCGGTGATGCGTGCCTACGGTGATGCGATCACCGCAAAAGATGTGCTGGATGCGGCAAAAGCTGGGGATTCACTGGCGCTGGAGGTTATGGACACCGTGTGCTATTATCTCGGATGGGCGCTGGCGACTATTTCGATGACCGTGGATCCGGAGATTTTTGTCATCGGAGGCGGCGTGTCAAAGGCGGGGACTTTTTTAACGGATTGGATTGACCGCTATTACCGTGAATTGACCCCGATCTCTGAGAATAAGGGCGAGGTTCGCCTGGCAACATTGGGAAATGACGCAGGTATCTATGGGGCGGCGAGACTGATCTTAGATTAGGCGCCTTGTTTTGAGTGACAGAGTGCAGGGTAAATGGTCTGGACGTTTGAAGGAAATAGAGATAGAAAAACGTCCAGATATGACGAAAAT
>ENA-UERN01001841-UERN01001841.1-human-gut-metagenome-genome-assembly--contig:-NODE-1841-length-18211-cov-10.006783_pt1 | contig 18211 bp, 11 predicted proteins | sample MGYA00242950_ERZ507950 | MGnify/ENA primary metagenome ERZ507950 (study PRJEB26167, sample SAMN06115515) | human gut metagenome | host: Homo sapiens | place: China:Ningxia | collected 2014-11-26...
AATTCTTGTTCAGGTACACGCCCCGGCCAAAAAATAATTGCAATTTATTTGCCGCCTGCGGGCGGCAAACTCTGCGAGGCTTTTAATATTTTTTTCGTTAGGCTAAGGAAAAGACGGGATTTTGTAACAGTTTCGTTAATAATTGCCCGCCCCTCTTGCGCGCGGCGCTTTAGAATGTTAAAATTCTTTAAAATGTTTTTTACAGTCGTGTAACAACTGACTTATAATGCGCAAGGAGCGATACGATTATGCCCAAATTCAGCGTAAAGAAGCCGCTGACGGTGTTCGTGGCGGTGCTGGCCATTGTGGTGCTGGGTGTGGTGGCCTATCTGAAGATGACCCCCGACCTGATGCCCAACATGGACTTCCCCTATGTGATCCTGGTGACCACCGACCCCGGGGCCAGCCCCGAAACTGTGGAGGCCGACATCACCAAGCCCCTGGAGCAGTCCATGGCCACCCTCGACCGCATCAAGAATGTCACCTCCAGCTCCATGGACAGCGTGTCCATGGTGGTGCTGGAGTTTGAGGACGGGGTGAACATGGACACCGTCAGCGTGGATATCCAGCAGAAGATCAACCAGCTGAAGGGCTCCTGGTCCGACACCGTGGGCGACCCCTATGTGCTGAAAATGAACCCCTCCATGCTGCCGGTGCAGGTGGCGGCCCTGTCCTATGACGGCAAGGACATCACCCAGCTGTCGGACTTCGTCAACGACACCCTGTCCCCCAAGCTGGAGGGCATCACCGGCGTGGCCAGCGTCACCGTCAGCGGCACGGTGGAGCGTCAGCTCCATGTGATCCTCAGCCAAAAGAAGCTGGATGCTCTGTCCCAGCGGCTGTCCGATGCCATTGCGAAGCAGCTGGACGACGCGGCAGGGCAGCTGGCCTCCGCCCGGGGCCAGGTCAACAGCGCCAAGGCGGCTATCCGCAGCGCCGAGGAATCCGCCGTCCGGGACGCCGTGACCCAGGCCCTTACCACCATTCAGGACAGTCTGAAAACCATGCGGGACAGCCGGGACCAGCTCCAGGACAACCTCCGGGAGCTGGCGGATATTCAGCGGGAGAAGGCCCGGCTGGAGGCGGAAAACGCCCCGTATCAGGCGAAGATCGAGGCCATCCGCCAGAACCCCTCCATGACGGAGGAGGAAAAGCAGGCGGCCATCGCCGAAATCGAAAGTGACCCCGAATACGTCCGCATCCAGGCGGAGCTGGCGGCGCTGGATCTGCGCATGGCGGCCCTGGGCGTCAAGTGGGACGAGGCCGTCCAGCGGGCCAAGGAGTGGCAGAAGCAGCTGGAGGAGCTGGAAAAGCAGCTGCGGGACCTGGAGACCGACGAGGGTGTGGCCAAGCTGGCGGGCCAGGTATCCGCCGGGGTCCTGACCATGACCGACGCCGTGACCCAGATCATCTCCGCCAACATCCAGCTGGACAGCGCCCTGAGCCAGATCGACCAGGGCCTCCAGACCCTGGAGGAATCCCGCTCCACCGCCCTGAGCCAGGCGGACCTGTCCTCCAGCCTGAGCCTACCCACCATCACCGCCCTGCTGACGGCCCAGAACTTCTCCATGCCCGCCGGGTATCTGAAGGAGGACGGCGTGAACTACATGGTCTCCGTGGGCGATGCCATCGACACCCGGCAGGACCTGGAGGACCTGGTGCTCTTTGACCTGGGGATGGACGGCATCGACCCCATCCGCATGAAGGACGTGGCCGACGTGGCCATCACCGACAACTCCTCGGAGATCTACGACAAGCTCAACGGCAAGGACGGCGTCATCGTCTCCCTCAACAAGCAGTCCACCTACGCCACGGCGGAGGTGTCCAACAACATCAACAGCCGCTTCCGGGAGCTGGAGGCGGAGTACGAGGGGCTTTCCTTCGTGCCCCTGATGGACCAGGGGGACTACATATACCTTATCATCAACTCCATTCTGTCGTCTCTGGGCTGGGGCGCACTGTTCGCGGTGCTGATCCTGTATCTGTTCCTGCGGGACCTGCGGCCCACGGTGATCACCCTGTGCTCCATCCCCATCAGCGTGATCTTCGCCGTGGTGCTGATGTACTTCTCCGGCGTTACCATCAACATGATCTCCCTGTCGGGCCTGGCCGTGGCGGTGGGCATGCTGGTGGATAACTCTGTGGTGGTCATTGAGAATATCTATCGACTGCGCTCCAAGGGGGCCACCGTCATCCAGGCGGCGGTATCCGGGGCCCGGCAGGTGCTGGGTGCCATCGTGGCCTCCACCCTGACCACCGTGTGCGTGTTCCTGCCCATCGTGTTCGTGGAGGGCATCACCAAGCAGCTGTTCACGGACCTGGCCCTGACCATGACCTATTCCCTGCTGGCCAGCCTCATTGTGGCCCTGACCCTGGTGCCCGCCATGGCCGCCGGTATGCTCCGCAAGGAGAAGCCCCAGAAGCCGGGACTGCTGGATAAGGTCTATCCCGCCTATCGCAAGGCCGTGTCCTGGTCCATCCACCACAAGCTGGTGGTGCTGGGGGTGTCCCTGCTGCTGCTGGTGGGCTCCGCCGGAGCCGCCCTGGCCCGGGGCTTCGCCTTTATGCCCAATATCGACATGAACACCGTGAACCTGACCATCTCCATGCCCGAGGGCTGCACCCGGGAGCAGGCGGTGGCCCTGGCGGACGAGGCCCTGCAGCGTATCGCCGCCGTGGACAACGTGGAAACCGTGGGCGCGATGATGTCCTCCGCCTCCGGCGCCGGGAGCATGGACATGACCAGTATGATGACCGCCGGCGGCGGGGAATACGACGTCACCGCCTACATCACCCTGCCGGAGGGGGCCTCCGGCGCGGAGGCCGGCAAGCAGATGGAGGCCGCCTGCGCCGGTATGGACTGCACCGTCACCGCCTCCGGGGCCATGGACACCTATATGTCCTACCTCACCGGCAGCGGCATCACCCTGAACGTCTACGGCGACGACATGGAGCAGATGCAGTCCGCCGCCCGTGACCTGGCGGCAAAGCTGGCCACCGTCCCCGGCACGGAAAACGTGTCCGACGGCCTGGAGCAGGCGGCCGCCGCCCTGCACCTGTCCGTGGACCGCAACGCCGCCATGGAGAAGGGCCTCACCGTGGCCCAGGTGTACATGGCCGTGGCCTCCGCCCTGACGGACACCGACAGCTCCCTGTCCCTGACCCTGGACGGGCTGGACGTCAGCGTGTCCATCCAGTCCCCGGAGGAGAGCCGCATGACCCGGGAGAAGCTCCTGGATCTTCAGATCGACCCCTCCTCCGCCTCCGCCATGAGCAGCATGATGAGCAGCGCTTCTGCAAACAGCTCCATGGGAAGCATGAGCGGCATGTCTAGTATGAGCGGCATGTCCAGTATGAGCGGCATGAGCAGCGCAAGCGCCTCCGGCAGCACCCGGAGCGGCGAGTCCGTCCGCCTGGGGGATATCGCCCAGTTAGAGGAGACTGTCAGCCTGAACACCATCAACCGGGACCAGCAGCGGCGGTATATCACCGTGTCCGCCGACGTGGCCGACGGCTATAACGTCACCAAGGTCACCTCCGCCGCCGAAAAGGTCATCGGCCAGGCGGAGCTGCCCCAGGGCGTCACCGCCGCCTTCCAGGGGGAGAACGAGGCCATCATGGACGCCATCCGGCAGCTGCTGCTGATGCTGCTGCTGGGCATCGTGCTGGTGTATCTGGTGATGGTGGCCCAGTTCCAGTCCCTGCGCTCGCCGCTGATCGTCATGTTCACCATCCCCCTGGCCTTCACCGGCGGCTTCCTGGCCTTGCTGCTGGCAGGGGTGGAGGTCAGCGTCATCTCCCTGATCGGCTTCGTGATGCTGGTGGGCGTCATCGTCAACAACGGCATCGTCCTGGTGGACTACATCAACCAGCTGCGGCTGGAGGGCATGGGCCGCCGGGAAGCCATCATCGAGGCCGGCGTCACCCGCCTGCGGCCCATTCTCATGACGTCCCTGACCACCATTCTGGGCCTGATCGTTATGGCCTTCGGCAACAACGTGGGCACGGCGCTGATGCAGCCGGTGGCCCTGGTGTGCATCGGCGGCCTGCTGTATGCCACGCTGATGACCCTGCTGGTGGTGCCGTGTATGTACGACATTCTCAGCCGCCGGGACCTGCGGAAGGTGGACGAGGAGGAGCTGAAGCTCCTGGATATGTGAAAAATAAGCGCAAAAAAGCAGCCTCGCGGCTGCTTTTTTGCGCTTATTTTTTCGCTTACAGGATGATCACCGGCCCGGCGGCGGTCAGACGGCCCTCCCGGACGGTGACGGACTCGCCGGTCAGGGCGTTTTCATAGCCGCCGTCGGCCAGGGGGACGACGGCCGTCCCCGGTCGGCCCGCCAGGGGGAACACGCCCACCGCCAGGTGTTGGCCGTCCCGGTAGTCGGCCACGGCCAGGCCCTGCTCGTCGTCGGCCTCCACATGGAAGGCGGCGTCTGTGGGCAGGCGCTTTTTGATGTCGTACAGCTTCCGCAGCAGGGGGGACAGGTCCTCCCCGGTCCAGTCGATGGGCTCCCGCTCAAACAGGGAGGGCGTATGGACGGCAGAGACCTCCTGCCCGGCATAGAGCAGGGTAGTCCCCTTCTGGAAATAGCTCAGGGCCGTCCAGGCCAGCAGGCTGTCCCGGTTGGGGAAGCGGTCCGCCGCCCGGCGCTGGTCGTGATTTTCCAGGCAGCTGAGCTTGTTGTACCAGGTGGGAAAGCTCAGCTCCTGATAGCTCAGGGCGGCAAAATACCGGCTCAGGGACATGGCCCCGCCGGCGGCCCCCTCATACAGGGGCCAGATGTCGTAGGGGTACAGAATGTCGAACACGTCAAACAGCTCGTTGTCCGTGGCGGCGTAAAAGCCCTGGCGGCGGAAGGCCAGAATGTGCTCCAGGTGGACGCTCTCCCCCAGCCAGATGGCCCCGGGGCGCACCCGTTCCACCGCCTGCCGGGCCTTGCGCCAGAACGCCACAGGCACGGTGCTGGCCACGTCGCAGCGGAAACCGTCCACATACTGGGCCCAATAGCACAGGGACTCGATCTGATAATCCCACAGGCCGGGAACGGCGTAGTCCAGGTCCACCACATCGGTCCAGTCCCCCACCTTATTGCCCCGGCTGCCGTCGGGTTTGCGATAGTAATACTCCGGGTGCAGGGCCACCAGGGTGGCGTCCGGGGAGGTGTGGTTATACACCACGTCGATGATGCACTTCATGCCGTTTTCGTGGATGGCGTCCACCAGGTGGAGGAAGTCCTCCAGGGTGCCGTACTCCGGGTTCACCGTGCGGTAGTCCCGGTTGGCATAGGGGCAGCCCATGCTGCCCTTGCGGTTGGCTTCCCCGATGGGGTGGATGGGCATCAGCCACAGGATGTCCGTGCCCAGGGCCCGGATCCGGGGCAGATCCGGCTCCACGGCCCGGAAGGTGCCCTGGGGCGTGTGGCTGCGGACGTACAGCTCATAGATCACGCTGCGGCGCAGGGCGGGATTGGTTTCAAGGGACATGGCAAATACCTCCCAGAGAATTATTTGAGACTGTCGAAAAACTCGGAAATCTTCCGCCATCGGAAAGGAAGATAGTTACGAAAGAAACCCATCAGGGGTGTCTTTCGTTTGCAATCACAGGTTTTTCAGAACTTTTTAAGTTCTGAAAAACCGCACTCAGCTTGTCAAAAAGGCTTTTTTGACAAGCTGAGAATTATTTCAGGGTGCTGCTGTTGTTCAGCACGCCGGTGCTGTACAGAAACAGCACGTCCTGATCGGTGAAGGTCAGATAACGGCCCAGCTGGGCCGGGGACAGATAGCGGATATCCACCAGGGTGACCCTGCTGTACCCCTCCAGCAGCAACGGGGCCAGGCTGGAGGCGAAGGAATCCCGGAAGATCACCAGCTCCCGGCTCGTCCGGGCGTTGGGACTCTCCACCGTCAGCAGGGACACGGACCCGGACAGAAACAGCTCATACGGGTCGCTGCCCCGGGCCTTTTCCAGGTCATACACCGGGCCTTCCCCGCCGGTCTCATAATTGGTGACCCGGCAGGCGGCGATGGTGTCGTTGGTGAGATAGCGCAGGGTCTCCCCGGCCAGGGGCAGGGCCGCGTACCCGGAATACACCCCATAGAAGGGGCGGTCCAGGGTCACCTCCGTGTAATCCGCGGCGGCGTCCGCCCCCATGGCCCCGGCCAGATACCGGGCCACGGCAGGCAGCCGCTCCTGCCGCCAGTGGGCGTCGGTGCGGTAATAGTCCTCCAGGGTCAGCCGGTCAAACAGGTCGATATACGTCATCTCCGGCGTGCCCTCCCGCAGCCGGGACACCAGGGCGTCATAGTCCATGGCCGGACGGCCGGAGGCCGGGGCCAGGAAATACCCCTTGTCCGGGATCACGGAGAGATAGACGTTGGCCTCCGTCCCGGCCAGATAGGTGTCGTACACATACCGGAAGCGCTGGGCGGCCCGGTCCACGGAACCGGTGTTCAGGGGGAAGTCCAGCTTGGCGGCATAGCCCCCGGAGAGATACACCCCGCCCACGTCCCGCTGGCCCAGCAGGTCATAGGACACCAGGGAGCGCAGGGTACGGAACTGCTCCCGCAGGGGGAACTGGTCGGCGGCGGCGTGCTCCAGCTTGCCGGCATACTGGCCGGACAGGAAGCCGGAGACGGTAAGCTCCGGCCACTGGGCCAGGGGGCGGCGCTCCGCCGGGGACACGTCCCCCGGGGTCCGCAGCAGGCCCCACAGGCCGAAGCCCGCCAGAAAGCCCGCCAGCAGGCACAGGGTCACAAGATGCTTTGCTTTCATGGCAGCCTCCTCAGAACCGGAAATACAGGAAGGGATTGGCGGAGCCGCTGACAAGAAACGCCGTGCACACCGCCAGCAGGGCCAGCAGCGCCGCAGGCTCCAGCACGTCCAGCACCCGCCCGGCCCGTCCGGCGGCGATCCGGCGGCACAGGGCGGCAGGCAGCGGCGTGGACCCCACGGCGGCCAGCGCCAGCACCGGGGCATAGCTGCGCAGATAGTAGAGGGCGCCGCTGTCCCACAGGGGCAGGCCCCCCAGGCCCAGCAGGCCCCCGGCGGTCCCCAGGGCGGCGGGGACAGACGCGGCGTCAAACAGCACGAAGCTGAAAAGCGCCGCCAGCAGCACATACACATGGCCCAGCACCGGGACACGCTTCAGCCACCGGCCCAGAAACAGCTTTTCCAGCAGCAGGAACGCGGCAAAATACAGGCCCCAGGCCACGAAGTTCCAGGCGGCCCCGTGCCACAGGCCCGTCAGGCCCCACACGATCACCAGGTTCCGCACCCAGCGGGCCTTACCCACCCGGCTGCCGCCCAGGGGGATATACACATAGTCCCGGAACCAGGAGCCCAGGGAGATGTGCCAGCGCCGCCAGAATTCCGTGAGACTGCCGGACACAAAGGGATAGCGGAAGTTCTCGGCAAAGCGGAAGCCCATGATGCGGCCCAGGCCGATGGCCATGTCGCTGTAGCCGGAGAAGTCGAAGTACACATGGAGCATATACGCCGCGGCGTACAGCCAGGTCAGCAGCACCGTTTTCTGCCCGCTCTGCTGATACACCGTCACCAGCTCATACAGGACGTTGGCAAGCAGTACCTTTTTCCCCAGGCCCAGCACAAAGCGGCGGGCCCCCAGAGCCGCGTCCTGCACCGTGTGGGTGCGGCTTCGCAGCTGGGGGGCCACGTCGGCGTAGCGGACGATGGGGCCCGCCACCAGCTGGGGGTACATGGCGATATACGCCGCCAGGTCAATGAGGTTCCGCTGGGCCGGGGCGTCCCCCCGGTACACGTCGATGACATAGCTGAGGATCTGGAAGGTATAGAAGCTGATGCCGATGGGCAGGGCCATCCGCAGCAGAGGCACCGACAGCCCGGTGACGGCGTTGAAGCCGGAGATCAGGAAGTCGGCATACTTGCAGTAGGCCAGCATCCCCAGGCTCAGCACGGCGGACAGGGTCAGCAGCAGCCGCCTGCGGGTGGGATACCGCTCCATGAGCCGGGCGGCGGCATAGCCCTGTAAAATGGCGGCGGCCATGAACCCCACGAACCGGGGCTCGCCCCAGGCGTAGAACACCAGACTGCACAGCAGCAGCGCGGCGTTTTTCAGCCGCCTTGGGACTAAGAAATACAGTCCCAGGGTGCAGGGAAGAAAATAGAAGAGAAACGGCAGACTGGAAAACAGCATGGCTGCGGCGGATTACTGGAGGGGCTCGTCGCAGGCGGTCTGAACGCCGGTGTAGGTGGCGGTCATGGTGTTGACAAAGTCGTCCACCAGGTCGTCGGCGCCGAACAGCGCCACTACATACTCGCCGTAGGTGAGGACCACCAGCTTGTCAGGGAAGCCGCACATCCACTGGGTGTTCTGGACATTCTGGCGCAGAGCGTCGGCCACAGCGGAGACGTCGCCGCTGTTTTTCACATGGAACGCGCCGCAGGTAAAGCTGTTGGCGTTCATCATGTGGGTCAGCGACGCGGCGTCGTCAATGAGATCGGATTTGTCGGCGGGGAAGTGCAGCATATAGTCCAGATTGCCGGCATCGTCCACCGGGAAAGCGCCGGGGGCGTTGTCTACGGGGTTATCCAGGCTGCCGCCCACCACGGAGAACTTCTCGCTTTCGGGATAGGCGTTCCACACGGCGGTCAGCAGGTCCACGGCGCTGGCGGGGAAGCCGCCGTTGACGTCGCCGCCCTTCTGGGAGGAGCAGGCCGCCAGGGACAGGACCATCACCAGGGCCAGCAGCATAGTGAGAAACTTTTTCATGGGTAAATACTCCTTTGTTATCGTTTTCAAAAGCCATCCGTGCATTTTTGAAGGGCTATTGGCAATGCATCATATCATATTCCCGGCGAAAAGGCAAGCCAGGACGCAAAGATTTTATCAAAAAGGTGTCCCCCACCCCTGTGCTCCCCATACTTTACAAATCTTTTACTTGACGCAGGGGGCCGGGCCTGGTATAATACTTTCAGTTGATACCACCGTGAGGGAGTAATTCCACCCCGGCTTCGGGGTTAGGCAGCTTCGTCAGAACGGCGCGCCCGCGCCCGGACTGCTTTGAAAGAATGAGACTCATGCATAGGCTTTGGCCTGTGCATGAGTCTTTTTATTTCCCCAGGTGGGCAGAATCATTAAGAGGAGTGATCGTATGCACAAGGAATATGCCCAGACCGCCGATCAGGTCCTGTCGGACCTGCAAAGCGGCCCGGAGGGCCTGTCCGCCGCCCAGGCGGAGGGCCGTCTGGCGGAATACGGCCCCAACCGCCTGCGGGAGGCCCCCAAGGCCACCCTGCTCCAGCGGTTTCTGCAGCAGCTGCGGGACCCCATGCTGCTGATCCTCATGGCCGCCGCGGCCGTGTCCGCCGTCACCAACTACCTGTCCCACGAGCCCTTTACCGAGGTGCTGATCATCCTGGCGGTGGTGCTGCTGAACGCCGTCCTGGGCGTGGTCCAGGAGAGCAAGGCCGAGGCCGCCATCGAGGCTCTGCAATCCATGACCGCCGCCACCAGCAAGGTCCTGCGGGACGGCTCCGTCACGGAGCTGGAAAGCAGCCGCCTGGTACCCGGCGACATCGTCCTGCTGGAGGCCGGGGACGCGGTCCCCGCCGACGGACGGCTGCTGGCCTGTGCCTCCCTGCAAATTGAGGAGGCCGCCCTCACCGGCGAAAGCGTCCCCTCCGCCAAATCCCCGGAGGCCCTTACCGGCGAGGTGACCCTGGGCGACCGCCGCAACATGGCCTATATGGGCTCCACCGTGGCCTACGGCCGGGGCCGCATGGTGGTCACCGCCACCGGCATGGACACGGAGATGGGCAAGATCGCCGGTGTCCTGGCCCGGACGGAGCAGGAGGAGACGCCGCTGCAAAAGAAGCTGACCCAGCTGGGGAAAACCCTGTCCTGGCTGGTGCTGGGCATCTGCGTGTTCATTTTCGTGTTTGACCTGATCGTGGCCGGGGACTTCTCCCTGTCCGGCATCCTGGAGACCTTCATGGTGGCCGTGTCCCTGGCGGTGGCCGCCATTCCCGAGGGCCTGGCCACGGTGGTAACGGTGGTGCTCAGCATCGGCGTCACCCGCATGAGCCGCCGCAATGCCGTGATCCGCCGCCTGACGGCGGTGGAGACCCTGGGCTGTACCCAGGTGATCTGTTCCGACAAAACCGGCACCCTGACCCAGAACAAGATGACCGTGGTGGACCACACCGGGGACACCGCCCTGCTGGCCTCCGCCATGGCCCTGTGCAGTGACGCCGTCCTGAACCCCGACGGCTCCGTCCAGGGAGAGCCTACGGAGGCGGCCCTGGTATCCTTCGCCGCAGAAAATCAACTGCCCAAGCCCCAATTGGAGCAGGAGCGTCCCCGCATCGGCGAGGCCCCCTTCGACTCCGGCCGCAAGATGATGTCCACCATTCACCGGACCCCCCAGGGCGTGGTGCAGTATACCAAGGGCGCGCCGGACCAGGTGCTGGCCCGCTGCACCCACTATTGGGAGGGCGGACAGGCCCTGCCCATGACCGATGACCGCCGCCGGGAAATTCTGGCGGATAACCACCGCATGGCCGCCCAGGCCCTGCGGGTGCTGGCCGCCGCCAGCCGCCCCTGGCCCGATGGCGCGCCGGAGGATCAGTCCCCCGCGCACTTAGAGCAGGAACTCTGCTTCATCGGCCTTACCGGCATGATCGACCCGGTGCGGCCCCAGGTGAAGCCCGCCATTGAGGAGTGCCGCCAGGCGGGCATCCGCCCGGTGATGATCACCGGCGACCACCAGGACACCGCCGTGGCCATCGCCCGCCAGCTGGGCATTCTCTCCGACCCCTCCCAGGCCATCACCGGCGCGGCGCTGGACGCCCTCAGCGATGAGGAGCTTACTCAAAATGTGGACCGCTACAGCGTCTATGCCCGGGTCCAGCCGGAGCACAAGGTCCGCATCGTCAGCGCCTGGCGCCGCCGGGGAGCCGTCACCGCCATGACCGGCGACGGCGTCAACGACGCCCCCTCCATCAAGTCCGCCGATATCGGCATCGGCATGGGCATCACCGGCACCGACGTCACCAAAAACGTGGCGGACATGGTCCTCTCCGACGACAACTTCGCCACCATCGTGGGCGCCGTGGCCGAGGGCCGCCGCATTTACGACAACATCCGCAAGGCCATCGGCTTCCTGCTGGCCAGCAACATGAGCGAGGTGCTGGGGGTGTTCTTCTCCGCCCTGCTGGGCTTCACCCTCCTCAACCCCGTCCATCTGCTGTTCATCAACCTCATCACCGACTGCTTCCCGGCCCTGGCCCTGGGCATGGAGCGCCCGGAGCCGGACATCATGCGCCGCCCGCCCCGCTCCGCCAAGGACGGCATCTTCTCCGGCGGCCTGGGCTTCGACATCGCCTATCAGGGCATCCTCATCACCGTCATCACCATGGCCTCCTACATCATCGGCCACTGCATGGAGGCGGGATGCTTTGAAATGCCCCGGGGCGTCTCCCCCCACGGCATGACCATGGCCTTTTTGACCATGAGCATGTGCGAGATTTTCCACAGCTTCAATATGCGCTCCCAGCGGCGCAGTGTGTTCACCCTCCGGGGCCACAACAAGGTCCTCTGGGCCGCTATGCTGGGCTCCCTGCTCCTGACCACCGTGGTGCTGGAGGTGCCGCCCATCGCCAACGCCTTCGGCTTCACCCCCGTCAGCTGGACGGAGTACGGCATCGCCCTGGCCCTGGCGGTGCTGGTGATCCCCATTGTGGAGCTGGTGAAGCTCATCCAGCGCAGACTGGGCAAGTAAACAAAACCGGCTCCGGCGCATCGCGCCGGAGCCGGTTTTCACATTCCAACAATTACCCCTGCCGCTCCAGGCAGGTCTGATAGGTGTCCCACAGGTCGTCGTTCATCTCCAGCACCATGCGGCCCAGGCGCAGGCCCGCCGCCGTCCGGGTGTGGCGATAAATGCCGCACAGCTCGTCCTCCTGACTGCACCGGCCATAGGCCAGCAGGGTCCGGGGGTCCTTCCTGGCCCACTGGCCCAGGGTCACCGTCTCCCCGCAGTAGGGGCACTGCACCTCCCTCATGGCCGGGTCCTCCTGGCCCTGGGCCAGGGAGGCATACACCCGCCCCTGCACCAGTCCGGCCGCCCGGTCCTGGGGATACTGCACATACCGCAGGCCGTATTCGTCCATGCACCCGTCCAGGTCCATCCGCCCGCAGATCTGCACGGTATTCCGCGCATCGTTCAGGGCGTCGTGGGCCCGGTCCGGGGTCAGCTTCAGCAATTCCATCGCCCGCTCCAGGGAGCATTGCCGGTCATCCCGCATGATCTCGTGGCCGAAGATCCGCTGCAAATCATAGCAGCAGGGCATCTCCGCGTCCATTCCGTGCATCAGTAGGTTATCCATCAGCACCGGGATGTCGTCCGGTCCCCAGGTACACAGGCAGCAGTCCTCCCCGCACCATTCCATGAACTCGGCATAGGCCCGGGGAAATTCCGGGGCCTTTTCCAGATCCTGTGCCCGGATCTTCGTCAGCTGCACCACGTCGCCGTTCATGTGGGGATAAAACCGGGGGCGGATGAAGGTCTTGAAGCTGCCGGTTTCCCGGAACCGCTCATCCAGCCGCAGGGCCCCGATCTCGATGATCTCCGAGTCGAAGAAAAACGGCTCCCGTATGGCGCTGTCCGGATTCAACGGCTGGTTCCACTCCAGGTCCAGAACGATATAGGAAAAATCAGCCACGTCTGGCAGCTTCCAGGGCCTTGCCCTTGCGCTCGGCCTCCCGGAACTCCTCCTGGGACTGGGCCATGGCCTGGGCCAGCAGCTGATCGGCCACGGACTTCAGGTCCATCTTCAGCACCCGGTCAATGACCTCCTGCTGCTTTTCCTGGTCCACGCCGTAGATGGTCATGCCGCAGGACAGGAACCGACGCAGCTTCTGCTCCATGGTGAAGCTCCGGTCGCACTTGCGGGCCATGAAGCTGCGCAGCATGCCGGAGGTAGCCAGCTCCAGCTCATAAAAGTCCTGCCGGGTATAGCCGGGATGCTCCTTCCCGAACAGCTCCACCAGCTTGTCCGTCACCACCTGATGTATATAGTTGGCGGTGGCCGCATAGGAGTACGAGGAGACATACAGCTCCCGCAGTCCCTCGGTCTTTTCGGCAATATACAGCTGGATGGCAGGCTCCACGGCGTAGAACATCACCGGGTCATAGTCCTTCCCCAGCAGCTCGTGCGTAACGGCGAACTGCTTTTCGTACATCCACTTGGTCAGCTTCAGCAGCAGCGCCTCCTTGTTGGCAAATACTGCAAAAAACGCGGACGGGGACATACCCGCTGCCTGCGCAATGGCGGCGGTGGTGGTCCGTTCATATCCGTTTTCCAAAAACAGCCTGATGGCTGCATAGGTCATCCGATTCTCTCTTTCGGCGACCTTGGGCTGTGCTCCTCTCGGCATAGCGTCCTCCTTTACAACCGTTTGAACGATTTTTCCATCCTGGCAGAGTATAATATTGTATATTAGCAACAAAGCTATACTACATTAAGGTTAGGGCTTCCTACCTGTTAAGTTAGTATTTTAACATATCTTTTATTGTTTTTCAATGGGCGACATAAAAATTTTAGAAATTGTTTTTCTGTGATATATTGTGCAGATTTCTGCCGATATGACCATATATTGTGGTACGCATGCCATGCGGCTGTCCGTGCTATACGGACAGGTTTTCTCCTTGTGTCGTCTGTTTCCAGTATATGACAGCACCCGCCGATTCCGTTGCGCGGAATCGGCGGGTGTATATACATATGAATCTACTGTCTGTCGGCGGTTATTTACTTGATGATCTCGCCTGCGGCTTCCTTGGCCCGGATCTCCTTCATGGCATCCTTATGGCTCAGGTTCACCCGGCCCTTCTCGTCGATCTCGGTGACCTTGACCCACATCATGTCGCCCACCTTGCAGGCGTCCTCCACCTTCTCGATGCGCTTGTCCGCCAGCTTGGAGATGTGTACCAGGCCGTCCTTGCCGGGAGCCAGCTCCACGAAGGCGCCGAAGGTCATCAGGCGCACCACGCGGCCATAGTACAGCTGGCCCACCTCGGGCACGAACACGATGTCGTCGATGCACTTCTTGGCGATGGCGCAGCTTTCGGCGTCGGGGGAGGCAATGTGGATGGTGCCGTCGTCGTCGATGTCGATCTTGGCGCCGGACTCGGCCACGATCTTCTGGATGACGCTGCCGCCCTTGCCGATGACCTCGCGGATCTTGTCGGGGTCAATGTGCATGGTGATCATCTTAGGGGCGTACTTGCTGACCTCGGGCCGGGGCTCGGCGATACAGGGCAGCATGATCTGGTCCAGGATCTGGCACCGGGCGTCATAGGTGATGTCCAGGGCGTTCTTGATGATCTCCATGGTCAGGCCGTCGTTCTTCAGGTCCATCTGAATGGCGGTGATGCCCTTCTTGGTACCGGCCACCTTGAAGTCCATCTCGCCGTGGAAGTCCTCCACGCCCTGGATGTCGATGAAGGTGGTGAAGGAGCCGTCGTCGTCCTGGATCAGGCCGCAGGAGATACCGGCCACCGGGGCGGAAATGGGCACACCGGCGTCCATCAGGGCCAGGGTGCTGCCGCAGATGGAACCCTGGGAGGTGGAGCCGTTGGAGGACACCACCTCAGACACCACCCGGATGGCATAGGGGAACTCCTCCACCGGGGGGATCACCGGCAGCAGGGCCCGCTCGGCCAGAGCGCCGTGGCCGATCTCCCGGCGGCCGGGGGAACGGGCGGGCTTGGCCTCGCCCACGGAGTAGCCGGGGAAGTTATAGTGGTGCATATACCGCTTCTCGGTCTCCTCCCAGATGGTGTCCAGCTTCTGGTTGGCGGACAGGGTATCCAGGGTGGCCACGCTCAGCACCTGGGTCTGGCCGCGGGTAAACAGGCCGGAGCCGTGGACCCGGGGCAGCACGCCCACCTCGGCGGACAGGGGCCGGATCTCGTTCTTCTGGCGGCCGTCCACCCGGTGGCCCTCCAGCAGCCAGGCCTTGACGATCTTCTTCTGGAACTTATAGGTGATCTCGTCCAGATACTTGTCCATCTCGGGATAGTCCTCCAGGAACAGCTCATGCCACTTTTCGATGAGCTGGTTCCAGCGGGCCTCGCGAACGTTCTTGTCGTCGGTGTCCATGGCGGCCTTGGCCTGGTCCATGGTGGCATCCACGATCTTCTGGAACAGCTCCTCGTCGAAGTCCGCGTGGGGATAGTCGAACTTGGGCTTGCCGATCTCGGCCACCATCTGGCCGATCAGGGCGATCTGCTTCTGGTTCTCCTCGTGGGCCATGCGGATGGCCTCGAACATCACGTCGTTGGGCACCTGGTTGGCGCCGGCCTCGATCATGACCACCTTCTTGCCGGTGGACACCACGGTCACGTCCAGATCGCTGACCTTGCGCTGCTCGCTGGTGGGATTGAACACCAGCTTGCCGTCCACCAGGCCCACCTTCAGAGCGCCCACGGGGCCGTTCCAGGGGATGTCGGAAATGGCCAGGGCGGCGGAGGTGCCGATCAGGCCGCAGATCTCCGGGGAGCAGTCGTGGTCCACGCTCATAACGGTGCACATAACGGACACGTCGTTGCGGAAGTCGTGGGGGAACAGGGGGCGGATGGGCCGGTCGATGACGCGGCTGGTGAGGATGCCCTTCTCGCCGGGGCGGCCCTCCCGGCGGTTGAAGCTGCCGGGAATGCGGCCCACGGCATACAGCTTCTCCTCAAAGTCCACGCTCAGGGGGAAGAAGTCGATGCCGTCCCGGGGACGGGGCGCGGCGGTGACGCAGCACAGCACGCTGGTCTCGCCGTAGGTGACCATAACGGCGGCGTTGGCAAGCTCCGCCAGCTTGCCCACCTCCAGGGTCAGGGGGCGGCCCGCCAGGTCCATGGTATACTTGTGGTAATGGGGGAACTGCCGGTGGGTGATGATGGTAGACATGGTTTGGCTCCTTTTCATTTGGATTTTTCCGCATGGGAGCCGGGGCCGTTTAGCACTTGAAAAAATGCCGGAAAATCCAGAAATTCCGGCGTTTTTTCAACTGCTAAAGGCTTTGATCGGCTCCGCACACGGGCAGGGATGGTGTGAAAGAAGGGTGGTGCGCACGGGGCACACCACCCTGTTTTCAGCTTACTTACGCAGGCCCAGCTTGGCGATCAGGGCACGATAACGCTCGATGTCCTTCTTGGCCAGATAGTCCAGCAGACGGCGGCGCTTACCGATCATCATCTGCATGCCGCGGCGGCTGTGGAAGTCATGGGGATGAACCTTCAGGTGCGCGGTGAGCTGGTTGATGCGCTCGGTGAGGATAGCGACCTGGACCTCGGGGGAACCGGTGTCGGTCTCGTGGGTGCGGTTGGCCTCGATGATGGAGGTCTTCTGATCTTTCAGCATCATAGTTGTGTTTCCACCTTTCTTTTATTGCGCCCGCATCCTGAGTGCCGGGACAGGCAGAGCATCCACGGGACTAAGGCAAGGGGCATGGCACGCACACAGCGTACTCTGATACGATAGCACAAAATGCGCCGGTTGTAAAGAATAAATTTTGGATTTCCGCCGGTTTTGGCCAAAATTGTCCCGGTTTCCGGCGGGACATCCCGCAAAAACCGGGTTTTGTCCCGATTTTTCCCCGGGACAGGCCGGGACGCGGACCCCCGTCCCGGCGCTTTTTCCCTGGGATGCCGATTTTTAACAAAACGTTCACGTCCCCGGCATTGCAAACCACGGCCTTTTACGCTATCATGTAAAGTAGTAAGTCAGGCCCGACCGGGCCAACAAAGGAGAAAACAATATGAAGGGTAAGAGCGGCTACCTGAAATGGGGTCTGACGATCTTTCTCACCGTCTGCGCCATTCTGGTGTTTTACGACACGTTCTATATGAGCGGCGCACTGCAGCGGCTGCTGTCCAAGCTGGCGTCCATTCTGTCGCCGGTGCTGGTGGGCCTGGTGATGGCCTATCTGCTGGCCCCCATCGTCAACTGGTTTGAAAAGCTCATTCTTTCGGGCCTGCACCGGATCAAGGGGCTGGAAGGGAAGACCATCCCCCACGCCGCCGGGTGGCTGCGGGCCGTCAGCATTCTGCTGACCTGGGCCATTGTGCTGCTGCTGCTGTATCTGATGTTCAGCGTGGTGATCCCCCAGCTCATCGACAGCGTGGTGATGCTCATCAACAACGCCGAAACGTATTACAACAAGATTTACGGCTGGATCACGAACCTGCTGGATAAGAACCCCAAGGTGGAGGACTGGGTCAACGAGAATCTGGAGACCTATTACCAGAATCTGCTGGACCTGCTGACCAACAAGGTGCTGCCCGGCGCCCAGCAGATGCTCACCACCATCACCGGCGGCGTGATCTCCGGCATCTGGGGGCTGGTGAGCTTCGCCATGGACTTCCTGGTGGGCATCATCGTGTCGGTGTATATGCTGGCCATGAAGGAGCAGAGCCTGGCCCGCTGCTGCAAGCTGCTGTACGGCGTGTGCAAGGAGGCCCACGCCCGCTGGATCGCCCGGGCCGTCCGCCGGGCCGACGGCATCTTCAGCGGCTTCGTTCGCGGAAAGCTGCTGGACTCTCTCATCATCGGCATTCTGTGTCTCATCGGCTGCACCATTCTGGGCATGCCCTATGCCCCGCTGGTGAGCCTGATCGTGGGCGTTACCAACGTGATCCCCTTCTTCGGTCCCTTCATGGGCGCGGTGCCCAGCGCCTTCCTGATTCTGCTGGTCAGCCCCAAGAAGTGCCTGTTCTTCGTGATCTTCGTCATCGTTTTGCAGCAGTTCGACGGCAACATCCTGGGCCCCAAGATCCTGGGCGATGCCACGGGCATCTCCAGCTTCTGGGTGGTGGTGGCCATTCTGGTGGGCGGCGGCTTCGGCGGCGTGCTGGGTATGTTCCTGGGCGTGCCGGTGTTTGCCTGTTTGCAGGTGCTGGTAAAGTATCTGGTGGACCGGCGTCTGCGCCGCCGGAATATGCCCACCGAGGCATATTGCTATGTGAACCGGGACCGGGAGTCCCAGCCACCGGAGCAGCAGTCATAAATGCATCAAAACCTCCGGCTTAGCCGGAGGTTTTGATGCAGCTTGTCAAAAAAGTCATTTTGACAAGCTGCGTGCGGTTTTTCAGAACTTTCTAAGTTCTGAAAAACCTGTGATTGCAAACGAAAGACACCCCTGATGGGTTTCTTTCGTAACTATCTTCCTTTCCGATG
>ENA-UERN01001848-UERN01001848.1-human-gut-metagenome-genome-assembly--contig:-NODE-1848-length-18176-cov-4.004586_pt1 | contig 18176 bp, 18 predicted proteins | sample MGYA00242950_ERZ507950 | MGnify/ENA primary metagenome ERZ507950 (study PRJEB26167, sample SAMN06115515) | human gut metagenome | host: Homo sapiens | place: China:Ningxia | collected 2014-11-26...
CAAACTACGGTTTCTATCCTTCCAAGCTGGCTTCTCCTTCGTTAGGATGGGAAACTACACATTCCATCTATACTCTAAATTATGACTGCTCTTTCTTCCATTCATTCCATCCTTTATATCATTCATCAGCATATCAATATCGTCCGGATGAACAACTTTAACCAATTCCTGCATAGCATTGGAAAATTCCTCTGAATCAAGTGCAAACACATTAGTTATTGATTTTGAATAAACAGCTTTATCATTAGTTAAATCCAGTATATAAAGATAATCATCTGTACTCTGTCCGACAAGATGAAGAAAATACTTCATTTCTTCTAAATCAAAATCTCTTCTAATCATAAAAACACCCCATACTTATAAAACATCTTACTGTCTTATCTGCCCCTCTCCGTATATAACATACTTAGTAGTTGTAAGTGCTTTAAGCCCCATAGGACCTCTTGCATGAAGCTTCTGTGTGCTTATTCCAATCTCAGCACCGAATCCGAATTCAAATCCATCAGAAAATCTTGTGGAAGCATTTACATATACACATGCAGCATCTATTTCATCAAGAAATCTGTTGGCATTATTGTAATCTTTAGTAATTATTGACTCTGAATGGCCTGTGTTATATGTATTAATATGTTCTATTGCTTCGTCAACAGAGTCAACAGTCTTAACAGATATAATATAATCAAGATATTCCATTCCCCAGTCATCATCACTTGCCGGAACAATTCTTGAATCACACTGCATTGCATATTCATCACCACGCACTTCAACATTCTTTTCTTTAAGTGCATTTACAATAAGTGGAATTGCCTGCTTTGCAACAGCCTTGTGAATAACCAGTGATTCACACGCATTACATACTCCAATTCTTGAAGTCTTGGCATTATATATAACTTTGACAGCCATATCAATATCAGCATATTCATCAACATATACATGACAGTTCCCTGTACCAGTTTCAATTACAGGTACTGTACTGTTGTTGACAACATTCTTAATAAGCCCTGCCCCACCTCTTGGAATAATTACATCAATGTAATCATTCATCTTCATAAGCTGATTAACAAGTGCTCTGTCTGTATCTTTTATAAGATTAATAACATCAGGATTAATTCCGTTGTCAGAAAGTGCATTTGCAATAACATCTGCAATAGCAATATTAGAATTAATAGAATCACTTCCACCTCTTAAGATGCAGGCATTGCCAGACTTGAAAGTAAGTCCGAATGCATCAGCAGTAACATTAGGTCTTGACTCATATATAATTGCAACAACGCCAAGAGGTACTCTCTTCGTTCCGATAACAAGTCCATTAGGTCTTTTCTTCATGCCTGTTACTTCGCCAACCGGATCTTCAAGACCTGTAAGAACTCTTATTCCATCTGCCATTGCATTGATTCTCTTAACATCAAGCGTAAGTCTGTCAATAAGAGCAGGCTTCATTCCATTAGTCTTAGCATTAACAAGATCTTTCTCATTAGCTGCTATTATATACTCAGCATTAGAAACAAGCGCATCAGCTACAGCCTCAAGTGCCTTATTCTTCTCATCTATTCCAAGCTTAGCAAGATATCTTGATGCCTTCTTAGCCTTAATTCCAATCTGTTCAAGTGATTCCATCAATTCTCCCTCCTTATAAACTGTGTCTGTGTAATAATATAATCCGGTTTTAAATCATGTTCCTCATAAGGAATACTCTCTAAAAGCTGGAAATCAAAAGCAAGTGCTGCTTTTATAAATGTATTATCTTCCGATAGATATCTGTCATAAAGGCCTCCGCCATAACCTATTCTGTGAAAATCATAATCAAACGCAAGCCCCGGCATAATAAAAAGTCCATCTCTGATCTTAGCTTTATCGCAGATGTCAGACGGTTCCATAATTCCCATATAACCACTTACAAGATCATTCTCATCAGATAAGCAATAAAACTCCATCTGTGTCTTTGATAAAACTTTTGGAGCATATACTTTCTTGCCATCCATAAAGCACTGCGAAAGAAGCATATATGTATCAACTTCCCTGTTATAGCTCATATACAGAAATACATTTTCCGATGTCTTATATATGTCCGATTTTTTCAATCTGTCAATTATAAGTCCACTCTGCATTTCAATATCTTCATCTGACAATTCATGTCTGCGGTTCATAATAAGCTGACGCACTTCATTCTTATCCATCTAGTTGCCTTTCTCTGCCTGTTCCTCTGCCAATCTTTTCATCTTCTCATCATGTCTTGCCTTGACATCTATTAAAGAACCATCAGGATTCTTAATCTTGATAGATTCTAACTGTCCTCTTAAGTTTTCTCTGAAAGCTTTAACATAATCAGCTCTTAACTGCTTCTGTTCAGCAAGTTCTGCATCTGTAAGTCCCTCTGCTTTAGATTTATGATAAAGCTCGTTAATTCTTTCTAATGTTTTCTCTGTAACCATACAAACCTCTGTCACTAATTAGTAAATATAATCAAATCATCTCCGCTTTCTGCACAACTGTTATATACAGCCTTTGTAGAAAGCACAGGATGATGAAGATCCAAAATTCTATATGCTTCAATATATTCAGAAGCTTTCTTAATAAAGAAGAATCGATGTCTCATACGGGTTATAACAACAATATCATTTTTCATATATCTGAATTTCATATCAGAATGAAGCCTGTATTCTGGCTTCTGTGTATTAAGATTAACAAAGCATGTACTTTTATCCACTTTTTTAAGTAAATATGGGATATCATTGATAATATAAGTAAAACTTAAATCCATTGCATGTTCAACATTATTATTAAGTCTTACCTGCTTAACCTTTGTTATAGCATCATATATAATGATTTCTTCTGACTGACTATTAAAATTATATTTCGAATAAATAATCTTTCCAGAACCTGCTTTTATATATGGAAATGTAGTCGATTCATCTGACACATCAAGTTCTTCCATAGTTATCATCTGACCATTAAACGATATCTCAGAAACAAACTGTTTAGCATTAAGTACAGCTATTTTTTCTTCACCGCCTGTCCCATCTGTTAGCAAAAGCTTCGAATCTATCTGTTTTTCTTGGGTCTTCTACATTTCTCTTAGCAAGAGGTGATACTTCAACTGGATGATGTGTTATAAATGTAGGTTGAATTAACTTATCTTCACCGAATTCTTCGAAGAATGCATTTATAACCTCTCCTCTTCTCATTCCAGGAGTTATTTCTATCCCTTTTTCTTTAGCTACTGCTAAAGCTTCTTCATCTGTGTTTATAGTAGAGAAATCTACACCAGTGTATTCCTTAACACACTCTTCCATAGTCATTCTTCTCCATGGAGGTGTAAAGTCTATTTCTGTTCCTTGGTAGTTTATTTTGGGTGTTTTGGGATTGACTTTTGAACAAAAACTGTTCATAATGGAGGAACATTCATGGATGGGTTCTTCCATCTGTCACGGGAATCCGGATTTCCCGTTGATCTATTATTAAGATTCTAAAAGTTAAGTTCAGAGAAATGTTCGATAATTTTTCAGGAATGTTTGAAGTGCATACAGGAAATGAATGGAAAAAGGTGGCGGTAAAAGCTGGCGCAGGATTGGCAGCTATCGTTTGCGGCAGGAGTTTTGACAAGAGGACATACTGTGCAGAAATTGTTCGTTTCATGTATGCGAAAGAGAAGGAGGGGATGGATTGACCTTTTTGCTGCTGTTGTTTACTGGCGGCTGTGCGTTTTGGGATTTGAAAAAACGCCGTATTCCCAATGGGATGCTTCTGATTGGCGGCCTGTTGTTTCTTTTGATTCGGTTTGATCTGGGGATGAAGATGGGATATACGGCCGGATGGGGAGGGCGGCTGCCGGGATATGGGGCGGCGCTTATGATGGGGATTGGCGAGACTTGTGGATATTTGATTCGTATCGGGAGTTTACTGATTGTCCTGTTCCCTCTGTATCTGTTTCGTATGATAGGTGCGGGGGACATCAAAATGGCAGCCGTCCTGTTTGGTGCCGCCGGGCTGCAGCAGGGCGGGCGGATTTTCCTGTGCGGGCTGGCAGCTGCCGGAATATGGTCACTTGTATTACTTATCCGGCGTGGGATTGCCAGGCAGCGGCTTACATATCTTGTGTTTTATTTGTACCGGTCCGCGCTTGGGGGAAGCGTCGAGCCGTACTATCTGGAAGCGCGGGATGGAAAAGAGGCATCTTTTTGTCTGGCACCGTGCCTGTTTCTGGGGGTGATTGGGGCGGAGCTGATTCGGTATCTGTAGGGGAAATGGTTTGTGATTAGGGAGGTGGCGGTGCGATGAAGCATATTCTGGCGGTGTATGATGTGGATCCGGTCTATGCGGCGCGGTTTGCAGAGGTAGTTAACCAGAAGGAAAAAATACCGTTTGAGGTGGTGGCGTTCAGCTCGATCGAGCGGCTGCGGGCATTTGCGGCGGAACATCCGGTAAAGCTTCTGTTGTTGGGCGAGCATGTTCCGGCGGAAGAAAAGGAGTCCATCCGGGCGGAAAAGGTTATTCTTTTATCGGATAATGGGGGAAAACCGGTCAGTCCGTCAGTTCCCTGTGTCTACAAATACCAGTCCAGCGATGCGATTGTGCGCGATGTGATGACCTGGTATGGGGAAAGCCCGGGGGAGCTGCCGGAGGTGTCCGGGCGGGGGCTGGCGAAGGTCTTGGGAGTGTATTCGCCGGTTGGACGGTGTTTAAAGACCTCGTTTGCCCTGACAATGGGAAAACTTTTGGCACAGGAGGAGCGGGTGCTGTATCTGAACCTGGAGGAATTTTCCGGTCTGTCGGTTTTGATGAAAGAAGAATATAAGAGTGATTTGTCGGATCTGTTGTATTTTTACAACGGTGGAAGCTATAATTCGCTTCGTTTGAGCAGCGTTGTCCACACGATGGGGGAGCTGGACTATATTCCGCCGGTGCGCTATCCGGAGGATCTGGATCAGGCGGGAGAGGAGGCAATCGCGGGGCTTATACGGGCAATTGCCGGGGAGAGTGCATATGATACGCTGGTAGTGGATATAGGAAGCGGGCGCAGGACGGCGCTTTCGGTAATGAAGCTGTGCCGGGTAATTTATATGCCGATCCGGGAAGATCCGGTGTCTTTGGCAAAGCTTAAGGAGCTGGAGCAGTATTTTTCACAGACAGGAAATGGCATGCTAAGGGAACGTATTAAACGCCTGAAGCTTCCGTATCACGGCAGTTTTGGACGGGGCGATTATATTGACCAGCTCTTATGGGGAGAACTGGGGGATTATGTACGGCAGCTGCTGCGGGGAAGCAGTGTGGGCGGATAATGTTCATTGTGGGTTAAATTAGAAGGGGCAAAGTCTTTTGACAGGGATAAATTGAGCGGGATTTTGCCAGTCATTCTAAAGAGTAAACGGTTGTGAGAGAAACAACTGGCAGGGGGAAGTATGCAGGAGCAGAAAATGGTTTTGAGGCAGCGTCTGATGGAGCAGATGGAGAGCCGTATGCAGGTGGAGGATGAGGAGCTGCGCGACCTGATCGACATGGCGATTCTGGAAGCGGCAGAAGGGGCGTATCTGCCGTTAAAAGAGCGGCTTTGTTTGAGAAAAGAGCTGTTTGATTCATTCAGACGGCTGGATATTTTGCAGGAGCTGGTCGATGATCCGACGATCACGGAGATCATGGTAAATGGCACGGAGCACATTTTTGTCGAGCGGCAGGGGCGTGTGGAAGAATTAGAAAAGCACTTTGATTCGGTAGGGCAGCTAGAGGATCTGATTCAGCAGATTGTAAGCCGTGTCAACCGGACGGTCAATCTGGCGTCTCCGATTGCGGATGCGAGACTGGAAGATGGTTCTCGTGTCCACGTGGTGCTGGCACCGGTGGCGTTAAATGGGCCGATTTTAACGATCCGGAAGTTCCCGGAACCGATCACGATGGAACGCCTGATTGAGTTAAAAAGTATCAGCCGGGAGGCAGCGGCATTTTTGCAGAAAGCGGTCGAGCGGGGACTCAATATTTTTATCAGCGGCGGAACCGGATCGGGAAAAACGACGATCTTAAACGCCATGTCCGGCTATATTCCACAGGAGGAACGCGTCATTACGATCGAGGATTCGGCAGAACTTCAAATCCGCCATGTAACGAATCTTGTCAGCCTGGAAACAAGGGTAGAAAACCGGGATGGTTCGCAGGAGATTTCCATGCGCGATCTGATCCGGGCGAGTCTCCGAATGCGTCCGGACCGCATCATCGTTGGGGAGGTCCGGGGCGACGAGGCGCTGGAAATGTTGCAGGCGATGAATACGGGGCACGATGGCTCGCTCTCAACCGGACATGCCAACAGCGCAAAAGACATGCTCTCAAGACTGGAGACGATGGTTCTGATGGCGGCAGAGCTGCCGCTTGCGGCGGTCCGGAGCCAGATCGGTTCAGCACTCGATCTGATGGTCCATGTCGGGCGGATGCGGGACCGGAGCCGGAAGGTGCTGGAGATCACGGAGGTGATAGGCTATGAAAATGGGGAAATCCGCCTTTCTCCCATCTATCAGTTTCAGGAAAGCGGGGAGGCTGGTTCCGGACAGGTGGAAGGAGCACTTGTCCAGGTTGGCAGATTTGAAGGGCGGCGCAGATTCGCGGGAGGAAGTGCTTTCTGATTACCGGTTTTACCACCTGACGGGGCAGGAGTGGATACGTTACCTTCTGGAGGGAACAGCGGTGTGCGCCGTGACGGCATATGTATTCTACCGTTCATTTCTGGCGTTCGTTCTGATGCTTCCGGCGGGGATGCTGCGGCCGTTTTTTAAGAGGCGGGAACTCTGCCGCCGGAGAAAAGAGGAGCTGCGGCTCCAGTTTAAGGAAGCGATTCAGATCGTGGCTTCGGCGCTGGCTGCAGGCTATTCAGTGGAAAATGCGTTTATTGCGAGCGTGCGCGATCTGGAAGAACAATACGGAAAAGAAGGGATGATTACCCGTGAGTTTTCATATCTGGCAAGCCAGCTTAAAATGAACCGGACCGTGGAGGCGCTGCTTTCTTCCTTTGCGAAGAGGAGCGGTCTGGATGAGGTGGAAAATTTCTCTGTTATTTTTACTGTATCCAAACGGAGCCGGGGCGAGCTGGCAAGCGTGGTTCACCATGTCGTTCACGTGATTTCGGATCGCATTCAGGTGCGGGAGGAAATTCTCACGATGACGGCAGAAAAGCAGTTTGAACAGAGAATTATGAACCTGATGCCGTACCTGATCGTGCTCTACGTGGATTTGTCATCGCCGGGCTTTTTCTCACAGATGTATGAGACAGCGGTGGGGCGGGTGGTGATGACCGGGTGTCTGGTGGTCTATCTGCTGGCATGGAGGGTATCGGGGAAAATTCTTCAGATTGAGGTGTGAAACAGCATGGGAAAAATGGGGAAAAAGCAGGTTTTATGCATTCTTTTGGGGATAATTCTGGCAGTTGCGGGATATCTGGTGGAAAAACGGGATGGGGCGCTGGAAGATGGGAACCGGCTGAACCGCTATGCATACGGAGAAGGGGAACGGCAGCAGGAAGTGTGGGTGCGCGGACTGTGCGAGAAGGAGATTCCGGTGGAGATTTCGCTCGGAGAGCGGGAATATGCGGAAGAGGATGCAAAAAAAGTATTGCTGGAGGCGGGAGGTAAACTGGCGGATTTAATTCGGGGAAACAATCTGTCCCTGCAGGAGGTAAGGGAAGATCTGCATCTCGTCGGCTGGCTGGAAGAAGAGGGCATCCGGGTCCGCTGGACACCGGAGGATGCGGAATGGATTCAGACGGATGGGACAGTTTTAAATGAAGAATGCCCGGAGAAGGGGATTCAGACAGAACTGACCGCATCCCTGCAGGCGGGGGTATTCAGCCGGGAGTACCGGTTCCCGGTCACGCTATATCCGCCGCTTCGGACGAAGCAGCAGGAAAAAGAGGCAGGTTTTAAGCGGCTGTTAAAGCAAATGGATGAGGCGCAGAGAACGGAAGGGCAGCTGGTTCTGCCAAAGATGTATGAGGGGAAGAATTTATCTTACCGGGTGCGCGGAGACAGGGAATATCTGCTGTTTCCGGTGCTGGGGATTGCGGCGGCAATTCTGCTTCCTCTTTATGAAAAACAGAAGGAGAGTGAGGCGAAAAAGAAGAAAAAGCGGGAGCTGATGGAAGATTATCCGGAGATTGTGTCAAAGCTGACTGTATTTTCCGGGGCGGGGCTTCCGGTCCGCCGGGCATGGGAGCGGATTGTGCTGGAATACGAGGCGGCATGCCGGGCGGGAACACAGACGGAGCGGGCGGCATACCGGGAAATGGCAGCGGCATATCACCGGATGCAGCGCGGTGTCCCGGAACTACAGGCATATGCGGAATTTGGTGCGGGCTGCCGCCTGAGACCGTACCGGAAGCTTTCCGGGCTTTTGGAGCAGAATGTCAGAAATGGGGCAGAAGGACTTCGAAAGGCGCTGGAGACAGAGATGGAGTCGGCATTTGAAGAAGAGAAAGCACTGGCAAGACGCCGGGGGGAAGAGGCATCCACAAAGCTGATGCTTCCATTGTTTTTGATGTTGATGATTATTATGGTGATGGTTTCAGTCCCGGCGTTTCTGGCGTTTGGGATCTGAAAATGGGGAGAAAGGAGAAAAAGTATATGGATAAAGCGTATCTGGTAAGAGAAGTAAAATCGTTTCTGATGGACGAGGGTGGTGTGGGGGTCATTGAGTTAGTGCTGATTCTGGTGGTGCTGATCGGTCTGGTCATTGTCTTTAAAAAGCAGATTAATACGCTTCTTACAAATATCTTTAAACAGATCAACAGCAAGTCGAAGGAGGTATATTGATCCGGGCAGAACGGCACATTGAAACAGAAAAGGAAGTTTGCGGGGAGATCACAGTTTTCCTGAGTTTGATTCTGACCTGTATCTGTGCGCTGATGGGCGGGCTGTTTGAGTCCGCCCGGGCAGCCGGAAGCGGCTGGTATATGCAGATGGCGCTCAATTCCTCACTGGATTCGCTGATGAGCTGTTATCACCGGGAGATTTGGGATAAATACCGGATTTTTGTGCTGGAATGTGCGGATAAAGAGCGCCTGGCGGCGGAGATGGAGCCGCAGATGGAAACATATCTGGCGGCAGCGCCCTTTTATCCGGTCAGCGGCGGCAAAGTACAGATCGAAGCGATGGATGCGATCACTGGGCATAATGGGGATTTTTTTGCGAAGGAAGTTACCGATTATATGAAAGTGGGTGTCTGGACGCTGGAAAGTGAGGAGTCTGAACTGCCTGAGATGGAAAAACGGATGACGGAAGCAAGGGCGGTTCATGGAATTGCGGAAGGATATCAGGAAAATGGCAGAAAAGTGCTACGTCTGGAAGAGTCGATCGAGGCGATCGGAGCCTGCCTGCAAAAACAGGAGAAACATCTGGAGGAGATGGAGGCAGCGGTCCGCCAGGTGGATGGAAGCTCGTTCTTTCAATCGGCGGAAAGCTTAGAGAAAGAATTAAAGCAGATTCCGGGGCTGGTTGCGGCGTATGAAAAACAGGCAGACCGGCTTGCGAAAGAATTGCAGGGATCGGAGCAGGGGGCGCAGGAAGCCCAGCCGGATCTGGAAGAAGGCTCCTGGGGCATGGTACAGGAGGAGATGCGGGGGTATCGTTCGTATTTGGATGCGGATGGAGCGCGCCGCCAGGAGGTAAAAAAGACAGAAGAGACGGCTCACGGAAATGAAGAGGTGGTTGCAGAAGCAGTTCGGAAAGGAAAGGAGATACAGGATTATATTGATGATTGGGAGCCTGACGATGAGGACGATGAGCTGGACGAGGAAGCGCTGTGGGCGCCGGTTCTGACGATCACAGCGGGTTTTCAGAAGGATGGACGTTTCCGGGTTCCGGCAGTCCGAGACAAGAAAAAAATGAATGTGCTGGAAGCAGTCAGCCGCCTGTCGGGGACGGATCTGCTGAGTCTTTGTGTGCCGGCGGGAACTGTGATTTCAGAAAACTGGATTTCGACCGCGGCATTTCCGTCGGCATTGTATGCAGGCGGAGAGAGCGGAAAGCGGGGGACAGCTGGGGATGTCTGGACGGCGGGGCTTGAACGGGCTCTTTTAGATGCGTATGCGGCGCATTTTTTTACCCGGTTCGGGCAGGAAAAGACGGGAAGTGTCCATTATGAGCAGGAATATCTCTTACAGGGAAATGCGTCGGAGCGGGAAAATTTAAAACGCACCGTCAATGAACTTCTGGCTGTGCGCGAGGCGGTGAATCTGGCAGCTTTATATGCGGATTCTGAAAAACGGTCGGAGGCGGAAGCATTGGCGCTGGCAATCACGGGGCTGGCGGGAATCACACCGATCACGGCGGCGGCATCCTTCTTTATCATGACAGTCTGGGCGTTTGCAGAGTCGGTGGCAGATGTGAAGGTTCTGCTGGCTGGCGGAAAAATTCCTTTTTTCAAACAGCCGGGGAAATGGCAGATTTCGCTTTCTGCTCTGACGGAAAAGGGCGCGTCCATCTTTCTGGAAACGGGGAAGGATCCTTCATTGAAAAACGGGACAGACGACAGAGGGCTGGACTACCAGGACTGGCTGAAACTCTTTTTCCTGATACAGGGAAAGAGCCGTTTCTGTTACCGGATGATGGATATGATTCAGAACCGCATTTCAGAAAAAGAGCCAGGATTTCGGATGGATCAGTGCCAGTATGGGGTAAGTGTGTCCTATGAGGCACAGGGAACGTTGATACCGCTTCGTAGAACGTCCCAGAAGGAATATTAAACACAATTACAGGGGAGTGGAGGACAGTGTCCTTTTTCAGGAGATGATGCAAGTGAATGTGCCTCTCCAAGTACATAAAGAAAGCCAGTAAAAAAGATGATGACAACTAACCTAACAAAACGAATAAATGAAAGTATCTGTGCGGTCTGGATACCTGTCCTTCGGCGGCATAGAGCCCAAGTAACAAAACGACCCTGGAAAAGGGCATTGTCCTCTGCTTCCCTGTGTGCGAGCCTGACGATTGAGGCGGCGCTTAGTCTGACATTGTTTATGTTTACGGTGATTCTCCTGTCAGTTCCGATGGAAATACTGGATACTCAGAGAAAGGTGCAGACGGTGCTGGAAGTGACGGGGCGGGAACTGGGATGGCAGGTGTATCGGACATCCCATACGGTGCATCGGGCAGAAATGGAGGCGGGAAAAGCGGCAGAGGCAGGAGAAAAGGGAACGGGGGGCTGGTCAGAACTTCCGTCCGGGCTTATCCTGCAGGGATATTTAAAGGAGAAGATTCAGACAGCGGTCGGGAACAAAGTGTCCAATATCCAGTGTGGCGCCAGCCGCGTATCGGAAGATGGAGAATGGATTGACCTGCGCGCCTCCTATCAGGTGCGGCTGCCGTTCTCGGTATTTGCGCTTGACCATGTGACGCTTACTTCCCGGAGCTGGAAGCGGGGATGGATTGGGGCGGAAGGCGGGTATTTCTCAGAGAAAAACGGTTCAGAACCGGAGGAAAAATGGGTCTATGTGGGGCGGGACAGTACGCGCTACCATCTCTCGCCTTCGTGCCATTATATATCGAATCAGATCACCGCGGCTGCGTATGCAGATGTAATTTCGGGGGTGCTTAGAAACAGCGGGGGATGCCGTTATAAGGCTTGCAGATACTGTGGAAAGACGGTGTCGGCGGGAGGTCTGGTGTATATTCTTCCGTCCGGCGAGGTTTACCATGGAAAGCAGGACTGTTCGTCATTGGCATATTATGTGCAGAAGGTGCGGCGATCAGATGTGGAATATATGGGTGTGTGTTCATACTGTGGAAGTGGATAGGTGCGGATGGCGGAAAGAATCAAGGAGGGGTGAGAGGGCGGAGTGATGGAAAACAGTGCAGGGATAAGTTTCATGGGATTTACGCGGATGGATTTGGAAAGTGCAGTATGTTTCCTCTGTGCGGTTGTTTTTTCCCTTTTTCTGATAGTCTTTTCCTGGCAGGATCTTCATAGAAAACGGATACGTGTAAGCTGGCTATATGGATTTGGAACGGCAGGAATGGCGCTTACGATGATACGGTGTGTACTGTCGGTTATAAAAGATGGATGGGATTGGAAAAAAAGTGCGTTGCAGATAACGGTATGGCTTTTGGGAATGCTGCCGGGGATTTTTTTGTTCTGGATGGAGCGGCAGACGAAAGGTGCGGTCGGACTGGGAGATGGCTGCTTTTTTCTGATCACTGGGTGCTATCTGGGGGGATGGCGGACGCTTGAACTTTTGATGGGAGCTGTATTTGTGAGCAGTCTGGCAGGAGGTGTCTGGATGCTTACGGCACTGCTTGGCGGAAAGGGGAATGGTCTATGGGAGAAAATGCGGAAAAAGAAGCTGCCATTTCTGCCGTGTGTGCTTCCGGTGTGGATTTGGATGCTGATAGCATCTCTTGGATGAAGCGGGAGGTTTCTGCCAGTTATACGGTGGAAGCCTCGTTTGTGATGGCGGTTGCATTCTTTTTTATCGCGGCACTGTTAAATGGGGTGTTTGAGGTGCATGGCAGGATTACGGGGCGTTTTGTCCTGCAGGAGGCGATGGAACGGTGCCTGTATCGGGAGGAAAAAACGTTGCGGGGAGATGGAATGACTGTGGGGGAGATAAGCAGCAGAGCTGGACAGCGCCTGCGTGGATTCTTCCGGTGCGGGGATGCAGTTTTGACGATCCGGGAAGATGGGGGAGACTTGGACGGAAGGGTAAAGAGCAGTACAGAGACGGAGATATCCCTGCGCGGACAGGAGCCGGAGCGGGCGATCCGTTTGCTGACAGTGTTGGAAAATGCAGAGTGATGGAGGATACGGGATGGAGATTCGGTATAGCCGGGAAATGAATCATAATTATATGATAATCGAAGCGCCGGAGAAAGAAACGGGCTATGCGGTACAGATGCTGTCGGCGAATGCCATCGAAGGGCTTTTGAAGTTCCGGGTCCGCCAGACGGAGGAGGCGAGAGAATATTATTATGAGATAACGTCGAGACAGCCGCTTAGACGGGTGTTGGAAAAACGGACCTTGTCGGGACAAGAACTCCGGTCGATTCTGCTTGGTGTGCTGGCGGTTCTGAAGCGGGTGGAAGAGTACCTGTTAAAAGAGGAACAGCTTTTGCTGGATCCGGAATACCTGTATCTGGAACCCGATCATTTTACTGTGGAATTATGTCTGGTTCCGGGGCATCGGGAAGAGGCGCCGCAGGCGCTCTCAAAACTGCTGGGGTATCTTCTGGAACGTGCGGATCATCAGGATCGGGAGGCTGTTGTATTAGCTTATAATCTGTACCAGATTAGTCTGCGGGAGAATTACGGAACGGCAGATCTGCTGCGCCAGCTTTCGGGGGAAGATCGGATCTTTTCGGCAGAAAAACGAAACGAGGATGAGGGGGATCCTGAGACGGCGGGAGTGTGGGCGGATCGGCAGGAGTGGATTGAAGCGGAGCAAAATCGGAGGGATACGTTGAAATCTCGATCTGGGAAAATGGCTTTTGACACTCAAACGCCAGCCAGGAAGGATTGGAAATATAGGCAGGAAGCGTTGTATCAGGAGAAAACGACGAAAAAGAACCTGGAGTCGGTAGAGAATTCAGATGAAGTGGGGGAAAAGTCTGAAAGGGCAGGTGGAAAACAAAAGGGACAATGGCAGAACAGGTGGATAAAGGTACTTGGAAGCGCGGTGGCAGCTGGCATTGTGTATTGGTACGTGACGGGAGAAATGGATGTATGGCTGTATGCAATCAGCGGCGGCATCGGGGGAATCGTGTTTTTGAGGGAGATGTTGGCAGCCCGCAGAAAATGGCAGGTATATGGTGGCAGGAAGAAAAATCGAGGTCAGGGAGAGGATAGAGAGGAAAGCACGGAAGTGGATCAGGCGAATGAAGCTGGACGAGGTGGAAAGAGTAGTCGTGTGCGGAATGGTGAGAGGAAAGTGATCCAGAAAAAGAAAGAACGGTCTGGGATAGAAGGGACTCTATCATATCAAGACTGGCAGCAGACAACGCCTGAAAACCGCTGGCAGGTCTATCCGGAGAGTGAAGAAGCTTATCGGCAGGAACTTCGAAGAGAAGAAGAAGCACAGATAGAGCGGGCGAGAGAAGCGGGGACTACGCTTCTGTCTGCCTCAAAGAATGGGGAAGGAACGGTGCGCTTAGAGCCGGTGGAAGCCGGAGGAACAGTGATTCAGATTTCCTATATTCCATTTACACTTGGAAAACATCCGGGGCTGTCGGACGCATGTATTGACCGTCCGACCGTCAGCCGTCTTCATGCGCGGATCGATCAGAAGGAGGGCGTATACATTCTGACAGATCTCAATTCAACCAATGGAACATCGGTCAATGGCTATCCGCTTCAGGCAAATGAAACAGTCAGTTTGGGGAATGGGGATTCCATTTATTTGGCGGATGTCGGATATAAATTTTGGGAACACCGATAAATTGTCTGAAAATATGAAATAATAACCAAAAACACGAAATTGATGTGAATTATTTTGCAAGTACATCAATTTCGCGTTTCTGCAAATTTACATAGAACAAGCCATGGGGATATGCTATAATAAAGGCACTTGACATGGAAGTTTCAAGCCAAGTGACAAAAGAAAATACCGCTTTTCCAGTGAATGGAGAAGCATAGAGAGAAGGAGAGACCGACATGACAGACAAAGAATGTATTTTTTGTAAGATCGCTGGCGGAGAGATTCCATCCTCAACGGTTTATGAAGATGAAGATTTTCGTGTGATTCTGGATTTAGGACCGGCATCGAAGGGACATGCGCTGATTCTGCCGAAGCAGCATTTCAAAGATTTATGTGAGCTGGATCCGGCGATTGCGGCCAAAGCTCTTCCATTAGCTGGAAAGATTGGTGCGGCGATGAAGAAAGCACTGGGCTGCACGGGTTTCAATGTGGTTCAGAACAATGGCATATCCGCAGGACAGACTGTTTTTCATTTCCATGTACACATTATTCCGAGATATGAAAATGGACCGGATATGGTGACATGGGCGCCAGGAAAAGCAACGCCGGAAGAGCTGGCAGAAATTAGCAGCTCCATCCGCGAAGAACTGACGCGATAGGAGTTTGGATATGCACCATGAGAATGAAAAAATGGCGCTTTTTGAAGCGCTTTACAGAGAGTACCTGGTACCGCTGAAGAAATATGCGTATAGAATTGGAGTAGGGTACGATGACATTGAGGATATGGTGCATGAAGCTTTCATTGAATATTACAAGCGCTATTCGTTAGATCTGGATCATAAAGTAAAGTTGGTTTTACTGATCCGCATTTTACGGAGCAAGTGGATCGATAACCGGAGGCAGATGCGGCGCCGCGAGATGCTGCATCTGGAAGATCCGGATGCGGAAGAAGAGATTATGAACCTTCTTTTGGAAGGGGAGATAGGAATTCAGCTTCTGGATCAGGAGGTTATCGATAGGGATATCTATTGGAACGTATGGAAGATTGTCAAATCTATGAAGAAGGACTGGCGGGATGTTTTGATTCTCCGTGTTTTGGAGGGCTTGACGGCGGAAGAAGCCTGTGCGGTTTTGAAAATCAAATCAACGGTATGCTGTACACGTCTTTACAGGGCAAAAGCAGAATTGCAGAAGCGCGTGTTGAGGGCAAAGCTGTTTGATATTTAAAAATCACATCGAAGCAGAGCCGTTTCGAATCTGTCCGATGTGATGATAAGCTTACATATTCAGTGTTTTAGTCTTGTACTATACAAACGTAGCAATGCTACTAACTGCGTGCGCAATCATGAATCAGCCCCATGATGGTTTTGACAGCATTGTTTAAGTGGCTTTCAGACATTTTATCAATGAACTGCTGGCGATTTTTATAGGTCTCTTCGATTGCCTGGCTGAGAGTATCTGCGGTTAAAACTTCTTCTTCCAGAACGGTGCTGAATCCCTGTTTTGCAAAGGAGTTGGCATTTAAGATCTGGTCGCCGCGGCTGGCAGCAGCCGACAGAGGGATCAAAATGTTCGGTTTGCGGAGTGCCAGAATTTCGCAGATGGAATTTGCGCCCGCGCGGGAGATGATCAGATCTGCCGCTGCAAAGAGATGGCGGAGTGGTTTATCCACATACTCATACTGAACATATCCTTCGGTGCCGATGAGAGACTCATCCAGATTGCCTTTTCCGCAGATATGTATTACCTGATAGGTTTTCAGAAGCTGCGGAAGAATGCCGCGGACAGCCTGATTGACCGTGACGGAGCCGAGACTTCCGCCGATGATCAGAATTACTGGGCGATCGGCAGAAAGATGGGCGTACTGGAGTCCCGCCAGACGATCCCCGTGCAGAAGCTCTTCACGGATCGGGGAACCGGTCAGAACCGCCTTATCTTCCGGAAGATATTTAAGTGTTTCCGGAAAGTTGCAGCATACCTTGGAAGCGGCTGGAATACAGATTTTATTTGCCAGTCCTGGGGTCATATCGGATTCATGGATGATGACAGGCACTTTATAATGCTTGGCAGCCAGAACGACCGGAACAGCGACAAAACCGCCTTTGGAAAAGACGATATCCGGTTTGTATTTTTTCATAAGCTTGCGAGCCTCAAAGTATCCTTTCAGAACGCGAAGCGGATCTGAAAAATTCTTAAGGTCAAAATAACGGCGCAGTTTTCCAGATGAGATTCCATCGTAAGGGATGCTGGCTGCCTCGATCAGGCGGCGCTCAATGCCGTTATAAGAACCAATATAGTGAATCTCAAAGTCTTCCTCGCGCAGTGCCGGAAGCAGGGCGAGATTCGGTGTAACATGACCTGCAGTACCACCGCCGGTCAGAATGATTTTTTTCATAGTAGTTTCCTCCACACATCAGCCGCTGGTTACGGTGTGAGGGGACAACCATAACCTGAAAACAACTGTTTTTATGCTTTATCATACCCGCAAAGGGTTACATTTAGTATAGTAAACGGAAAAAAAGAAAAGTCAACCTAAAAGTTAGGACGAGGACAGAGAGGAGGGATAAAAAGTGAGCAGAAGCCGGCGCGGAAAAAAAGCTGGAGAAGATGCAGAGCGCCTGCTGCAGGAAGCGTTTGGAGTCAGCGAAGATCAGCTGTTGAAGGATTTTATCCTTGCACAGACGGAAGTAAAAGACAGCGACATACCTCCAGGATCAGAAGATGGCTTTGAGAGGTTGATGGCAAAGTTAGAAGCGGAGGTGGGAACAAGCCCGGAAAGTGAAAAAGAATCATCCAGCGAGAACATTGTCAAACTGCACGAAGAAGCTCGCAAACCACGCCGGTTGAAATCGATTGTAAAAGTCTCTGTAGCTGCCGCCGCTATCGCAGTGATGGTTGTGGCGATGGGGATTTCGGTTGGGGCGAAGAGGGAGTATCGGTATGTGGTGCGGGAGAAGGACAGTGTACGGAATGAGATTGTCTTAAATAATGTTGAGGCTATTCCTGGAGAGGATGAATTAGATAAAGCATATATAGAAATAACTAAAAAAACAAAGGTTCGTCCGTTGAAACTTGCGTATATGCCTAAAAAGATGAAGTATGTAAAAGCAGATATAGGAGAAACGTGGGTTATAATGTATTTTTCTTATGAAAAATATCGTGTAAAGATATTAGAAGAAGTAGGTGGTACTGGTAATTCTACAAATGTTATATCTGATAGAAAAAAAGAAGAGTATATTTATAATGATTTGTTAAAAGAAAATATTTATTTTGAAAAATCAGAGCTTTCAGATGGGAAATTTGAATATAGTGCTAATATTGTAAAAGGGGATACATACTATCAAATTTCGGGGATAATTCCTAAAAAAGAGTTTAAAAAGATTGTTGAAAATTTATTTTTAGAAAATTATTAGGGGGAAATTTTATATGAGAAAAAAATTATATACACTGATATGTGCAGGAATGATTATAGCTGCAAGTATGATGCAAGTTTATGCAGCAGACACACAGTATATTAATGGAGTTTCGGTTGAAGAGGCGGATTATAGCAATGCTTGTTTATTAAATGAAAATGTTTCGGAGGGAATTGCGAGGGGGATAGAACCAAGGGGAAGTATTATTGATACGGCATTAACAAGAATTAGTAATTTAGGAAAAGGAGATATTGGAATCCTTATTCAGACAGTAGCTCATGTAGAGTGTGATAAAATAAAAAATATTGCAGTTCTGCAAAGAGAAGAGGATGGTAAATGGGTAGAAGTTTCTAGATATATATATGATGCTAGCAAAGAGGATTTTC
>ENA-UERN01001850-UERN01001850.1-human-gut-metagenome-genome-assembly--contig:-NODE-1850-length-18135-cov-3.797320_pt1 | contig 18135 bp, 13 predicted proteins | sample MGYA00242950_ERZ507950 | MGnify/ENA primary metagenome ERZ507950 (study PRJEB26167, sample SAMN06115515) | human gut metagenome | host: Homo sapiens | place: China:Ningxia | collected 2014-11-26...
TATTCAACGCCCGTTCGTCCTGTTCCTTGCGGTATTGAGTGTAGATTTCAAGACGTTTCTGCGGACAGTCATCAAATGCCAGTTCCAAAGCGGAAAATTTCTTTTCATAGACCGCAGTTCCGGGGATCTGCGGCGTTCGGCAGACCAGTTTCTGCGCAAGCAGGATGTCCTGATTGCGGAACGTCCTGCCCGCCGCAAGATCGGTCAGCTCTTTTTCGGACAGCGGAACCAGCGGACGATGAAACTCTTTCTTATGCGTTTCCCGTTCCGGAACATGCCCGACAGAAATATCCGGACTGGAAAATTTGCCGCTTTCCGCAAATAATTCGAGCTCCTTCTGCAGTTCTTCCGGACTCATTCGCCGGAATACCGGAATCTCCTGTGCTTTGGAAAAGCCGAGCAGCTTCTGCCCGCGCAGTTTGTTCCAATCCGCAAACGTTCCGGCTTCCAGCTGGTCCAGCTCCTCGTCGGAAAGTTCCGTGACGAGCGGCTCGACAGATTTCTCCGCCTTCGGCTTGCCGCCTGACGCATAACCGATTTCAATCCCGTTGCGGAACTCGCCGTTCGTCTGAAAATATTCGATTTCCGTCTGCAACTCCTCCGGCGACAGGAGTGCATAATAGGGCTTGCGTTCCACATCCGACAAAACGGCATCGACCTGCACCTGTCCGACCAGTTCTTCCACCGGGAGACTGCCGGCAAGCCGTTCCCATTCCTTGACGGACGGAGCACTCAGGGGCGAAAGAAACGTATGGAACGTGGTGTCTTCCTCAAAGGTTCCGACATCACCGGGAGCGAATCCGAATTGAATCCCTTCGGAAACGCTTTCGCCGCTGCGCAATTTCTGCAACTCCTGGCCGAGTTCTTCGGCATCCAGACGGGCATAAATCTCCTGCGCAGGAACCGGCGCCTTATGCCGGAGCACCTCCTGTTGCTCCTTCGGGACCGGAATCCTGGGTATCGGGATTTCCCAGCGATCAAAATGATCGCTCAATGCTTTGAAGTTGACAGACTTGAGCGGCTGGGAAAAATATTCCAGCCATGCTTCCCCCGCGCCGAACTGCGGATTCGGCTGCTGAAGCAAGGTCAGATTCTCCTTATCCAGCCAATCCTTCAGCTGCTCGTGGCAGTTGTTCTCGGAAACACCGATAAAACGCTTCTCGACGAGTTCATGTTTTTCATTTTGCGCTACCGCATTGATCCACTCCAGCTGCGGCAGATTCATGCGGAACAGATCGCGCGCCTCGTCTTCCTGAAGGGTCAGCGGATTGATGTTTTTGAATGCGGGAATTTCCGCCATCTGTAATTTGTGCAGGAGTTTCACCTGATCTTCGGTCATGATGGACATTCTTCAACTCCTTTCCTCATGAGGTTTTCCCTTCTGCCGATTCGCTCTGTTCCGAGGATTCCGGGACAGGTGCTTCTTCCGCTTCTTTCTTGTTCCATGCCGTGTCATCGGCAACGGGAGGCTGCTTGGGAGCGGAAGCCGGAGCCGTGAGGTCGGGAAGCGGCGTATTCGGCGGAATCGGAGGCGGCGGACCGTTCAGGAACGCCATAAGTTCCTCCGTTTTCTTCTGCTGCGTGAGGTTGCGATGCAGCCGTCCGGTCGCTTCATCCAACCGTTTCTCGCTGTTGCGCAGACCGCGAACGGTCAGAACAAGCCAGATGATTTGAAGCACCATCAGCCCCAGGAAAAAAATGAGAATCTGCAAAACAGCCCCCATGAGTTCCGTTTCTGGAATCAGATCAAGCCGGTTCATACAAAAATTACCTTTCTGTGCATATTGCAGTTTTGCATCCCAATAGCGGTTGATCCTCTGAATCTCGCTGGAATGCGAAATGGCGGGATTCATGATTGGTTGACTTGGAAAATCCCGGAATGTCAGGCAGAAAATGCTGAAAACGGTCAACATCAGTTGAACTGCCATCAGAACCGCAATTACGATTTTCCAGCAGGATTTCCGTTTCGGCGCAACGGCAGCGTGTTCCGTCGGCGGAATCGTTTTCTGCGCTTTCACTTCTTCCGTCAACTCCTCCATCCGGTCGGCGAGATTATCCTGAAAAAACAGAAGAAACAGCATGACGGGAAACATCGGATCGGCGGGATCGCTGAAATTGCAGCGCCGGAGCATCAGCTCGTAATCGTGCCGTTTCGCTTCCGGCATATATTTCAGAAAATCCGTGAGAGTCAATTCAAAATTGAACGGTTCCGCCATACTGCATCTCTCCTTTTCCCGTCTCACATATCAAGATCATTGCCGCGCGAACGGGGACGCGGCGCTCTGTTCCGGGGAGACTTCGCTTGCGTCTCCGGGGTATCCGTTTTTCTCGAAGCGCGTGCCTCCGGTTCTTTTTCCTGATCCTGCTGATCCCGTGCCGGAGCAAGCTCGCCGTTTTTCTCGCGCTGCTGCCCGATGTAAATGAGTTTGCCCATCTCTTTTGAGGAAATCGTCGCCCATTTGTCGCGGGAAATCGGATTCAGCCGCCCGTCTTTGACCAGCCGGACAAACTCGTTGAGCTGGTGACGGGTGCGCAATCCGTCTCCGGAAGGAGCGTCCGGAGCTTTCGCCGAAGCCGCCCGTTCCGGCGCCGGAGCGTTGCGGCGGTTCGGCGGCTGATTGAAATCGACAGCTTTGGATTTCTCCCATGCCTTGATCTGCTTTGCGGCCTGTTCCGGCGTGATCGCGCAATACTTTTCATACGGAATCGAGTCGATCACTTTCTGCGCGACTGCCTGACGATAGGCGGTCTGCTGTTCCGGCGTCATTTGCGGTTTCATTCTTGCCATCTTCAGTTCCCTTTCGGTTTTGTTGTTTCTTCTTTTCCGTGTTCATCTGGTTGTGCTCCCGAGCGGAGCGCAATCCGTTTTTGCACGGATGCCAGTATTTTCTGACGGGATTCATTCTGTTCATTTGCCTCCATCCGGGAAGCGAAAAACTCAATGAACTGATCGGTGATTGCGTAATAATGGTTCCGCAGGCGCGATTTCTGCATGATGGTCGGCAGAAGTGTTTTCGGTCCTTTGCCATGCAGATAATCCCGCAGAAGAATGTCATTGTTATTGAGCTTGCCGATGTATTCCTGCTCAATCGGTGATATGAAAAAGACGCTGTAATCCAATTCCATTTCCCGCATTCCCGGTTCCAGCAGGGAGTCGCAGACAAAAAAGTTGTCTCCGTCCTTCGCGTTTTTGATGAGCAGATAATGCACCGGAAAATCAATGTTATGGAAATACTCCAGCCACGGCCCAAACGTCCTGACGGAATCCGGATCGGAAGTTACGCAGCCTGCCACGTAAACATCCACATCAATTTTCCGCAGGGCATCCCACGGAACCGATGAAAACCATTCCTGCGTCGAACGGCTGGTTCCGGCTTTCATATCCACAATGGTGACGGTCACGGGCGATGATTCATAAAGGCTGTTGATGACCTCATCCAGAGGATAAGTTTCTTTCTGTTCGTCCAGAAATCTGCAATGCTCTTTCATCAGCGTGGCGAGCGTCCGGTTCTCGTTGTCCGTATCATAAACGGTCAGAGAGAGTCCGAGATCCTCCGCCGCCCCCGCCAGCATCGCGGATGCAAAGGATTTTCCCACGCCGCCTTTGGTTCCGGCAATAAAAATCAGCATCCGTCTCATGGCTGCGCCTCCTGAAGTTCGATTTCATCCGGGAGTGAATCAAGCAATCTGGAAAGCTCCTGACTTTCCATTTCAATTCTGCCATGTTTCATCGCGTCGAGTTCTTTTACCACGCTTTGCAGCACCTCCTGATAAATGACCATCAGGGACGTGCGTTTGAACTCGATTTCCGCCTGAATACGGAGTATGTCGGAGATTTCCTGAGACTTCCGGTATTCCCTGTAATGCAATGCTCCGCTCATGGCAAAGGCGATTATGATCAGGAAAAAAGCAATCCGCTGTTTCATTTCTGTCCTCCGAAGTTCATGGTATTGCGATCGTTGAGACGCTGTTCCAGCAATTCGATGTATTTCTGCATTTTCTTGATTCCGTTCAGCAGACTGACCGTATTCTCATTCTGTTTTTTGAGTTCTTTTTTCAGCAGAAGGTTTTCCTCTGCCAATGCCTGATGCCTGCGGTCGATTTCCGACATGTTCCTCTGAACCGTATCAAGCCCATGTTTGACTTCCCGCGTTTCGGAAAGCGAACGGTTCATCTGACCGAGCATCGAATCCGCATACTGTTCCTGCAATTTCCGTCTGGCGAAACTCTCCGGATTGGCGTCATGCTGCGGAATCAGATTCCACTTCGGCGCAGTTTCAATCCGGGAGACCGTTCCGGCTTCGCGCATGGTTCCGGAACCGGGATCGACCAGGCGGCCGACCGAATACATTTTCACCGAGGCGTTGGTCAAATACTTTTCCTGCGAATCTCCGGGAATTTCCTGCCCCGCCATATAGAGAGGCACGGAGGTGTATTCCTTCGGTTCGGGCGTTTCCGGTTTCGACTGGCAGCCGACCAGAGCGGCAGCGGAGAGTCCGGCGAGAAGTGCGATCATGTTCTGTTTCATTTCAACGTATCCCTTTCAATTCTTTTTGGAGTGATTTCGGAAAAACTCCGCCGAGCGCGTCGTGAAGCTGCGAAGCGCGTTCAACCGAAGCGTCGGCGGCGGAGCTGTTTTTCTGTTCCCGGGCAAGTTTGACCTGTTCGAGATTGTTCAGCACGGTATCCGCAATCGCGGCCTTTTCCACATCCGTCACCTGCTCAATATAGAGGTAAAACTCCGTTCCGGCGGGCACGCGGATGTAATACGACTCTTTCGAGATTTTGTCTGTGATGTTTTCCAATGCGACGTTGGAAAGACTCTCGAATGCTTTGGCAAGCGCATTCTTCGTGGTGCCGTCGTTTTCGGTAACAATGGTTGAACCGTTGTCAAAGCTCCTGGTCGTCTCAAAACCTTCCGAAAGCCCGCGGGCGAACGCCATCGTGTATTGGAGCATCTCGTTCAGATTGGAATTTCCCATGACGCGGCCGGGAATCCCCGCCGCCATATCGGTAATGGTGGCTTTGCTCTTGTCGCCCGCCTGATTCGATTTTTCCAGCACCCGCCCCTGAAGCTGGAGTTCCATGCCGACCTGACCGGAGGTGATCTGCCAGACCAATATGAAATTGCCGTCGCTCATCATCCGGTTGCGGACGCATGAGCCCATCTTGCCGTGAACTTCCGTTCCGGCGGGAATGATCAGCTTGCGCTCTCCCTGTGCATTGGTCCACCAGAGGTCCTTGATGACAATGGCGATCAGCGGAGTGCCATCGACGTTGGACTCCAGAGTATTCACGAGCTTGCAGTCCAGCAGCCGCCCGAATGGAGCATAGCGGGAAGAGAGGAACGTATCGTCTTTTGCCTCGGCGGTTCCCTGCGCGGCGCTGAGAACAAAGATCCGCGATTGAAAGCTGTTGCCGTGTGCATTCGTCTGCGAATCCTTTTTGATGCCGAGCATTGAGGCCAGATCACGTTCACGCGGTATCCGTTCGCTGCGTTCCGCAAGTTTTTGACGGGCATTTTCTCTTGCAGTGCTTCCGCTGCCTTTCGGCAAGGCTGTTTTGGGCGAACGGCTGTCGCCGATGACCGGAGGCGGCGTTTCAGCCGCAGCTTCGGAATCCGAATCCCGATCCAGTTTGAAGCGGGGAATATCACTGCCGATGTCCAACGGTGCCTTTTCTTCCTGCCGGAGCTCCGTTTCCTGAACGATGGAATTCGGATCTTCGTTCCGGTTCAGTATCGGAACCAGAATCAGAGCGCCGGTTATCAGCAGTGTGCCGAACATCACGATTTTCGATGTCGGCGATTTGATGATGTTGACAAGTTCAGTACCGGTCATGGTTATTTCCCTCCGTTGCCGTCAGACGGCTTCCATCTGCGGACCGTATCTTCCGTTCGCTGCTGAACTGTCCGGATATTCTCCCGCGTCTGCTTCCGCATGGATTCAAGACTGGACACTGCGGATTTCCGGGTTTCGAGAAACGATTTTTCCTGTATTTCCCGTTCAAGACCGGCTTTCTGAGCTTTTCGCTTTTCGATCTCTTTGTCGAGTTCTTTACGAACCTGATCAGCGGCCTTGATCTCCGCTTTTAGACGCTGGTCGGCAGTCTCAAGCATCTGCTTTGCCTTCGCCCTGGCATCTTCTTCAAGCTGAACGGCATTCTGGAGTTTTTGTGCCGTTTCCTCTTTTTCCGCCTCCAGCTTTCGCCGATTTTCTGTAAAGGAGCGTTCCATTTCCGCTTTCAGGCGGGCGAACTCCTCCTGCTGCTGTTTCAGCTCCTTCATCAGCTGTTCCGCAGTCTGAATCTTTTTCCCGGCCTCTTTTGCCTGTTCTTTCAGCAATGCCGCCTTTTCCGCTTCAATGCGCTCTTTTTCCTTGAGTTCATTTTTGACCGATTGAATATTTTCAAGGTGCATTTCCTGTGTGGTCAGGGCAATCAGCCAGTCGTTGTCGGCCTTGAGATTGTTGCGGCCGCCGCGCGGAGTGGAGGTAATGCCGAACCATGCGTATGTTTCCGACTTCGGCGGCATGATCCCGGACGCATCGGAAACGCTCATATAATAGACGCCGTCCCCCGCATGAGCGGAAAAGGAGTGCTTGTCATATTTGATCTCATTCTCCGTCAGATTGGCCAGACGCAACTTGAAAATAACTGTGTCCTCTTCCTCAAACCGGATCGCTTCATCAAGATGAATGTCATACTTGCCGCAACGGTAACGGTTCTTGAAAAGCGCCCGCTCCACGCCTGCAAGTGAATCCGGATAAGTCTCTTTCAATACGTCATACTTTTTTGCCATGTCGATCAGGGAAACCAGCCTTGCGGGAGTCACTTTCGGCGTGCTGGTAACGACGTTGTCTGTAAAATTCCGCCTCCCGGAACTTTTGCCGAACACCACCGAAGCATATGCCTCCTTGTCCGACTGGATCAGATAGAGAATGTAAAGCCGGCGGTTGTAAGTGACGGTCAGCGTCGTGGAAACGCCCGGTTTCAACGCGGAAACGTTGAAATAATAGGAACCGGGCTGCGCCGCGATCTGAAAATCGGTTCCCTTGCCGTCGACGCTGATATTCTTTCCGGCGATTTCCGAAATTCTGGACGGAAACTGAATTGTGGTCACGCCGTCGTTCATTTTGACATAGATGCGGTAAATTTCTCCCTGCATCAACCGGTATTCGATGTACTGATTCTGCAGCCGGACCTCCTCCGGCGTCGGTTCATTCGCCATCACGGCAATGACGGAGAAAAATGTGAGAACGAGTGATGATAACAGCTTCATTTCTGAGGTTCCTGATGTTCCAGTTGTGAATATTTCATATTGGTGATGACGAATGGATAGCGGCTGCCGTTGGCGGTATCGTAGTTGACCTGCAGTTCCAGATTCAGCTCAAACTCCAATGTAAAAGTCCGCTGCTCGTTGTGCGACGTGACATAGTAGCGGATCAACTGTCCGCTCACCCGCGCAAACGATCTGCGGCGGTCCGCCCGCAGAATCCGGATGTTCAGCACTTCCGGCTTCTGGTGCATTTTATATTGTTTGAACTGTGCCGCTTCCGCCGCGAACTGCTTCTGCGCTTCCTGTCCGGCTGTTCCGACGAACATCGCATCCAGCAGTTCCCGATTGTCGAAGCCGTTCGGATTGCGCATCAGAAAAGCGAAAACCGCCTGTTTGACCTGATACTCATAGAGTTGCCGGAGCTGCTGATCGGAGGTATACTCCGTGATATGATAACTGTTTGCCCGATCCATCAGAATCAGACGGTTGTTGTCCCGCCACTGATACATCAGAAGCGGCGTCAGCAGCGAGAGCGGCACATAGATCACAAACGCTTTTTTCAAGATTTCATGGATGCCTTTGTAAGTCATTTCGCACCATCCTCTCCGGTTGTTTTATTGTCGAAAATGGATTTCTCCTCGTAGGTCATGCGCAGAACCCGCAATGGGAACGCCTTCTCATCCGGCGAACGGACCAGCCGCAGTCCGAGCGTGAATTTCAACTTCTGCGAATACGGGATTTTCATGTAGACGCCCGTCCGGTGAAGCGTCCCGTAAACGAATGCGAGGCACTGTCCCGGCGCATCGCTCAACGGCAGCAGTTCCACTTTCCGGATTTCCGGAAGCTGCCGGATCTTCTGCTCCGTGAATTCGTCTTTGCTTTTCCGGATGATGTCGCTCAACGACTTCTGCGCGGAACGTCCGAACAGGGCTTCGCAAAGCTGCCGGTGATCGTGTTCAAAACTCCGGTCGAGAAACGCAAACGCACAGCGCCGGGCGATATTCTCCGCCGTCTCTTTGCAGAGCACGTTTTCACTGCTTCCGCGATAGATGCTTCCCGCCTCATCCACTACGATGACGCGATCCGGCATCCGCATATATTCACGACTATAGTAAATGCCGACGATCAGGCAGACCGCCGTCGCGATATGCAGCAGACTCCAGCGAATCACGCTGCGCTGTTCCCGGCCGACCTGTTCGGTCGGGGAAAAAGAACTCCGGACATGGGAATTCGGGTTATTGGGGGTGTGTTGATGAACCCCATGCCCGGAGTTGAATTCAGATTGTTCATGATTGCTCATAGCTCTCTCACTTTCCCGGCGATGCGTTGGCGGCATCGTCGATTTCCTGTGCGGCTTTGTTCATCCCTTTGACCGTACTGCCGCTTCCGCTCTGCGTCGCCTTTGCTGCGCTCTTGGCGGCATTGGCGGCTCCGGTGGCGGCAGAACTTCCTCCCGTCACAGCTCCGGCGGCAGGCGCGGCAGTCCCTGCCGTGGCAAGCATGCTTCCGCCGACAACAGCGGCATTGACCGCCTTTCCGATTGCCGTTGCCATCAGGCCGACCGGTGAACCGGGGCTTCCGGTGCGGAACAACTTCATGTAGAGAAACGGCAGAACCACATACACGACTCCGGCGATCAGCGCATAGGCGATGCCGAATCCGATGTAGCCGAGGACCGTGCCGACCGGAGCGGACAACGCCTGACCGCTTCTGGCAAGCGTCCAGAACGTTCCGTTGCTGCCGAGTCCGAGCACATTCCACATGTGTTCCGCCAGCCAGATATTGCACAAATCTCCGAACAGAAAACAGAGCGGCATCAGGGCGATGCCGACCGTCGTTACAATGAAGTTGACGCCGATGTGTTTCGTTTCCGGAATCAGCATCGCCGCAAAGAATATCGGCGTCAGGCAGAGTGCCCCGTTATAGAGACACTTGAAGATGAAATACACGATGTCCCGGATGGTCTTGCCGAGAAAGATGCCGTTGACGTAGAAAATATTGCACATCGCCGCCTGAACCGCGTGCAGCATGCTTTCCGGGAAATGGGCGATTTTCTGCGCCAGACTTTGTTTTTCGGATGGATCTTTGCCGGCATTCGGCTTCTGTTCCGTCAGCCAGCAGAACATATTTTCCATCGTCATGGACGTTCCCTGCGAGTAGGAATAAGTGGCATTCTGCACCGCGTCGCAAATCTTCGGGAAGGAAAAAATCATAACCAGCACCACCAGCAGCGAACCGATGAACCGGACTCCGATATGCTCCCCGAACTGCGTGTAATTCCGCACAATCGCCAGCAGGAAAATGCACAGCGACACGGTCAGCGCAAAGTAATGAATGCTCGACATCGCCGTTGCGATCAATTGCTGGACATTCGCGGATGAGGTCAGATTGACCGCCGTATTCCCGATCCGGATACTGGTATTGACTGTTGTTGCAAGTATCATCAGAACACCCGGCAGTTGTCGAAAACACTGTTGATACGGTCCCACGAATTTTTCTGATTCGTGTAACGGCTTCCTCGCTCAATCGCCTCTTTTTCCAGCAGATCGTATGCGGCGGCTTCCTGCGCCTGGTTCATCTCATCCTGGCCGTGGATTTCCAACTGCTTGGCAACGGTCCGGTTGATGGAGGAGATGTTCGTATTCATGCGCGCCAACTCTTCCGCGATGAATATGGATACCTGTTCATTCGCATGGGCAATCTGCATCAGGTCGGCAGTCCCGGAGCTGACTTTGGATTCCAGCACCTGATCTTTCGTGCGGAGTTTCGTCAGCATGGTCTGCGAGATTTCGTCGCTTTTATCGGCAAGTTTTTCCGAAGCCTGCGCGTAGTTCTGCATCTCAATCCCCCGGTCGGCGGATTGTTTCAGGACATCATTGCCGATGATCCGTTCGGCCTGCTGAAGCAAAGTCGAATTGTAATTCCGGTTGGTCGAGGTCGCCGTCTGCCGCAGAATCGTATTCAGCAGCAGGAACATCTGCTGCAAATTTTTGACATCGGAAAAACCGCAGGAGAGAAACGTTTTCAAATTCCGGGCGTTGCCGACATTCGTGTCGATCCAGTCATACATCCGGACCGCCTGCTTGTAGATTTTGACACATTCCTCATACTGCTTGACGCATTCCTCGTAAATTTTGACCTGTTCGGCAAAATCTTCTTTCCCCTGCTGAATCAGAGTGGACATATTCGCTTTTTGTACCGTCTGAAAGGCGCTGTCCATCGTCTTTTGCAGCGTCGCCAGCAGATTGTTTGTCGCGTCGAACACCGGATACGCGGCAAAACTGCTGAGCGGAAATGCCAACAGCCCGATTAAAATGAATGTTGCTGTCTTTTTCATGAAATACCTCCGTCAATCGAATGCCCGATTTGTCTTGTGACATCTTCAAGCCCGCGTCCTATTGCACGGGCGATGCCGTGTTCGGCCCTCCTGCGCTGCTCTTCATTCAGTTCCCGTTCGAGGATGCCGAGCCGTTCCCGCGGGAGCGAGGCAAGAAGTTGATCCGCCTCACCGGCCGTAAGATTTTTCCACTTCGCATGATCGCAGGCAAAGGGATTCGGATATAGCCATTCCCTCTGTACAGCAAGCCGGAGCAGTTCCCGCTGCCGGGTTGTCGCCGGCGCATTCGACGGGATTTGTATTTGGGCTTGAGTGTTTTCCTTTTCTTCTTTTTGCTCATGGGATTCCTGATTTTGTCTGGTTTGTTCCTGTTGCATTTGAGATTTCTTTTTCCTGCTCATATTCACCTCCGATCCGTAACGACCGGAAGCATGACGGAACCGGGCGTCCGGTTTGCTCCATCCACCGGATAATCGGCAGGGATCTGATAGTAGATCACCTGCGAATCCGGCTGATTTTTCGCTTCATGCAGTCCCTGGATGTTCCAGTAGAGCGATTTGGTCGCATTGGACTGCCCAAGCTCATAGCCGGTGCGGAACTCGTCTTTCTTCTCCTGTTCGACGCCTTTGGTGATGAAAAGCCCGGAGAGCCAGCCGATCAGTCCGCCTCCGGCAGTTGCGGCAAGGCGTGTGCCGTCGGACTCGTCTTTTGCCGCGAACGCGCCGAGACTGGCTCCGCCGATGGCAAGCCCCGGCGCCACCAGTTCCGAGGTCGCCATATTGCCTACGGTGCTGCATCCGGTCGCTCCAACGACGATTCCAGTGGCAAGAACGGCGGTAAGGATTCTTCTGTGCTGTTTCATATAAGCCCTCCTGATATTGAGTTAAAAATCCAGAGCCGTGGTGTCGCTGGTACGGAGATCACGGTCGTCTTTCAGTTCATCCTTGTTCGTTCCGGAATAGTTGTACTGATACCCGTTCCCGGTGGACGAGGAGTGATAACCGGAATAGGAACTGGTTGCCAGCGTAACGACATTGTCGCGCAGCGTTTCGACCTGGCCGAGGAGATCGGCAATCTCCGCATTCAATTCGCCGACATTGCCGTCCACATACTCCTTGAGTTCGTCTTTCAGATTCGCAAGTTCATCGCGCAACGCCTTTTCCAGATTCACAACCGTCTCCTTGAGACCGTTGATCGCTTCCCCCTGCTGAGCGATGGTTTCGCCCTGTTTGGCAACGGTGTTCTGCAATGCCGCCACCAGTTCCTGAAGCTCCTTGATCCATTTGCGGTGTAGAGCCAGTTCCGAGGTGGAGCGCAGTTCCATCACATAGCGGATGTTTTCAAGATCGTTCTGCGCCGCATAGTATTCGGAGGTCAACGCGGAAAGCTGTTCCTCCAATGCGGAAGTGTCTTTACCCTCTTTCCTTGCCTGTTCAACGGCAAGCTGAACTCCGGCAATCTGATTGGCAAGCGAATTGACCGCGGCCTGTTTTTCCTCCTCCAGCTTCGCCAGTTCCTCATCCGTCATCATGGAGTAGGTCAGACGGTTCTCCAAAGTCTGCATCCGCTCCAGAAGCGCAGTCTGCAAAGCGGAAATCGTCTCCTCCAGAATCGCGATCCGGTCGCCGAGTGCATCCTTCAAGGAGTCGCAATAAAGTTTCAGGACCACTTTGAGATTTTCGATCTCAGCAGTATTGGCGGCGTCTCCAGCCTGAATTTTGGCGATGATGTCGTCAATCGACAGCTCGCCGACCGCTTTCAGCGCATCCAGCTGTTTTTCCAATTCCGCGAGTTTCGCTTCCAGTTCCGCATGGGCATCGTCGGCATTCTGCCGGTTTCCCGCATCCAATGCGGCGAGTTTGTCCGAATAATCGGAACTGTTGATCGCAGCCTCCACGATGTCGCGCTTGTTCTGCAGTTCCATCAGTTCCGCCAGAAGCTCGGTCGCGCTCTTGTCCGAAAGCTGGCGAAGCTGACGGTCGATTTCCAGAATCAATTTCTGATAGGAAAGATTCGTTTCGGAGATTTTGGAGGTCAGTTCCTTCTCCAATGCCGCAATTTGGGCATAATAGAGATCGGCATTTTCCGGATCGCCGGACAGCTTCTTCTGAAGCTCAGCGATTTTATCCGCATAACTCCTGTTGAGATTGGCAATCTCATTTCTGCATTCCTGTTCCAGCAACGCCTTCTGCGTAATCAGATCCGTTTTCGTGTCGCTTTCCAGATCCTCAATCTGACCTTTGACCTTTTCAATCCGCTGCTCGTATTCCTGCAAAATCACTTCCAGCCGCTCATTGAATGCCCCGGAGAGATTATCCAGCTGCGCCTGAAGTTCGGCGCGCGTTTCCTCGTTTGCGACAGTCATCTGTTCGCGCAACGCCTCCACATACGCCTCCATAGCGGCTTTCAACTCCGCATCCGCATCATCGGATTTCTGCTCCAGAGCGGCAAGCCGGGCATCGTAATCGGCCTTCAACTCTGTAATCTGGCGATCGTAGTTTTCCGTCAGGGCGTCGATCTGCTTTTGCAGATCATCGGTTGTTTTCTGCGTCGTTTCCTTGAGATTGGAAATCTGCTGTTCCAGATTTTCCTTGAGGTAGGAGATTTCCGTCTGATACGCATTGGAGAGATTCGCCATCTCGGTTCGCAACGCAGATGCCTCCGCTGTCAGCGTCTGATTCAGGGAATTGATCCGGTTCTCATAATCATGCCGCTGCAGATCAAGCGCGTTGTTCATGGACGTTTCCAACGCGGAAAGCTTGTTCAGCGTTTCCCGGTCCGCCGCTGTCAGATTCGCCTGCATGGTCGCCATCTGCTCCTCCAATGACGACTTCGCATTGGCTAAAGCTGTATCATACTGCGTCTGAAGCGTGGACATCTCCTTGCGGATCGCGGATGCTTCCGTGGAGAGTTCCTTTTCCAATGCGGAGATTTTGTTTTCATAATCGGCGCGCAGAGCTTCGTCGGCATTGTTCATTTCCCGTTCCAGTGCGGAAATCTGACTCAGAGTCTGCTGATCCGCAGCCTCAAGGCGAGTTTGCATGGTCGCCATCTGTTCTTCCTGTGACGATTTCGCATTCGCAAGCTCGGTCTCATATCTGGTCTGGAGATTGTTCATCTCCGTCCGGATTGCAGATGCCTCCGTGGAGAGCTCTTTTTCCAGTACGGCAATCTTATTTTCATAGTCGGTGCGCAAGGCGTTGTCCGCACTGTTCATCTCCTGCTGCAAAGCTGTGATGCGGTCCAGTGTCCTCTGATCTTCCGCGCTCATTTCGTTACGCAGGGCGGCAAGCTGCTGCTCCAGATTCTCCCGCAGGGTCGCATCCGCATTCTGATAGGCATTCTGCAATGCCGCGATATTGTCGGCCAATGCGGAATCCGCCTGCTGAAGCAACGTCTGCAAGGAGGCGAGTTTCGAGGAATAATCTGCAATCAACGCGGAATCCGCTTCCTTGTAACCACTGGTAACTTCGGCAATTTCCGCCAGCAGATCGGCTTTCAGATTCGAGTTCGCCGCAACCAGTGCTTCATACTTTTCCGCCAACTCTTTGGACAATGCCGCGATATTGCCGGAATTCTGCGCAATCGCCGTCTGCAGCTCTCCTTTCAACGTCTGGAACTCGGAAAGCAGATTGGATTGCTGTGTCTGCAGAGAACTCATCTGATTCCGCAATGCGGCAATCTGATTTTCCAGCGAAGTCCGCAGATCCGAAATACTGGTTGACATTGCCGCCTGCAGCGCATTGATCTGATTCTGAATCGTTGTCGCCAGCTGGGCATCGGCCACCTGATATGCCGTCTGAAGCTCGGTGATGTAAGACGCGAGCTCACTGCGGATCGCATCGTCGGAAGCCGAAAGAATCGACTGCATTTCCGAAATGTAGGAAAAGAGCGAGTTGATCAGGGTATAAACGCCGTCATCCGTACCGGTTGTGATGTTGATGTCGATATTGCTGCCGCCGGAAGAATCGCCGCCGGTCACGGGAGGCGTAACCTCTCCGCCGGAACCTCCGTCATCGACTCCGTAAACGACAATATAGGCGGAGGCGATCGTCACGCCTGTTGTCGTTGTACTTGCTTTATTATCTCCTCCGTCATACGTAGGAGCACGGGTAATACCTGAAGAAGGGGGCAAAGTACCGTTCTGTGCATAGTATTTCAGATCGGAAAAAGTCTGGGCTTCCGTGTCAGCCCAGTTACTGCGATACAATGCGTAGGTGACGCTGTGTGCGGTCACATCCTGGGATACTCTCACAATATAGCTTCCCTTTTCCAGCGAACTCAATGACTTGCTTCCCCCGACGTAGAATGTTCCGGAGGGGATTCCAAGCGTAAAATTGAATGCTCCATAGCTTTTCCAGCTTTTCTTCACATACGCATAATCCTGATTGATATAAGGTTCTTCAATCGTCACCGGGCTGGAATTGCTCGAAGTCGCCGTCGCTACAAACTGTCCCTCTTTTCCGGCATACTCCTCCGGAATGACGATGTAGGTGGGATTGGTTCCCGCCGTACCGGAAACCGTGACGCTGCCGGCGAATGCCAGCCCGCCGGAAGCGATGCAGAATCCCGCCAGCAGTGTTTTGAGTGTGGATTTCAAATTTTGTCGTTTCATGTGTTTTACTCCTTGTTTGAGTTGAAGTTTTCGAGTTCATGTCGGATTCGTTCGGGAATTTCCGGTGGACGGAATCCCGCATTTTGCAGACTCAGCCGGATCAGTTCTTCGTGCAGAACATTCAGGCGGGAAAAATCCCTGCTGTTCAGCATTTCCCGCAGCAGTTTCAGGGCAGGATTGCTGATCCGCTGCCGGTTCTCATATTCGATGAGAAGCTGTCCCTCATCCAGTCCCGGATAAAGAATCCGGAGCCGCCGTAATTCCTCTTCCCGCTTGGAAAACGCTTCTCCGCTGGTCGAGGCAACTGCAATCGTCAGCGGATCGGCATAGTGCCGGACCACACCCACCAACGGATATTCCCCGTTGTCGATGTAGTAGAGGTACGAAGAATACTTTCGACCGGGAATATGTTCCGGCGCGGGAAAGTTCATCACGGCATTGACCGCATCGTCGGACAATGCGATGAAGCGCCGGAAAAACTCCATATTCCCCTTGTCCTTGTTCTTCAGAAGATAATACTGCTTGCTCTGCCCCATGATGATGGTCGCCAGATCGGAACCTTCCTTGTCCTGCACCATGAGCTGACCGGCCTCCTGTGTGATCGTCCAGCTCCGGCAGTTGCTCTTGCGCAGCTGAGCGTAGGAACGTTTCACAAAGCCGCTCGCTCCTGGAACAGAGGCGATGATTCGCGGCATCTCCTCATACAGAAAGAGCTTCAGCAGCTTGCGCGGCATATTGATGATCTGCTGCTGTGCAAGGTTGCTGATCACCATCCCTACCATCGCCCGGATGTTCTGCGATACGTTTGCCATCTTGCCGATTTCAAAATGCAGCAGCCGCGCTCCGAGATTGATGTTGGTCACGCCGTCAAAAAGAGCGCCGCGTCCGGACTCCACCGCATACTGCGCCAACCGTGTGGCAATCCGGTTGGTATCCTCCCGGCGATGCGTCGGATCGGGCGTCGAGCGGATCATTTCCACCAGCTGAGAGTGATACGGCATATCCTCCGGTCTCATATAGGCGTAGGAAATGTCCCGGAGCAGAGAACCATTCTCCACGATACATTCCGTGATTTTTCCACTTGGAATACCATGATAATAGTTCAGAATCTGCTGTTCGGGAACAGTGAGACTCTCCGGTGATTTGGCGAGCGCTTCCTTCAATGCCGCATAACAGTCGAACTGCGTATTGCTTCCCGCAGGCTGCTGCGGAAGCATCCACTCCATCGTCAGGGCAATCCGGGCGATTTCGCTCCGCAGTTCCGTATGGTGGTTCCACCACTCCTGCCACGAAGCATCATAAAGACGGATCACATAATGTGACAAGATCGCCGCCCGGTCCTGAATGATTTCATCGTTCTGCGACTGGCCGCACATCACCGTTGCGAAATTCGTCGCAAAATCCGTCTGATTGGCAGTGAGCGGAGAACCGCAGGTGTCGAAATAATTCAGCGTCAGATTGCTGTTGAGGTCGATTTCGATATACTCTCCGCCGACGATCCGGGTGAACATCAGGTAGGATGCCCCTTCCTCAATGATCACCACCTTGCTGTAAAACGGATATGTTTGCAGCAGTTCTCCGAGCGTATTGACCGATTTCCCGGAACCTGTCTGTCCGAACGTGGCGGCGTGCTGTGGAGAACCGCCGTAAAATCCGTTGACACAAACAAGGTTATGGTGATCGCCCTGAAAAATCGCCTGAAAATCGTCCTCGCAGCCGACGAACGTCGAATTGAACGGAATCATCGCCGCAAAGGACCGGTGCAGCGTAAACAGCGGGTCCCATTTTTTGTAGTAGAGATTGCCGGGAAGCGTTTTCAGAAACTGCGCTTCCGCCTGAACCGTCAGATCGTGCATCATCATGCCGCATTGCAGATTGGTCGCCACCAGCCGGAGCTGCTCCGTCTCCTGCTGAAGTTCTTCCAGATTCCGGTTCCAGACATGGATCAGATATTCCGCCTCAAACGGCACATCTTCTCCCGCTCCCATCCGGTAAATCATTTTTCCGAACGCATCGACTTCGGAACGGTAGGCAATCGCCGAGGGATCGGCTTCCAGATCACGCTGCGCCGAAGCCTGGCGCGATTCCAGTTTCTCGATGGTCTTGGCCTTGTTCAGCGGACGCAGATTGACCGTGACCGAAAAATTCGTCACGTTTGTCTCCAGCAGGACATTGCCGTAAAACGGCGTCAGGTCGAAGCCCGGAAGCTGCCGCATGACCAGAATGTTGTGATACATTCCGTCTCCGTACATCCCGTAATGCCGCTCGGAAGCAGTCTCCCGTTCCCGGTCCTGCTCCGCATGATCCTGACCGCTGAACTCATTCCGGCAAACATCGCTGAAATTCGGACTGAAAATCTTCCCGTAATCAATCTCTTCCGCCGCAAGCGACTTGTTCACCGCGCCGAAAAATTCGGCGAACAGTTCAAGTGCCGTAAGTTTGTGAATCGGAAAGCTGAACGCGCTTTTCAAAAGCAGATATTCCGACTCGAAACAGGCGGAAACCCGTTCCTTGAACAGTTGCATCGCCTGTTCCGACTCCACATTCAGTGCTCCGGAAATGAAATCCTTTGCCGGACGCGAAATGTAAACAGTCAAATGTTCCCGCCAGAGTTCATGAGCCTCCATCTGACGCCGAAGCTCGGCGGCGGTCTGCTTTCTGAACTCACGACAGAACGGCACACTCGCCAAACGTTCCGTATCGGATTCGTATTTTTCCAGAATCTTCCGGTAATTCGAGTCCTTGGTGTAGCGGAACTGAAGCCGTTTTGAAGCGTCGAACCGCGACAGATACGATTGCAGGTGCGTATACAGCTCATTCTTCTGCGGCCAGCCGGCATTGGAGAGATTCGGGACATCCAGCCGGAACCCTTTGACGACATATCCCGTCGCATTCAGTTCGCCATAG
>ENA-UERN01001857-UERN01001857.1-human-gut-metagenome-genome-assembly--contig:-NODE-1857-length-18069-cov-4.571976_pt1 | contig 18069 bp, 19 predicted proteins | sample MGYA00242950_ERZ507950 | MGnify/ENA primary metagenome ERZ507950 (study PRJEB26167, sample SAMN06115515) | human gut metagenome | host: Homo sapiens | place: China:Ningxia | collected 2014-11-26...
TCCTACAAATTTCTCCGCAAAAAATGAAAAATGATACTTGACAACCGTGCGCGTTATCATTATAATAAAAAAGCTGCATCGGGGTGTAGCGCAGATGGTAGCGCGCATGGTTCGGGACCATGAGGCCGCGAGTTCAAGTCTCGCCACTCCGACCATATCGCTGCGGACGACGTATCGTCCGCAGCGATTTTTTTATTTTCACATCTCTTGCGCAACCGGAGCAAGTTCGGTATGATAGGGATACCGATATTTTCATTCTGGAGGAGAAACTATGAACATTGCTGTCATCACCGGCGCGTCCGCCGGTATCGGCCGGGAGCTTGTCTACGCCGTGGACAAAGACGCACGCTATGATGAGATCTGGGTCATTGCCCGCAGAAAAGAGCGGCTGGAGGAGCTGCGCGATAAGTGCACGAATCCCATCCGCCCGATCGCGCTCGACCTCTCGGACCTGAACAGCATCGACGCGTATCAGGCCCTGCTCGAGCAGGAGCAGCCCGAGATCAAGATGCTGGTCAATGCGGCCGGCTGCGGCGTGTTCGGCCCCTTTGCCGAGGCGGACCGCAAGAAGCTGCTCGCCAGCGCGCAGCTCAATTCGCTCGCGCTCACGGGCATGTGCCACGCGAGCCTGCCGTATATGCACGCCGGCAGCAATATCATCAACATGGGCTCGAACTCCGCCTGGCAGCCGGTGCCGTATCAGGCGGTTTACGGCGCGAGCAAGAGCTATGTCCTGAGCCTGTCGCGCGCGCTCGGCCGCGAGCTGCGCCCGCAGGGCATCCATGTCATGTGCGTCTGCCCCGGCTGGATTAAGACCGAGTTCCAGCAGGTCGCGCATCATGATGAATACATCCGCTATGTGGACAAGTGGTACGGCCCCGATGAGGTGGCGGCGCAGGCTATGCAGGACCTCAAGAAGAAAAAGAGCGTCTCCATTCTCGGCCACCCGGTGCGCCGTCAGGTGCGCCTGGTCAAGCTCCTGCCGGTGGACACCGTCATGGACATCTGGTGCAAGCAGCAGGGCATCGAGTAAGCCATTTTCCCGCTTGACAATTCATCTTCCTTCTGGCATAACACCCTCGTTCGCTGGAGGACGAGCTGTTCAGAGAAACGGCAGCCGGATAAGGTGCAGACTGAAATGTCTGTTCCTTGTCCGGCTTTTTTCTTTTTCGAGGAGGATGACCATGGATCTGCTCAGGGACAATGTGCGCGCGGTTTACCGCAAATATTTTCTGGCAGCGTTCGGCAGCGCGCTCATCTCGTGCATTTACGGCGTTGTGGACATGGCAATGGTCGGCCAGTATCAGGGGCCGGACGGCACGGCGATGATGGCGTGGGCCGGTGTCTGGCTGCTGGAGGAGCCGATACTGCGTTTTTTCGGCGCGGACGCGCTGGCAATCTACGGGCCGGTCATCAACATCAGCACCTTTGTCCAGTGCTGTGCTTACAGCGTCGGGCAGGCGGCGCAGCCGATCATCTCCACGAACTCTGGCGCGCATCCGCGCCGTGCTCCGGCTGGCGCTGGTGTCGTGCGTGGCGTTCTCCGTTTTCTGGACGGCGCTGAGCCTTGCCTGGCCGAACCTCTATATCCGCATCTTCATGCGGCCGACGGCGGCGATACTCACCATGGCGCCGGGCATCGTCCGGACGTATGCCGTGTCGTTCCTGCTGCTGCCGCTGAACATCTTCTCCACGTATTATTTTCAGGCCATCCTCAAGCCGGACGCTGCGTTTTTCGTCTCCGTCGCGCAGGGGCTCGTCATCAGCGGCGCGCTGATTTTGCTGCTGCCGGCCGTGCTTGGGCCGGCCTCGATCTGGTAGGCCATGCCGGTCACGGAGCTGCTGGTCGCGTGCTATGCCGCGGCGGCCATGCGGCGCACGACGCTGGCGCTGCCGCCGTGCTAAAACCGGGCCTGTCTGCATACACTCCTGTTATTGGGGGTGATGTGCATGAAGCGCTGGAAGGTTTATTTGTGCGCGGCAGTGTTTCTGCTGCTGACGGCGGTGAAGATGGTCGCCCCGGCGGCGGCAACGGACGCGCGTGAGGTGCTGCTGCCGGCCATCAATACGGACGATGACTATAAATCCGTCTTTGCCGAGATCCGCAGCGTGTTTGCGCCCACAGCGGTGCAGGCGCAGGACGAACAGCTGCGGCAGTATCTGCCCGCCGTGAATGTGAACATGTCCGCCTGGACGACACCCGCGCCGGAGCCGACGCCAACACCCACGCCGGAACCGACCCCGGAGCCCACACCGACGCCGACGCCCGAGCCGACGCAGAGCCTGCAGCTGCAGGCTGCCTTCGCTGCGCGCGAGACGTTTCTCAACGAGCAGACGGTCTATTCCGGCTACGCGGTGCCGGCCAACGTCAGCTATGCTGTCAACGAGCTGCCGTTTGCACACGCGTCGCCGGTCGCGGGCTATACCTCGTCCGGCTTCGGCTACCGGCTGCATCCATTGGAAAACAAGGTGAAATTTCATTACGGCACAGACTTCGCAGCCAATTCCGGCACGGAGGTCTGTGCCTTTGCTGACGGTACGGTGCTTGCTGCCGGGCAGGACGACGGGTACGGCAACTATGTGAAAATCCGTCACGCCGACGGCTATACGACGCTCTATGGCCACTGCAGCAAGCTGCTCGTGCGCGCTGGGGAGACGGTCACGATGGGGCAGGAGATCGCGCTCGTCGGCGCGACCGGCAAAGCGACCGGGCCGCACCTGCACTTCGAGCTCATGCATGACGGCTATTACTACAACCCGGAGTTTTACCTCGCCGCCGTATGAAGCGCCGCCGCTTTTCGCTCGATATTCGCCCGGGCGCGGTCGCTCTGCTTGCCGGGCTGTATTTTCTGCTGCCGCTGCGGTGGTGTGCGCGGCTGGCGCTCGCCGTGACGGTGCATGAGCTGGGCCACGTTGCGGCGCTGGTGCTGTGCGGCACGGAGATCTACGGCCTGCGCATGGAGGGCTGCGGGCTGGCGCTGCGCTGCGCGCCGCCGGAGGGCGCGGTGCGCACGATCGCGGCGGCGCTGGCCGGCCCCGCTGCCGGCGCGGGGCTGTTTTGCATCCTGCGCGGGCTAGGATACCCGGAGGGAGCGGACCTGAGCCTGCTGTATACGTGCGTGAATCTGCTGCCGGTGCTGCCGCTCGACGGCGGCCGCGCGCTGCAGGCGGCAGCCGCGGCACTGGCGGGGGAGCATGCGGCGGAGCGGCTGCTGGACGTGCTGGGGCTGGTGCTGCCGGCCGCGCTGATGGGGCTTGGCGTGGCGCTGTTTGCGCGCGGGATGGGACTCGCACTGGGCGTATTTGGCGCGTGGCTTGCACTTTTGCAGCCGGGAATGACTTGCCAAGGGGAAAAACATGATGTAAAATACTCCTACTATCATATGTAGGAGTGTAGTATGGATCAGCGATTGGAACGCATCCTGCCGCGCGTGCAGAAGCCCGCGCGCTATACCGGCGGCGAATACCGCCAGATCATCAAGGACAAGGCGGAGGTGGACCTGCGCCTCGCTTTTTGTTTCCCGGATATTTATGAGATCGGCATGTCGAACATCGGCATGCGCATCCTTTATGCCACGATGAACCGGATGCCCGGCGTCTGGTGTGAGCGCGTGTTCGCCCCGTGGGGCGACATGGAGGACGAGATGCGCCGCGCGGGCATCCCGCTCTATGCGCTCGAGAGCGGCGACCCCGTCAGCGCGTTTGACGTCGTGGCGTTCTCGCTCGGTTACGAGATGGCATATCCCGCCGTGCTCAATATGCTTGACCTTGCCGGCATCCCGCTGCGCAGCGCCGACCGGCCGGAGCTGACGCCGCTCGTCATTGCAGGCGGCACGGCCTGCAGCAATCCTGAGCCGATGGCCCCGTTTTTTGACCTCATGATTATCGGCGAGGGTGAGGAGGTCAACAATGAGGTGCTGGCCCTGTTCCGGCAGGCGCAGCAGGCCGGCTGGAGCAAGACGCGGTTTCTCGAAACGGCGGCGAAAATTCAGGGCGTGCTCATCCCGTCGTTTTATGTCCCGCACTGGAATCCGGACGGCACGCTGCACGACCTGACGCCGACGCACGGCGCGCCCGCGCGCGTGACCAAGCGCATCATTCAGGATCTCGACGCCTGCTATTATCCGACCGATCCCATCGTGCCGAGTACGGAGATCGTGCACGACCGCGTGAATGTGGAGCTGTTTCGCGGCTGCATCCGCGGCTGCCGCTTTTGTCAGGCGGGGTATGTCTACCGCCCGGTGCGTCCGCGCAAGCCGGAGACGATCATCCGGCAGGGCATCGAATCGCTCAAAAACACCGGCTATCAGGAGGCGACGCTCCTGTCGCTCTCGAGCAGCGATTACCGCCCGCTCGACGAGGTGTGCGACGGGCTGCTGGAATACTGCGAGCCGCGCAGCATGAGCCTCGCGCTGCCGTCGCTGCGCGCGGACAACTTCTCCATGGACATCATGAGCCGCCTGCAGAAGGTGCGCAAGGGCGGCCTGACCTTCGCACCCGAGGCCGGCACGCAGCGTCTGCGCGACGCGATCAATAAAAACGTGCGCGAGGAGGATCTGCTCCATTCCTGCCAGGTCGCCTTTGAGGGCGGGTGGAACGGTGTGAAGCTCTATTTCATGCTCGGCCTGCCGACGGAGACGGACGAGGACGTGCTCGGCATCGCGGAGCTTGCCAATCAGGTCCTGCACACGTGGCGCATGCATGCGACGAACAAGGCCCGCGGCGTGCGCATCACGGTCAGCACATCGTGCTTCGTGCCGAAGCCGCACAGCCCCTTCCAGTGGGAGACGCAGGTGACGATGGATGAGTACAAGCGCAAGGTCAACCTCCTGCGTGAAAATATCAGGGCCAAGAACGTGACCTACAACTGGCACGACCCGGACACCAGCTTCGTCGAAGCCGTGCTCTCGCGCGGTGACCGGCGCATTGCCGACGTCATTGAAGAGGTCTGGCGCCGCGGCGGCAAGCTCGAGGCCTGGGGCGACTATTTCTCATTCGACCGCTGGATGGCGGCCATGGACGTCTGCGGCGTCGACCCGATGTTTTATGCCTGCCGCGAGCGCGGGAAGGACGAGTTCCTGCCGTGGGACATTGTGGACATGGGCGTGCGCCGCGCGCACCTGTGGCACGAGCGCGAGCAGGCCTATAAAGCCGAGCTCTCGCCCGACTGCCGCAAGCAGTGCACCGGCTGCGGTGCGCTCGCACTCATGACGGAAGGGGGCAAGTGCGATGCCTGAAAAGCTGAGACTGCGGTTTGAAAAGACCGGCCGCGCGATCTATATCTCGCACCTCGACCTCATGCGCACGATGCAGCGTGTGTTTCTGCGCGCGGACTGCCCGCTGAAATATTCCGAAGGCTTCAATCCTCACGCGCTCATTTCCATCCTGCTGCCGCTGTCCGTCGGCGTCGGGAGCGTGTGCGAACTCATGGATTTCCAGCTGCGCGAGGACGTCGACCTCGCCGCGCTGCCTGAGCGGCTCACGGCGGTCATGCCGGAGGGCATCCGCGCGCTCGAGGCGTACCCTGCCGGGCGCAAGGTGCGCGAGCTCAAGTGGCTGCGTGTGACCGGGCGGTATGAATATGACAACGCAGACCCCGCGGACATGGCGGAAAAGCTCTGCGCGTTTTACGCGCAGGATGCCATCGTCATCACTCGCAAGACCAAGCGCGGGGAGGGGCAGATGGACATCGTGCCCGCGATCTCGGAGCTGCACGTGCGCCCGGAGGCGCGGTTCGTGACGGTCGAGGCCGTCGTCTCCGCGCAGGAGCCGACACTCAACCCCGACCATCTCGTCACGGCGCTGCATCAGCTGGCGCCCGAGCTGGCCCCGGACTTTGCCGCCTTCACGCGGCAGGAGGTCTACACGGAAGATATGCAAATTTTCCGCTGAAAACACTTGCAAACCCGCACCGGATGTGCTATTATCTTATGGCTTGTGCGAAACAGCGTTTCGCAAGATAACGACGGTCCGCTGCCGTGACCGGCTCTGTCCACCGGTATGAACGTCTGATAAAGGAAGGATTTCATTATGGATCTCATCAAAACTCTGACCGCGCAGTACATGAAACCCGAACTGCCGGCCATGCGCGTCGGCGACACCGTGCGTGTCACTGTCCGCGTCACCGAGGGCAACCGTGAGCGTACCCAGGCTTTCGAGGGCACCATCATCGCCAAGAAGCACGGCGGCATCAACGAGACGATCACCGTCCGCCGCATCTCCTACGGTGTGGGCTGCGAGAAGGTTTTCCCGGTGCACTCTCCCACGATCGTGTCCGTCGAGACCGTTCGCCGCGGCAAAGTCCGCAGAGCCAAGCTGTACTACCTGCGCGACCGCGTGGGCAAGAGAGCCAAGGTCAAAGAGCTTATCTAAGTGGATACTGCAAAAAAGAGGCTTCGGCCTCTTTTTTGCATTTTCGGGGCGTTTTTGCGATGCCGCCGGGAAAGAATTCACACAATTTTAGTTGCCGAAAACGGGTCTGTACGTGTATAATATAAGCTACGAATTTTTTATACCGAGGTTTTGAAAATGGACAGCAAGAATCCGAGCGGCGCCAAGGGCCGCGCCGAAGTATACGATTGGATCCAGTGCATCATCTTTGCGCTGGTGTTCTGCGTGCTGCTGTTTGTGTTTGCGGTGCGTATGGTCAATGTCGTCGGTCACTCCATGGTGCCGACGCTCGAGCAGAGTGATAAGGTCGTCATCTCCAACCTGTTCTATCATCCGAAGCAGGGGGACATCGTCGTCCTGCGCAAACGGACGCTCATGGAAGAGCCCATCGTCAAGCGCATCATCGCGACGGAGGGACAGACTGTGGACATCGACTTTGACGACGGCGTGGTCTACGTCGACGGTAAGGCGCTCGATGAGCCCTATGTCAATGAGCCCGTGCACGACCGGGAGAATTTTGAGGGCAAGATCACAGTGCCGGAGGGCTGCGTGTTCGTCATGGGCGATAACCGCAATGCCTCCACCGACAGCCGCGACGCACGTCTCGGCTGCGTCGATGAGCGCTATATCATGGGCCGGGTGTACTTCACGCTCTTCCCGGTCAAGAACATCGGAGTTGTGAAATAACATGGCGCAGGACTTTGAAAAGCTGAATATCCAGTGGTTCCCGGGCCATATGACGAAGGCCCAGCGCATGATCGAGGAGCACATGAAGCAGGTCGATGCCGTGTGCGAAATTCTCGACGCGCGCATCCCGACGGCGAGCCGCAACCCGGACATTGACCGCCTCGCGGGCGACAAGCCCCGTATTGTCGTGCTCAACCGCACCGATCTCGCCGACCCGAAGGCAACGGCGCGGTGGCGCGCAGCCTTTCAGCGGCAGGGCATGACCGTGCTCGAGACCGACAGCCGCAGCGGCAAGGGCGTCAACGGCTTTGCCGGCGCGGTGCGCACAGCGCTGCGCGACAAGATCGAGGCGTATGCCGCCAAGGGGCAGGTCGGCCGGCCGATGCGCGTCATGGTGCTGGGCATCCCGAACGTGGGCAAGTCCACATTTATCAATAAAGTGGCGCGGCGCAAGGCGGCCGCCGCCGGCGACCGGCCGGGCGTCACGCGCGGCAAGCAGTGGATCACGGTCGATCAGGGCCTCGAGCTGCTGGACACGCCGGGCATCCTCTGGCCGCGGTTCGACAGTCAGGAGGTCGGTGAGCTGCTGGCCATCACCGGCGCGATCAAGGCCGAGGTGCTCGACCGCGAGACGCTTGCGGCCAACTTCATGCTCCGGCTCGCGCGGTTTTACCCAGACGCGGTGGAGCAGCGCTACAAGTTCCGCCCGGACCCCGCCTGTAACGGCTTCGAGCTGCTGGAGCAGGCAGCGAAAAAGCGCGGCTTCCTCATCTCCGGCGGAGAATATGACCTTGAGCGGATGGCGGGTGTGCTGCTCGATGAGTACCGCGGCGGCAAGCTCGGCCGCATCACGCTCGAGATGCCGGAGGCGGACGTATGACGCAGGTCGATCTGTGGACATTGGAAAATGAGCTCCGCACGCCGGACACCGATCCGCTGTGCGGCGTGGACGAGGCCGGGCGCGGCCCGCTGGCAGGGCCTGTGTGCGCGGCGGCGGTGATGCTGCCGCCGGGGCTGGAGATCCCGGGCCTGAACGACTCGAAAAAGCTCTCGGAGAAAAAGCGCGAGGCGCTCTATGATACCATCATCGCGCAGGCGCTGAGCTGCGGTATCGCATTTGCGACCGTGGAGGAGATCGAGGAGTATAATATCCTCGGCGCAACGTTTCTGGCCATGAATCGGGCCATCGCGCAGCTCTCTCCGCAGCCGGCGCTCGCGCTCATCGACGGCAACCGGAACACCGGCATCGCAGTGCAGAGCCGCTGCATCGGCGGCGGCGACGGCAAGTGTGCCGACATCGCGGCGGCCTCCGTGCTCGCGAAGGTCACGCGTGACCGCTACATGCGCCGGATGGCGGAGACCTATCCGCAGTATGGTTTTGAAAAACACAAGGGCTATGGCACGGCGGCGCACTATGCGGCCATCCGGGCGCATGGGCCATGCCCCATCCACCGGCCGTCGTTCCTGAAGAAGATGCACTGATATGGCCGGTGCAGTCAAGGGAACGAAGGGCGCCTGGGGTGAGGACTGTGCGGCGGCGTACCTGCGCCGGCACGGTTACCGCATCCTCGCGCGCAACTACAGCTGCCGCTTTGGCGAGATCGATATCATCGCGGCCGACCGGCACTACGTCGTGTTCGTGGAGGTGAAGCTGCGTGCGTCCGACCGGTTCGTGCGCGCGGGCGCGTATGTCACCACGGCCAAGCAGGCGCGCATCCGCACGGCGGCGTCGCTCTGGCTGGAGGAGCACGAGACGGAGCTGCAGCCGCGCTTTGACGTGATCGAAATTTACGGCGATGCGGACACCCCGCACCGCCAACGCAGGCTCAATCAGATCGAAAATGCTTTTGAATAATGAGGGACCAGATATGAACTACTACAGCACAAGAGATCATCAGCATGTTGTTTCCGCCGCGCAGGCGATCGCCTGCGGCCTCGCGCCGGACGGCGGCCTGTTCGTGCCGGAGGCGCTGCCGGAGGTGTCCGCGCAGCAGCTTCAGGCGCTGTGCGGCATGACCTACCAGCAGCGCGCCGTGACGATCATGCGCCCGTTTCTGAGCGAGTTTACGGGCGAGGAGCTTGCGCGCTTCACCGCCGCGGCTTATGGCAGCCAGTTTGACGACCCGGCCGTTGCGCCGGTGCACCGGCTCGACGACACCACCGCGTTTCTCGAGCTCTGGCACGGGCCGACGTGCGCGTTCAAGGACATGGCGCTGCAGATCCTGCCGTACCTGCTCACGGCAAGCCTGAAAAAGTGCGGCGAGCAGCGGCAGGCGTGCATCCTCGTCGCCACCTCGGGCGACACCGGCAAGGCGGCCCTGCAGGGCTTTGCCGACGTGCCGGGCACGAAGATCCTCGTGTTCTATCCCTACAGCGGTGTGTCGGAGATCCAGCGCCTGCAGATGGTCACGCAGACGGGCGATAACGTCGCGGTCAGCGCCGTGCGCGGCAACTTTGATGACGCGCAGACCGGCGTCAAGCAGATCTTCGGCGACAAGGCGTTTGCTGCCGAGCTCTCGCAGCGCGGCTGGTTCCTGTCCTCGGCCAACTCCATCAACTGGGGCCGCCTGCTGCCGCAGATTGTCTACTATTTCTCGGCATACTGCGATGCTGTCACCGGCGGCATGATTGCCATGGGCGACAAACTCAACTTCGTTGTGCCGACCGGCAACTTCGGCGACATTCTCGCCGGGTGGTATGCCAAGGAAATGGGCCTGCCGGTGGGCAAGCTCGTCTGTGCGTCGAACGCGAACAACGTGCTCACGGACTTCATCCGCACGGGTACCTATAATAAGAACCGCCCGTTCCACACGACGGCGTCCCCGTCGATGGACATTCTCGTGTCGAGCAATCTGGAGCGTCTGCTCTATGCCCTCTGCGGCAGCGACACGGAGGTCGCGGGCTATATGCAGCAGCTGCGCGAGCAGGGGAGCTACACGGTCTCCGACGCGCTCAAGGCGAAGATCCAGGCGACGTTTGCCGGCGGCTTCTGCAACGATATCCAGACGCGCGAGAAAATCGGCCACGCCTGGCGCGACCACCGCTATCTGATCGACACGCACACGGCGGTCGCCTATCACGTGCTTGCGGATTACCGCAGCGAGACCGGCGACACGACGCCGGCTGTTGTCGTGTCCACGGCCAGCCCCTTCAAGTTCTGCGACCAGGTGCTGCGCGGCATCGGCGGCACGGCCGACGCCTTCGGACCGGAGCTGATCCGCCGCCTGTCGTGCGAGACACAGATCGATGCGCCCGCGCCGCTGACCGGTCTGGACGCGCGCCCGGTGCGCTTCGGCGGCTGCGTGGACAAGGCACAGATGCTGCATACGGTGGACGAATTCCTGAAATAATATGTAACGGACGGGGAGACCCGTCCGCCGGGTCAGAACGCCGCGTTGCCCTTCTTGGTGAAGGTGCTGCAGAACGTCTCGTCCTTGCAGGTGCAGGTGCCCTGGGTGTTTTTGACCTGAATGTGGTCAGCGTGGCAGCGCTTGCCGTCCGCATTGTAGGCGCAGTTGCTCACGTCGCACGCCACGTTGTACTCGCAGCAGTCTTTGGTATGATCGCTCATGGTTTCTGCCTCCAGATCAGATTCCGGCATCCGCCGGTCGAATCTATTGTGTGCAGCCGGGCGCGGAATATACGGAGGAACGCAAATGGCATTGTATGCAATCGGCGACCTGCATCTGTCGCTGGGCGCAGATAAGCCCATGGACGTATTTGGCGGACCGTGGGAAAATTATGTAGAAAAAATCAAACTTGGTTTTTCGTCCCTGCACGACGACGATGTCTGCGTGCTCTGCGGTGATCTTGCCTGGGGCATGACCATGGAGCAGGCGCTGCCGGACTTTCAGTTCATCGAGGCTTTGCCCGGGAAAAAGATTCTGCTCAAGGGCAATCACGATTTCTGGTGGAGCACTGCCAAAAAGGCCTACAGCTTTTTTGCGGCGCACGATATGCACACCATGGACATTCTCAATAATAACTGCTACTTCTACGGCGATTATGCCATCTGCGGTACGCGCGGCTGGTTTTATGAGGAGGCCAAAGGCGAGGCGCACGATCGGAAGATCATGCTGCGCGAGGTCGGCCGTTTGGAGACGTCGCTCAAGGCGGCGGGGGACAGGACGAAGCTTGTCTTTCTGCACTACCCGCCGAAGTATCTCGGCTATGAGTGTCCGGAGATTTTGGACCTGCTCGATGCGTATCATGTGCCGCTGTGCTGCTATGGCCACATCCACAGCCGCGGCTGCCGCAGCGCCTTTCAGGGTATGTATCATGACACGGAGTTCCGGCTGCTGTCGGCGGATTACATTTCGTTTTGTCCGCGCAGGATCCTTCCGTGAAACAGGTGTTGATTTTGGAGGATGAATCTGTTATAGTATTTAGGCATGTTCTTTTCATGACAAATTTCACGTAAACAATGCACCCGGCGATAAATGATTAGAGGAGGAAACCCAATGAACATCCAGAACATCGAAAAGAAAGAGAAAAACATGGCGACCTTTGAAGTGAAGGTCCCGGCCGATGTCTTTGACAACGCGGTCAACGAAGTATATAAAAAGAACAAGAACCATCTCTACGTGGCCGGCTTCCGCAAGGGCAAGGCTCCGCGTGCCGTCATCGAGGGCATGTACGGCAAGGAAGTGTTCTACCCCGACGCCATCGAGGCGCTGGCGGAGGACGCGTTCGAGGCCGGCCGTGCCGACTGCGGCTTTGAGTGTGTCGGCGCGCCGAGCCTGATCGACCAGAAGGTCACCGAGGACAAAGAGCTGATCTACACCTTTGAGGTCGGCATGTATCCGGAAGTGGAGCTCGGTCAGTACAAGGGCCTCGAGGTTCCGCAGAACCACGAAGCGTTTGACGAGAGCAAGGTCGACGAAGAGATGCATAACGTCCAGAAGCGCAACGCCCGCCTGATCGATGTCGAGCGCGAGGCGCAGATGGGCGACCACGTCACGATCGACTTTGCCGGCTTCATCGACGGCGAGCAGTTTGACGGCGGCACGGCCGAGGACTATGATCTCGAGCTTGGCTCCAATACGTTCGTGCCCGGCTTTGAGGAGCAGATCGTCGGCATGAAGACCGGCGACGAGCGCGACGTCGTCGTCACCTTCCCCGAGAACTACGTTGAGGCGCTGGCCGGCAAAGAGGCCACCTTCAAAGTCACCGTCAAGAGCGTCAAGGAGCCCGAGCTTCCGGAGCTGGACGACGAGCTGGCCAAGGACATCTCGGACTACGAGACCATCGCGGAGTACCGCGACCACGTCCGTGAGGATCTGGAGAAGGAATTCACCGAGCAGCAGGAGTCCGACTACGCGACCCGCCTCATGAAGGCCGCTGTTGACAACATGACCGTCGAGATCCCCGAGCCCATGATCCTGGCCAAGCTCGACGAGCAGCTGCGCAACTACATCTCCACCATGGGCATCAGCCCCGAGCTCACCCGTGAGCAGGTGCTTGCCTCCATGGGTCTGGACGAAAAGACCTTCCAGGAGATCATGCGTCCGCAGGCCGTGTTTGAGCTGCAGACCGATCTGCTGCTTGACGCGATCGTCAAGGCCGAGAACATTGAGCTCGACGACGGCGAACTCGACGAGACCTACAACAAGATGGCCGAAGAGTACAAGATGGAAGTCGACAAGATCAAGCAGTATGTCGACGAGAAGATCATCGTTCTGGATATGAAGCGCCGCAAGGCTGCTCAGCTCATCCGCGACACCGCAGTGGACAAAGAGCCCGAGGCCAAGGAAGAAGCCGCTGAGACCAAAGAAGAGGCAGCCGAGTAATTCCCCGAAAGCTGTTTGGATTCCGGGCAGAACGGTTATGCTCTCTTGGATAAGCGAAACATCGAAAGGAGCGTACCATGAGTTTAGTACCGTACGTTGTCGAGCAGACCTCCCGCGGGGAGCGCTCGTACGACATTTTTTCCCGCCTGCTCAATGACCGCATCATCATGCTGTCCGAGGAGGTCAATGATACCACAGCCAGCCTGATCGTGGCGCAGCTGCTGTATCTCGAAGCACAGGATCCCGATAAGGACATCCAGTTTTATATCAACAGCCCCGGCGGCAGCGTGACCGCAGGCCTCGCCATCTATGACACCATGCAGTACATTAAGGCGGATGTTTCCACCATTTGTGTCGGCCTGGCTGCATCGATGGGCGCGTTCCTGCTCTCGTCCGGCGCTAAGGGCAAGCGTCTGGCCCTGCCGAATTCGGAGATTATGATCCATCAGCCCTCCGGCGGCAGCCAGGGCCAGTGCACGGACATTCAGATCCAGGCACGGCAGATCCTGCGCATCAAGGATCGCCTCAATCACATCCTCGCAGAGAACACCGGCAAGCCGGTCGAGACGATCGCCGAGGATTGCGAGCGCGATAACTTCATGACCGCGGAGGAAGCACAGGCCTACGGTCTGGTGGACAAGGTCATCTATAAGCGATAATCTGTCAGGGGAGGGAACCGCCGTTCCCTCCCTGTTTCAAATGTAGAAAATGTGAGGTTTTTATGGCCAGAAATGACGAGAAAAAGAGCGTGCGCTGCTCTTTTTGCGGCAAACCGCAGTCGCTGGTGAACCGGCTCGTTGCCGGCAACGGCGTCTATATCTGCGATGAGTGCGTGCGCCTGTGCATGAGCATCATCGACGAGGGCTATCAGCCCGAGAGCGTCTCCACGGCGCAGGTCACCCTCCGGCGCGACCAGCTGCCGAAGCCGGCCGAGATGCGCGCCACGCTCGACGACTATATCATCGGCCAGGACCGTGCCAAGGTGGTGCTGTCCGTGGCGGTGTACAACCACTATAAACGCATCCTGCGCGGCGATCAGGACAATGATGTCGAGCTGCAGAAGAGCAACGTCCTGCTCATCGGCCCGACCGGCAGCGGCAAGACGCTCTTTGCCCAGACGCTGGCCAAGATGCTCGACGTGCCGTTTGCCATCGCGGACGCGACCACGCTCACCGAGGCCGGCTATGTCGGCGAGGACGTGGAGAATATCCTGCTCAAGCTGCTGCAGGCGGCGGACTTTGATGTGGAGCGCGCGCAGCGCGGCATCATTTACATCGACGAGATCGATAAGATCGCCCGCAAGAGCGAGAACACCTCCATCACGCGCGACGTCTCCGGCGAGGGCGTGCAGCAGGCGCTGCTCAAGCTCCTCGAGGGCACGGTCGCGAACGTCCCGCCCCAGGGCGGACGCAAGCACCCGCAGCAGGAGTTCATCCAGGTGGATACGACGAACATCCTCTTCATCTGCGGCGGCGCGTTCGATGGCGTGGACAAGATCATCGAGCGTCGCATGGACAAGAAGTCCATGGGCTTCGGCGCCGAGATCCAGAGCGCCAAGGAGCGCGACCTGACCGAGATCATGAAAAACGTGCAGCAGCACGACCTGCTGAAGTTCGGCATCATCCCGGAACTGATCGGCCGCATGCCGGTCATCACGGCACTGGCCAGCCTGAGCCGCGAGGACATGGTGCGCATCCTCAAGGAGCCCAAAAATGCCCTGACCAAGCAGTATCAGGCGCTGATGCAGTTTGATAACGTCGAACTGGAATTTGAAGACGAAGCGCTGGGCAAAATTGCGGATAAGGCGATCGCGATGGAGATCGGCGCCCGCGGCCTGCGCAGCGTCATGGAAGGCGTCATGACGGACCTGATGTACTCCGTACCGTCGGATCCGACGATCGCCAAGATCACCATCACCGCGGCGAGCGTGGACGGCACCGAGCCGCCGCGCATCGAGCATCGGGAGCAGTGACCCATCGCGCCTGCCCCCGGGACCCCTGAGCGAAAGAGGAATCGAATGGATAACACAACTTCTATGGACCATGCGGAATTCACCGCCCGGCGCAGCCTGCCCATGATGGCGCTGCGCGGCCTGACCGTGTTTCCGGGCATGATGCTGACCTTCGAGGTCGAGCGCAGCATGTCCATCGCGGCGCTGAACATGGCCATGAGCGACGATCAGATCATTTATCTGGTCCCGCAGAAAGACATTGCGACCGATATCCCCACACCGGACGATGTGTACGGCGTGGGTACGGTCTGCCGCATCAAGCAGATGATGAAGCAGCCCGGCACCAAGACCATCCGCGTCATGGCCGAGGGCATCGAGCGCGGCCGAACGCTGGCCGTGCGCACGGATATGCCCTGCTTCGTGGCTGAGGTCGAACCGATGCCGGATGTGGAAGAGCGGAAAACGGCGCGCACCGAGGCGCTCATCCGCCATTGCTGCAACCTGTTTGACGCCTATGTTACCGCGTCCGGCAACATGGCGCCGGAGTCGGTCATCAGCGTGCTCGGCAGCACGAACGCGGCGTTTGTGTCGAACTTCATCTCCCAGCACGTGTTCCTGCGCCCGGAAGAGAAGCAGGAGCTGCTGGAGGAGACGCGCCCGAGCCGGAGACTGTCCAAGCTCTCGAAAATGCTGCTGCACGAGACGAGCGTGCTCGGCCTGCAGCATCAGCTCGAGGAGGCGGCGCAGGACCGCCTGAACCAGACGCAGCAGGAGTATCTGCTGCGTGAGCAGATGAAGATCATTCAGGCGGAGCTCGGCGAGTCCGACGATCCGGACTCCGAGAGCGCGGCCTATCGCGAGAAAATTCTTGCCCTGCACCTGCCGGAGGACTCCGAGCAGCGCCTGCTCAAAGAGGTCGACCGGCTCAAAAAGCAGCCGTTCGGCTCGTCGGAGGCGTCCGTCATCCGCAACTATCTGGACATCTGCCTCGAGCTGCCGTGGAACACGCGCACCGAGGAGCGGCTCGACGTGCGCGCCGCGCGCGAGGTGCTCGACAAAGAGCACTTCGGGCTGGAGAAGGTTAAGGACCGCATCACGGAGTATCTGGCCGTGCGCCAGCTCGCGCCCGATGTCAAGGGCGGTGTGCTGTGCCTCGTCGGCCCTCCGGGCACCGGCAAGACGAGCATCGCCATGAGCATTGCCCATGCCACGAACCGCAAGCTCGCGCGCATTTCCCTCGGCGGCGTGCACGACGAGGCGGAGATCCGCGGCCACCGCAAGACGTATGTCGGCGCCATGCCCGGCCGCATCATCAACGGCCTGACCATCGCCGGCAGTATGAACCCCGTCATGGTGCTCGACGAGATCGATAAGCTCGGCAGCGATTACCGCGGCGACCCGTCGTCGGCGCTGCTGGAGGTGCTCGACGCGGAGCAGAACGACCACTTCCGGGATAACTTCATGGAGATCCCGGTCGACCTGTCGGATGTGTTTTTCATCCTGACGGCCAATACCCTCGATACCATCCCGCGCCCGCTGCTCGACCGCATGGAGGTCATCCAGCTCTCGAGCTATACGGACGAGGAAAAGCTCCAGATCGCAAAGCAGCACCTGCTGCCCAAGCAGCGCAAAAAGCATGGCCTCAAGCCGTCGCAGCTGCGCGTGAGCGACGATGCCATCCGCGAGATCATCACGCTCTATACGCGCGAATCCGGCGTGCGCGTGCTCGAGCGCAGCCTTGCCGCCGTCTGCCGCAAGACGGCCAAGCGCATCGCGCTCGGCGAGTGCAAGAGCGTGCAGCTGCGCGCAGGCAGCGTGGCCAACTATCTCGGCCCCGCGCGCTTTGAGCCGGAGCACGTCTATGCACAGGACGAGGTTGGCCTCGTGCGCGGCCTTGCCTGGACGTCCGTCGGCGGGGAAGTGCTCGATGTCGAGGCCGCCGTGCTCGACGGCACCGGCAAGCTGGAGCTGACCGGCAACCTCGGCGACGTCATGAAGGAGTCGGCGCAGGCTGCCGTCACCTATATCCGCAGCCGCGCGCAGATGCTCGGCATTGACCCGGAGTTTTATAAGAAAAAGGACATTCACATCCATTTCCCGGAGGGCGCCATCCCGAAGGACGGCCCGTCAGCCGGCATCACGATCTGCATCGCGGTCATCTCCGCGCTCACGAACACGCCGGTCCGCCGCGACCTCGCCATGACGGGCGAGATCACGCTGCGCGGCCGCATCCTGCCGATCGGCGGCCTGAAGGAAAAGACCATGGCCGCCATGCGCATCGGCATTACGACGGTCATCATCCCGCGCGAGAACGAAAAGGATCTCGAGGAGATCGACCCGACTGTGCGCAGCGCGCTCAAGTTCGTCACGACCGACCACGTGGATAAGATCCTCGACGTCGCGTTCGGCCACCGGTTTGCCGCGGCCGTCAAGGCGGCGCACAAGGACGCGCACGGCGACGCGGCGAATGTGAACCTGCGCCAGTGAGGAGACTGCCATGGCGACACTGAACCTGAATAAGGCGGAGTTTCTCAAGTCTGCCGTCAGCCCGTCCGGCTTTCTCGCGGCCGACCTGCCGTGCATCGTCTTTGCCGGCAAGTCGAACGTCGGCAAGTCCTCGGTCATCAACCGGCTGCTCAACCGTAAGAACTTTGCCCGCGTCGGCTCCCAGCCCGGCAAGACCGTCCATGTGAACTATTTTTGCATCGACGGCCGTGCATACTTTGTCGACCTTCCGGGCTACGGCTACGCCAGCGTCGCCAAGACGGAGCGCGCGCGCTGGGGCAAGCTCATGGAGGATTTCTTCTCCGATCCCGCGCGCATCACGCTCGGCGTCATGATCGTCGATGCCCGCCACAAGCCCACGGCCGACGATGAGACGATGGCGGCGTGGTTTCATTCCACCGGCTGCCCGATGGTCGTCGTGGCCAATAAGTGCGACAAGCTCAAAAAGTCGGAGATCGAGCCGAATCTCGCGCGCATCCGCGCGACGCTGCTGCTGCCGGACGATGCGGTGCTCCTGCCGTTTTCGGCGGAGAAGGGCACCGGCCGCGAGGCGCTGCTCGGCGAGATCTTTCGCGCCATTGGGTGACTCGAAATGCAGAGCGTGCATTCGCGCGCTCTGCACTTGTTTTTTCGGCAGGGACTTGTTATAATGCAAATTTGTAGGAATGGGAGGTGCGTTGCTGGTACATGTAGCGTTTATTCTCCTGTTGATACTGGTTGGCTTCGTTTTACCGGAGCAGCAGGATG
>ENA-UERN01001875-UERN01001875.1-human-gut-metagenome-genome-assembly--contig:-NODE-1875-length-17886-cov-14.203043_pt1 | contig 17886 bp, 15 predicted proteins | sample MGYA00242950_ERZ507950 | MGnify/ENA primary metagenome ERZ507950 (study PRJEB26167, sample SAMN06115515) | human gut metagenome | host: Homo sapiens | place: China:Ningxia | collected 2014-11-26...
CCAGCGTTGCATAATCCACACCGATCTGTTCCACTGCCACCGCATCGGTGATAAAATCAGAGGTAGCGGTATAGAGGTTCGTTTTCTCACCCGGAACGGTCACGCCGTTGATTACCTGCGTTTTTCTGTCGTCATACAAGGTGGCCTGAATGACAGCCTGCACCTGATTGGTGCCGCTGACATAGGCATCAAAGTGGTCGGCCAGCGTGCGATCCGGCAGCTCTGCCAGCTCCAATGGTGCGGAGAGAGTGTAGGTATTTTCGGCATAGCGCAGCTTGGCCGCCTTCAAAATGCCGTGATCTACCGCGCCCTTGTCGCCATTGACAGTCTCATTCCAGACGATGGTAAGATTATTGATGCTGCGATGATCCCCGCTGAGGGAAGCGAAGCGGAAGTCTCCGCCCACGACGGCGTTGCCGCTGCTGGTCAGGGCAGACAGAGAGCCGGGGAACCTGTTGGACATGGTGCCGCTGCCGTCCACAGCCAACAGCTGAATATCGCTGCTGCCGTCTCGGACACTATGCCAACCGATGACAAATCGGTCATCCACGCTGCCGAAGTTGGCTGCAACGACCTGGGGGTTTTCGTCAAGATTGCTGTCACAGGTCGCCAGCATGGCTGTACCGAGCGTTCCGTCAGCAGCCACGGTACAATAGGCAATCTCGTAGGCGGAGGTATCTCCGGTTCCGCTGCGGTCCAGCGAGTAAACCGCCATAGCGGTTCCGTCGGGCAGCATGGCCGCCTGCAACGCCTTCACGCTGCCAGTAGCACCGTTATAAAGCATTTTTTCCTTGCTCCAGGTGCCGTTAGTGCTGTCATAGCAGCTGTACATGATACAATCTCTGGTCGTGAAGTTCAGCAGGTTGTTGCTGCCCTGCGTACCGGGATCGGGGGTGTAGACGCTGCGCCAGAACACGATGGCCTTGCCGTTGCCGCCCACTGCCGTGGCTGGGGCCAGATCCGGCGTGCCGTCGTTGGTTAGGCGGGTGGAGGTCCAGGCTGAGCCGTTATAGACGGACGCTACGATCTCCGTGCTGTTCATCAGCAGGTTTTGCTCTTCCAATGTCACGGGATCACCGGCATCTTTACCCTGTAGCTCGGTGCCCATGCGAACCCAAGCCGCCGCCGCGAAGCTGCCAGTGCCGGACAAAGAAACGCTCGTGTCGCCGTAGCCGGGGAACTCTGCGGGATCGTCAATTTTGCTGGAGGTAGAATAGACGCCGTCATTGAGGGTGGAGAAATGTGCCCGGCTGTCGTAAATACTGCTGCTGTCGCCGTCGTTGATGTAGGCCAATACCTTCCCGTCATCGCTGAGCTGTGGATAGGATGTGGGGTTGGCATTGGTCTGGATGTTTTCCAGCCCACTGGGGGAGTTCAGAGAGAGCAGCATCATCCGCTGCTGGGGCTGGCCCCAGGTACGGGCATATTGCTCCAGATAGTCCCGGCTTTGGAGCGTTGCACTGGCAGAAGCCACCTGCATTCCGCTCTGAGCCGCCGCCATCTGCAGCGAGGCAAGGCTCAGCCCACTGGTGGCGCTATTCCAGTAGTCATCGATTGTTTTCCAGTTATTAAAAGTCCTGGTGGCTCCAAAGGTTCCGGAGGCGATCACCGCCTCGTAGGAGATAAACAGGAAGCTGGCCACAAATTTGATTCCCACTTCGCTTTGGATCCCCAGGGCCTGACCGTTGATCTGGCGCTTTGTCTCGTCGGCAAGATAGGTGCGGGAAAGGAACTTATTCTGACTGTCCACATCCAAATTGCCGAATAGACCGATCTTCAGCGCCACGACCGAATAGTCAAAGCCAATACCGCCAAACGCGTGGACATAGGCGTTGATACGCAGCGTGGTCAAAAAGTCATTCACTGCCGTGGCCGTGGGATCGCTCCAGGCAAGCTCTGTACCCTCGCCCTGCCGGCCGTAGCGCACTGCGGTACGGAAATCCAGCTGAATGGCACCACCCAGCTCAAAGGTTGCTGTCAACGGCACGGGGCCAGCCATGGCGTTCACGCTGAAGGTGAAGCCCACACCAACGCCGGCGGTAAAGCCGCCGCCTACGGTGAAAACCTCCCACTCCTTTTTTTCGGCGTTATAGCGGATCTCCGCTTCGTAAAAGCCCTCCAACTGCAAGTTGAGATCCGTGTTGGAGACCTTGCCGGCTATGGAGTTGGCTTTGTATTCCCCCTTGGGATCATAGGTGCCCTTGGCCATCTGGCTCAGGTCCCCGGTACCAGGCACGCCCACTTCCAGGTTCTGCGTCAGCACATTCGCACCCAACGCCACGCCGTCCTCGGAATAGTCCATGTCCTCCATCTCCAGCGTGTTGTACCCGGCCCAAATCATGGCACGGAACACGGAGGGATCTTCGCTGGGGGTGATGATCATTTTGAACACGGAAGTGTCCACCGGACCGCTCAGATCATCCAGCCGTCCGGTCAGCACCTTGAGAATGTTACTATCGCCCACTCCGCCAAAGTCGACTTGATTCACTCCACTGGAGGATCCCATCGTCGCCAGAATACCGGTGACGCGGTCATCCTCTGTCACCTTGGGCACTCGGGTCAGATCAACGACCCGGAAGGGCATTATTTTCTCCTGCAGCAGGCTGCCGTTCAGGCTCAGCTGCGTTTTCATACCCACATCCTTGCCGTCGGCGATCCATCCAGAGGTGGTCATGGTGGCCTCGGTAAGGGTCAGATCGTTTTCCGCTACGGGGATGGATGAGAAGGGATACTGCTTGGTACTGCTGCTCTGGGCGGCAGGAAGAACGCCGTATTCGTCCGCCAGCTTGAGACTGTAATTCTGCGCCTTGGCAATATCCTCGCCCCAGAGGAACATGGTGGTGTGCAGGCTTGCTGTTTTGAAGCTGCTGTTAGGGCCGATCTTCCCGGTCGAGCTGCGGACATCCACCTTCTGACCGTTGGCAAGACCGTAATCAACGCTTTGCGCCACGATGAAGGGTTTGTTTTCCTCCCCCGTCGGCACGCGCTCCAGAGAGACAACGCCCTCTGCGGTGCGCATTACATCGTCCACGCCCAGCTTGCCGTTGACGGTCAGCAGCAGCGGATAGTACTTGTCGCCGTCAATTGCGCTGATCTCCAGAATGTACTCCAGCTGATCCAGAGCAGAAAGCGCCGTGGTGTTGCTCTCGCCCTTTTCGGCCGACCAGAACTGGGTGGAATCCAGATAGACGGTTATATTTCCCGCCGCATCCGTGGTATAGATGCCGCCGGTGGTGCCGTCGGCAAGTGCGTCTGCCGCGGGGCCCAGCTGAGCCGCCCGGCAGTAGCCTCCGTTTTTATAAACGCCGCCGCGAACGGTCACCGTCTTGCCCGCCAGCGGATCGCCGCCCGGCGTGATGAGCGTCACAGATGCCCGGGCGACTTGCCGGAGGCTGAAGGTATTTAAGGGATAAAGCTGCAGCTTTGTGGCATCCCGCTCGCCGGAACGCAGATTTTCTTTATAGATGGTGCCCAGATAAATATCCGCGCCGGTGCCGGACCGCAGAGACACATCACTGGCGATTCCGTTGGGTTCGTAAAGCGCCAGCACGCCATCACTGTTGGTCTTGAACGTTTTGGACGCGCCTTTGCCGTCGGTGTATTGCAGCGTAGTTTCCGCCGCAGGCGTCAGCTGGAAGAGATAGAACTTATTTTGCAGCGTTTTCGCTGTCACCTGTACGTCGGCGCTCATGCCCGTGGCGGCATGGGTAGCCGTGACGGTTGCGGTGCCGTTGGCCCGACCGGACAGCGCCATTTTGGTTTCGGGAAGGTAGGAATCAAAGGAGAAGTTGCTGATGTCCTCATACAGTCCGCCCTGCTTGTAGTTGACGGAAATGGCATTGTTGTCGGAGGCCCACTGGATGCCGTCTTTAAAGGAGTTCCATCTGTACTCGTCATAGTTGATGCCGATGTACTCGATCAGCCCCAACTCCTGGCGCAGCTGCAAAATTTTAGCTGTTTCGGTGGGCAGGGTGCCGCTGACCTTGGAGGTATTGTCCATGGTCAGCTTAGAAATCTCCTCTCCTTTGTCGTTCTGCACCTTCAGTGCGGCGGCATTGTAGACATACAGGGGGAAGGAGTCGGTGCTGGGAGATTCACCAGGATTCTCCACGCTCAAAACCACTTGATAGGTGTCCTTCAGATTGCCGGCTGTCACACTCCGTAATGACAGGGAGTAACTTCCGGAGGTACCGGATAGGCGCTCACTGTACACCACTTCGGTGTTGTTGTCCTCTGTGACCCGGGTAATGGTCAGCGTGGGCAGTTGAGAGGCGCCGGTAGTGGCATTTTCCACCGACCAGTCGATATTGACGGTGCCGTCGGTATCCTTGTAGTAAATGCTCCGGGGCGGTGTCAGCTTGGCCGTGGCAGGCGGTGCCTGCACGATGATCCAGGCAAGTGCCGACAGGCGGATGTCCTCACTCTCGGCCTTGGGGTGCGGCATGGAAACCAATACCGTGTAGGCAGGGGTATTGCCGTTGGAGAGCTTGGAGAGCACTTTCTCCGGGATCCGCACGCTGTTTTCATCTTTGCCGGCGGTATAAAACGCAACGGGCTGGATGCCGCTCAGCGCCGCCTCATTCTCGTAGTGGCCCTCATACAGTTCGATCCTGTAATTGAACTCTTTGCCCGGTGCCATCAGCGCGGCGTTGGAGCTCCACAGCACGGTGGCGGGCTGATTTACCCGCGTCACGATGGACGCGCCGCCGGGAATCACCAGTGCCAGGGAATCGCCTGCCGTCACGGTATAGGGTTCTGACTTGCCCTTCACATCATCATCGTCAGTGTCCACAGTCCCGTTGTCCGCCGTAAAGGTAAAGGTGACGTCTCCCACCTTGGTTCCTGTGGTGGCAACAAGGCCGGTATCCTCGTTGATGGTGGCAATGTCCGGGTCACTGCTGCTCCATTTACCGGTGGTGTAGCTGGCCTGCTCACCGCCTGCCCCCAAAACCTTGGCCTGAAGCGTGGGGCGGGTGGTTTTGCCGAGGGAAATCGTATAGTCGGCGTCATTCGCTTCCGGGACGACGTTCACCGTGTGCGCGGAAACTTTCCTTTGCACCGTGAACTGCCGGGTCAGGGGAAGAACATTCACCCAGTTAGGATCGTCTTTCGTGCCCTCGTTGGCCTGCAGCGTCACCGTGTAGGTGCGGTCGAAAGCAGAGGGTGCGATTGCGCAGTCGCTGACGGTGAAGGCTTCCTTCTCTGTGTCCAGATAGACCTGCAGATAGCTTGGTGCCTCCGCGGAGTCGTACTTCAGTTCGAGGCGGAAGGGGGCTTCCTTCGGCTCTGTTCCTTCCGGGGTGTGATAATTGCTGTATACGGTCTTGTAGGCCTGCTCCATGTTGGCCCGCATCGTGAAGGATGCCTTGCCGTTGGCGTAGTCGGCGGTCAGTGCGGTGGGAGCGTTGCGCATCAAGACGCTCTTCAGCGTAACGTCGGCAATCGAGTCGCCTTGATACTGTGAGTTATCCAGCTCATTGCCGAAAACATCTTCCACGCCGGTCATACCAGTGACGGTGACCGTGGTGGCATCCGCATCCTGCACCGGGTACCAGAGCATTGCCGTGACACCGTAGTCATTCATGGAAAGCGCAGCGGCGGTATACTCTTCGCCATTGATGGTCACGCGGGCGTTTCTAAGATCCACGAACTCGCTAAAGGTAACTGTGATGGGCACGTGCTGTCCGCTGGCATAGGTTCCCTCCGGGGCCGTGACGCTTTGAATGGTGGGGGCGTCCTTGTCCAACAGCTCGGCGGTGACGTTGCTGGTCTGGGCGGTGGTGGTGGAATTTTGGTTATCTCTATTTACATTCTTCAGATACAGTTCGAAGGGCAGATAGTACTGCTGTGCCCCTCTGTTTTGCGTGGTAGACTGCAGGGAGATGCTGACCGTATCGCCCTTGTTAATCGTACAGTCCGGCGGTTTTGTTTCGCCGCCGCTGATCCCCAGAGATGTTCCATTGAACTTGTACTCCGTCAGATAGAACGGGGCATAGGGTCGTGTGGTACTATTATAGCCATACGGCGCAGGGCCAGTATAGGCCTCTACGCTGGTAGTCCAGTCAAACTTGATGCTGGCATCGATTTGGTATGGCTGATAAAATGGGGAGGAGTCGCCGGAAAGCACCGAGTTGCGGGCGCCCTCCAGAATTCCGATGGTATTGCTTAGCGCAATAAAGTTCGAATTGTCGGCACTGCCGCCAGTGTAGCTTTCTGCCAGCAAAGGAATAAACAAATCATCATATAATACGGTTGTATTTTTGACTTCTTCAACATAGCTCGGCGCGGTCATTGATGTTTTTATTGCGGGGTCGTCAACCGTCTTTATTAGCTTGAACTGATGGTGGTCGGCATAACCGGTACCATCATAGAACACCAGATTTTCCGCATCGTAAAATTCAATCATCCCCAGCAGGTCGCCATAGGAATAAGAATCCTTGCGCCAGTCTGGGTTCCCTCCTTTGGTTTTAACCTCGACAGTGATTTTTTGATTACTTAAACTGAAAGTCGAGCCTACGTCATAGGTCAGCTTGTAGGACCCGTCGCTTTGGAGCTCCCCACTCTTCCCGCCTATCGAGATCTTCACATCGGTGATATACTCGCTGAGCTGGCCTTCTTGAATGCGGTAGGAAAAGCTGACCGGTTTTCCGCCGTATACAGTAAAATCCCCGGATTTGCAGCTGTTGTTTACGAGATCCTCCAGCGTTAGGCTCATCATGCCGCTCATATCCACCGTCTCAACGCCCTCAGGCGCTGTGGCAGAGGCGGGATACCGCAAGCTGATGCCCTGCAGCTCCAGCTGCTCCATCAGGCTGTTGAGATTCTCCAGAGCTTCCCCGGTAAACTCCCTGCCGGAGAAATAGGTGTTCTTGATCCGCTGTAGCTCCTGTTCGATTTGGATCATGGTCTTCAAATCGCCCAGCGCCACCGGAGTCCCATCCACGTCGGCTATGCGGGTGAGATCCGTGGCGGGATTTTCCAGCAGCTCCATGACAGCCGCCAGTGTCAACACCCGGCCGTCCAGCGTGATGGTTTGATCCACCTTGAAATTGCCGTCTTCATCCAGCAGCCCCAAGGCGTTCAGCATGGAAAGCACCTGGTCGCGGCTGCCGCCGGTCAAGGCGGAAAGCTGCTCCAAAATCGCCTGATTTTCCTTGGGTGTGTTGCCCAGCGAATCGCTCACCGCTGCAAACGCCGTAGTTGGCAGCAGCGTGAGCGTCATGCACAGGCTCAGCAGCGCCGCTAAAAATCTTTTCTTCATGCTTCCTCATCCTCCTTAGTTCGTTCCTCCTGTTTATTGTTTTTCTTTCTCAATCGTGTGCAAAACACGGTAACGACCACCGCCGCAATAAAGCAGATCACGCCAACCAACACATAGCTGCCCACGTTTTCCAGCAGCATCGTTGCGCCGTTTAAGCCCTGCACCGCACCCGGCGACCGGTCGGGGAAATGTCCCATCGCATAAATAAGGCAACAGCAAAGCGCAACAGACACAAGCGACAATCGCTCGGTGATGTGCTTTTCCTGTCGGCGGCGTATTTGCCACGCTCGGCTTTTGACAAGCTTCACACGCTGCCCGGTATCCATCATCAAAAACACTCCTTTCAAAAAAGTCTTAAAACGGGCGTTCACTTATATAGGTACGGAAAAAAGCAAAACTACGCACCTAAAATTAAAAAAATTTTTATTTCATTTTCGCACCATACGCCAGTGGTAGGCTGCCTTTTCAATTTTCCTCATATTTTTACAGATATTTTGTCAATCCTGCCCGTAAAGCGTCATTGACCGATTCCGTCAGATTCTTTCCTTCCTCCAGCGCCATCCTACGCAGCGCCTTATCAATATCCCGATCCAGATAATAGGCCCGCAGCACCCGGTCACTATTCTTCTTTGCATTTTTTTCTTCAGCAACAACAGTATTCTCGCTCTGGCGTCCTGCTCCGATGATAGACTTAAACGCAGCCTCCCGGTCAAACTTCGCTTACTCAGCCCACTGTTTTGCCCCGCCTGGATGATCTGGCTCCACTTCTGCAGACGATACTCATCCCGGATCGCCAACACATCTTCCATTTCTTACACGCACTCCCTTCGCATTCGAAAACTTACACGCAGTTTTTGTTGACTGCATATCATTTTCTCACACTTACTCAACCTTGGAAATGCAGGTGGTTATTGAGCACTTACGAGGAAAAGGTTTGAGTTGATGCATAGAGGTTACTCCTCTTGACAAAACCGGTCTCATTCTGGTATATGGTAAAAATATCGGAATCACAGCAGATTTCATTCATCGGGCAATCTGCCCTGTACTTTGCCAAACACAATAAAAAAAGGGGCCAGCGCCCCAAAACGGATCAACCACTCCAGCCAAAGAAAAAAATTCAAATGCTGCCACCTTTTTCGTGCTCAAAGCGTCTATATAGATGACCGGAAAGTAAGGGGCTTGATAGGAGGCCATCCAGTGTGGTAAAAAGATTAGATAAAGATGACTTCACCCGTCTGGTGCTGCAGAATCAGACGGCCATGTTCCGAACCGCCCGGGCAATCGTGTCAACCGACGAAGACGCAGAGGATGCGGTACAGAGTGCCATTTGTACTGCCTTTACGAAGCTGGATGCCCTGCGGGACCCTGCAAAATTCAAATCGTGGATCCTGCGGATCGTAGTTAACAACTGCTATGACCTATGCCGGAAGTACCGGCCAATCACTGATCTGTCTGAAGTACAGAACTTTCTGCCTGCAGACGATCCGGATCCGACTGAGCGGCTGTCCCTATGGGAAGCGGTGCTATCATTAAACCCGGAAATGCGCTCCGTGGTAACACTGTTCTATTACGACGGATTTTCCATTCGGGAGATCAGCCGCACTTTAGGGATCAGCGATGTAGCAGTAAAAACCAGATTGTCCCGCAGCAGAAAGCAGCTGCGCCTTTTGCTGGCCGATGAACAAGGAGGGGTCTATGGATCAATTTGACGAGTTGCTCCACCAGCGTGCCGCTGAGGAATCATTTCCACTCCCGGAGGATTATGCCGGTCGGGTGTTCCAAACCTGCGCGGCTCTGGACGAAAATTCCCGACGGCGTCAGCGACGCCACTGGGAAACATGGGTCGCAGCAGCGCTTGCGCTGTTCATCACAATTCCAAACGTATCCCCCTCAGCTGCGGCAGCGATGGCGGAGATCCCTGGGCTGGGGGCGTTGGTGAAAGTGGTCACCTTCCGGAGTTACGCCTACAATGATGGACATAGTTCTATGGATATCTCCGTACCGGAGTTATCCGGCAGCGATGCAGCTGATACGGTAAATCAGGAAGTCCGCGCATACACCGACGAGCTGCTGACGCAGTTTTACAAAGACTGTGAACGTATCGGAAATGGCTATCAGGATCTGCGTGTATCCAGCGTGGTGCTTACTAACACGGACACATGGTTTACCCTTCGCATAGACGCCACACAAACGGAAGCCAGCAGCTATGCCTTCAGCCGCTTCTATCACATTGACAAAGCAACGGGACAAATGATCTCTCTGAGGGATCTCTTCCGCGATGGGACCGATTATGTGTCAGTGCTGTCCAATGAGGTGCTGCGGCAAGTGGAAGCGCAGATGTCCGCAAATCAAGCCCTCGCATACTTCCCGGAGGATTTTGCTGGGATCGACGCGGAGCAGAATTTCTATCTCGACGCAAACGGAAATCTCGTGTTGGTCTTCGACGAATTCGCGATTGCGGCAGGCTCTATGGGGATGCCGGAATTCACGATTGAAAAAAACATCTATCAAGACCTCTTAAAAGAAGCATATCAGAAAGGATTCGTATGATGAAAAAGAAATTATTTGTATTGCTGACGATTGTATGTATTTTGGCGCTGGCTACCGCTTGTGGCAGCCAGACATCCGGCACAGACACAGATTCCAATGCCGGCACCCAAAGCGGAGCGCAGCAGGAGGAAAGTACCCTGACCGGCAAGCTGGACGAGAAAAAGGACTTTATGTTTGTTGTGACGGATGACCAAGGCGCTTCCTACCAGTTTTCCATCGACTCCTCCGCAAAGCCGGAAGGGTATGATGATGTTGCTGTGGGTGACTCCGTCACTGTGACCTACACCGGCGCGTTATCGGAGGTTGATCCCTTTGAGGGCACAATCGCTTCTGTGGAGAAAGTTAAATAACAATCATCCCTTGAAGGTAACAAAAAGTAGAAATCGGAGCCAGAACGGCTCCGATTTTTGCTTTTTACCACCATTCGCTTGGCAGATTTTCCGTTGTTCACCATCCGACACTACCTTCCAATTCCGTTCGGGGTCATTTCGATGAACCGCTACTATTATCTCGTAGGAGCCTATGCACCGTTAGATTTGATGGTTACGATTGCCTGCTTGGTAAGGTAATATAATAAGTTCAAATAAAACAATATATACGCACAATGAAGAGATGAGTAGGTATCTCTTAAGGATACCTACTCATCTCAGTCTGTCGAAAAAGTCCGGCTGGAGCTGGGCTTTTTCTGATAGATATGGTAGAATGGACAAGGGTGATAAACGGTGTCGCTTCGCAACGCAATGGGGCCATAATATCCCACCAAATGAAGCCTTCCATCAACGTTGAGATACAATCAACTGTACCGTAAGGTGGCAACAATTCGGATATTTTAAGCGCCAGAATATAGAAAAACTCTAATAGCCAGGCAATAAAAACAGTCACTCAGTTCGGCTACAATAATTACAGAGCTACAGCAAGCTATCGCTTACCGCTGATTTCCCGTTGAAAAGCAACTGAGAGAGGCGTCTCCTGTGGAATTAAGACTCACGGAGCAGGAGGCTCTGACGCTGTATCGAATCATTCTGCGGTGGGATGAATTAGGCAGCTTGACCACAGAGGATGACGAGGAATGTCAGCTGCTATGGGATCTATCCTGTACGATGGAAAAAGAACTGGAGCCGGTGAAGGATGCCGTGAGACGCAGACTGCTTTGACCGCGTAAACGCCCATCGGTTCGAAGCCTTTGATGTGACGCTGTTTTCTTTGACGCTGACGGCTCTTGAACTGTCGGAAAGACGCCGGTATCGCGGGATGATATTGACAAAATGGAAAATGATGCTATAACATCTGCGAATAATTCGCATATTGGAGGGCGGCTGATGTCAGGCTATAATACGAAACAGCGAAGAGCCCTGCTTGCTTTTTTAGGGGAACACCCGGACGAGCTGCTGACTGCACGCCAGATGGCGGACGCGCTGGCAGAGAAACAAATCAGCCTCAGCGCCGTGTATCGAAACCTTGCACAGTTGGAGGCGGAAGAAAAGGTGCGCCGCAGCGCAAAAAGCGGGTCGCACGAAGCGTTTTATCAGTATCTTGACGCCAAGGGCTGCAAGGGCGCGCTGCACATGAGCTGTGTGAAGTGCGGCAAAACCTTCCACATGGCCGACAGCAACGCCGCACTGTTTGCAAAGCACTTGGCGCAGAGCGAGCAATTCACGCTGGACGCAGCCGACACGATCCTCTATGGAACCTGCTCGGACTGCAAGGGAAAATAACGAACAGAAGGGAGGACAGACCATGACAAAGAAGCTTTGCTTTATGACGCGTCTGCTGGCGGCCGTGCTGGCCGTTGTCATGCTGTCCTCTGCAATCTATCTTGCGGTCGAAGCCGATCATGACTGCTCCGGCGACGACTGCGCCATCTGCCATCAGATCGGTGTCTGCGAGAATCTGCTGAAATCTCTGGGGCTTGCCGGTGCTGCCGCGGCGATCTCCGCCGCGTTTACATATACCATGTGCAGGGCGGTTCTGCCCTGCACAGAGATGATCGGCACGCTGACACTTGTTTCTCTCAAGGTAAAGCTTTCGAATTAAAAACAGGACTTTTACAAGGGCGAAGTCTATCCGTTTTCGGATAGGCTCTTGCGGTTTTGCCGCTGCCCTTGTATTTTTGCGCCTATTTTTCAAAAATTCGGAGGTTTTATCTGTATGATGAAGAAAATTTTTACCATCTTTCTTGCGCTGACCATGGTGGTCGGCCTGCTTGCCGGCTGCGGCAAAAAGAATGACGCAGAGACAGGCGAAGCTGATTCTGATAAATTAAAGGTTGTCACCACCATTTTCCCTGAATATGACTGGGTCAAGGATATTCTCGGCGACAAGGCCGAGAGCACCGATCTGACCATGCTGCTGAACAGCGGCGTTGACCTGCACAGCTACCAGCCCACGGCGGATGACATCGTCAAGATTTCCGACTGTGACCTCTTCATCTATGTGGGCGGCGAGTCCGATGGCTGGGTGGAGAGCGTCCTGAAAAACGCCGACAATAAGAATGTAAAAGTCATCAATCTGCTGAATGTGCTGGGTGATTCCGCAAAAACGGAGGAGACCGTTGAGGGGATGCAGGAGGCAGAGCACGCCCATGACCACAGCAAGGAGGTTTCCACCTTTGAAGATCATGAGGTTCAGGACAGAAGCCTGTCCGACTGGGAGGGCAGCTGGCAGTCTGCCTACCCCTTTGCGCTGGACGGAACGCTGGACGATGCCTTTGCAGTGATGGCAGAGGAAGGCGAGATGACCGCCGACGAGTATAAGACCTACTATCAAAAGGGCTACAAAACGGACATTACCAATATTGACATTGCAGGCGACCACATTACCTTCACCTATGAGAATGGCAAAAAGGCCGGCACTGACTACAAGTATATCGGCTATTACATTCAGAACTGGTCTACCGGTACCAAGGCGGCCATGTATCGCTTTGAAGCTGTAGACAGAACCTCCGGCGCACCGATCTACATCGAATTCAACGACCACATGATCGAATCAGCTGCGCCCGAGCATTTCCACATCAGAATGAGCAACGAGAGCTTTGACGCCATCGTTGATCCGGAAAAGTCGTGGCCAACCTTCTTCCCGGCTGACATGACCGGTGAGGATCTCTGCGAGCACATGGAGGGCCACGGCCATGACCATGGGGAGGAAAAGGACGAGCACGTCTGGCTGTCTTTGAAGAACGCCAAAACGCTGGTCGGCGCGATTGCCGATGCCTTGCAGGAACTTGATCCCGATAACAAGGATACCTACGCCGCCAACGCCTCCGCCTATATCGAAAAGCTTTCCGCGCTGGATGGCGCGTACCAGTCTGCCGTGGACGGCGCGGCGCGCAAGACCGTTCTGTTCGGCGACCGTTTCCCCTTCCGCTATCTGGTGGATGACTACGGTCTGAGCTACTATGCTGCCTTTGCGGGCTGCTCCGCCGAGAGCGAGGCCAGCTTTGAAACCGTTTCGTTCCTTGCAAAGAAGGTGGACGAGCTGAAGCTGCCCTGCGTGCTGACCATTGAGGGCAAGAACCACGAGCTTGCGGAAACCATCGTCCGGAACACCGCCGCAAAGAACCAGAAGGTGCTGACCATGGACTCCATGCAGTCCACCACCTCTGAGGATGTGGCAAATGGCACAACTTACCTCTCTGTCATGGAGCAGAACCTTTCTGTGCTGAAAGAGGCACTGGGTTAAGGGGGTAGGATGATGGCTCAGCTCACCTGTCAAAAGCTCTGCGTCGGCTACGATGGGAAGCCCGTTCTGCAAGACCTTGATTTTGAGGTCTTTGCGGGCGACTACCTCTGCATCGTGGGAGAAAACGGCTCCGGCAAGAGTACCCTTATGAAAACGATCCTCGGCTTGCAGATGCCCATCAGCGGCAGAATTTTGACGGGCGACGGGCTGAGGAAAAATGAGATCGGCTATCTGCCGCAGCAGACTGTTGTCCAGAAGGATTTTCCGGCATCCGTGAGAGAGATCATTCTCTCCGGATGCCAAGGGCGCTGCGGCAGCCGCCCCTTTTACAGCAAAGAAGAAAAGAAACTGGCGGCGGACGCCATGGAGAAAATGCAGATCACGCCCCTTGCCAAACGCTGCTACCGGACGCTCTCCGGCGGCCAGCAGCAGCGAGTACTGCTCTCCCGCGCCCTGTGCGCTACCCAGAAAATGCTGCTTCTGGATGAACCGGTCTCCGGCCTTGATCCCAAGGTGACAGCGGAAATGTATGCGCTCATTCAAAAGCTCAATTACGAAGATGGTATCACCGTTGTGATGATCTCCCATGACCTGAGTGCGGCGCTGCAATACGCCAGCCATATCCTGCACATCGGAGACACGGTGTTTTTCGGTACCAAGGCGGCCTACCTGAACGAGTTCCCACAGGCATGGCAGAAAGGCGGTGAGGTGAAATGACGGCGATCCTTGAAAAAATCACGTTCTACTGGACTTATCCCTTTGTCCGCTACGCACTCATAGTCGGCGTGTTGATCGCGCTGTGCTCGTCGCTGCTGGGGGTCACGCTGGTGCTGAAACGGTTTTCCTTCATCGGCGATGGCCTTTCCCATGTAGCCTTCGGCGCCATGTCCATCGCCGCCGTGCTGAAGCTGACGGACGATATGCCCCTGACGCTGGGCGTCACGGTGGTCTGTGCCGTCCTGCTGCTACGCACGGGGCAGAACACGAAGATCAAGGGCGATGCCGCCGTCGCCATGATCTCGGTGGGTGCGCTGGCCATCGGGTATCTTCTGATGAACCTTTTTTCCACCTCGTCCAACCTCTCCGGCGATGTGTGCAGCACACTGTTCGGCTCTACCTCTATCCTGACGCTGTCAAAAAGCGAGGTCTGGCTGTGCGCGGGACTGTCCGTGGTGGTCGTGGCGGTGTTTCTGCTCTATTACAACAAGATCTTTGCCGTGACCTTTGACGAAGACTTTGCCAAGGCGGTGGGGACAAAGGCAGACCTGTACAACCTGCTGCTCGCCGTCATCGTTGCTGTGGTGATCGTGCTGGCGATGAATCTGGTCGGCTCGCTGCTGATCTCCGCACTGGTGATCTTCCCGGCGCTGTCCGCCATGCGCCTTTTTCAGAATTTCCGGTCCGTGACGGTCTGCTCGGCCGTGCTGTCAGTGAGCTGCGCGGTGCTGGGCATTCTGGTCTCCATTCTGGCGGGGACGCCGGTGGGCTCCACCATCGTGGCGGTGGATATTCTGGCGTTTTTGATTTGTTCGACTATCGGCCGTGCAAGGGGAGGCGGAACGGGATGAAACAGCTTTTTTGCCTGCTGCTGGCTGCCTGCATGATGCTTTCCCTCTGTGCCTGCGGGAAAGATAGCGGGAAGGACGCAGGAAATGACGTATCTTCTTCCGATGAAGAAGCGTCTGCATCGGCTGAGAGCATTCCAACGCCGAAAGAACAGGAAACGCCGGGGAAGTCTAAGCCGTCGCAACCCTATGCCGGCAAAGTGGATGTGGATCTGACGGTGCTCAGCAGCACCATGGTCTACTCCGAGGTCTACAATATGCTCTATTTCTACCCGGAGGACTATTACGGAAAAACTGTAAAAATGACCGGCCAATTCAATGTTTACCAATGGGTAGATGAAAGCGGTGTTGTTGCCGATATGCCGGTAGCCTACGCCTGCATCATTTCAGACGCAACGGCCTGCTGCGCCGAGGGCATGGAGTTTGTGTTGAAGGATGACCTCGCCTACCCGGACGATTACCCGGAGCTGGGGGCGGAGATCACCGTCATCGGTGAATTTCAGTCCTATGAAGAAAACGGGATGACATGGTACCATCTGGTGAACGCAAGGCTGGCGTGATACCGCGATAGCGCTGCATACATAGTAAGCGTGACGATTTCAGGGAGAAAGGTATTCCGGTGCTGCCTGACTACAATTTATAAGAGCCGGACAAAGGACGTCATTTATCCCGCTGCAGAAAAATTCTCATGAGGAGAGCAGTGTGTTGAATTTGAGATGACTCCTTAAAGAATAGGCAGACTTAACATAAACTTTATTCCTGTTATGATAACATAATTTATGAATACCCTGCTCTGGATGGAACACTTCTGCAAGGAACCAGACAGGCTGCAAAAACAGAAATGATCAACGATGGAGAATATGAATGACTTTTGAAATTCACAGTGATATCACAAATCGATCTATGACCGTAGCTGCCCGCGCGATGCGCAGGGCGCTGCGGCGAAAGAGAAGCATTGTTTGGGCCATCTTCGGCTGGAGCGTCTTTTTATTCAGCGCATTGCTGCTGATCCCATTCGATGGAGAGCCTTTTGCGCTTGATGTCAGAACGGTGACTTCCCTGCTGGTAGAGGTGATGCTGCTGTCCGTTCTGCTGTTTCAGGATCGATTCAACGGCATGATTGCCCGCAAAAACACGCTGGCGGGCACAAAGGAATATCATGTCGCGTTCGGCGAGGATTCTTATACCGTCGTTACGGCGGCCACGACCTCCACCTTCCGCTATGAACTGATCGACGCACTGGCTGAGTCGCGGGACTACATCATCCTTCTGATGAAGAAACGCTATGCGCAGTCTCTGGACAAGCGTACTCTTACCGGCGGGACGGTGGGGGAATTCAACCGATTTCTTGAGGAGAAGACCGGAAAGACGTTCCGGCGTGTGAAATGAATGAATTTTCTATTACGCCCTTTCGCGGGCCGCATTTGCTTCTGCTTTTGCTTACGGTAACGGCGGTGCTGTTCATACTCTTGCTGCTGCGCGGAAAACCGGAAGCACGGCGCTCCCGGTATCTGATCGGCGTTTGCTTTTTTAATCTCGCGCTGTTTGCCGGCTACAAGCTCTCGCTGTCCATGGACGCAACGTATGTCCGTGCGTACTATCCCAATGGCTTCAGCATTTTTAATGAGCTGCCGCTGCACCTGTGCAACATCAATCTGTTCCTGATCCCGCTGGGCGTGTGGAAGAGAAACCGCTCGATCATGGGCTTTTCCTTCTTTGTAGCGCCCCTTGGCGCACTGATGGCGCTGCTCTTCCCGGAGCCGCTGTTCTCCGGCTTTTCGCTGTTAATGCCGCGAATTTTTGGCTACTATGTGACCCACGCGCTCCTTGTTGTCTGCGGTCTGAGTCTGGCAACGCTGGGCTTTTACCGTCCTGCCCCAAGGGATATTCCGCAGATCCTCAAGACCTTTGGCCTGCTTGCCGTAGGCGCGCACCTTATCAATCTCCTGTTGCGCCTCACGCTCTGCCCGGAGGCGAACTACTTCTTCACTTATGGCGCGGAGATTGGTGTGCTCAAGCTGTTTTGGCGTATCATCCCGGTGCCGCTGCTCTACGGGCTGCCGGCACCGCTGATCCTTGCAGCCTATATGTACGCGGTCTGCGCGTTGTCCCGCCTGACGCAAGGAGAGGAAGAGGTGTCTTTTTCATAGGTTGGATAAGTCCCACAGCGCAAAAACAGGAGGATACGACATTGCATGATAGAAATATAAGAGGAATCGGCATCGCCCTGTGCTTGTTGACTCTCTTGCTGTCCCTGTCCGGGTGCGGTTCATTGAAGGATGACACGCTTCTGATCGCCAACGCAGTGATCACGGAAATCGATACAGAAAAGCAAACCATAACGGTAAAGGACGATGTCGATGAAAGTACTTTAGGTGAAGGATGTCTGACAGAATGTTCGTCCATTCCTATGGTCTATTGCGACTTTGCCACGCAGAAGGTTACAAAGATTTCTTTTGAGGATTTACAGGTCAATGATAAGGTTATTATGTGTATCAGGAGCTCGGAAATGGAGAACTTCCGAAGCGGCGGCAACGAGGAGAATACGCTCAAAGTCGAACAATTGCAGTTGTATACGCAAAGACCTGCCGAATGGGTCTCGGCTGTCCAACGCTGCATCGAGGCTTTGAGATCGAGCCAGAGAGCATGAAGTGGGTCAGCCAGCACACCAACGCTAACATAGTCGAAACGGACTTCTTCGAGACCTGCAGCACCTCTTATGCCAATAGCATGGCACTGTGGATAATCTTGTGAGGATACGCATATGAGCAATCAAAATAAACAGCTGTACATCGTAATCAGCCAGACCGGAACACTTCTGTCCCGGATCCT
>ENA-UERN01001885-UERN01001885.1-human-gut-metagenome-genome-assembly--contig:-NODE-1885-length-17823-cov-6.781416_pt1 | contig 17823 bp, 9 predicted proteins | sample MGYA00242950_ERZ507950 | MGnify/ENA primary metagenome ERZ507950 (study PRJEB26167, sample SAMN06115515) | human gut metagenome | host: Homo sapiens | place: China:Ningxia | collected 2014-11-26...
TGGAAAAACAACAGGGGTTATCGCTGGGTTGGTGTAATTATTTTCCTTTTTATGCTCGGGATGCCCGAAAGAGCTTTGACTCAGGAGGTGGGAATCGAATTTTCGAAGGGCTCCTGGAAAAAACAATTGAATCAGGCCAAACGTCAGAAGAAGCTGATCTTTTTGGATTGTCATACCAAATGGTGTGGCTTCTGTAAGGTTTTAGCCCAATATGTATTTACGGATCCCGAAGTGGCCCGGTTCTATAATCAGCATTTTGTGAATGTAGAGATGGATATGGAAGAGGGAGTAGGAGTAGAACTGGTAAAAAAATATGGCATTCATGCTTATCCAACCTTGTTGTTTATCAATGAACAAGGCGAATTGGAAGATTATCATGCCGGTTATCTGGCACCCAAGGAACTGATCGCGTTGGGAGAACGGGCTCTGAAGCCGGAAAATAACCTGGCGGGTATGCGAAAAAGATATGCTGCCGGTGAACGGGAGCCGGAGATGTTGCGGGAGTATTTGCGGATATTATCCAAGGCTTATCAGGATAGCCTCATGAGGGAAATTATTTCGACGGATTTGGGCGGATTGGACGACAACCGGTTTTATACTCCGGAAGTTTGGAACATTATCGAGGAAAACGGTCAGGCAGCAATATCCCTGTTGATATCGAGAGTTATTCCGAACCGGGATAAGTTTTACGGCGTGGTGGAAAAAGAAAGAGTGGATCAGGGAATCGACAAAGCCTTGTCGGCAAAAGCTATAAGCTTTATTCATAATGCTGGACGGAAAAGCTTTCAGCCGGAAGAGTGCCGGCAGCTGAAAGAATTTTTCCTGAGCCAGAAAGCTTTACCTTATGCCGGAGAGTATCTGGCGACGATATATGCCGGGGAATATCTTCATCAGAAGGAATATACTCAAGTGTTGAACGTGTTGGAAGATATCGTGAAATATCATTATTTCCGGCTGGATTCCCGGGATGAGGTGCTGAATTTTACTTTACGCTATGTGGCTGAGTGCGAGGATATGGAAATCAGAAAACAGGGGATGGAGCTGTTGGATGCTTTGCCCCGGACGACTATCCGGGAAAAGAAAAAGCCGATGTACGAGGCTACCCGGAAGATGTTGGCGGGGAAAGAATAATAATTGACTATTATGATAATCGCTTATCGGGAAGGACTACCAACTATCCCGGTAAAGAACCGAAAGATGATTTTTTAACTTTAAAACATTACATTTTATGAACAGAAAACGGTACGGGGATCCCTGGGATTTCCGGTATAAACTTTCGCAAATTTCGAGAGTAATGAAGATGGTGTTTTTTATGATGTTGCTGAGTCTGACCCACCTTTCTGCCAGCGTAAAAAGTCAGAATAGTGTGGTCAATCTTACCTTGAAGAATGTGTCGGTGGAACAAGCTTTGACAAAGGTAGAAAAACAGTTGAAACAGAATTTTTTCTTCAATCGCGAGAATGTGGATTTGGAACGGAAGGTCGATTTGCAGTTGTCTGATGCTGATTTGGATGAATTGGTGTTACAACTTTTCGGTCGGGATTACAAATACCGCGTAGTAGATAATATTATTGTCGTTTCGCGTAAAGACGAAGAGCAGGAACAACCTCAGCAGATTAAAGTCGAGGGGGTGGTCAAGGATAAGCGGGGAGATGCTCTGCCCGGAGTGACGGTTTTGATCAAAGGGACAAAAATTGGGGTGGCTACGGATCTGGACGGAAAATATTCCCTTTCGGTTCCGGTTGGTGCCCAGGTATTGGTATTCTCTATGGTGGGTATGCAGGATAAGGAGGAGACGGTCGGTAAACGCACCCGGATCGATGTCGTACTGGAAGAGGCGGTGAGTGAATTGGAAGATGTTGTGGTAACCGGATATTATACTCAGGCAAAAAATAGTTTTACCGGTGCTGCCAGAACCATTACGGCAGAAGAGTTACAGATGGGGGGAAACCAAAATATTCTGACGGCTTTGCAGAATGTCGATCCGTCGTTTATGAAAATAGATAACAATCTGGCGGGGAGTAATCCGAACGTGGTGCCTGAATTTCAGATCCGCGGTGCAGGGAGTATTTCCGGTATAGAGAGTGAATACGAAGGAAATCCGAATTCGCCGGTATTCATTGTCGATGGTTTCGAGATGACTGCCGAGAAAGTTTACGATATGGATCCTTACCGGGTAGCCTCCATTACTTTGCTGAAAGATGCTGCTGCAACAGCTATATATGGTTCACGGGCTTCCAACGGTGTGGTAGTTATTACAACCAATGCTCCGGCCAATGGAAAAATGCAGGTGAGTTATAATGTGGACGCTTCATTTTATATTGCGGACTTGAGTGATTATAATGTGTGTAATGCTGAAGAAAAACTGGCGATCGAAAAGGCTGCGGGTATGTATACCTCTACTGCCGTGAATTCACAGGTGACGCTCGATAAATGGTATAATGAGAAACTGGCCAATATCAAGCGGGGATACGATACGTATTGGCTTGACAAGCCGTTGGACGCGGTGGCCGTAGCGAACAAACACACCCTGCGTCTGGATGGCGGTAACGATAATATCCGTTACGGTTTGGAAGTGAACTATAGTAATACGCCGGGAGTAATGAAAGAGTCGGGGCGGCGGCGTTTGGCCTTGGGGATGGAGTTACAGTATATCTATAAGAATTTGACATTCCGTAATACCCTGACCTATTCTAACGTGAAGGCGGTTAATTCCCCTTATGGCTCGTTCAGTACTTATACCCAACGGAATCCGTATGTACGGTATAAAGATGATGATGGAAACTATATTTACGAGGTGGACCGGTATATTCCTATCAGCGGAGGTGGATTAGGACAGACATTTTATAATCCGTTGTACAATACGACACTGAATACAATAGATGAAGAAAAATACAACGACGTAACCAACAATTTCGGTGTGGACTGGACAATTATAGAAGGTTTACGGCTGAAAGGCAGTTTCTCCTTTACACACCAGAATACCTACGGTGACAATTTTAAGCCTGCAAGACATACGGATTTTGCGGATTACAGCGACGAGGATTTTGACAGAAGAGGAGCGTATATTGGTTCGCGTGGAGAGAATTTCAGCTATGATGCCAGTGCAGTACTGACCTATTTCTGGCAGCTTGATAAACATGTGGTTAATGCTAATCTGGGGTGGAACTTACAAGAAAACGTGACCCGGGAGTTTACGGTAAAAACCGAGGGGTTCCCCAACGAAAATCTGGATTATATCAGTTTTGCAACGCAATATGAAAAAGAAGGAGCTCCTGCAGGGGATGAGTATACATCCCGCCTGGTAGGTTTCTTGGGTAACCTGAATTACAGTTACGACGAACGGTACCTGCTGGACCTTTCTTTCCGTGAAGATGCTTCTTCGCGTTTCGGTGCCGATAAACGGTGGGCACCCTTCTGGTCGGCTGGTTTAGGTTGGAATTTGCACAATGAGGGATTCCTGAAGGATGTAACTTTTATCAATCGTTTAAAAATACGTGGTTCGTATGGGTTGACAGGTAGTCAGAATTATAATCCCTATCAGGCGATGACGACCTACAAATATCTCACCGGAGAACGTTATCATCATACTGTGGGGGCTGAAGTAATGGCATTGGGGAACGAAAAGCTGGGATGGCAGCGTACTTTGCAGCAGAACTACGGTTTGGATATCGATCTTTGGAATGAACGCATTAATATTACCGGGAACTACTATATAAAACTATCAAAAGATGTATTGACCTCTGTAACCTTGCCTCCTTCTTTGGGCTTTGATTCTTATATGGACAATTTAGGAGAGGTAAAGAACTATGGGTATGAATTAAGCTTGCGCGTGGCAATTTTGAAGAATCCGGCCAAGCGGCTCTTTTGGAGCGTAAATGCCAATGCTTTACACAACAAAAATAAGCTGATGAAGATATCGAATGCCCTGAGGGCTTATAATGATTCGCAGGATGAGGATTCTATGGCGGGTTCCAAAAAGAAAGAGTCTAACCGTCCGAAAGTACGTTATATTGAAGGGGAGTCCATGAATTCCATTTGGGTGAACCGGTCTCTGGGGATCGATCCGGCTACCGGTAATGAACTGTTTCTGGCGAAAAACGGAGATATCGTGACAGAATGGAGTACAGACAACTATGTGATCGGCGGCTGTACGGATTCGGAATTGGAAGGAACTTTCGGAACAAACTTTCAGTGGAGAGGATTTCAGTTGAATATGATATTCCGTTACAGTCTGGGTGGACAGATTTATAACCAGACACTGGTAGATAAGGTGCAGGATGCCGATTTGCGTGGTAATGTGGACCGCCGCGTATTCGAGGAACGTTGGCAGAAACCCGGTGACAAAGTGATGTTCACCAAATTCGGACCTGGGATAAATGCCAATGCGACCAGCCTGACTAAACCGACTTCCCGTTTTATCGAGGATAACAATTATCTGGAATTGTCCACGTTGAATCTCTCGTATGAATTCGGTATGCCCTGGATGAAAAAGGTGGGGTTAAAACGGCTGAAAGTCCTCTTTTATATGAACGACGTGTTCCGCGCTTCCACTGTGAAACAGGAGAGGGGAATCGATTATCCGTTTGCCCGTAATTTTAGTGTAGGATTGCAGGCGCGTTTCTAAATGTTTACGATTAATTGATAGAAGGTTATGAAATATACAATATTGAAATACGGCATGTTGGCAGGCACACTGTTGTTAGGTGGCTGTAATAATTGGTTGGACGTGGATCCTAAATCGCAGGTAAAACAGGAGGTGCTGTTTGAATCGGAGGCTGGTTTCCAGGATGCACTGACAGGTATTTATACAATAATGGCACGTACGGACATGTACGGAGGACATGAGACGATGGGATTTTTGGAGATGGTGGCACAGGTGTATACGGAAGTGGCTTCTACTTATGAGGATGTGTTGAAATACAATTATGAGGAGACAAATTCGGAAGCCTGCATTGATGGTTTTTGGAAAGGAAATTATAATGCGATAGCCAATTGTAATCAGATTCTGGCTCATGTAGACGAACAGAAAGGTGTATTCAGCAGCGGAGTGTATGAGGCGGTAAAGGCGGAGGCGATGGCTTTGCGTGCTTTCTTGCATTTTGATCTGTTGAGGGGGTTTGCTCCTTCCTATGGGATTGGTAAGGATGAACTTGCCATTCCATACGTAGATAAGGTGACGAACAAGCCTGTGGCGCAGTCGACGGTGGCAGAAGTTGTGGATAAGGTGATTGCCGAAACGGAGGAGGCGCGGAAACTGATCCGGGAAGTCGATCCATTGGGACCGTCTCATGAATCCTATACAGAGAAAGGGTATGATACGGATGATTATGTTCAGGGTGGAGGATTTTGGCTTTACCGCAAATCGAAGTTGAATTACTATGGAATGACAGCTTTTCTGGCCCGGGTATATTTGTATAAGGGGGACAAAGTGAATGCGCTGGCATGTGCGAAGGAGGTCATCGAAAGCGGAAAGTTTTCATTGCTGGAAGAAAAACAGTTGCAGGGCGACAATACCTGGGGCTATTTGTGCAGTGAGAGTGAGTATATTTCTTCCCTTTATGTGTATGATATGGAAGAGGGGCGGTCGGATGTGTTTTTCGGAGAAGAGAGTACAATGAAATGCTATATCTCAGATGGCCGGCGTTCGATTATATTCGGCACGCCCGGTGTGGATATCGATTGGCGTAATCAAAACATGTTTGTGTTAAAGACCGGTGAGGCGAAGTATTATGTCGGCAAATACCGGGGGGTGAATCGTATTCCTCTGCTGAAGTTGTCGGAAATGTATCTGATTGCTGCGGAGGCTTCGGGTGATAAGAGTTGGTTGCAGACTTTACGCGATCACCGGGGATATGTAAATTATCCGTTGGCGGACGATTGTGACCTGACAGCTGAAATAGAGGCGGAATACCGTAAAGAGTTTATTGCTGAAGGTCAGCTTTTCTATTATTACAAACGGTTGAACTATGACAAATTACCGGGGATGTCGGAACCGATGGCAAAACATTATGTTTTCCCGATGCCGGACAACGAACTTGAATTTGGTAATATTAAATAAAAAAGACAGACGATGAAAAAATTAGGATATATATTTTTATGCCTGGCAGTGCTATGGAGTTGCCAGGACAATGCAGACTACCCGTTCAAGGGAAAAGATGCCGTATATTTTCAGCTACAGACGGATGATTATTATTGGACACAAACTCTGGACAGCATGGTGTATACTTTTGCCGGTAAAGGGGTTGAGGAAGATACGTTATGGGTTCGGGTAAATCTGCAGGGGGATGCCGTCCCGTATGCCCGTGATATTCTTGTCGTGACGGACGATGAGAAAACGACTGCAGAGGAGGGCCTTCATTACGAGGCTTTGAAACCGGTATACGAATTGCCTGCCGATGCCGTTTATACGAGGATTCCCGTAATTATTTACAACAAGGACGAGGAATTGGAAAAGAAACAGGTGACGATAGCCCTTGCCTTGAAATCTTCTGATGAATTGGACCTGGGCATTACTGACCGGCGGACTTGTCGTCTTTTGGTGTCGAACATGTTAGGAAAACCGCTTTATTGGGAAGAAACGATTTCCTGGGATTTCGGGGAATATTCCCGGAAAAAGCATGAGCTTTGTATTTTGGAACTGGGACGGGATTTCCCTGCCGAGGCAAGCGAGTACAGTGCAGAAAGCCGGATGTGGGATGTTTATGGGGCATATATGAGTGACTATTTCGAGGAAAATTATCCGGTTTATGATGAGAATGGTAAAATTATCGAGCCTTGGTAAGAAGGAGTGTAATCTGTAAAATGAATGCGATATGAAGAAGATATATTTATTGCTGTGTTTTGTAGCCTGTCTTTTGGCTTCTTGTCTGGAAGACAAGGGGAATGACCTCTACATCGAATTGAATGACGTAACCATCGGGAAAATACGTGATACGACAGTGGAACAGTTTACCCGCCTGAAAATCGAACCGGAGATTACAACTCGTTCCGGTGAGTTCAAAGCTGAGGATTATACCTATTTGTGGTATATGTATACAACTTATGGGATGAGTAGTCTGACTTCTGCGGATACATTGAGTCTGGAGAAAAATCTGGATACGGAGATCACTTGTATCCCGGGTGACTATAGTTTGGTATTTAAAGTAATGGACAAAGAGACGGGGATAACGTATACTACGGAGTATGCCACTTCTGTCACAGTTATCAATTCCTATTCCAAGGGCATGATGGCATTGAGCAGCGAAGATGGAGAGGCGAGTGTGACTTTTGTGAATACCGTCGGTACGGTGACGGAGAATGCCTATAAGAAAGTGAATGGGGAAACGGCAGGTAAGAACCCTACGGGTATCCGTTATATAACAGGCATGATATCGGAGGCGGAAGAAATGATCGTTATCATGACGGACGATGAGAAAGGCGGTACGGTGGTAAAGCCTCTCGATATGTCGTATGTGATGGATTTCAAGGATATGTTTTATATACAACCGGAAGTCATCAAGCCCCAATCCTTTGGAACTGCCGAAGTAACCTGGTATGAATATGTAAATAATAACGGAATTATCTATCGCCGGGAAAATAGGGAGAGTGGTTATCCGAAATACGGAGTGGCGGTTAAAGGGGAATACGACCGGATCGCTCCTTTTGACTTTTTTGATGCGACAGGTAGCTATGTGGCCTGGTTCTATGACCAGGGACGGGAACGTTTCATTTATTTGAACTGCCCACTGCAAGGTGATGTTATGATTGAATTGCAGGATATGTCAGGTGCGTTTAATCCCAACAATGTGGGGATGCAGATGTTGTGGGGAGGTGCATTCGGCAGTAATAATAAGTTGAATAACGGGCGTATGGTGATGGAGGATGATGCCGGGGAACGCTGGATGCTTTCCTTTACTTCGAGCAAGGTTGACAATCAAGTTGTATTTACACCTTTGGCGAAGATTCAACTGACCTATGAGGGGGCTCGAGAGGCTCATACCTTTACTACCGCTCAGAATGCCAATTTCCTGTATTACGGTTACGATAACAAGATTGCGTGCGTCAGTTTTTCTACCGGCAATCTGCTGAATGTGTATGAGATGGAAGGAGGAAATGTGGATTATATCGAATGTGACCAGGTGGGGAATATCAATCAGATGTGGGTAGGCATCAGCGATGGTTCTGGTACGGCCAAGTCTGGTTCTATCGTAGTATTGGAAATGAGTACGGACGGTTCGCTGAAAGAAGTGACGCGGTATAAGAATGTGTGTGGAAAAGTAGTCGATTTTGAATACAAGCAATAAAACTGTAAAAATGAAGAAAATATTGATATTAGGGACCGCACTGTTGTGCGGTTTCCTTTGCCGGGTGGCTGCACAGGGGGTGGAGTTCCGTGATCTGACCTTCGGACAGGCATTGGAACAGGCCCGTACAGAAAACAAGCTGGTGTTTATGGATTGCTATACCAGCTGGTGCGGACCTTGTAAGAATATGCTGAAAAACGTCTTCACTTTGCCTGAAGCCGGTGAGTTTATGAATGCGCATTTCGTTTGTGTGAAGTATGACATGGAAAAAGGCGAAGGGATCGGGTTGAAAAAACAGTTTGCAGTCCGTGCTTTCCCGACATTTTTTATTATCCGGCCGGACGGTACGGTGCAACACCGGTTGGCCGGAGGAAGTCAATGGGAGCGTTTCCGCGAACGGGTTGCAAGAGGATTGGAGGAAACGACTTCTTATGCCTATCTCAACGAACGCTATCAGCAGGGTAAGCTTGCCCGGAAACAATACCCCCATTACGTTCAGGCTTTGAAAGATGCCGGCGATCGGCCTGCCGTGAAGAACGTTTGTATGGAAGTTTTCGGGCAACTGAGCGACAAAGCGAAATGCAGTGCAGAAAACTGGTATATTTTCGATCAGGAAATGGGACCGGCCGATCCCCGGTTTGAATACCTGGTGGATCACAAAGAGGCTTTCGACCGGACAGTGGGGCAGAAAATAGTGGATGAGAAGATTTATTCCGTTTATGGAGATGAATTGCTTGGCATCAATAATAGTAAGGATGCTGAATGGCCGGAAAGAATTGGTCGTATCGCCCATCAGATACAAAAGATCGGTTTTGAGAAAAAATCGGAGATCGAGAATACATTGGACTACGTGGTGGCTTATCTGAGTAAGGATATCGAAGGGGTGTTGAAAAATTTGGAAGAACGGACTGATTTTCCCCAATATGTGATGATGGATCTGGCTTTTCGTTTCGGTTTTATTGTTCAGGAAGGTACGGATGAGCAAGTAGTCCGGTATATTCAGTTGGGACGACGGGCCGAACAGCAGGCGGCTACCCCTCAGCTGGCCGGCTTGATCCGGGAGTATATGGACCGGTATGAAGCAGAACTGAACGACCGCAAGACTTATGCCGGCATACGGGGTCGGGTGACTCGCGAGAGAATGAATGAAGTGAATTTGTATAAGGTGGAAGACGGAAAAGAATGTCTGATCGCAACCTCGAAGGTGAGCCGGGACGGTTGGTATGGATTTACCTTCCAGCCTGAACGGAAAGGTTTCTATACGGTGGGGGGAAAGGAGAGGCTGGATCGGATCCGTCTTTATATGAAACCGGGTGATCAGGGAGAAGTGAATTTTCCCGAAGATACTATCGTGATTACTGTACGGAATACGCCGGAAAATCTCTTGCTTGCCCGTTGGGAAACGATAATGATTCCGGTACGGGAAAGAGTCGATAATCTGAAGTATGCTTTGTTCGATTACCGCGATTTCTTTCCTTATTTTATGGATTTTCTGCCACAGGCCCGTGAGTTTCAGGAAAAGCTGACGTTCCGGGATGAGACATTCGCACGCTTGGTGAAACAAACGATTGATTTCGATCTCGATTATTATGCTTTCCGGATTTTGAATGCCCTGAAAGCGGGTAAAGATACTTTTAAGCCGAGCCGTCCTACTCCGGCCGATTACCCGGCCTATTACGAAACCATTATCTCCCGGGATAAATTAACGGATGCTTCGGTACTGGAACAACCTTATGGTTACGATTATTTGCAACGTTATACGACATTTGCCCTGGCAAAAGAGGGTGAAAAAGACAATTTATCCAATCGGCTTAAATGGTTGCCGGATGATTTGCTGAAAGCGGAAGTCGTGCTTTGGTATGCCGAACGTTGCCGGACTTATGAAAACTATCAGAAAATACTCGGTGAATATGGCAGTTTCCTGACAACTGAAAATCACCGGGAGCGGATGAATGCCGTTTCGGCCAGGCTGTATCAGGGGAAGAAGGGCGAAATGGCAGCCGATTTCACTTATCCCGACCGGAATGGTAAGCTGGTATCCTTGTCCGATTTCCGGGGTAAGGTTGTACTGGTGGACGTATGGGCTACGTGGTGCGGTCCCTGCCGGGCGGAAATCCCTCATCTCGTGAAACTGGAGAAAGAAATGGAGGGTAAAGATGTCGTTTTTATCGGTGTATCGATCGATCAGAAGAAAGATCACCGGAAGTGGCTCGAGGTTCTGGAGCAGGAGGGGCTTAGTGGTGTACAGCTTTTTGCTGGCGTGTCTCCGCAAATTATGAAAGACTATAAATTTACCACAATTCCCCGTTTCATGGTATTTGACCGGGAAGGGAAAGTAGTGTCGACTAACTCCCCCCGTCCCTCGAATCCGGAATTGAAAAAATTATTGGAAAAATTATTGAATTCGGGTTTATAAACTGAGTTAATTCTACTTTTTAAATAGTTACTTTTGTAACTATTTAAAAAGTACGTTTTAAAATCTCCCGGATGTTGTCGGCTTTTCCCATGGTATAATAGTGGATAGCCGGGGCACCGTGGGCTAATAAATCCTTGCTTTGGGCTGTACACCATTCGATGCCTACCTGATAGATGGCTTTATTGTCTTTACATTTCCGGACTTCGTTCATCAGTTCCTGGGGCAGGTCGATACTGAAAGCCCGGGGGAGCATTTCGATGTGGGTTTGCGTCGAGATGGGTTTCAGGCCGGGGATGATCGGAACAGTGATACCGGCGGCCCGGCATTTGGCTGTAAATTCATAAAACCGGGTATTGTCGAAAAACATTTGAGTAACGATATAATCGGCTCCTGCATCTACTTTGCGTTTCAGATTTTCGATATCGATGTCTATATTCGGGGCTTCATAATGTTTTTCGGGATAAGCGGCGACACCGATACAAAAATTAGTAGGTACGGCATTTTTCAGACATTCGTCCAGGTAAATTCCCCGGTTCATATTGTGGATTTGTCCCACCAGTTCGCAACTGTAACGGTGGCCGTCGGGTTCGGGAACGAAATATTTTTGGCCGGGGATAGCATCTCCGCGTAAAGCGACTACATTCTGAATATCCAGGAAGTTCAGGTCGATCAGGTCGTTCTCGATCTGATGTTTACTGGCTCCTCCGCAGATCAGATGGGGGACGACTTCTACGGGAAACCGTTTCATAATCGCTGCTGCAATGGCTACCGATCCCGGCCGTTTGGTGATGGTCACTTTTTCAAAGGTACCGTCGGCCGTTTGGCGGAATTCCACTTCATCCCGGTGAAAGGTGATATTGATGAAAGGAGGGGCGAATTCCATCAGAGGTTCTATGGCTCCGTATAGTTTGTTGATATCGCTTCCTTTCAATGGAGGCACCAGTTCGAACGAAGCGAAAGGTGCCTTTTTCTGATTGATAATATCGATTACTTTAGTCATTATGTACTGGTTATGGGCGTAGCTCGCCCGGTTTTATAATCCTAATAATCTTTTTCCTTCTTCCAGGGTGATCGCCCGCTTCGTGCAATAGTCCGTCAACTGGTCTGCACCGATTTTTCCAATGCTGAAATAACGGGCAGCAGGATGGGCGATGAGCATACCACAAAGACTTGTCGTCGGATAGATCGCATAAGACGTGGTCAGGGAAACCCCGATTTTAGACGGTGCATCCAATAGGTCGAAGACATCTTTTTTCAGTGAATGATCCGGACAGGCCGAATAGCCGAAGGCCGGGCGGATCAGGGACAAACCTTCACTCAATTGTTCCTGCATCCATTCGGCCAAAGCTTCGGTTAACCGGGCACATAAGCTTTCACGCAGCAGATGGCTGAAGTCGTGGCAGTTACAACTGCCCTGTTTGTCGGCGACTTTCAGGGCGAATAACCCGATGGTGGAAGTTCCGTAAGCCTTGGGACAGATATAATCGGATAAACTCAGGCATTCTTGCCCCGCTTTTTGTTGACGCAACATGGGGAGACGGTGACCGTTATCCAATACGATTTCGTCATCTTCTGCATAGGCATCGAAGAAGTTGACCACGATCGAAGCTTCGAATTCATTGCCGGCAATAACGGTGCCCAACATTTCCAGAGCGGCCTGGTAAGTACGGTCGGCTTCTTCATGCTGATGAATGATTTCCGGGAATTTACCCTTGAATCCCCAGAAATGGAAAAATGGAGTCCAATCGATTTTAGCGATCAGGTCCTGCAAGTCCATATTTTTTCCCAACAGATTGTGTTCTCCGAAACTGGCAGGCAACCGGTAACTTTCCCGGTCAAAGACAGGAGCCAGGGTCTGGGCTTCTGTATAAGGAAGCAAACGGTCTTGTTTATGATAATATTGCCCGCGTATTTTTTCCTGTTCTGCTTTCACTTGTGCGAGGTAGGACGACCGGTCGGATAGTAGCCGTTTCATGATCCCTGCAGTCCGGGAGGCATCTCCCCCCTGGATGACACCATAATCGTATCGGGGTGCCAGTTTTACAGCGGTATGTACGGTTGAAGTGGTCGCTCCGCCTACGATAAGCGGAATCCGAAGCTGCTCTTTCTGTAGTAACTCACACAAAGCTTCCATTTCGCTTAAGGAAGGAGTGATGAGTCCGCTGACTCCGATCAGGTCTGCCCGATGGGCTTTAGCTGCGGCAACGATTTTTTGGTTATCGACCATCACCCCCAGGTCGATGACATCGAAATTGTTGCAGGTCAATACGATACTGACGATGTTTTTACCGATATCGTGTACATCTCCTTTGGCAGTTGCAAGGACAACTTTAGGGCGCTGTATATTTTCTCCCGTACCGGCGTTGTGTTTCTCGATCTCCGGTTGTAAAATTGCGACAGCTGCTTTCATCGCTTTCGCCGATTTTACCACTTGGGGTAAAAACATTTTTCCTTCACCGAATAGTGTCCCCACTTTATCCATCCCCTGCATCAGGGGACCTTCGATGATTTCGACGGGAGAGGTATAAACGGTCAGCGCTTCGGCCAGATCGGCTTCCAGATATTCCGTATTACCTTTGATCAGAGCGAAATTCAGGCGTTCGGATAACGTACGGGTACGCCATTCTTCATTTTTTATAGCCTTTCCGTCTGCGGTTTTCTGCCCCTTGATTTGTTCGGCCAGTTCAATCAGGCGTTCTGTGGCTTCCGGGTGTTTGTTCAATACCACCTCTTCTACTGCTTCCAGTAATTGAGGTTCTATCTCATCGTATACCTGTAACATGGCCGGATTGACGATGCCCATATCCATGCCTGCCTCGATCGCATGGTAGAGAAATACGGAGTGCATGGCTTCGCGTACCGGGTTATTTCCCCGGAAAGAAAACGAGAGATTGGAGACTCCGCCGGAAGTACGGCATCCCGGCAGGTTGGCCTTGATCCAGGCTATTGCCCGGATGAAATCGACGGCGTAATTATTGTGCTCTTCCAGGCCTGTTCCGATAGCCAGAATATTGACGTCGAAAATGATGTCTTCCGCACGGAAACCGGCTTGCCGGGTTAAGAGCCGGTAAGCCCGCTCACAGATTTCGATTTTACGTTCATAAGTGACAGCTTGTCCCTGTTCGTCGAAAGCCATAACGACGACAGCAGCTCCCAAATGATGTATTTCCCGGGCTTTTGCCAGAAACAGATCCTCTCCTTCTTTCAGGCTGATCGAATTGACGATACATTTCCCCTGGGCATTTTTGAGTCCTGCTAAAATGGTATTCCAATCCGAAGAATCGATCATCAGGGCTGCCCGGGCAATATCGGGGTCATTGCTGATATAACGGACGAAAGTGGACATTTCGAGAGCACTGTCGAGCATGGCATCGTCCATGTTGATATCGATAACCGATGCCCCGTCCTCGATTTGTTTCCGGGCGATCCGGGCAGCTTCTTCATAAGCTTTGGCGTGGATGAGTTTGGCAAATTTAGCGGAACCGGCAACATTGGTCCGTTCACCGACATTGATGAAGTTATTTTGGGCTTTATCGACTACGACCTTGTCCAGACCACTTACCACAAGCTGGGCCGGGATAACCGGAATCTGTCGGGGAGAAATGGCTTGAAGGGCTTCACGTATGGCCCGGATGTGCTCCGGAGTAGTACCGCAACACCCTCCCGCGATATTGAGTAAACCTGCTGTGGCCATCTGTTTCAGACAGGAAGCCGTTAGCTCCGGGCTTTCATCATATTCTCCCATTTCGTTGGGAAGACCTGCATTAGGATAAATACTCAACGGACAAGGCAGCGTCTTGGATAAGCGTTCGATAAACGGCAATAAGTCGGTGGCCCCGAACGAACAATTCAATCCGAAACTGAACAGCGGGTAATGGGATACGGTGGTGTAAAGTGCTTCCAGGCTCTGTCCGGTGAGCGTCCGCCCACTTCTGTCGTTGATGGTGGCCGATAACATGACAGGGAGTGAAGTCCTTTTTTCTTCCTGTACCTGGGTAATGGCATAAAGGGCTGCTTTTGCATTCAGACCGTCGAAAACGGTTTCCACTAACAAGAGATCTACTCCGCCGTCGATTAATCCGCTTACCTGCTCTGCATAAGTCGAGACCAGGGTATCGAAGTCCACTGGACGGAATTCCGGCCGGTTGACATCCGGTGATAGGGATAATGTCTTGGAAGTCGGTCCCATACTGCCGGCTACATATACCTGGTGTGAAGCTGCACGGGCTTCCGTTACAGCTAATTTCGCCCCCGCGTAGTTTAAACGGTATACGAGCTTTTCTCCCCGATATTCGGCTTGTGAGATGGCGTTCGAGTTGAAAGTATTGGTTTCGATAATATCGGCTCCTGCTTCGATATACGACCGATGAATCTGCCGGATCACTTCGGGACAGGTCAGGTTCAGGATATCGTTGTTGCCTTTCAGGTTTACCGGATGGGAGATAAATTCACTACCGCGAAAATCGGCTTCTGTCAGACCGTAGTGCTGGATAGCTGTTCCCATGGCTCCGTCGAGGATCAGAATCCGCTTCTTGATTTCGTCTTGTATCATAGTTGTACGTTCGTTCAATTCAAAAAAGTTTGAGTTCAAAATTACCGCATATACCTAATTTATCGTCTTTGATCGCAATGGCGGCCAGTATGTCTTCCTGCTCCCTGATTTTTTCGATGCAGGTCTGGACATCCTCCGCTGTCTGAATCGTGTTGGCGAAAGCGGTTGCATAAGTGTCGGCCAGTATCACGTCCGAACAGACAATCATCACCGCATCGGCTTTACCGAAGCTGAGTGACGGACCGACGGTTCCGGAAGAGGTACAAATCCCGAGGGGGGCATAGGCTGCCTCGATATGCAAACCGACCTTTTCAGACAAGGGGGAAGAACCGGCAAATACCGAAATATCCATATCCTGACAGAGGTCGGCATAAATATCCCCTCCGTTTTCGACGATCACTTCTTTTATACCGAATCGTTTTTTCAGGTTTTCCCCTACTTTCAGAGCGACGGCGCCGGCTACGGCACTCATCGGGCCGATACCGCTTGTTTGTGCTGCCCGCGACATCTCTTTGAATATGCCGGGAGCATCCTCGCTTGCCTGAAAGGGGGTTAAAGCCTGGGCATAATCCGGATGTAAACCGATCCAGCGGTCCATATCCGTCCGTAATTCCCGGACAAATCGTTCTGCACAGACCGGTATTTCCGGTTGCCAGGAACCCCGGTCCACGCCGATACACAGATCGGTTTCTTTATAAGCTATGGTAAAATAGCTCCAGCGATCCTGACGGAAGTGCCTGCGATAGGTACGATCGATATATTCCATACGGCATAGGGTAAATTCAGGCTTCGGCAAATTCGATCCGGAATAGTTTGAGAGGACAAGCTTTCAAACATAATTTGCAGGCAATACATTTTTCCGGATTGAAATGCAGTTTCCAATCCGGTGCCCCTATGGTCAACGCGTGGGAAAAGCAGGCCGATACACAGTTGCCACAATCGATACAGAGGCTCGCGTCATACGATACTTTACTGGATACCGGACTTACCGTAACTCCGTTTTCGATTAAATAGGCGATACCCTGGTCCAGTTTGTCGGTATCAGCTTCGAGTTCGACTAATAGATTACCGGATTTCCCGGCTTGTATTTCGGCTTTCAGTATATTGATCCGGATATCGTATAATTTGACCAGGTCATAGGTCAGCGATCTGTCGGTAGCATCTACCGGGAAGGATAATACAACTTTCTTTATCATGATGTTTCTAATTGACAAGGTTTTAAATTTTAATCTTCAATGGCTTTCAATCCGTTCAGGCTGGCTTGTACAGGCATTGGCCGTACCGGTTCGGTGAGTAAAAATTCACCTTTCTGAATCCAGCTTTTCAGTAAATCTGCGATTTCCCGGGCTTTGGCCAGACTGGAAAGGGGCGCTGTTCTTACTTTATGGCCATTGATTTCGATAGCACCACTTTGTAGAGCGGCATAATTCGTTTTTCCCAGGATTTGATTGCCATTCCCATAATCGACGACAGTCGTTTCGATTTGTTCATTCCGGATAGACACTCTTTTTGCCAGATCTTCGTCCAGAATAGGGATAGGAATTCCGATTCCGACATATAAGGTGATACCGTATTTTTCGATATATGCCCCCCGGAGGTATTGGGTGTTCATGTTTTTCAAGTCACCCACAACGGCTATCGTACGGGCATTACTAGTGGGAATACCGTGTTCATTTACCGCTTTGGAAGTGTTGAACTGAGTGCCGTTCCAAGTGACATAACCGTCTGTACCGCAAAGGAAAATATGAGTTCCCAACCCGATGGTCCGGCATTCCGGATCGTTAAGCAAGGGCGATAGCTCACCGGCAGAACTGTAAGAGGCATTCCTCATCTTAGGAAGCAGCGTACCCATGTAGGTATATTTGATCTGATCGGTGGTGTTGGTCGCTACATTATAGTTTTGGTAACAATTTCGCGGATTGTATAAGATAGCTTCATTGATGCAATTCTTGTTGATAATAGCTTTTATATGTTTGCGGGGATAACAATCCGTCCCTTTTCCCCAGGCTTCCAGTGTAATGTCTTTACCATTGACCAGGTCTTCGATGATATGGGCTCCGCCATAAGCCGGAGAGGATGGGTTACAATCTGTAGCGCCGACATAAGTATCTACCGCTGCCAGTCCACCACTAACCCGGACGCCGTTCAATTCGATCTTCTCCATCCGGATAGGGGGATTGGAATGACCGAAATTCAAAAATGCACCCGAAGAACACATCGCTCCGAAAGTGGCGGTGGTTACTACGTCTACTTTTTCTGCAATTTCTTTGGGTGATAATGTCTTGGATAATTCGGATACTTCTTCGGCTGTCAGTACTACGGCAGTCCCTTTTTTTATCTTTTCATTGATTTCTGCGTAAGTTTTCATTTTGTCGTTTTTTAATGAGCGTTTCATGTCTGGGGCGTTTACCCTTTAAATTGGTCAGGATATAGTTCGGATTCGACTATACCACTATAAAATAAACATTAAACCGAATGTTTATTAACGGGGCTTGCCAACTACTACCTGGTAGTATCGTAAGCCGGTAAATCGGAATAGGGAGTATAAAAGATCAGCGCATGCAGCGCAT
>ENA-UERN01001888-UERN01001888.1-human-gut-metagenome-genome-assembly--contig:-NODE-1888-length-17800-cov-6.135361_pt1 | contig 17800 bp, 10 predicted proteins | sample MGYA00242950_ERZ507950 | MGnify/ENA primary metagenome ERZ507950 (study PRJEB26167, sample SAMN06115515) | human gut metagenome | host: Homo sapiens | place: China:Ningxia | collected 2014-11-26...
ACCGCGTGTTCGTAGGTCGGCGGAGGCTGGCAGACCTCGTCACCGTAGGGCAGCCCGAAAGTCCGCTCCGCCGCCAGCCATTTGAGGAACGAGATATTGTAACGCTCCACCGATTCGTGGAAAAGCGAGGCGGGCGGATACTTCACGCCGACCCTGAGATATTCACCGAACGTCTGGCCGTTCAGCTTATGTTCAATGGGATGGAAGTTCACATTGAACGTCAGGTGCGCCTTGCAGCCGGTGGAGCGGATCGCCGCGGCAATATCCTCGATCAGCTGGTTGCCGACCTCCTCGTTGATTCTGGAGTAGGCGGGGAACAGCGTCCGGCTTTTGTCATTCCAGATCATTTCCGGCGTGATTTCGCCGAAGTTCTTCAGGTTCAGTCCGGTACGTCTGTTGAACTCGGCGATGTCCATGTGTCTGCTCAGGTAGTCGCCCAGCTGCTTGAGCAGGGTATCGGAGTAGATGAGCCGCAGTTCGCCGATGCGGTTTCTCTGGCCGTAATTGGCGTTGATGCCGATGACATTGGGGGCGGCGACGGCAAGTTCCCCGACCCGGCGGTAGTAGTCCACCAGTTTTTCCCGGTAGAATGCGTTGCTGGTGTCATAGTCGAAAACGTCCTGATTTTCGCTCCGCACGCCGTCCTGCAGCTGATGCGTGACGGGGATGCGGTCGCGGTATTCCCTGGGGACGACGAAGAGATTGCGGATCGCGACTTTCAATCCCGCCTTGTCGATGAGCGCGAAGCGCGATGGCCAGACGGAGAAATCGGGATTTCCGTTTTTGTCGAGTTCCCACGGGATGTGGACTTTCACCGCGTCGAATCCCAGGCGCTTGAGACGCTCGAAATCGCCGAATCCCTCATGGCCGCCTGCGATCATCATATAGTAGAACGGCGAATCCGCCGGGGAATCCTTGCCCATCAGGGAGATTCTGCTGCTTACGGCGTCTCCGGCGCGGAAGACGGCCGGCCCCGCGTCAAGTTTTTCGGAGCTGATTCCGGCGACCGTCCGCCCGCCGCCCAGCGCACCGCTGCGCGTAATGGCGACTTCCCCCAGCTCCTCCGCAGCTCCGGCGGATTTCTCCAGCGTCAGACGCTCCACCGAGGATGCAGCCGGCACCGAACGGTACTCGTAGACGTTGACGCCGGTCTCGCCGTCGCTGATGGCGGCGGAATCCGGTTCCGCCAGGGCGACGACACTTTTTTCGGGAGTGCGCAGCGTGATGCCGACCAGCGCGAATTCGCGCGTGTCGCCCGGCATCTGATAGGCGATGATGGAGCTGATCTTTTTCTCCGGATGGGGATTGAGCAGCGTGAAGGAGTAGAAGGCGTTCCAGCTGCACATGTAGGGCGGCCGCGGCAGGCGCAGGACGTTCGCCCAGCCGAAGCGCGGCGGCCCCCACCAAGTGGTGCTGGCGTTGTTCTGTCCGGGGCCGGTGGTCATGAAGCCCGCCTTATCATAGTCGCCCGCCGCGTAAACGCCGCAGTTCCAGCGGAGAGTGGCGAAAGCCGGTTCGGTGGTGCCGTCGCTGTAAACCATCAGATAGGCGGCGGCGATTTCCGAGTAGACTTTCCCCTGCATCCCGGCGACGTGCAGGATATGCACCATGCCGGCATACCGGTCGATGTCCAGTTCGACGGAGGGGCATTTGCGGCTCAGTATTGTGGTGTTGTAGAGATAAGGCACGCCGTCGCAGACGCCGCCGGCGGCGGACGGCACGATATCCGCGCCGGTCAGGAATCCGGAAGCGGAGGCGGGAACCGGCCATTTCAGCCGGGCGAAACCGTTTTCGTCGAATTCGCCGGAGGCGGTGACCTTTTCCGCCGCGCGGAACGGTTTCGGGGCGGCCAGTTCATTTGCCCATAGTTCGGGAGAGGCGAATTTCACCGCCTCGGCGCCGGACGGCGAAACCTCGAAGAAGAAGAGACCGTTTATGGTGACGTGGGAGAGCGGCCACTGGCGTTCTCCGGGGAAACGCAATGTGTAATTTTCCAGATCGCAGGCGCGTTCCTTGAATTCTTTCAGGTTCGCGGCCGTCTCCGGATTGTCCCACTGGACGGTATCGCTCAGCTGGATGGATTCGGCGCTGCCGGGGACGACCGCGCGGATTTTCAGAGCGCCCTGCGACTGATACCGGAGCGCCCAGCTGCGGCTGACCGGAGCGCAACGGGCGGCCATGATCAGCCGTCCGCCGGGAGCGATTTCCCAGACGCCTTTTTCATCGCGGCCGGCATTTTCGCTGAAGAGGACGACGGTGTCGCCGCTTCTGGCATGTGGCTTGTAGAACGGGCAGAACGCGGCCGGGATAGATTCGGTGTATTTGAGGCGCAGACCGGTGACGCAGACGGTGCCGGCGGTTCCCGCCGGCGAGTCGAAGTTGATGCCGGTCCGGGCTGCGGCCTGCGGGACATCGCCGAAGGAGGCGAGTTCGGTGTATTTGCCTTCCGCGTCGCGCCAGCCGCAGAAGATCCGGTCACCCCGCCGCTCGATGCGGAGCGTGAAGACGCGGGCGTCCGACGCGGCTTTCTTCTCCCCGACGGTCTTGCCGTTTTTCGAGAAGATCACGCTGAAATATTCCTTGCCGGGTTCGGTCTGCGAACGGGAGAGCATCACCGACCACTCGTCCTTTTTCATGGAAAAGACGGAGAGCCGGGTGCCGTTCCAGTGATCGAGCGCCTTGATGTCGAAATCGGCTTCGACAATGAAATCGCCGCCGAAGAAGAGATTGGGCTCGGCAGCTCCCCAGCGGTGCCCGTTCTGCTGAACGGCGCGCGCCGCATCCCACAGGAGGTATTCCCCGGTGTTGACCAGGGCGCCGGAGACGCCGGCCAGATTCCAGGCCGGTTTTCCGTCGCGGAAATCCGCGACGGTCTCGCAGGCGTATTTCTTCCCGCGATCGGAGCTGCTCCAGCCGGCGGATTTGAACGGCGGCGGGAAGGCAACCGGGTTGTCGTTGCTCCAGACCGCCTTCAAAGCGGAGACCGTGACTTTCTGATCGGTCGCCGGCGGGGTTTCAAAGTTCATGCCGAGCCGGCATGCCGTGTCCGGCACACCGTCGAACGAAGCGATTTCGGTGGTTTCGTCATTCTGCCTGAAGAAGAATTTCACCGTTGTTCCGCGTTTTTCCATCGCGAAAACGCCGGAGAAAGGCGCCTTTTCAAGACGCTTCGTTCTCTTCTGACCGTCGACGGTTACCGTCGCGCAGACATACTGTACGCCGGGCGCCTCCTGGACACGTCCGAGCGAAGCGGACCAGAGCCCTTTCTGAGCGGAACGGAGGTTCAGCGCAAAAGAGTTCCAGTGGTCAAACCTCTCGATGTCGAACCGGCATTCCGCCTCGACGTCGCCGCCCAGCTGCCGGTTCAGTTCAATTGCGCCGAACCGGTATTTCGCGCTGTCTGCCCGTGACGCCTGATAAACGGCGGAGCCGTCGGCCACGGTCAGCGCGCCGGGCGATCCGCTTACGGTCAGCGCGCCGGGCGATCCGCTTACCGCCAGCTCCTTGCCCGCGGCGGAGAAATCCGCGGAAAATTCTCCGCTGTACGCTCCGCATCCCAGCATCCCCAGAGCGAGGAATAGAAACAGTTTACAATTTTTTTTCACAGTTCTTTTTCTCCTGGCAGTTAAAAGGCTGGGGGAAAGAGAGTTTCCCCCGTATTTTTCACATTCCGGCTTATTTCATTGTAATGACAATGCGGTGTCTCCCCTGCGTCCCGAAGCGGACTTCCGGCTTCTCCTGCGCGACGCCGTCGTATTCAAAGCGGTCGATGCAGGCCCCCGCTCCGCGGAGCTCAATGTCGAACAGCGCATCGCCATACGCGACTCCGAGCAAAGAGAGCGCTCCCCATTCCCCCGGAAGAGCCGGCCGGAACACCATGCTGTCGGCCGTGTATTGAATCCCGAAGACGCCGTAGATGACCGCTCCGAGAACCGCGGTCGCACACCAGCACTGATCCTTTTTCACTTCGATCGTGCCGCAAAGCGAAGGATCGCCCGACCTTGCGTGGTAGACTTCGCAGCAGGACCGGTTCTCCTTGACCAGCCGGAACATGTTTTCGATCTCCGACTGGAGCAGTTCCGTCTGTCCGTTCCGGGCGCATCCCACAGCCCACAGACCGTTGGACTGCGGATGGATCACCACATTGGTGGGCGTCAGATAGCCGCCGTGGGTCTGGCCGCGTCCTCCGCCGTTCAGGTCGTTCCAGAAATTCGGCCAGACATTGGGAATGCCGTTTGGTTCCAGATGGACATTCCGGAAAATGCTCTCCTTCTGCTTCTGATCGGGGATGTCGAACATCAGGGCGACCCCAAGACCGGACGCCTCCGGATAGAATTCCGGCTTCCCGTAATCCTTCTCCACCCCGCGGACGAAATAGGCGGGAAAAGGAGCGTCCGGCCGGAAGAAGCGCCTGCGAATATTTTCTTTCAGCAGCTCCGCCTTCCGCCGGCAGCATTCGGCCTTTTCCCTGCCGCCTTCCACTTCATCCAGCAGATCCGCCAGCGCCCGCCAGGCGCCGTAGTAGATGCAGTTGGTGCTCAGCGTCATGTTCTTCAGGACTTCGGGATAATGGCCGACGTAATCGTCGCCGGACCTGTAATCTTCCGTGAATTCCCGCGGCCACGCATGAATCGGATCGTGGAAAAAGGCGGGGCCGGTGAAGAGGCCGAACTCCGCGTTGAAATAATGCTCCTCCTGCCATTCAAAACTTCTGCAGCCGACTTCAACGGCATAGTCAAGAAACTTTTTGTTGTGGTAGACCGAATACAGCCGCTGCGCGGCGATGATCCAGATCACCCGGTCCCAGTACTGCATCTCCGTAAACGTCTTTTCCCAGACGGAGGCGTTTATGATGCCGTTGTCCGCGACCAGCAGCCGCAGATTGCTTTCGGCGATCCGCGGAGCCATGAGAGCGACCGCCATGATGACCTCGTAGGAACCGTCGCGGTTCCAGACATTGTTGTAGGAGCTGCCGGCGCAGAGGACGGGCGCATCCAGCGGCGAGGCGTTCATCATCTCCGACGGCGCCAGCGCAAACGGTTTTTCATATACGCAGTTGATGTTGAACACGGTGTCGAGCGCTTTGAGGTAGGCATATTCCAGCTGTTCGGCCGTTTCCGGATTTTCGCAGTGAAACTCCGGGATATGCAGCGTTTCGTGTTTCAGATAGTAAGGGTGTACGGTAAAGTATTTCATTTTCTGGATCTTTCCATATCATTTACGGATTGCGATTTCATTATTCAAGGACGGGTGCCTTTGGCGAGGAAGTAATATCCGCCGTCTTCACCGAACCCGAAGCAGTTTCGGGTTCCCGCATGCCCGTCGCCGAAAACCATGCAGGTCTCCCGGCCGCCGCTGTGACGGGCAACCGCCTCCGGTGTACGATCAAGAGAGTTTGACCAGGCCTGCCATGCGAACACATTGGGCCAGAAGGCATCCAGATACAGTGCGATATCCTGTTTCGGGGTCTCCTGTCCTGCCACAAATATGCAGATTTTCTGAGTATTGCGGATTCCGTTGTAGAATTCGGTCATCCCGTATGAGTTGAACTTCTCAGTATCTTTCTGCTTCGGGCAAACGAATATCGGCGGAATATTCTCGGTATTCCCCATGGTCTGCCAAATATAGTCCCTCCAAGTCTTGACGCCGCTCCACCCCATGGGCGGATAGTACCCATCATAAGTGTCGCAGTAGAGAAACGTCTGCAGACCAAGCTGTTTTAAGTTGTTCAGACATTTGATCGTATGGGCTTTGTCCCGCGACCTGTTCAGCGCCGGCAGCAGCATTGCCGCCAGAATGGCGATGATCGCTATCACGATGAGCAGCTCAATAAGGGTGAACTTGAAATAACTTGCCGCATGTTTTTTCATCAGGAATTCCTTTCTGTAACGGTGGGTTACTCTCTTTCTGATCTGTTTCATAAATCAACTTCCGATAAGGAAATCGCCTCTGCGTTCAAAGTTCAGTCTTCCGGGTTGCAGCCTCCGGCGAGACAGGCGTCCACGATCTCGTCCAGATTGCCGGTCGCAAGTCCGATGCAGGTATCCGCACAGCCGTAGTAGCAGCGCAGTTCCCGCGTTTCCGGATCGGCGATCGCGCCGGTGGCGAACACCACTCCCGGACAGCGTCCCATGAATTCATACGGCTTCTCCGCCGTCAGAATGTAATCTTTGCAGACGCCGAGAATCTTCGACGGGTCATTCAGATCCAGCAGCATCGCCCCCAGGGAATAACTGGTGACGGAGCAGCTGCCGCTGACTCCGTGGAAAATCTCCAGCCACCCCTTTTCCGTTTTCACCGGAACCGTCGGGCCGATCTTTTCCCAGTTCCAGCCGGTGAAGCCCTTCAGCAGGAAACGGTGATGCCCCCAGTGGATCAGGTCGGGAGAACGGGAAAGCCAGATATGCCCGTGGCAATCGGCGGCGCCATTCGCATACGGCCGCTCCAGCCGCCAGTAATACCCGTCTATCTTTTCAGGGAAAATGCAGGGGACGCGGTTGTCCGGCAGCGCAATGATATCCACAGGGGTGAACTCTTTGAAGTCAGACGTCTTATAGAGCAGACCGACGCATCCGCGCGGGGAGTTTCCCGGACGGCAGATATAGTATTCATCTCCGATTTTCGTGATCCGGTTGTCGATCGGGTGATTGTCATATTCCCCGAATACTTTTTCCGGATCATGGAAGAAGCAGGGGCGGGGATCGATCTCGAAGTGAATCCCGTCCGAACTGGTCGCCACATGCGTCTGCGCATATGAACGGTTTCGCGGCTGAACGGCGACAAGCAGCAGCGTCTTGCCGCGAAAAGTCGTCTGACCTGGATTGAAGACACAATCAGCAAAAAGCCCGTCCTCTCCCGCGAAGTCGGCCGGAGTCAGAATCGGGTTTTCTGCATGACGCTTCAGCAGCGTCGGGCGGCGGAACAGATGTTCTCTCATCAACGGATCTTTCCTTCTTTTTTGGAGATTTGCGTCCGGATTCTTTGCCCCGGAACAGAAATATTATACCTGAAAAGAGGGTGAAAGGCAAGTGGATTTCATGCACATGTTATGCACACAAATACCTCTCCCCGCGCCGGTTTTCCTACGGAAAAAGTGCGCTGCCGAACCGGAGCCGCCGCAGCGCGGCATCCGCCATTATGTGAATTTCCGCATTTGCAATCCGCAAATAAAAGAGTATGGTAAATCAGCGGCTTCATGCCGGCAGGGGAACAGCCGCAGATCAGAAAACGCCGGAGTATATCGTTTCACATGAAAAAACATTCAGGAAAAACCATCGTCGATATAGGAAATGCCGTCGGCGTCTCTCACAGCACGGTTTCACGCGCCCTGAGAAACGATCCGAGAATTTCCCCGGAAACGACCCGCAAAGTGATTCAGGCCGCGTATGCGCTCGGCTATGTGCAGAATGCCCGTCCCGGTCAGCCGGTGATCGGTCTTTTTCTGCCGGTGAAACAGCTCGACTGCCATGTACTCTGCTCGCTGTCGGCGATTGCCACGGAGATTCTGCGCAGGAACTGGCGGTTTGAAATACTGCCCTCCTCCCGCCCGAACCTGAATCCCGTCCATTTCCTTTCGGGAGCCATCAATATTCACGCCCCCGATGAAGCCATCAGAATGTGGACGCTCAACTCCATTCACCCCCTGGTGACTTATACAAGAAGACGGCCGCTGCAGACCGGAATATATCCGGTGGCGGAGGACGGTTTCTACGATATGGAGCTTTGCGTCCGCTATCTTTCCGGACTCGGCCACCGCAGGATCGGGCTGCTGATGAACCATTCCAGACAGGAGGAGGAATCCTCCATGGAGCAGCGGTATCAGGGATTCCTGCGCGCCATGAAACCGTGCCGGCTTGAGCAGCCGGAGAGTTACGTCGGCTTCAATTCCGACGGCACCCTGAGCGAGAATCTGGACCGTCTGCTGGCAAAGGAGATTACGGCGCTGATCGTGCTGCCCGGCGATTTCTGTCTCTCGGTATACGGGGAGCTGCTGCACCGGAACTTCCGGATGCCCAGTGACATTTCGCTGCTGTCGTGGAGTTTTCCGGGAGTGCTGGAGAATCTTTATCCGCGCATCACCGTTCTGGAGCAGAATTACAAGCAGTGGGCGGAAGTCTCCTGTGACCTTCTTGAAAAAAAATGGCGGGGCGAGGAGGTGCGCACCCCGCTGTTTGTCCGCGGCAAGCTGCTGAAACGCGACTCCTGCGGTCCGGTTCCGTGCCGCTGATTCCGCCGCAGCGCCCTCCCCCCGCGGAGACCTGTCATGCCGCTGTCCTCATGTGCATAATATTTGCATGAACCGCGCTTGCTTTCCGCCGCTTTTTTCGATATATTATTGACAGCATGAACCATACTGAATACGGCAGCAAAACGCCTCATAAATACAGATGAAAGAATACGGAGCTATGTGGAAAATTCATTTCAACGGGAACGGACGCACATTCCGGATCGACCGCGGCGCGCGCCGCATCTTTGATGCACTGGAGCTTGAGATCTCCGGCACGGAAAACAACGGGACAGTCCAATCCTGGAAAAACATCGGGGAAAACGTCTGGCAGGGCTCCTTTTTCGGCGGCACGGTCACGCTGCGCGGAACCGCGGCCGGAACCGGGCTGGAAATTCAGACCCTGCTGCGGATCGACCGGCCGTTCCACTGGCGCCGGGCGTCTTTCCGGAAAGCGGCGGATTCCGCCGGATGGGGCGCCGTCCCCGGAGAACGGCTCCGCTTTTTCAAGGAAGGCTGGTCCATGCCCTCCCCGGTCTCCTGCCGTCATTACGGGGAACGCGAATTCCCGTGCAACCCGGACTATCTGCGCTTCTGCAGCTCTTCCGCGCCGGAGTACGACTGCGAAACGCCCAACCGGTTTTCCGGCGAATACCTCGGCGTGCTGAACGATGCGGAAACCGGCGAATCTCTGCTTGCCGGTTTTGTCACTTCCGCCGAACAGATAACCCGCATCCGGGTGACGCTCGCCGAACAGGGACTTGCCTCATTTGAAGCCCAGCTCGACGGCGACGGCCGGCTGGTCGAAGCGGGCGACGAGATCGCGCTGGAGACGTTCCGGCTGGATCTGGGGGACGACGCATACCGGCTGCTGACGGATTTTGCCGGCCGCTGGGGGACGCTGATGCACGCAAGGCACGTCCCGCACGCCCCCGACGGCTGGTGCAGCTGGTACTACTATTTTGAAAAAGTGACCGAAGCCGACATTGTAGAAACGGTCGATTACCTCGCCGCCCACCGCTCGGAGTATCCGCTGGAATACCTTCAGCTCGACGACGGTTATCAGGCGGCGCTGGGCGATTGGCTCACCACCAAACCGGAATTCCCGCACGGCCTGCGCTTCCTGGCCGAAAAGATCAGCTCCGCCGGCATCAAACCGGGACTGTGGCTGGCGCCCTTCTCCGTGGAAGAACGCTCCATGCTTTACGCGGCGCATCCGGACTGGATGGTTCATGATGAAACCGGCGAGGTCGCATGGGTGGCGACCTGGCGCGGCTGCCGGGTCGCGGTGCTGGACGGAACCAATCCGGAAGTGCAGGAGCATTTCCGCACCCTGTTCCGCACCCTGGCCCAGATCGGTTTCACCTATGTGAAACTTGATTTCATGTCCTACTCGATGTCGGTGGAAAACGCCCGGTATTTCGATCCCAAAGCGACGCGGGCGCAGGTGCTGCGGCGCGGGTTGGCGGCCATTCGCGAAGGATTCGGCGAAGAACGGTTCATTCTCGGCTGCACAGTTCAGCTCGGCCCGACGGTCGGCCTGGTCGATGCGGAGCGGATCAGCACGGATATCACCCCATACTGGTCCTATCCGGACGGCATCCGCTTTGCCGAATCCCCCACCGTGCCGCATGTCTGCCGGAACCTCATCAACCGCTGCTATTTCAACAACCGTCTCTGGTGCAACGACCCCGACGTCCATATCGCCCGGCGCGACAACAACAGCCTGACCGAGGACGAGGTGCGGCTCTGGACATCCGCGCTGTGGCTGGTCGGCGGCATGACGCTGCTGAGCGACCGCTTTTCCACGCTCGACCCGGACCGCGCCGAACTCAGCCGGCTGCTGCTCCGGGAGCGGAACGCATTTGAAGACGTTCACGCGCTGGATCTGTTTGAGCGGGAATATCCGTCGCTCTGGTTCGGACGGCGGCGTGAAAACGGGAAAGTCGCCCTGGGGTGCTTCAACTTCGCCGAGACGCCGGCCGTATACGAAGTTCCCGCGGAAAAACTGGGAACCGCGGGCAGCTTCCGCGATCACTGGACCGGACGGAACTATGCCGTGAACGGCGGACTCCTGACCGTAAGCGTCCCGCCCCACTGCTGCCGGATGCTGCTGGAAGAATAAAAAACGGAACTTCAGCAACCCGCCTGAAAGGAAACACTGATATGAGGTTCGTCAACATCACCCCCATGTTTCTTGAGCATAAGGAAGAGCTCTGCCGCGATCTGGCGCAGCTTCAGAAGAACGGCGTCATCACCGAGACCGCTTTCATGATGAAGCTCAATCCCGAAGGAACGCCTCCCGTCGATGCCGTCACCCCCTGTGTCCGGCAGTTCGAAACCATGAGAGATTTACTGCAAACTGTGGGAGATCGACGGGGTTGTGCATTTGCCGTTCTTCACGCTCGGCCGGGACGACCTCTCCGAACTGGAACTGAGTGTCGCCAATATGCCGGCCGCGGTGGAGTCCCTTCTGCCCTCAGGGGAATGGAAACCGCTCCCCTTCCGGGTAAGCGGAAACGGGCGAATCGTCGTCGAATCGGAATTCCGGGCCACGCATCCTTTTGTACTGCGTTTTCCCGGAATTGACCGGCGCTGATCAGGAAAGTACATTGTAACCAGTTACTTTAATATCATATAGACAAGGATTTGCAGGATGTTTCTTTCTCTGAACGGGAATTGGGAGTTGCGCTACCGGGAGCCGGAAAGCGGGAACGAGAGCGTGATTCCGGGGCGGGTGCCGGGAAATGTGTACGGCGATCTGGTCCGCGCCGGCCGGATGCCAGATCCCTGTTTCGGAACCAATTCCGGGCTGTTCCGTCCCTATGAATTCATCGACTGGGAATATTCCACCCGGTTCACCGCGCCGGCACTGTCCCCCGGTGAGCGGCTGGAACTTGTTTGCGACGGCGTCGACACCGTATTCGACTGTTTCGTCAACGGCATTGCGGTCGGTTCCGGACGCAACATGTTCATCGCCCACCGGTTCGATGTGACCGGAGCCGTGAGGCCCGGCGCGGAGAATGAGCTTTCGGTTCACATCAGAAGTTCGGTCAACGCCGCCCGCGCTTACAGGCGGCCGACCGCGGTCAGCAGTTCGCTTGCCTACAACTTCGAGGGACTGCCGCTCCGCCGCGCCATGCACACTTACGGCTGGGACATTGCGCCGCGGCTGGTCGGCGCAGGACTCTGGCGCGGGGTTTCGCTGGAGACGGTTTCCCCGACCCGCTGGGGCGAGTGCTATCTCTTCACGCAGGAAATTTCCGAAGAGGGCGCGCGGGTGATGCTCGACTGGAATTTCGACACCGAGGCGGTTTCGCTCGACGGATTTGAAGCGGAGCTGACGATGAAGTGCGCTGAATCCGAAGCGGCGTTCCGTTTTCCGCTCCGCTTCACGACCGGACGCCGCGAATTTACGGTTCCGAATCCGCGCCTGTGGTGGCCGCTCGGTTCCGGGGAACAGAATCTCTACGACGTGACCTTGAAGCTTTTCCATGACGGCGAACTCCGCGACACCCGTTCGTGGCGCACCGGAATCCGCACCGTCCGGCTGGAACGGACGGAAACCAACTTCGACGGCGCCGGAAAATTCTGCTTTGAAGTCAACCATCGTAAAATCTTCATCAAAGGCTCCAACTGGGTTCCCGCCGATGCTCTTCACGGCGAACACCCCGAACGGGTCCGCAAGGGGCTGGAACTCTTCCTGGAACTCGGCTGCAACATGGTTCGCTGCTGGGGCGGCGGAGTGTACGAAGATCACGACTTTTTCGATTTCTGCGATGAAAACGGACTGCTGGTCTGGCAGGACTTCATGTTCGCCTGCGAGATCGCCCCGCGTGACGCCGGATTCGCCGAGGAGGTGCGGCGTGAAGCCGAGGCGGTCGTCTGCAAACTCCGGCAGCATCCTTCGCTCGCTTTGTGGAGCGGCGACAACGAGTGCGACGAACTCTACTTCTACGAACCGCTCCGGCGCTGGAAAACGTCGATGAACCGCCTTTCCCGCGAAGTCCTGCCCGAAGCGGTATTCGCCAACGATCCCATCCGCGACTACCTGCCCAGTTCGCCCTATCTCTGCGATGAACTCAAACAGCGCAACGCCCGCTACGCCTCCCCCGAACAGCATCTCTGGGGACCGCGCGACAACTGGAAGAATTCGTTCTACACCGGCAACACCGCCATTTTCGCCAGCGAGATCGGCTATCACGGCATGCCCGCGGTCGAAAGCCTGCGGAAGTTCCTGCCGCCGGCGTCGCTCGACGCCCGTTCCGCCCGGAATCCGGACTGGCTCTGCCACTGCGCCCAGCCGTTCGGAGAAAGCGACGGCGGTTACGCCTACCGGATCAAGCTCATGCTTGAGCAGGTCGAAGGATTCTTCGGGAAAATTCCGCTGACGCTCGAAGAGCTTTCCGAGGCGTCGCAGATCGTCCAGGCGGAGGCGATGAAGTATTTCGTCGAAAGTTTCCGCATGCACAAGTGGGCCAAGACCGGGCTTGTCTGGTGGAATGTGATCGACTGCTGGCCGCAGTTCTCCGATGCGGTGGTGGACTATTACTACACGAAAAAGCTCGCGTTCCACTACATCAGGAACGTTCAGCAGCCGGTGCTTCTGCTTTTCTCCGAACCGGAGGCGTGGTGCATCGCGCTTCGCGGAGTCAACGACCTTGACCGCGAGGTGGCGGTTCATTACCGCGTCACCGATACCGGAACCGGAAAGATCGAACTTGAGGGCGACACCAGGATCGCCGCCGATTCCGCACGGAAAATCGCATCGCTCCCGATCTGTCAGGGAATTCAACGGATTCTCCGCATCGATTTTGAATACGAAAACCGCCGTGCAGTCAATCACTATCTGCAGGGGTGCGCCCCGATTCCGCGCGCGCTCTACGCGGAATGGCTCGCGGTGGCGCGGGAGGTCTACCAATGAAAAAGAACCGGCTTCCCGGACTGACACCGGCGGCGCCGGATGCGCCGAATCAAGCAGGAGGACAAGGGAAATGATTTTACCGCCTGAACATGGAATGGTCTGCCTGACTTTCGACGACGGACGTTACACCGAATGGCTGGCGCAACTCTCTTTGTTTGCGGAATATGACGCCCATGCGACTTTCTTTTACAACGGAATACCGGACAAGGCAGCGCTGGATTCGATGAAACAACTGCGTTCCGCAGGACATGCCGTCGGGATTCATACGGTTCATCATAAGGATGCCGACGGCATGACGGCCGAGAACGGGAACGATTATCTGCAGAATGAAATTTTCCCGCAGTTGGAGGCGATGAAACAAGCCGGTATCGAGGCGAACTACTTCGCTTATCCCAATAATGCACGGACAGCTTACTGCGAACAGGTCATGGGGCGGTATTTCCGGCATTGCCGGGCGGGGCTCATCCCTTCTCCCGAAAAAGGCTTCCGGATCGCGGATCAGCCGCAGGCATTTCTGGCTTTTGAGGATATTGCAGGGACTCTGACGCTGGGAGGCTGCGGGATTGGAGAATATTACGCTTCAACGAATGACAATCTGGATGCCGCGCTTGAACATGCGGCGGGAGAAAATAAACTTATCGTGTTCTTTTCCCATGGAATTTCCGTGAATCCCGGACCGGTCGATACAGGAGTCGATATGCTGCGGCATCTGCTGCAGAAGGCCTCGGAAATGGGAATGCGGCTGGTCTCCATGGATGAACTGCCGTAATCGTCAGAAACGGAGTGATTTGCGCGAAATCCCGGTGATGCGGTTCATTTTACCGGGGCAGCCGAGTGCATCATCGCCGGGAAACTGTCAGAAAGGGTTTTATCATGCCTCTTCCACGTTTTGAACTTCAATCGGATACCTGCAACGCCGCGGAAGCCGTCCGGGGCGCGCTCGGTTTCACTGCCGGAAACGCTTCCGCGCTTGATTTCGGCGCCGCCCCCGGAGGAGAATGCGGCGCCCTTGCCGCCGCACTCGCCGCGCTTCCCACGGAAACCGCACGCCGGAAACTGCGCGGAGAATTCATCAAATTGACCGGTTCCGCCGCCTGTGCTTCACTGAAAGGCGTTCACTGCGCCCACTGCGTCGAACTTGCGGCACGGCTCGCCGCTGACGGTCTTTCCCCCGCTTCCGGCGGCACGCTCCCGCGCCTTATGCTGATCGGCGACTCCATCCGGATGAACTATCAGCCGACGGTGGAGAAAGAACTCGCCGGAGAATTTGAAGTCGTCGCTCCCGAGGAAAACTGCCGCTTCGCCAAATTTGCCCTGAACGAACTCGAACGCTGGTTCGAGGCCTGCGGCGAACCGGACATCATCCACTGGAACATCGGTCTGTGGGATTCCGCGGTGGTCTGCAAAGAAGACGGGATGTTTACGCCGCCGGAGGAATATCTCCATTATATGTCGCGCATCCAGCGGGAATTGTTCAAGCATACGGACAAAGTGATTTTCGCGACCACCACGCCGGTTCTGCCGGGCAGTCTGAACCAGCACATCGAATACATCGAAAGCCTGAACCGGATCATCGTCCCCTTCATGCAGGAACAGGGAGTCGCGATCAATGACCTTTACCGGCTTCTGAAATCGCGGGAAAGCGAGCTGCAATCCCCCGACTGCATCCATCTGAATCCGCTTGGCCAGCAGGTACTCGGCAAAGCTGTCGCGGATGCGGTCCGCGCACGTTACCGTCAGGAAACGCGCGGCTGATTTCCGCCGTTCTTCCCTTCCGACGGTGTTTCCGGTTCAGAAGAGGGCCGGATCATCCGCCCAGGAAAGCGGAGCGGTTATAAAACAGATGATGAGCGGCGCCACTTCAGGCGGCGAACCGGCGCCGAATGAACAGAGTTTTTTTCAGATTTAAAACAGACTCCAGAATAAAAGGCGGATGCGCCTTTGTCACCGGGACATCCTCAGTAAACCCAAACCGCTGCACGGGTATACATTATAGCATGACCCCTGCCGGCCGGCAATGCTGGATCATACACGCCGTGTGCAAGTTTTATTGGTAAAAAACGAAAAAGAGCATGCTTGGGCTATTAATAGCCGAAATATCGATTAAGTTAGGTTAGCTGCAACCAACTTAGAAAGGTATTCAAGCATGCTCACGGAAGACTATATCACCGAAGTGTATTGTTTCATAGACGACATGATGAAAGAATGTTGGAAAAATATCAGGAAGCGTGGTCCAGGTCCGAAATTATCGGATGCGGAAGTAATAACGATGGAAATTGCGGGAGAGTCGCTGGGGATGGATTGCGACAAAACCATTCACCGTTACTTTCGAGACCATTGGCGGCACTTGTTTCCGAACCTTGGAACTCGAACCACCTTTTTGCGACAGGCGGCCAATCTTTGGAGAGTCAAGCAGGAAATTCGGAGAATTCTGCTCACCCGTCTTTTGCCGAATGGCAGCCGAATCAGCATTGTTGATGGGTTTCCGATGCCGGTCTGTGGTTTCAGGAGAGCTCATTTTTCCAAACTATTCAAGGGAGAGGCAACTTATGGATATTGTGCCGCAAAAGCGATGACTTATTACGGCTTGAAAGGGCATCTGCTGATAGATTTGAGCGGAATTATTGTTGATTGCACGGTTGCTTCAGCGAATATCGATGAACGTGAGATGCTTCTGGAAATGCATTCTGAGCCTGGTTCAATTGTGCTTGGCGATAAAGGATATATTTGCAATAAGACAATGAAAGCTGAGTTTGGTGCTCTCGGAATTTTACTGCACACACCCTTGCGCTCCAACATGAAAGACGATAGGTCCCCCGAGGAGGTAAAAGCCCTGAATAATCAGAGGCGTTTGATTGAAACCGTCATCGCTCAATTGACTGAGCGTTTCAATGCCGAAAAAATCAGAGCCCGAGATTTATGGCATTTGACTGTTCGGATTAGCAGGAAATTGTTGGCACATTCCATCAATTGCTGTATCAACCAGAAATATGGGAATTCGCTTCTACAATTTGAACGGATTTTTTGTTAAAAAACTTGCACACGGCGTTAACTGTATACTCTTTTTTGTCAAGCGTTGAAGCTCAGGCATTAGATGCCAGATTATTCTACATTCATCCAAGTCAAAAACGGCACCTGCTCCAAGTTTGTCGCCGGCTTCCGCATACCTAAAAATATTTTTCGAGTCAACTTTTGTCTATACTAGAGCCGCAGCGGGACGAAAAGCCTTGATAAAATCGAACTTGCTTTTGCCTCCGGTACGTTCGGAGTAAACAAGTAAATCAAGTTCATAGTCCGCTTGGAGCCCCAGCCAGAATTGCGCTGACGTACCGAAATAGCGACTTAGTCTCATGGCTGTATCTGCTGTAATCGCCCGTTTGCCGTGCACAATCTGATTGATCCGACGAGGCGGTACGCCAATATCGCGCGCCAGCTTGTTTTGCGACAACTTCAGTGGTTGCAGATATTCCATATTCAAGACTTCGCCGGGATGTACCGGCTTCAAGTATTTTTCTTCGTTTGCCATTATATTTTTCTCCATTAATGATAATCTTCTATCTTTACTTCTTCAGCACCATCATTCCATCTGAACGTAATACGCCATTGGACATTGATTCGTATGCTGAAAAATCCCGGTCGTCCCTCCAATGCTTCCAGACGGTTTCCCGGAGGACTCCTTAAATCAAGCACATCGACAGCATTATGCAGCATTTTCAGTTTTCGACGCGCCGCTTCTTGAATATCTCCGGGCAACTTCGCTGAACGTTTGCCGTCGTATATTTTCTCTGTTTCTTTGTCTTTGAATCCATTTATCATATGTTCTAATTCCTGAATACAATATAACGCATCGCGTCATAATATCAAGTCTCTCATAGACTGCCTATTGGCAATTTCCATATTATGATACTTTGATTTTCTCCTACTCATTCACAACGGTTTCAAGCAATTTTGGCTCCTGCAGCTGTGGAGTCTTGGCTGAGTCCGCGATCTGAGCGATCAGCACATTCAGTTTCAGGATTTCCATGTCTGAAGCCGTATGAATATATTCCAGCAGCCGTTGACGCAGGATATTCCCGGTTCCAATTCCGTTTGAAGTTCCAAAAGAGTCGTTTCCTCCGGTCGTCAATCCTCTCATTAAGGCAAGCCCCTGCATTCTGGCCTTTTTGTCCGCATGACTCTGGTAATGTCGCGTCATGCTGGCGGTCAGGTGTCCGACGATACTCTGTACCACTGGAAGTGGAACCCCACGCATCCCGGCATAATAACAGAAGCAATGCCGAAGTGAATGAAAATCCTTCACGCTCTGTTTCCGGGTTCGTCCCGGAATTGAACGTTGTGTCTGGATGCCTAAAGAATGGAGATAACTGAGAATCCTGCAATTCAATACATTTTGGTGTTCCAGATACATCTTCGCGGCTTCCGGCAGGATATATTCTCCCTGACCGGAAACTTCATATTGTTCCCGCAGATAGTCGGCAAGTTCCCGTTCAATCGGAATATGAACTTCTGTTTTGGTTTTGCGAGTGATCCGATTGATCTCATGATGATAGAAATCCGGCTCACACAGGTTGGGGGAATACCCTTCGATTTCCTGCCAGCGGAGTGTGGCGACATCTCCAAGCCTCAGACCGCAGGTGATACCGATCGTGAAC
>ENA-UERN01001892-UERN01001892.1-human-gut-metagenome-genome-assembly--contig:-NODE-1892-length-17772-cov-9.323820_pt1 | contig 17772 bp, 22 predicted proteins | sample MGYA00242950_ERZ507950 | MGnify/ENA primary metagenome ERZ507950 (study PRJEB26167, sample SAMN06115515) | human gut metagenome | host: Homo sapiens | place: China:Ningxia | collected 2014-11-26...
GCCAGCTTGACGATGGCGGGGAGCTTTTTGGTATCCAGCATGGCTGTGGTGCTCTCCCGCATGCGATTCACCGCCTGGGCGAATCTCGCCTCAGAGATGGCGGCCCGGACAGTGTCCTTGAGCTTCAGTACAAAGGCGTGATCGTCTGCCAGCAGCGTTTCATTGGAATAGATGGAAAAGTCCTCATCGCTGATCGCGGCACGGCCTACATGGTTACGGCGGGTCTTGGCGTCATTGATCACCATGCCGTTGGAGCATACCAGGCGGTAGATCAACGGCTGGATGGTAACGGAGCCCAGTCCTGTCTCACTGTTGGAGATGATGACGCCGGCCTGTACCACATCGCCGGGAACGACATCCGCCTGCAGACGGGGATTGACCACCTTGATATACATAAAATCCTCGGTGATCTGCGTGCTGACAAACCGCGCCTCCGGCAGTTCTCCAATGACGGGCAGCGTTACACTGGCAATATCCAGATTGTCAATGCGGCGGTAGCGGTTGCTGAGAAACGCGCGGGCGCAGCCGTCTATGGTGCGGAGCGTCCGAAGCTCGTTTTTCTGGGAAAACCAGTAGTTGGCGTTATAAGCCAAAAGCTCCGGCGCGTCCGTGCGCATCAGCTCATAATACTTCTGCGGGATGCCGAGGTAGGTTCCCAGCTGGCGGTGCGCCGTCTGACGAATATCCAGAGGCGCGATCTTGTCCGTACCCTCCTCCGTGACGCGAAGCTGCGGCACGTCCGAGGCAACTGAGAGGGACAGGCTTCCGGTATTCACCAGGTAGTCCTGCTTGGCCTTGCTCTGACGCAGCAGCTCCTGTGCCATCTCTTTGATGGTAAGTCCGGTTTTCATTCCTGCTTCACATCCTTTCTCTGCCGCTCACCAGGAAACGAGGATATCCGCGTCTCTTGCATCGGCAGCATAGCCTTCCGATTCCAGCACCTTGACCAGCTGCGGCCAGTAGACCTTTTCGGGAAAGTCCAGAAAGGCTTCCTTCGCCGGCTCCGTTTCATTTTCCTTGGTCTGAACGAAGATCTCACCGTTTTCCTGCACGGTCAGACTGCTGTGGCCCCTGGAGTTCAGATCGGTGACCAGTGCCTCCAATACGGCGCGGCCCCGTGTCTCAAACCAGATACGGGGATTCACCGGCTGCCGGTTGGGCGGCTGTGCGTCCGGTGAACCGGGCATCAGCGGAGAGAGCTTGACAAGCGAACAGTCCAGATTTGCCTTCTGATCCAGCTTCACATCGGCGTAATCAAAATCCGGAATACCATAGACGCGGATACGGGCCGTGCCGCCCTCCACCGCAAAGCGGGAGGGCTTGTCCGCCAGCCACTCCCAACGGGCGTTGGGATATGCGGCGTGGAGCATGGCGGTGATCCGGTAGTTTACATGGCACAGCAGCGCGTCTGCCAGTTGACCGCCGCCATTTGCCGCCGCAGTCTGCTCGCGGAGCCGAGCCTCTTTTGCGCGGTAGGCACGGTTATTGCGCCAGAGCGGAAGAGCCTGCGCCAAGAGCCACCACAGCAGCCAAAGGGCAAACACCGCCAGCAGCAGGGGGAGAAACATCCGCCCGCGAACAAGCGCGAGAATGGCGATCACGATACCGATGAGAAGCGAGATACTGCTCCAAAGGGGAGATTCTTTTTTCATTTCAATTGCCACCTTTCAAAAATAATCTGGAAAACAGAAAAAGAGGAACCGCGTATGTGTCCAGAATCTCTTAAAACACATCATGCGGTTCCTCTTTTTCACTTCGCCGGAATACGCTTATTCCGGCAGGCGTTCCCGATCTCCGTCCACAACCTCCACAGGAGGCAGCGGCGGCCGGGCAGCGCCGGGGCTTTGCTTTCGCGCGGGTCTTCGCTCTGTACGGGGTGGCTTTAACTGCCATCCCGTCAGGCTGAGCTTCAGCCGCTTGTCCCTTTCGCTTCCACCGTTTCTGGTGCAGTCCACCAGCTCCAAAAAGCCTTGGACCCAGATGCGGGAATCCTTGCGGATCTCCGCGTCTGCCAGAGACAGCGCATCCGTTCCCCAGGCCCAGACCTCGAAATACCGTCTGTGACCGGTATCCCGACGCCCGATCCATTCGACCAGACCGAAGGATACATAGGGGACTTGCTTGTGACTCATTTTCAGCTGAAGGTCATTGGTCACCCGACCGAAAACATGGACTTCTGCCATACAACTCCTTTCTGCCGCGAGGGCAATACTTATATATAAAAAAGTGCCAGTAAAGCGGCAGATACCCAATAAGGGTACAGTCGTCCTACTGACACTTGCGTACAAACCTGACAGCGTGCACAGGTGGATCACTCCACACACGGATTTATGTCCATGTCCCTGATAAGGGAAATTGTGCAAAATTCATTTACAAGCGTATTGTACCACAGGATATAGCTTGTGTCAAGCAGGAAACACAATATATAGTATTTGTTCGCGGCGTATTTTTAAAGATGTTGTGGATCGGCCTATTCCTTTACGAACAGGCCTATGGGACAGATGTGGGTAAAACCGGGGTTGGAGATGTACCAGCAGCCGGGGCCTTCGGGCTTTTGGCTCATTTCCAAGGTGATCTCCCGCCATCCGTCCGGGAAGAGTGCGCGAAAGGTCTCGCCGGCGTGGATACCGCGGCCGTTGAGAAGCAAGCGGGGGTGGGGGTCGGTGTCCTCCGGGGCGGGCAGCCTGATTTGCCCAAGTCTTTCTCTGTTCATGATAGAACCTCCTCGTATAATAAATACAAAAAAGAAAGCTGTTTTTTTGCGGCTAACAGAAAAAATACAGGTATGTTGAACCTATACATCTACCAGCAAGTCCATTACATAACCCGTCTGTGCTTTTATCGAACGGCTTCCGATGTCCAAAAAATCATCTTAAAAAGTTCGGCTTTTCGCCAAAAAGCGTTCCCGCAACAGCTCTATCCCAAACCGCTTTTCATCGCATTTTTCAATTTCTCTCACAAATGGCTCACGTTTGCTTTCGCTCCCGAAGGCGTCACGGCCCCGCTGGGCTGCGTGATCTTTTTCATTTCTGACGAAATTGTGGCCTGTATGACCCGTTCCAGAAACTTTTTTCGGTTTTCCAGACGCTCCAGCTTGTGCTGTTCCTGTGCAAGTTGCGTCTCAGCTCGTTCCTTTTCGGTGTTAGCGTTCGCCAGAAAAACCACTGGGGACTATTTCAGCCGGACGCCAATATCGGCTCGGAGTTGGTCAAGGGTTTTAGGTTTTGCCATTGTGCTTGACCTCCTTTTTTGATTTTGGGGATAAAAAAAGACCGTCAACTTTTCGCATAGTGCGACCAGTCAACGGTCAGTTTTTCGATATTCGTTTTTTGCGTTCTGTTAGATAAACCGGGGTTACTTAGTCAATCGGTGGAGCAGAAGGATTGCTTACCTTGTAGTAGTTCCCACCAATGATAATGTATGCTTTACTAAGCGGGGCTCGCCGTATCTCCGCAAAACCCTGTTCAATATCATGGGGATATACCGGAAATGCTCACCTCCGGATGAGACTGTCTACCAGTTCCTTGACCGCAAGCGCTCCGAGGGTAAGCCGTACTATTGTTTACATGACGGCTGTGGGAAACAAGTTTCTGCTCCGTTACTACGGCAAGGTGATGGCCGACTTCTCCACTCTGGGGGTCACCCGTAGACAGGAATTTAACGGGTCTGCACCATGCGGAGTAGCGGAGTAACCGACTGTAACCTGACCTCTCAGGTCGGCGCTTTTGCGGTGGCCTCTTTGTGTTGCGTGTTTTCTCTACCTGCTGCTTGCAAATTTTCTGTCTTCATGTCTGTTTCGGGCTTGACTTTTCTTGTTACAATTCGCCACCTTTGCTCCATCCAAGCATAACGTTCATTCAAATGGCGGAGAAGTGTATACCGTTCTCTCCAGCGTATGTCTCTGCATAGCTTCCTCCGGGGGCAAAGATCGTCAGCTTCTCACAGTCCTTAAAGGCATCTTCACCAATCTCCGTGACACTGGCAGGGATCAGAACCTTTTCCAAATCCACACAGTTGGCAAACGCACCGATGTTGATAAAGGTAATCGTGTCCGGAATTACGATCTCTTCCAGGCCGCACCGCTCAAACGCACCGCCGTCAATAAAAGTTATATTTGCACCGAAATTGACCTGCTTTAAGCTTGTGCAGCCCAAAAATGTTTCTGAGGGAACATAGGTGAGGCCATCCCCCATGGCGACAGCGATTAACGAATCATGATTCCCGAATGCGGAATACGGCAAATCAGTAATTCCATTCCCAATCAGAACTTTTGTAATAGAGCGTACAGTGTCATCATGGTACTCTTTCTCCCAAGGTTTCTCCGTCAATACACCACTCCCGCTAATTGTTAAAACGCCGTTTTCAAGGAGACAGGAGACTTCTCCGGTATCGGGAACATCTGACAATGCCGGATCAATCGGAGGTAACTGCGGTGCAAGATCTACTGCTTCTTCGTTTATTGGGTTATCATTGGTATGGTCTTCCGATGTGATTCCTCCCTCGTTCTCAACGAGAACATTGTTTTTTGGGGCTACGCCGCAGCCTGCTAAAATGACAGCAGACACTGATATAAATAACAACAAATTTGAAAGACGTTTCATAATACTCCTCCCGCTGACAGCATCAAATGTAGATAGGATCACGGATTCACCCAGACGTCACCATAGGAATCGTAGTAGGGTACATAGTAATTTTTATACCCAATGAAAGAGACCGGCTTGGAGCTGCGGCAGTTGGTGTGAGCACAGAAAGTCACCGTCGAAAAATCATTCTGGTCGATCAGACCAATGTGTCCCGCGTTAGTACCATTAGAATTCAGCTGATTAATAATACTGCCAGCAAATGCTTTGTTGACGTTAGTCGTCTTAAAGAACAGATCATTATTCGTGATGTACTGCCGGAGTCCCGAACCGCTATTTCCTGTCGTCTTCCAATAGGAGCTGTATGGATACCACTGGCTATCGCGGGGAAGGCCACCGTTTTCCAAACACTGGGAAACAAAATTAGCACAATCATTCCCTTCAAAAAATTCATATTTGTCATTGTGACAAGAGGGATGGTCAGTGCTAATTCCTTTATCACAGGAAAACAACCGTGCGTAATTTCTGGCAGCAATCCGGTTGTAATCTAAAATAGTGGCATTATGGGGTGTCCCTCTATCGGTCATCAGACTTGCAATACTTACGGCTTCTTCTACCAACGCAGAGCCGGTTTCCTGCTGTTCAGTGGCACTTCTGGGGGCAATTGCATCCAACGGACCATACTCATCTTCACCAATGCCGCATTCAACCTCAATCGTTTCATGCGTAATAGCATTTTTCAGAGATGCGGATGTCGGCAAAACGGCAGGTAAAGTCACCCGCAAAGTGACATTTGTATCCTGTTCCACGCCGATATAGTTTTCCTCCATATCAGCGATTCGGGCAGCAATATATTCTTCAGCGGCCTGAATTTCGACAGGATCTTCCAACTGTTTTTTTGCCTCAATCATACCGGAGATAGCAGGGATCTCCAATGCGCTTGCCGCTTTCAATGTTCTCTTGAAAGAGGTTTCGACAATATAGACGGCATTTCCATTCTCGTCCATAGTTTGATTCATCAGATATGCGGACGCATCAGAAATTGTATAAATGTCAGTATAGAGTTCGGTGACTTCCTCCAAAGCACGGTTAACAATTGTTCCCGCGGGAGAAAACGTTGCCATCGCGGAAACAGAGAGGGCCATTACCGTCACCAAAAGCATAGATAAAATTCTTCTAAATGTGGTCATGTGATAATTCCTCCTCAGTCTATGTTTTTTAATGGTGTCCTTTTAGTAGTTCACAAATCCAGAAACTGACACTTTATAGTTGGAGTTACGCCTATGCCTTCTGCCGGTTTTAATTGAGATGAACATCTTGCTTTGCGCAAAGAGGTCAACTTCTCCTCTAATTTCATCTTCTACACCTCTAAAGTATAAGAACACTCATTAAATGTAAACCACTTGCGATTTACATTTAGGCAATCACTGATTGCTTTTTTCATTTTTACTTGAATTTTTGGCGAATTGCTGTATTTATTTATGTTTTCCAATCCCCTGCGTAAAAGATCATCAACCGTCTCAATCAAATTTTTGCTCTCTTCTTGTTACCATGGTCAGGAGTACTACTGCTATAGGCCAAATGCTGCGGAAGCTGTGTGAATACAAGGGGATAGAGATTATAGAGGCGGAAGCGTACAAGGACCACATCCACATGGTGATTAGTATTCCGCCAAAATACAGCGTAGCACAGATTATGAGATATTTGAAAGGGAAAAGTAGCCTAATGATCTATGAGAAATACGCCAATCTAAAGTACAAATATGGGAACCGGCATTTTTGGCGCAGGGGTTATTATGTGAGTACTATTGGACGAAACCGGCGAGCAGTAGAGCAATATATCCAAAATCAGGTGCAGGAAGATGTTGCGGCAGACCAAATGAGTATTACAGAGTACGTAGACCCGTTTACGGGTAAGCCGGTAAACGAAGGCAAGTAAAAAAGCCTCTTTAGGGGCATGCTAGGGAAATCTGCGCGATTGGCAGACCATTCAACGAACCTATAGGCTCTGCCCGGCACGGTGGTTATGATTGCTATGCGCCTATAAATATAGTAAACTATAAATATAGTTATCCACAAAATACAAGGCTATAAAAGTAGGAGCGCAAGGACATGATTATTGCAGTAGCAAATCAAAAGGGCGGTGTCGGCAAAATAACCACGTCCCAGGCACTGGCTGCAGGACTGGCAACAAAGGGGTACAGAGTTCTGGGGATTGACCTCGATCCGCAGGGAAATTTTTCTACGGCCTGCGGGGCAGAGAACTCTCCCAGACCGGCAAGGAACACCGGCTGAAGGAGGCCGTGGCGTCGGTGGCCGGTGACTATGATTTTATCGTGATTGACACACCGCCTTCCCTGGGTGTGCTGACGGTGAACGCTTTTACCTGTGCCACCGATATTCTGATTCCGACAACGGCGGGAATTTTTGCGACCGCCGGGATCTCCCAGCTCAACGAGACCGTCACCAGCGTTCAGAAGTATTGCAATCCGGCTGTCAAAGTGAGAGGAATTTTGTCTACGAGATTTAATCCGCGGGCGAATATCAGCCGGCAGATGAAGGAACTGGCGGAGCAGCTTGGCGAATACATCTCTGCGCCGATCCACAAGACATACATTCGATCTGCTGTAGTGGTGGAGGAGGCCCAGTCGAACAGCCAGGACATTTTTGACTATGCCAATAAGTCTACGGTGGCAGAAGACTATAAAGCATTTATTGACGAATTTTTGAAAGGGGTAAATGAATAATGGCAGAGAAAGCAAAGTTTGATCGGGAGGCTGCGTTTAAGTCTATCATCGGAGCGGGACGCCAGAGCGAGAATGCTGTTGATACTGAAGAAAAAAATGCAAAGAAAAATAGTGACCGGGTGCAGCGGGCCTATTATCTGGATCGGGATCTGGATAAAGCGCTACGCCGGATGGCACTGGAGGAAGGAAAGAATCTGACGGAATCGGTCAATGACGCTTTGAGAACGGGATTGACAAAATATCTGTAAAAACAAGGGAAAAATTGAAAAGGCAACCTACGATTGCCTTGATGTAAACCGCAAGCGGTTTACATGATGGGGCTTGATGAAATAGAATTGGGATGAAAAACATGGAATTAAAAGAAAAACTTGTCGCTTTACGTAAAGAGAAAGGGCTAACACAATTAGCTGTTGCGGAGAAACTGAATGTTTCCAGACAAGCTATTTCACGGTGGGAATCTGGAATAGCACTGCCATCTACAGATAATCTTAAAAGTCTCAGTGCCTTATATGGTGTTCCGATTGACTATCTGTTGAATAGTGATGTTGAAAGAGAACGTGACCAAGTTCAGACAGATATGCATTGCGGGGAACAAGCGATACCGCAGAGAAAGGATAAGAGAAAAAGAGTAATTATTGGGCTTGCTATACTCCTTCTGGTTGCAATTGTTGTGCTTGCTTTTACAAAAGAGCGGTCTAAGCAAGATATTCTAATAGAAGAGATGGAGGAAGAAAAGGTAGATACGTCACCAGAAGGAGACTTTTATTTCAAATGGTAAAGAAAGGGGTGACTAAAGTGAGATTGAGAAAGTATTTCTGCATGGTGTTGGCATTGATGTTGGTGGCAAGCTGTCTCTGCATAAACGGTGGTGCGACAGAAATTACTGGACAGATGGGAACACCGATTATAATGCGTGCGTCAGGAAAATTTGAAATGGATATCCCAGGACATAAACTTGTAAAAGCAAAAACAAGTTTTCCGTTGGAAGCAGGGGAGCAGGTCACAATAAAGGCGTCATATTCTCCGTTTGATGCCAATGTTGACTTTGGCCTGATTACAGAAGATGGAGTCTTTCATTTTCTAAGCGTTGACAGCGGTAGTTTTGACAGGACCATTACAGTCAGTGAACGTGGCAATTATACTTTTGCAGTGAGAAACAATTCTTCAGAAACAGTTAGCGTGTCTGGATATGTGAATTATTGAGATAAATTATACAGATATACGGGACGGAAGGATGAGAGTATGTGGAGCAAAACAGTTGTGGTTGGATTGTGTTTGCTGCTTTTTGTCCTGGTATTCATAATTTTCATGTATTTGCAAGGAATAGAAGTGCCAAACGTAGCATTTGGGCTTGCGGGTGCGCTAATAGGAATTTTAACAAAATGTATTCTTAATTCATGGAAAAAATAGTCATGGATAAGGTTATTTTACCCTGTGCGAGGAAGAAACGGAAGCATTAACCAGACGATCAGGATCGACCTCAGAGGAACCTATACATTTGCGGTAAGAAATAACTCTAATTACAAAATAAGTGTTTCTGGATTTGTAAATTATTAATAAAAACCTACGGCTTATCATTTTGGACAATGACATGTAGAAAGGAGAAAAAATGAAAGCACAAAAAGTGGTATCGGTCATTTTGGCTTTGACCCTTATGATGTCGATGGTGCCGGCAGCTTTTGCAGTGGAATTAGAAAATCCTAATGATATTTTTTCAGAAGAATATTTTGCATATGTCGCGAAAGAAGACGGAAATCCATATGATGTGGATGAAGACATTTCTGTTGCATACCAATCTGATCCTGTACAGTTCATGAATCAATTGGGGAAAATTGATCCTATGTACAAGGATTTTTACATTAGGACGCTGGTATCAGTAGCATATAATGAATTTGATTGGGAAGGATTCAAAAGTCAAATTTTAAGTCTTTCTGTAGAGGACTCCTCTGTTATCAACCAATTGTATGCCTATGCAATCCAATTTGAGGAAGAGGAGCATGCGTGGGAAGAATACTATAAGGATTGGAAAAACCGTCCGCAGGCGGAGGGAAGATTCAATCCTGATATTGTTCTTGAAGCAATTACAAGCCATGCAGAAGCGTATACTTTTGATATGGAATATTGCGATTATTTAAGAGCTATGCATCAACTTGATCCGAACCTGTTTATTCGAACTATTTCGGATCTTTCCAAAGAAGAAATCCAACTGATCGCAACACAAATTAGGTATGCTCAAAAGAACAAAAGGTCAATTAATACAAGCAATATAGCTGGTAATAGCACAGTAGATGGAATCCGGCTATCTGATGAAAATTTGAATGAAGAAGAAACTGCACTGAAGGAATCTTTTTTAACATCTATTAATACACCGTCTCAGGCTGATGAAGTTATTGCAGATGAGGAGAATATGGTAGTTGAAAGGGCTTCGACATCCACGAATAGTCTGAATCCAAATTGCATTGGCGGAATTTATTATAATAATGTCGTTTCGAGGCCAAGTGATCTTGAAATTAATCGTGCTATTAAATGGCAGACAAGCCTTTCAGGTCTTTCGCCTAACACAAATTATGTGGTAGAATTGTGGGTGCGACATGTAGGTTCCACTACCAATAATAAAAAAGGATCTGTGAGTGTAAGAACTAACTCTAACGGAAAGGCGTCTGTTTCTCAGCAAGTGACATTTTCATCGCCGGGAGAGATTGAGACTACCATTAAAGTATACAAAGGCTCGACACTTGTTGCTGAGCGGACAGGTGGTTCCCCTGATATGGTATATGCAAGATGGTCAATCAATTTGGCACTTAATTCGAACCATCTTGGAACGCTATATTTTTATTATGCCAGTGGTGCTCAGGCGCATCATTGTGATGCGAAAGGAAAATCTGGGAAAGGATACACGTGGGACAAAGAATATGGCCATACGCCTCCTGGAGATTATTATGGAGAAACGGGTGGCCCATCAAAAGATACAGAAAAATACGGCCCTAATAAGTTTATCAGGATGAAAGGAAACCAAGATCCTGGCTATGAAAATCTTTATGTTGATGGTGACTACGTCACAAGAGGACGCAGTGGACTGCTTATTCATGGTGGACGTGATCAGACCTCTCTTTGGAATACTGAAGGGTGCGTGAGAATATTTGACAAAGATGCCAAGAAAATTACGGGTTTGATGGACTCTTGGCGTAGTGCAGGGTATCATCAGTTCGGTCGCATTAAGATTACACGGCCAGGACAGAGCCTGTGATAATCATGAAAGGAATGATTTTGGAGAAATACAAAAAAGTTATTGTACTCTTGCTCCTGAGTGTTGCTGTGATATTGTGTGGATGTGAAGAAAGAGCGAATTTAAAAACCATTCCAATAGAAACTCCAGTATGGGAGACTATAAGTACAAATGACATTGTATATCCTGAAGAAGAATCACTCGGAGACATTCCTTTAGATCAGTTAGTTTCTGCGTGCCTTAGCGGAGACGAGTCATGGGCAGAGGCGTGTGATGACGAATTATATCACAGATTTGTAGAAGCCCCATTTACAGTATGTAGCTATATTTCACTTATTCAAGATGATGAAAAGATAGAAAGAGTTTGCGATGGAATATCAGTAGCTGAAGTGTGCTGGGGTTTGGATCAGGAGATTGAAGATATTATTAGTAACATGAGAGAATTTTCGCTGTCTTCTGCTGAGGCCCATACTGTTTCAATATTGGAAAATTCATATCAGCGTATTGTAGAGCTTAACAAATAAATATGGTGTAAAAAATATCCTCGGAAGCCTCACTGCCTCCGAGGATATTTTTTATAATAACGGTTTACCCGTTTGAGCTATGCGTGGGTTCCGTCAAGATTTATGCGCAAAATTGTTTGCAGGCTCCGGCTGAGTGAAGTCAGCCGGCAATAGAGGCGTCGTCCAAAGCCGCCTCCAAGTGCTTCATGTTCATGTATTTCTTGTTGCCCCAATGGGTGCCCGCCACATGGCGCAGCCTTGCACAGACCAGCATCAGGGCAGAGTTGCCATCGGGGAACGTCCCCACCACGCGGGTTCTGCGGCGAATCTCACGGTTCAGCCGCTCGATCACGTTATTTGTGCGGATGCGCGTCCAGTGCTCGCTGGGAAAATCGCAGTAGGTCAGTGTCTCCTCAATGCCGTCCTCGACCTTCTTGGCAGCCTCCTTCAGTTTCATGGCGCGCAGCTCGGCGACCACAGCCTTTGCCTTCTCGCGGGACGCCTTCTTACTCTCCTGGGCGTGGATCGCCTTGAGCATTTTTGCCACAATTTTGACCTTGGATTTGGGCACAACAGAGAAAACGTTGCGGTAGAAATGCACCGTGCAGCGCTGGTATTTGGCGTCCGGGAACACCTCGCCCACGGCCTCCAGCATTCCCATGCACTTGTCGCCGACGATGAGCTTTACGCCGTCCAAGCCGCGTCCACGAAGCCATTGGAAGAAATTGACCCAACTGGCCTTGTCCTCCTTCATGCCCTCGGCGGCTCCCAAAACCTCACGAAAACCGTCCTCATTTACGGCGATCGCCACCAAAACAGAAACATTTTCATACTCTCCGCCCCAGTTGCGGCGCAGGTAGATGCCGTCAACATAGACATACGGATACCGTCCACCCTGCAAGGGGCGGTTGCGCCAATCCTCGATGTGGACGTAGGCTTTCTTGTTCAGCTCGCTGATGGTGGCAGGCGAGACCTTGCTGCCCCACAGCGCCTCGGTGATGTCCTCCACCCGGCGCACGGAGACGCCCGCCAGGTACATCTCGATGAGGGCCTCCTCTACGCTGCTCTCCCGGCGGCGATATCGTTCGATGATGGCAGTCTCGAAGGATACGCCCTTGAGCCGCGGCATGTGGAGCGTGACGTCGCCGGAGGTCGTGGTGAGGCAGCGGTCATAGTGACCGCTGCGGTAGCCCTGACGGGCCTCGCTGCGCTCGTAGCGCGCCGCCTGCGTCAGCGACTCCGCCTCCTTTTCCAGCAGCTCGTTCAGGGTTTCCTCCACGCTGCCGCGAACCAATTCCTTGATTTGGCCCTTGATTACTTCCTCGTTTAGCTGTACAATTTTCTCGGACATAGTTTGCTTGCTCCTTTCGAATGGTGTGTGGTTACTTCATTCTACCAGAGCCTGCAAGCTATGTCTTCTTTTATGCGATTTTCAATTTGCGCAACTTATTTTACCTTATCTATGCGTGAACGGGTAAACCGTTATACGGTTAATTTTGGTAATATGTTTACACTGCCAGTTACGTATGGTAAGATGTTCTTGAATGGGAAAAGGCTGTGGTAGATGCTGAATCTGAATCGTAGCCTTGAAAGAAAGGGCGGGATAGATGGCGGTGGCCGCGGCCGGGGTGTGATCGGCAGCAGCGGGAATGAAGCAGGCTCGTCTGGGCGAGGATAAATAGTAATTAGGCCCAGAGCGTCTTGGTCGGTATTACCGGCTGGGGGGTTAGCATTTTGCTAATTTAGAAGCCATTTTTAGGATTAATGTTCCTATATGATGTGCGGGTTTGCCATAGTCTCAGCCCTCTGCCAATGAAAAGGCAGAGGGCTGAGATTTAATCTACGGGTTTATATTTCGTCACAGTTTTCAAATGGGTTTCGGGGGTTCCGTTCAAAACAAGGGTCTGCATATCCATTGGATCCAAGATTCTATCCGCATCCCCAGTTTAGTTTACTTGACAGAAAGGCATTCAGCAAAATAAACTGACTCGTCTGAATCATATTCAATTTTGGCGTGTTGTGCTCACTCATTGTATTCCTCCATGTCTATGATATTTGGGTCTTCCGGCGCGGCAGGCTGACCGTCTATCTCCGATTCAGCCCGGCACGCTCCAAGCTCCTCCAGCCCCAGCAGCGCGCCACGGGGTATCCTTACTCCCGGCAGCTCGGCTCCGGGAGGGCTTTGAAGATAGACGCGGTAGCTGTTGCCGATCAAAAATTTTTGGTACCGGTCCAGCAGGAGGTCATGCGCAGAGCCGGAGTCATCCATCAGGCGGATACGCTGGTGTCCTCCTATGGGCACCCGCCTGATGGCAATACACACGCCCTCCACCGTTTCATAGGCCCCCTGACGGATCGTGCGAAACAGTAAAATACAACGGGCAACGATACAGCCGGACAGCAGGGCGCTGAGCGGCAGGAGAACCGGATCGCGCAGGGCGATGCGGCCGGTAAGCCCTATCAGGAAAATGACCGGCCCCGCGGCGGCAGATAAGAGCCACCGCCGCAGGATCGGAGCAGGCCAGCTTTCAAACCCGCTCATGCGCAGACCCTCTCAAAGATGATCTGCTTGCGGAGGTACAGGTTGGCAACCGCTGTTGTGACAGGCCGGCAGCATGCGGCAGTCCGCATTTCTGATACGATGTTGTCACTGGTCGTTTCCTGATCGCCGTACAACAAATCAAGCATTTGCAGGTCGCTGGCGGTATCCGGGACGCCGCGTTCCGCGCATCGAACCAACTCCGCCGTGGATAGAGGCGTGTGGCCGCTGAGCGCCATAACGCACCGCTCCGGCTCCGTGCGCCGGTCTCGCCGAAAGAGTGTCGCAGCCAGTGCGGGAGCGGTCCCGATGCGCAGCAGTTTCAGAAAGGTCACCACCTTTAGGGGAAAACTGCTTGAAATGGGAACAACATAAAGCCCGCCGAGAAGGTCATAAAGCGCGTCAAAATCCGTCGTGCCGCTGCCCTTGGCAACAAGCCCCCGTGTTACGAGCCGGTCAAGGCAGTCTGAAAAGCTGCGCCGGGGGAAAAGCTCCATTCCGTTGGAGAGCTGTTCATAGAAGTCCTCTGCACGCTGCCGGTCTGTCAGCCGCCAGCACAGGGCCGTCCAAAGCGTCATCTCCTGCGGGTCCATTCCAAACTCATGGTGATCCATGAGGATGACCGGATAACGCCGCCCCTTATCGTGCCGGCAGCGGAAATGTCCCAATGCCGTATAAAGTGTTTTTTCTGCCATACGAATTTCCTCCTTATGCACTCTTGAGATCCTGTTCCGTGCAGGCGATGTAGAACTCCCGCACGAGCCGCTCCCGGCGCAGCTTTTCCGCCGCCCGTGAGATGCAGGCTCCGATGTAGTTTGGTTTCTTTTGATATAGCTTGGCGATATCCGCACAGCTGTAGCCTCTGACCCGCAGCTCCATCGCTTCGATCCCAAGCCGGGCGGTGCCGTGGTAGCGGTTTTTGAAATGGGAAAGCAGGGTAGAGGAGGAAACGTCAGAGATCAGATCCTCCGTATGAAAAGGGCTGACCGGCTCCGGCACCCCCATCTCGGCAAATGCGTCCAGAGATACCAGCGGCAGATTTTTTCGCGCGGATTGGATCTCCCGGCAGCGATCCAATAAATGATTCCGAATCACGACCTTGGCATAAGCGGGGAATGACCCCATTTCCTCCCGGTATGAAACCGACGCGCGGCAAAGTGCGATACAGCCTTCCTGGTACAGATCATCATACCCCATGCCGTCCACCGTCTCATTGGTCTTGATGCTGCGGCGAAGCACCTGTTCCACCAGTGCGAGGTGATCCTCCACTCTCTGGCGCTGGAGATCGTTCAGAGTGAATTTTACGTTCATAAGTTCCCTTCTTTCTAATGTTTGCTATGCTGCTTTGTCTGCGGCGGCGCGAAACCTGCGGCTGAGCGCAATGACCTCATCACAGCGCGCGGCGGAGAATTTAGCGATATGCGCATCCTCGGCGGGAAGCCCCATAGACAGCTGCAGCAGGCGGTAGGCTTCTTTTCGGCTCATGATGCCATTCTTCCAGAGACTGTCCAGGGCCACATGCGCATCGTGCCGCTTTTTCCGCAGGGCCTTATCCGCCAGCGTCCCCATCGGCAAAAGCGTTTTCTGGTGCGCGGCCACATAGCAGTCACAGGCGGGATACCGTCCGCAGACATAGTATTTGGCATCCGGGTCCGGGGCCTTGTCACCGTAGACCACGCTGGCCGGGCGAAGATACGCCTTGGAACCGCAGACAGGGCAAGTGATGTTGATTCGTTTCATGTCAATCTCCTTTCTGTTTCTGATATTTTGGAACGAGGGTGCAAAATGATGAATCTGTGAGGTATTCCATCGGACACTGCTCAGAACTGCTCATTTCCCAGGTCAAGTATCTGGAAAAGAGGGATGAGAATGCGTCCTTGTTGAGCGTTCCGATGCATTCTCCCGGATCGATCCGCTCCCCGGTTTCTTCTTCAAACTTCCGAACGCCGACAAGCAACGGCGCGCCATCCTGTCGGATTGCCACGAGACAGCCGGAGCGGTCAACCTTGCAGGGATGTGGGCACGGCCCACAGGGGACATAAATGGCGTTGCGCCAGTTTCCTTTGCAGCTGAACAGCAGTTCATACAGGTTTCGATTCATTTGATCCATGGGAGCCTCCTTAAAAATCCCTCGTAGTATTACGCGCCGCTCAAGGGGGGTATCGTCCCCTTAAAATTTGAACTTTTTGTAAAGAATAGAAAAAGCGGCCCGCATATAGCAGACCGCTTGACAGTTTTAGAAAATTGCGTATAATATAAGTGAGATTATCATAATATGATTTATCATAAATGAATCGCAGATGCTGGAGGTGGCACAGGTGAACTTCATCGGACGAAAAGAAGAATTGAATACGCTGGAAAAGGAATTCCGCCGGGATGGTAGCTTTGTTGTGATCTATGGCCGGCGCCGTATCGGAAAGACAACGCTGATCAAAGAATTCATCAAAGACAAGCAGGCATTTTACTTTCTTGCGACAGAGGAAGTGGAGTCCCAGAGCATGAAGCGTCTTGCCGGCGTGGTAGCCCGGGTCACTGGAAATTCCATGCTGCAGCGGGTCACTTTCACGGACTGGCTGGACCTGTTCCGGGAGATTGCCAACTACCGTCCGGAGGAAAAGAAAGTGCTGGTCATTGACGAGTTTCCGTATTTGGTCAAGACAAACGCGGCCTTTCCGTCCATTCTGCAAAATGCCTGGGACGAGATCCTGAAGGACAGTAATATTATGCTGATCCTATGCGGGTCGCTGATCAGCATGATGCAGAAGCATGCCCTCTCTCACGATAGTCCGCTTTATGGCCGACGCAGCGCGCAGATTCGCTTGAAGCCGATGCCGTTTACAGACCTCTATGCCGTGCAGGGGCAGCCGTTCTCTCAGGCGGTGGAGCAGTATTCCGTAACGGGCGGCGTACCGAAATATCTGGAGTTTTTTGAACCGGGAGAAGGCCTCTACCGTCAGATTCAGGAAGTCGTGCTTTCCAAGAATGGTTTTCTCTATGAGGAGCCGAACTTCCTGCTGAAAGACGAGGTACAGTCCGCCAACAGCTATTTCTCCATCATTCGCGCCATTGCGGACGGCAATCACAAGCTGGGCAAGATCGCCGGTGCCCTGGGTATGGAGACATCCTCGCTAACGCCCTATCTCTCCACGCTGATCGATCTGGACTTTCTGAAAAAGGCAACGCCGGTCACAGAGAAGAATCCGGAGAAGTCCAGAAAGGGTCTCTACTTCATTTCAGATAATTTCATCCGCTTCTGGTTCCGCTATGTCTATCCCTACAAAGGGGAGCTGGAACTGGACAATCAGCAGATCGTTCTGGACGAGTTGGAGAAAGACTTTATTCAGAAATTCGTTGCCTTCTCCTATGAGGACATCTGCAAGGATATCTTTGCCTCCCTGTGCCGGAGCAAGGCGGTGGATTTCGCGCCCTCCCGCATCGGCTCTTACTGGCTCAACGATATCAACGGCGATACGGAGATCGATGTGATGGCGGTGGATCACCAGAAGAAGCAGGTATTTGCTGGGGAGTGTAAGTACCACAACAAGCCGGTGGATGCAACGGTCTATTATGAACTGGAGGAGAAGGTAAAAAAGTCTGCGGAGCTGCGCACGGCTTTCCCTGGGTATAAGGTGCTGTACGGTCTGTTTTCCAAGAGCGGCTTCACACAGCGGATGCTTGACCAGGCCGAGGGGCGGGATGATATTCTGCTGATTCAAGAAGACCACATTTTATAAATTGCCAAAGCGGCTGCACACGACTTTCCCTGCATAGTCTGCTTCTTTTGTGCGCAATAAAACGTATTAGGAAACACACAAGGACTAACTCTTGACTTTTTGCGTATAATAGAATATGATTGTATTGCAAACCAATACAATCATATTTGAAAGGAGTCCTTTTATGGCTACAAGTGTTATGCAGGTGCGTGTTGACGAAGATCTCCGCGCTAAGGCTGCCGCTGTCTACGATGAACTCGGCATCGACCTTCCTACCGCTATCCGAATGTTTTTGAAGCGCTCTGTCGTGGTAAATGGCGTTCCCTTTTCCATGACGCTGCCCAAGCAGGAATACAGAGCTGACCGGGCAATCCGTGCCGTGAAAAGTCTGAGTGAAGCCGCACAGCAGAACGGCACGGCCGATATGTCGCTGGATGAGATCAATGCTGAGATCGCGGCGTCCCG